>Ga0075430_100001819_pt1 | contig 17456 bp, 11 predicted proteins | sample RhiMetdeltSRZDD4_FD_75294 | JGI IMG/M metagenome (GOLD analysis project Ga0075430, IMG submission 75294) | Populus rhizosphere microbial communities from Tennessee, USA - Rhizosphere MetaG P. deltoides SRZDD4 | ecosystem: Host-associated > Plants > Roots > Rhizosphere > Soil | place: USA... | reverse complement strand
ACCAGCTCACGCGGGCCGCGGACGGCATCAGTTCGACGTTGGCCGAGGGGTACGGTCGGACCACAGGACCCGAGCGAGCGCGGTACTACGACTACGCGGCATCCAGTGCGCGCGAAACGTGTGACTGGTACTTGAAGGCCCGTCCCTACCTCTCGGCTGACGTGGTCGAGGCACGCCTCGATTTAGTGGACAGGATCATTCGCATCCTCAGCGTCGCGACGCCGCGTGAGCGCAGAGACCGAATCGGCCGAGCGCGCCGGACGCGGCGGACCAAGGGACGGCTGGACGAGTCAACCGGGCCACCCGGCGGTGAGTGACGGGCTCGCGCCAACTGGCCTCTTTCCCCGCGAGTATTCGCCGACAGGCAGAGACCGAGCCTGGCTGCCAGCTCCAAGCCCCCAGCTGCCTGAAGCAGCCCGCAGCCCCCAGCTCATGCTAGCAGCCCCCAGCGGCCAGCCGAGCGCTGCCTAACGAGTCACCTGGTGAACGCATGAACGTCAGTGACTGCCGGGGCGCTCAATCCGACCGGAGCGCCAACATCGGATCCACACCCGCAGCTCTTCGCGCAGGCACATACGCCGCGCACAGCGCGACACCAACGAGGACGATCGTGACGACGGCGTACGTCCGCGGATCGGCCGGGCTCACATCGAACAGCAGCCCGGTCATCGTTCGCGACAGCGCCCGCGCGGCAAGCAGTCCGATCACTGCCGCCACGAGACTGACGCGCAGTACATGTCCCACGATCATGACGAGCACACGCCGTCGCTCGGCGCCGAGCGCCAGGCGCACGGCGATCTCGCGCGTGCGCTGCGCGACCGTGAACGACAGCACACCGTAGACGCCGACCGCGGCGAGGACGAGCGCGAGCGCGCCGAACGCCGCAAGGATCGTCATGATGAACCTCCGCTCGGCGAGCGACTCATCGACGCGGGCCGACAACGTCCGCATGGCGGCGGGGATCGTCGGATCGATGGAACGCACGCGGTCGCGCACGAGTCGCATGATCTGTGGCGGCGGTGTGGCGCCTCGAACGATCACGGCCATGTCGCGCGCGAACTCCGGTCGCTGGCGATACAGCACGTAGTGCTCGACGACGGGCTCGCGCTCGAGCCCCCAATGACGAACATCGCCGACGACGCCGATCACCGTGAGCCACGGCGGGTCCTTCCACTCCATGCTCTTCGCCTTGAACCGCTTGCCGATAGGATCCTGGCCCGGCCAGTACCGGTCCGCCATGCTTCGGTTGACGATCGTGACCCGAGGCGTTCCCGCGTCATCGGCTACGCCGAAGACGCGGCCACGCTCGACCGGAATTCCCATGACGGTGAAATAGTCGTCGCTGATGACGCGATACCCGGCGCCGGCACCGGTGTCCCCGTTCCCCTCGATCTCGATGAAGCCCGTGGCGCTGGACCCGAGCGGCAACGCGTTCGTCATCCCGACCGCGGCAACGCCAGGCAGTGCACGCAACGACGGGAGTAGCTGTGCGTAGAACGCCACGGCTCGCCGATCGTCGTAACGAACGGACGGCAGCGACAGCTCGGCCGAGACGGCGCCGTCGGCAACGAAGCCGAGCTGCCGCGAGAGCACGACGCCGAAGCTGCGAATGAGTAACCCGGCCCCGACGAGCAGCATGATGGCCAGCGCGAGCTCGACGCCGATCAACACATCGCGCGCAGCGGCTCGGCTTGAATTCGCGGTGGTGCGCCCGCCAGCTGCGAGCGTCGCGTAGAGACTCGTGCGCCCGATTTGCAGAGCCGGAAACGATCCGACAACGAGCCCCACGCCGATAGACAGCGCGAGCGCGAACGCCACCCCCGGTCCGTCAAGACCCATCTCGTGGACGCGCGGCAGCTCGACGGCCGTCGTAGACGCAACGATGCGTACGAGTGTCCACGCGAGGACAATTCCAGCGACACCGCCGGCGACGGAGAGAACGATGCTCTCCGCAACCAGCTGGCGAATGAGCCGTGTGCGCCCCGCGCCGAGCGTCGTGCGAAGCGCCATCTCGCGAGCGCGCGTCGCACCGCGCGCGAGGTTTGCATTCGCGAGGTTCGCACAGACCACCAGCAGTACCAGACCCACCGCGCCGGCGAGGAGCTCGAGGTAGCCGGTCGCTGACCCGACGACGCGCTCGTGCAGTGACGCTACCGGCACGCCATACCCGTAGAGGTCCTCTGGATGCGCGCGGTGGAGCACGGTCGCGATTGCGCGCATCTCCGCGCGCGCTTGATCGAGCGACACGTTTTCCGCCAGGCGCGCGACGGCGTTGAAGTTGATGTTGTTTCGGCTCGCGGTGCGCCACGGTGACCCGAACGCGTACGGTATGAAGAGATCGATGCCTGCGGGATACTCGCGACGGGGCGGCAAAACGCCAACGATGCGATAGCGCTCACCGTCGATCTCGATCGGTGACCCCGGCAGCGTCGCTGCGCTCCCTAACGCGCGCGTCCAGAAGCCCTGACTCACGACAACCGACCGCTCGTTCTGGTCCGCGTCGGACGGCTCGAGCGTTCGACCGATCATGGCGCCCACGCCCATGACGCGGAAGAAGTCGCCGGAGACGGTAGCGCCTTCGACGTACGTCGCGTCGCCATCGGCAACGACCGCCCGACGCCGCGTCGCATAGAGCGCCATCGCTGCGAAGCTGCGGCTCTGGTCCCGCCAGTCGTAGAAGTTCGGGGCCGAGACGGAGCGGATCACGTTTCCTAACGAGTCCTGCGATGACAGGGTGACGATGCGGTCCGGGTCGCCGTAGGGCAGCGGCCGCAGCAAGACGGCGTCGATGATCGAGAACGTCGCCGTCGTGATGCCGATGCCGAGCGCCAACGTCACGAGGGCGGTGACGGTGTATCCGACGCTCCGGCGGTAGCCGCGGACCGCGAATCGCACGTCGCGTGCGACGTCGTGCGCCCACGTCACGCCGCGCACGTCACGGACCGCTTCCTTGAACCTCGTTTCACCACCGAACTCCCTCATGGCCAGGGCGCGAGCGGCTCTGTGGTCGAGGCCGTGGGTCTCGTGCCACCGCGTCTGCATCTCGAGGTGGAAGCTCAGCTCCTCGTCCAGCTCGCGCTCGAATCGGCGCGGCGCGGCCCAGATTCGAGCGCGCCGAAGCAGCTTTCGTATCACGCGCATTCGCGCACCTCACGCCAGGCGAAGGACCAACTGCACCGCCTCGGCGAACCGTTCCCACGTCGCGGTTTCGCGCGCGAGCTGCCGACGCCCTGCGGCGGTGAGCTCGTAGAACCTTGCCCGGCGGCCGAGCTCGGAGACGCCCCACTCGGAGCGAACGAGCCCTTCGTCCTCGAGGCGGTGCAGCGCTGGGTAGAGTGAGCCCTGGTTCACCCGCAGCGCGTCGCGCGAGGTCTCCTGGATGCGGTGCGACACGGCCCAGCCGTGCATCGACCCGCGGGTGAGTGTCCGAAGGATCAGGAGATCGAGCGTGCCCTGGAGGAGCTCGTCGGTCGGCAGCGGCATCGGCGATTGTTGTTGGCGGTCGACAACAAGATCGTAGCACGCTTGGTGTCGACGGTCAACAACAAGGCGCACCAGGGACGACGGCCGACTGAATTCCGGGACGCCAGATCGGTGCGGGGGCGAACATTACGCCTGGACCAGTAATGAGTCGCCAGTCGTCAGTAACCAGTCTTCAGTTCTGAGCAGGTTTACTGTGATGCGGTGACGACTGACCCCGCTGAGCGCGGCGCGGCTCCGCCACTCACGACTAATTCACGACTGATGACTGATGACCGACATGACCGACGACTGATTGCTCATTGCCGACGGTACTCCGATGTCGAGCCGACAACGCTTCAGGCAACGCGACCACACGAGCCGTTTCGCTGGACTGTTCCGATGTCAGCGCCACCGTAGCACGCGATGCTATGGTGTATCACTCTAGCCGATCGTGCGCTCCGGTCGTACCATCGTTCGCATGAGCACGCCCCAGCGGAATCCGACCAGGAAAGGGCCGGCCACGCGACGTGAGTTCGTTGCGCTCCTCGGCAGCAGCGCCGGCGCGGCATGGCTCGCGTCGATCTGGCCACTGGCGCTCGCCGACGCCGCCGATGCGGAACAGGCATCGACACGCGGCGAAGCTGCGCAGTTCCGCGTGCTCTCACCAGAGCAGGCCGCCGCCTTCGGCGCGTTCGCCGATCGCATCATTCCGCCTGACGACACGCCTGGCGCTCGCGACGCCGGCGTCGTGCACTTTGCGGACCGATTCCTCGGCGGCGTGGGAGGCCGCGAGAAGACGGAATTCGAGAAGGCGTTGGTCGAGCTCGAGCGAACGACACGGCGTCGTGCGCCTCGCGGCCAACGGTTCGCCGCCCTCCCAGCCACCCGGCAGGATGAGATCATCACGTCGATGGAGGGATCCTCCGCCTTCACGACGCTTCGGGATTTCACGCTGCTCGGCTACTTCTCGCACCCGAGCTACGGCGGCAACGCCGGCGGCGCCGCGTGGAAGGCCATCGGGTTCGAGGAGGGGATGGCGTGGCAGCCACCGTTCGGCTATTACGACCGTCCGGAGGTCATGGCGCAGCTGCTGCCGCCGCGGCGCCGGTGAGCCGACACGTTAGGCAGGCGCCGGGTATCCGATACGCCCCGAGTCAGGAAGTCGATTTCGCCATCGTCGGCAGCGGCGCTGCCGGCGCCGTCATGGCGCGCGAGCTATCGCGCAACGGCTTCTCGGTCGTCGTGCTCGAGCAGGGGCCGTATCTCCGCGAGCAGGATTTCAAACACGACGAGATTGCGATCTCGCAGCTGCATCACCTGACCAACATTCCGTCGCTCCAGCCGCAGACCTTCCGCACGAGCGAAACAGCGAAGGCCGAGCCGCGTGATTTTCTCGGGTACGGACGCGTCGTGGGCGGCGGCACCGTGCACTTCACCGCGAACTACTGGCGCTTCCACGAGATCGACTTCGACGAGCGCAGCCGGATCGGTCCAATCGCCGGCACCGGGTTCGACGACTGGCCGATCCGCTACGCGGACCTGGAGCCGTACTACACGAAGGTCGATTGGGAGATCGGCGTGAGCGGTGACGCGACCGCGAATCCGTTCGAACCGCCGCGCTCGCGACCGTACCCGGTTCCCCCGCTTCCGATCAAGTCGACGGGCGTGCTGGCCGAAGTCGCCGCGCGAAAGCTCGGTTGGCACGCGGCGCCGGCGCCGATGGCGATTCTCTCGCAACCACACCGAGGTCGCCGAGCGTGTCAGCACTGCGGCTTCTGCGAAGGGTTCGGCTGCGAGTGGGGCGCGAAGTCCAGCACGCTCGCAACGATGATACCGGAAGCGGAGCGCACTGGCCGGTGTGAGATCAGGCCGAACAGCTTCGTTCGCCGCGTTCAGACGGACGCACGCGGTCTCGTCACCGGCGTCGTGTATTTCGACGCGGCCAAACGCGAGGTCATGCAGCGAGCGAAGGCGGTCATCCTCTGCGCGAACGGCGCAGAGACGCCACGGCTGCTGCTCATGTCGAAGTCGAACCTCTTTCCGAACGGCCTCGCGAACTCGAGCGGGCTCGTCGGGAAGTACCTCACGTTCAACGGCGGCGCTTTTGCCGGCGGACTGTTCGAGCACGAGATCAACAGCTACAAGGGCGTGCAGGTCAGTCGGTACTTTCAGGACTTTTATCGACTCGACAGGAAGCACGGGCTCGTTGGCGGCGGTGGCCTGGACACGCGGTTCGACTTCTATCCGATCAGCTTCGCGATGTACGGGCTGCCGTTGGATGGCCCGCAGTGGGGACGCGAGTACAAGCGGATGCTGCGTGATTACTTCACGCGGTCGATGTTCGTGCTGTCGCACACGACGCAGTTGCCCCTCGAGTCCAACTCGGTATCGCTCGATCCGGTCATGAAGGACGCATGGGGACTTCCCGCCCTGCGCACGACGTTCGCCGAGCATCCGAACGACATGAAGTTGTATCGGTTCTTCCAGGACCGGGGCATCGAGCTGCTCGAGGCCGCGGGAGCGAAGACGACGTGGGAGTTTCCGCTCGACGCGCCATATGCGGTTCATCTGCTCGGGACGTGTCGAATGGGGAATGACCCGAAGCGGTCGGTCGTGGACAGGTTCCACCGCGCACATGATGTCGCGAACCTGTTCCTGGTCGACGGCAGCAGCTTCGTCACGTCGGGCTCGGGGCAACCGACGATGACCATTCAGGCGCTGGCCTTCCGCGCCGCCGATGAGATCACGCGGCTCGCTCGTCGTGGCGACATCCAGCGTCGCACTCCCGCCGGATGAGCAGGGAGTCGTAGACGGTCCGGCCTGCACCGGGAAACCGGCGTTGCCACACGCCGTGCCCGGCAGCTACGGTTCGTAATGGACCGGAACGGCATTGGCCGCGCTACGCTCTGTGCCGGCGTGCTCGTCGCGCTCGGCGCGTCGTTCGCCGCGCGGTCAGCGTTAGGCACGCGCGCCGCGAGCTTCGCGCCGCCGCTGGCGCTCGACACGATCGCCATCGAGCGCAGCATCCAGGACGAGATGCGCGCGACGCGCACTCCGGGCGCCGCGATCGCCATCGTCTCCGCCGGCCGGGTCGTGTATGCGAAGGGGTTTGGCGTCGCGAACCTGGAAACCGGCGCGCCGGTCACACCGGAGATGCTGTTTCGCGTCGGGTCGGTGACGAAGATGTTCACCGGGCTCACGGCCGTCCTGCTCGCTCGCGACGGGAAGGTGGACCTTCAGGCTCCGATCGGGCGGTATTCGAGAGGGCTGCACGAGGAGCTCGGCCGCCGGACGCTGCACCAGGTGCTCGCGCACACCGGAGGCATGATCGCAGAGGCCGCGGGCGACGGACCGCACGACGACGCGGCCCTCGGCGTTCGGATGCGGAGTTGGGGAACGGAGCACACGTTCGCCGCGCCGGGGGATATCTACTCCTATTCCGGACCCGGATACTGGCTGGCGGGATACGCCATCGAGCAGGCAGCCGGTGCGCCGTACGCGGACGTCGTCGCGGAACGCGTGCTCGAACCGTTAGGCATGCGCCGATCCACGTTTCGGCCGACGATGGCGATGACCTGGCCGCTCGCGCTCGATCATCGCGTCAGCGGCGACAGCACCCGTCTGCTTCGTCCCTACCCCGACGACGTGACGACGTGGAGCTCGGGCTCGCTGTTCTCGAGCGTCCTCGAGCTCGCGCGCTTTGCCCTCGCGCTCATCGACAGCGGGCGCGTCGATGGCCGTCAGGCAATCCCTGCTGACGCGATTCGCGCCTTGCACACGCGGAAGTCGGCCGTCCCGGGCGCGGCATGCGGCTACACCTACGGCCTTTCCGACTGCGGGACCGGGAGCACTCGCACACTGAGTCACTACGGGTTTCGCATCGGCTCCGGCGCAGTGTTCACGGTTGCACCAGAGAAGGCCGCCGCGGTGATCATTCTCGCGAACCGGAACGGAGCGATCCTGGGACACACGGCGCAGGTCGCGATGGACATGCTCGTGCCTCCGACACCGCGACCCGCCGAGCCGGAGCCACGCCCCGTCCAGACCGATGCCGCCGCTCGACGTCGATTCGCGGGCGTGTACGTCGCCGGCGCGGACAGCCTGCGAATCACTGCTCGCGGCAAGTCGCTCTTCTTCCGCTACGGCCCTACCGAACAAGCCGTTCGTCGCGCCGCGAACGACAGCACCACAATTCTCGTCGTCGATGGGAACGGTGCGGTCGTTCAGCAGTTCAGTCTCGTGGTGGGGAAGGATGGTCGCTCGCGATACCTCCACGACGGACTCAACGCGTTTCGCCGAGTGACGGACATCCGGTAGATCGTCGCGGCGTGCGCTCCGAAGCGACGTGACGCAAGATTGAGCGGACTCTCAACCCAGGACCGCGCATGCGCCCACTGGTATGGCTCTCGTTCGCCGCCCTCGTGTCGCTGCCTACCGCCGGCACGGCTCAGCCAGGCCTGACGGCACGCGACGTGGTCGAGCGCATCAAGCAGAACATCGGCGTCCCGTGGGCCGAACAGACGGTGGACACGTTCAAGGACGGAGACCCGGCGACGCCAGTGACACGCATCGCCGTTACGATGATGGCCACGCTCGACGTCCTGCAGCGTGCCGCCGCCGCTGGGGCGAACCTCGTGCTGACACATGAGCCGACGTTCTACGACCATCAGGATCGTATCGACCTGCTCGAGCGCGAGAGCGATGCAGTGACGGCCGCGAAGCGCGCGTTCATCCGCGAGAAGGGGCTCGTCGTCGTCCGGATGCACGACCACTGGCATCGCCGGAAGCCCGACGGCATCGCGATCGGGATGATCCGCGCGCTCGGCTGGGAGCAATATCGACGGCCGGAGAGCGAGCTTCTGTTCACGATGCCCACGACGACGCTCAACGATCTCGCCGCGCGCATTCGCGAACGCCTGCGCGCGCCGACACTCCGCGTCGTTGGAGATCCGCGTCTCGCGGTATCGAAGGTCGCGCTCGCACCCGGCTTCGCCGGATTCCCGGCGCATCGTCAGGCACTGCGTCGTGACGATGTCGAGGTTCTCGTGATCGGCGAGGCACACGAGTGGGAAACGGTCGAGTATGTCGCGGACGCCATCGCCGCCGGCCGAAAGAAGGCGCTCGTCGTCATCGGTCACATCCCATCGGAGCAGGCCGGGATGGAGGAGTTCGCGCGGTGGCTCGGCACGTTCGTGAAGGAGGTGCCAGTCACGCTCGTTGCGGCCTCGGACCCCTTCTGGTCGCCGAAATAGCGCTGGCCGTGACGAAGTGTAGGAACCGGTCCGCCGGGCGCGTCTCACTCGTGACGAAGGCCGGATTCGTCCGGCGCTCGCCCTATCCTCGCGCGTGCGCTCTCGATTCCCGGAAGCGGACAACTCGTCCCTGGGTGAGACGCCTCACCCCCTGTTAGGAGCGGTCCGGTCCCTGACTCCTTTCTGGTATGGGCGCGCCATACCAGTTTCGCCGCGTCCTCAATCGGAGCCACCCGATGCCGCCTCGCGCGCGCCGCGGACGCATCCTCGCCGTCGCGATCGATCAGAAGTCCGGACACCCGTTGTATCGCCAGATCTACGGCCACGTCCGCCAATGCATCCTCGACGGGAGGTTGGCCGCCGGCGCTCGGCTGCCGTCGACGCGTCAGCTCGCCGCGGACCTGCGCGTGTCGCGCAGCACGGCGGTGCAGGCGTACGAGCAGCTCCGCGCCGAGGGGTACATCGAGGGACTCGGTGGTGCCGAGACGCGCGTGAGCGGTGCGCTGCCTGACTCGTTCGTCCGAGCGGGGCCGCGCGACGCCGAACCGACCGCTCAACACAGAACGACGCTCGTCCCGGGGACGCGTGCGCGTGCGACGCTCGCGGCGCTGCGTCGCTCACCGCCGCCGTTCGGCGCGGGCCCGCGCGCCTTCCGGGTCGGCGTTCCGGCGGTCGACGTCTTCCCGGTCGACACGTGGGGACGGATCATGGCGCGGCGATGGAGCCGAACACCGGCACGCGACCTCGCGTACGGCGACCCGTTCGGCTACCGGCCGCTTCGTGAGGCGATCGCGGACTATCTGCGTGCGGCCCGTGGCGTTAGGTGTACCGCCGACCAGGTGATGGTCGTGGCCGGCTCACAACAGGGGCTCGACCTCGCCGCGCGCGTACTGCTGGACGCAGGCGACCGTGTGTGGCTGGAGGATCCGGGGTATCACGGCGCGCGCGGGGCGTTCACCGCCGCGGGCGCGACCATCGTCCCGGTTCCGGTCGACCAGGATGGGCTCGACGTGATGGCCGGCCGCACGCTCGCGCCTGACGCGCGGATGGCGTTCGTGACACCGTCCCGCCAGCTCCCGCTCGGCTCGACGATGTCGCTCGCGCGCCGCATCTCCCTGCTCGAGTGGGCCGCGTCTGCGAGAGCGGCGATCTTCGAGGACGATTACGACAGTGAGTTCCGGTACGCGTCACGACCCCTCCCCGCGCTTCAGGGGCTCGATCGCACCGGGTGCGTGATCTACGCAGGCACGTTCAGCAAGGTGACGTTCCCGTCCCTCAGGCTCGGGTATCTCGTCGTGCCGACGGCGCTCGTCGATGTGTTCGCGGCGTCGCGCCATTTCATCGACTTCCACTCACCGTTCCTCGAGCAGGCGGTGATGACGGACTTCATCGTCGAGGGCCACTTCGAGCGTCACATCCGCCGGATGAGAGCGATCTATCACGAGCGGCAGGTGTTGCTCGTCTCCCTCGCGCGCGAGCGCCTCGGTGGCCTGCTCGACGTCCGTCCCGCCGACGCGGGGATGACGGTTGTGGGCTGGTTGGGCGGCGGCCTGGATGACGTCGCGACGACGCGCGCCGCGGAGCGGGCAGGATTGTACGTCCTGCCGCTGTCGCCGCTCGCGATCCGGCCGATGCCCCCTGCTCTGCTGCTCGGTTACGCCGGCGTGCGCGACGACGAGATCCGGGACGGGGTCAACCGACTCGCCATCGTGTTGGAGCAGCTGGTACGAAATCGGGTGCCGAGTGAACCGGCACATCTCCTCGCGGTCGCGGGGTCGGTCGCCTAACGGCCCTGACCAAGGCTGGTAACTGTCAGCTGGAACTGGTCAACGCGGGGTAACTGCGAACCCTCGGGAAGTCACTCTCGCACTGAGAGCCTTCCAGGGGGTTCTGCTTTTCACCCTGCAGCAACCAGTTCCAGCGAACAGCAACCAGCGCGTTTTACGCCGTTTCAGTCCCGATTCGGTGCCACCAGGACAGGGCCAGAATCGATCCGATGATCGTGACGGCGCCGAGCAGCGTCCAGATGTCGGGGATCTCGCCTAACACGAGCAGGCCCCAGACGACCGCGAACGCGACCTGCAGGTAGCCCACGGTCGTCGCGCGCACCGTGCGCTCCATCTGCAACCCCTTCGTCATGCTCACCTGCGCCAGCTGCGTCGTCACGCCAACGCCGATGAGGAGCAGCCATTCCATCGGGTCCGGCCACCGCCAGTCCGCAAGCGCGAACGGGAGGCACAGCGGCACACTCATGAGAGGCAGGTAGAACACGATCACGAGCGGGTGCTCGCTGACGCGCATGCGCCTGACGAGCGTGTACGCGCAGCCACTGAAGAACCCGCCGGCAACGGCGACCGCGATGTGCACGGGGTTCGCCGCTTCCGCGTTCGCGCCGAACAGGAACGTCGGCTGCGCGATGAACACGACGCCCAGGAGGCTCGCGATCAGGCAGATGATCTCCGCGACTCCGAGGCGCTCACCCAGAAATGCGGCGGCGAGCACTGTCGCGAACACCGGGTTCATGTTCTGAATCAACGTCGCTTCGCCCAGCGGCAGATGGACGATGGACGCGAAGAAGCACATGAGGGCGATGGAGCCGCACGTGCCGCGCAGGAGAAGGAGCTTCCGCTCCGTTCCCCACGGTGTGATGCCTGCCCGCTTCAGGTACCACCAGCTCAGTCCCAGGGTAATGACGCCTCGGAAGAGCACGATCTCCATGCTGCCGAGCCGCCGGCCGGCGAGCTTCACGAGCAGTCCCATCACACTGAACCAGAACGCACCGACCGCGGCGGCGCGGATGCCCGGCGTCAGGGCGAACGTTCCAGTCGCTTCGGGCTGGGAGGTGAGGGACACGCCGGAATACTATTCCGCACCGGGCGCGTGACCTATGCAGCCACGCCCGCGGCGGCATGACCGGGCGTCATGCCGTGGCGCTACAGTGCGACCACCGTTCCGACGTTCATCTCTCGTGCGCGCCCGTAGACCTGCCACGCGGCAGCCAGGTCCTGGAACGCGAGGCCGACGGTCCCGAAGATCGTGATCTGGCTGGCGCTCGTCCGGCCGGGACGCGTCCCGGCGATGATCTCGCCGAGCTCCGCGTGAATCGCGCCGGGGCCAAGTCCGGCGCCGGCGATCGCGCCCATGCGGGCGGAGAGGTCGCGGTCGTCGCACACGAACAGCGATGACGAGATCAACTGCGCGTCTACCTCTCCTTTCGCCGGCTCGTCGGCACCGACGGCCGTGATATGGACGCCGTCACGCACCATGGCGCGCGTCAAGAAGGGGGTTTTCGACCAGGTCGCGGTGATGATGACGTCCGCGTCGCGCACCGCGTCGGCGACGCTGCGCTGCACGACGACCTCGATGCCTAACGCCGGAGCCACTCGCTCGGCGTAGGCGTCGGCGCGGTCGGGGACGGCGTCGACGACGTCCACGCGCTCGACGCGCCGCACGAGTTGGAGCGCGCGAACCTGAGCTTCGCCCTGCACGCCGGCACCGATCACCGCGACCCGCGGTGTGTCGGGACGCGCGAGCACGTCCGACGCGAGCCCGCCCGCGAGCGCCGTGCGCTCGGCCGTAATGACGACGGAGTCCATGATCGCCAGCACGTCACCCGTCGCGAGGTCGGCAAGGTGAATGGACCCGATCACGCTCCTGGCCGCGCCGGGGATCTTGGTATTCACTTTGACCGTGAAGGCGGGGATGCCGTCGATCAGCCCCGGGTAGACCACCATGACGGTGCGCCCGCCTCCACTCGGCAACGGCGACCCGGCTCGCTGGGCAGGGATGGTCCGCCGGATGGAGTAGGCTTCGAACGCGTCGCGCAGGGCGCTGAGAAGCGCGACCCGGTCGAGCAGTTGACTGACCTCCGGCGCAGAGAGGATGATGGTATGCACGGAGTGGAAAGTAGCGCCGTGGGTAATCGTCAGCCCGAGGTCGGTAGTCGTTAGCCGGAAGTCGGCAGTCGTTAGCTTGCTGAGCGCTGCGTCACGAGGTGGCAGTTCCGGTTCCCCGTTCCCCGTCCCGGTTCCCCGTCCCGGTTCCCCTTCCCGGTTCCCCTGTGTCTGCTCGATTTCCCTGGGAGCGCTTCAGTGAAGAACGTCTGCTCCAGATCCGGCTCAAGGATCTCGGGGTGACGATCGAAGGCACGTGGCTCGATGGGTGTGTCGCGCAGCTCCACGAGGAGCTCGACGCACGCGGGATCGTGCTCAAGCCGCACGTGTGGTTGTCGGACGAGTGGTTCTCGCCTGGCGGGGTACCGGGCTTCGCCGTGCCGTTCTACCTCGCGCACCCGCGGCTGCGCCGGCTCGAGCGCAACCAGGTGCTCGACGTCGAGGGCGCATCGCGCGCCGAGTGCATGCGGATCATGCGGCATGAAACCGGGCACGCGATCCAGCACGCGTATCAGCTGCAGCGGCGGCGGAAGTGGCAGGAGCTGTTCGGCAAGTCCTCGACGAAGTACCCCGAGTACTATCGGCCGAATCCGTCGAGCAAGCGGTACGTGCAGCACCTCCGCCTCTGGTACGCGCAGAGTCACCCCGACGAGGACTTCGCGGAGACGTTTGCGGTGTGGCTCAGGCCTCGGTCGGATTGGCGGTCGCGGTACGGCGGTTGGCCGGCGCTTCGGAAGCTGCGGTACGTCGAGTCGCTCATGAGTGAGATCTGCGATCAGAAGCCACTCGTCGCGACGCGGCGCGTGATCGACCCGCTGCAGAAGATGACCCACACGCTCGCGCAGCATTACGAGTCGCGGCGCGAGAAGTACACGGTGAAGTTTCCGAACACGTACGACGCGGACCTCAAGCGGTTGTTCTCGAGCGAACCTCGCCACCGCCGGCAGGAGACGGCAGCGCGGTTCCTTCGCCGGAACAGGAGCGAGATCCGTCGTCTGGTCGCGAAGTGGACGGGCGAGTTCCAGTACACGCTCGACCTCGTGCTCGGCGACATGATCGGCCGATGCACGGAGCTCAGGCTCCGCGCGGTCGGCCCGGAGCGTCAGCTCGTCATGGACTTTTCCGTGCTGCTCACGGTGAAGACGATGCACTTTCTTTATAGCCAGGGACGGCGGGATTGGATTGCATTGTGAATGCTGCAGGCTGGCCGCTGGGGGCTGCTAGCATGAGCTGGGGGCTGCGGGCTGCTTCAGGCGGCTGGGGGCTTGGCGCTGGCGGCCGCGCCGGCGTATCGCGGGCCGTCCCATACCCGAGGGGCGTGTTGCACCCACCTTCGCCGCGAGTATACGCCGACCGACGGAGACCGAGCTTGGCTGCCAGCCCTCAGCCGCTAGCTGCTGAAAGCAGCCCGCAGCCCCAAGCACATGCTAGCAGCCCCCAGCGGCCAGCCGCCTTTTCCACATGAGACGCCTCCGCGTTTTGGCGCTGATGCACCCCGAGCTCGTCCCGCCCGACGACGCCGCGGAGCGCGACGAGAAAGAGCGGTTCAACTGGAAGACCGAATGGGACGTCTGCCGGACGCTCCGCGAGATCGGGCACGACGTGCGCGCGTTAGGCGTCCAGGACGAGCTCGTGCCGATTCGTGACGCCGTCCAGGAGTTCGAGCCGCACGTCGTGTTCAATCTGCTCGAGGAGTTTCACGGCAACGTGCTCTTCGACCACAACGTCGTGAGCCTGCTCGAGCTGCTGCGCGTCCCGTACACCGGCTGTAACCCGCGGGGGATGATGATCTCGCGCGAGAAGGCGCTGTCGAAGAAGCTCCTCGTCTACCATCGCATCCGCGTACCGGCGTTTCACGTCTTCCCGTTCGGGCGGAAGGTGAAGCGGCCGAAGCAGCTCGAGTTCCCGCTGTTCGTGAAGAGCCTCACCGACCACGCATCGTTAGGTATCTCGCAGGCGTCGCTGGTGAAGGACGACGCGGAGCTGGCCGAGCGCGTGGCGTTCGTGCACCGCCGGCTCGGCTCCGACGCGATCGCCGAGCAGTTCATCGAGGGCCGCGAGATCTACGTCGGGGTGCTCGGCAACGACCGGCTGACGGCGTTCCCGCCGCGCGAGCTCGTATTCGACAACGCCCCCGACGGCGCGCCGCTCATCGCCACGGCGAGGGCGAAGCACGACCTCGAGTATCAGAAGCGCCACGGCATCGATCAGCGCGCGGCGAAAGATCTGCCCGAAGGGGTCGCGGCCGGGCTCGAGCATCTCGCGAAGCGCATCTACCGCACGCTCGAGCTCACCGGCTATGCACGTCTCGATTTCCGTCTCCGTCCCGACGGAAGTCTGTTCTTCCTCGAGGCAAACCCGAACCCGGAGATCGCGCTCGGCGAGGAGTTCGCGTCAGCGGCGAAGGAGGCTGGGCTCGACTATCCGGAGCTGTTGCAGCGGATCCTCAACCTGGGGATGCGAGGCACGTCTCCGGAGTAGTCACCGCGAACGACCGCGGGGCGTCACCCGCTGACGCGGGTGACGCCCCGAGGCGACTCGACCAGCGCCGCTGGTTAGTGGTTGTGCTTGTCGAGCTGGCCGCGCACCTCTCCGCCCGGGAAGTCACCCGGACCCGTGTTATCCGGCGCTACGCCATCGTTCGTGTGCACGTTGCCGTACAGGAGCTGAGCCTCGACCAGTTCCAGGAACGCTGACAACGGCTGGTTGGCAAGCGAGCCTCTCAAGTCGGCCGCGGTGAACGTCCCCTCGACGACCAGGCGCGTTACTGGTCCTCCGCCAGCTGGAAGTGCGCTGGTCGATTTCACACTCGGATACAACCAGACGACGATTCCGCCGTTCGCGCCCTTCGCCTCTCGATGGATGTGCGCCTGCGTGATGTTTCTGATGTCGTTCACGACGAGCGTATAGTCGATCGACGCGCCATCCTTGCCCAACCGGAGCGACAGCTCGCCAGTGGCGTTCGTCGCCCGAGGCGGCACTTCCTCGTCGCCGGTGAGGAGGGTAACGGCGACTCGGTGTCCGCCGTTGTTCCCGTGGTCACTCCTGATGTTGCCCTCAGCGTTTGCGCCGGCGGGCGCACCGCGCACCACCGCACCACTCAACTGCGGCCCAGTCGACTTCGACGGAGCGTCTGAACATCCAAGCACGAGAACTGCCGCTATGAACGAGGAATACCTGCGCATAAGGTTCTGGCCTCTCGAATGGGTGGGTGCCGCGTTGCGACTGGCAAATGAGCAAACCCAAACGACGCGCGCAATAGGTCCACGGTGAACGGCTGTCATCGGTGGGCCGAGGGTGCGGAGTAGCGCGCGAATGTCGCCGTGAGCTCGTCGCCGACAGCCACCCTGGCTCTTCCGTATCATCAAGGCCAATCCAGCTCGATGCAGTCAGGATGACTGGTCGGTGCTCGGTGCAGCGCGACCGTTAGCATCCCAACCGCCGACATTTACGACACGTGGGCGAAGTCGATAAAGCCCTTCTCGGCGTCTACCTCCACGAGTGACAATCGGATACGGTCGCCGACGTCCAACCCGGTTTCGCCACGAACCACCCGCCCCTCCACGGGCGGATGCGTCAGCCGAGCGAAGGTTCCGCTTCGGTTCACGCCAGTGACGATCGCGTCGAACGTCTCGCCCACGCGATGCGCCATCAGCGTTGCCGCTACGACCTTTCGCATCTCGCGCTCGACCTTGCGCGCGGCGTTCTCCATGAGTGTGCAGCGCTTTGCGATCGTATCGAGCTCGTCGGCGGTGTACGCCGCTCCGTTGCCGGCAATCGACGCCTTCACGAGCCGCTGCATCACGAGGTCCGCATAACGACGATTCGGCGCCGTCGTGTGCGAATAGTCCTCGACCGCGAGCCCGAAGTGGCCTTCGTCACCGTCGGGCTCCCAGGGACGCTCCACCGCGTACTCGCCGGCTCCGAGCAGCTTCACGACGGACAATGAGAGGTCGGCGAAGCCATCCGGATGTGCAGCCTTCTGTCGGCTCAGGAAGTCCGCGAGCGCCGCAGAGCTCGGCTCGCCGGGCAGGGCGTCGCCATACCGCCTGGCAAGCTCGACGATGCGCGGCCAGCGACGCGGCACACGCACGATCCGTCGAATCGACGGCGTGTGACGCGACTCGAGCAACCGCGCCATCGACACGTTCGCCGCAATCATGAAGTCCTCGATCAGCTCGCGCGCGCGACTCTTTCGCGTCACTTCGAGATCCACGACCTCATCGCCGGACGTCACCGGGCGCGCTTCGATCGTCTCGAGGTCGAGCGCGCCGCGCGCCTGTCGGCGCTGTCGCAATCGGCGCGCGACGTCGTCCTGCAAGCGCACCTGCGCCTCGAGCCCGTCGATCGCGGCAAGCTCCTCGGGAACCGGCACGGCACCGCCGAGCCAGAGCCCAACCGGATCGTACGCCAGCTTCGCCCGATTCACGATGGCAGCACGGTACGTCGAGACCTCACCGATTTCGCCCTCGGCGGTCACCACGAGGTCGACCACCACGACGAGACGCTCCGCGCCTTCCACGAGCGACGTGAGATCGGTGGACAGCTCCTCCGGCAACATCGGGAACGTCTTCACGCCCGTGTACAGCGACGTGGTATTCGCCCCCGCGTGCTGGTCTATGGCCGAGCCCTTCGCGACGATATGGGCGACGTCAGCAATCCCAAGGCGGAGCCGAGCCGCCCCGTTGTCGAGCGGCTCGCACACCTCGACCTGATCGAGGTCGCGGGTATCGCGATTGTCGATCGACGACCACAGCAACGAGCGAAGGTCTCGAATGTCGCCCGACGCGTCCGAAGCGCCGAGCGGTCGACCTTCGCGATCGATCCGCGGAAGCTCGCGACGAACTTC
>Ga0075430_100001818_pt1 | contig 17464 bp, 11 predicted proteins | sample RhiMetdeltSRZDD4_FD_75294 | JGI IMG/M metagenome (GOLD analysis project Ga0075430, IMG submission 75294) | Populus rhizosphere microbial communities from Tennessee, USA - Rhizosphere MetaG P. deltoides SRZDD4 | ecosystem: Host-associated > Plants > Roots > Rhizosphere > Soil | place: USA... | reverse complement strand
GCGAATCTCGGCAGCAACCCCCCGGGCACGGCCTTCTATTCGGTGGCCAGTGGCCTCAGCAAGATCGTGACCGATGTCGGCGTCGTGAAGCTCACCGTCCAGCCATACTCGGGCTCGAGCACGTTCCTGCCGCTGCTGGACAGTGGCGAGCTCGAGTTCGGTGTCAACAACGCCGTCGACATGGCGCTGGCACTGCGAGGGCCCCAGTTCAAGATCGGCGGGCGCAATCCGTTCCCGCCGACCCCGAACGCGCGGCTGGTCATGAACGGCTCGCCGTTCCTGGTGGGCCTGCTCGTGCGGAAGGACTCGCCCATCAAGACCGTGTACGACGTGAAGGGCAAGCGCATGACCGGCGAGTATCCCGCCCACCTGGCCGTCTGGTACAACATGCTCGGGCACCTCGCCAGCGCCGGCCTCGGCTGGAACGACGTGAAGGTGGTTCCGGTGCCGGCGGTGAACGAGGGCGTGGACGCGCTCGTGCAGGGCCGCGCGGACGTCACCGAGCACGCACTGAACTCCGCCAAGGTCCGGGAAGCCGATGCCGCCGTCGGCGTGCGCCACGTGACGATCGACTGCACGGCCGAGGGTGAGAAGCGGCTGCGCGCCGCCGTGCCCGGCTACTACCCGCGCTGGATCAAGGCGGGCACGGCCGCGGCCGTGGTCGAGGACACGTGCTTCATCGCCTACGACCTCTATCTGACGGCCGGCAAGGGCGTGGCCGACGACGTGGTCGAGAGCACGCTGCGGTCGATCTGGGACAACGTCGACAAGCTCGGCCCGATCCATCCCATCTTCAAGGAGTGGACGCGCGAGCGCGCCGTCACCACCGAGATGACGATTCCCTATCACCCCGCGGCCGTGCGCTTCTACAAGGAGCGCGGGGCGTGGAAGCCGGAGCACGAGGCGCTCCAGCAGAAGCTGCTGACGATCAAGTGACGGAAGTCGTCACCAAGTTCCGAACGCTCGACGGTCCGGCCCGCACGGCCGAGCGTCTCCTGCTCCTGGCGCTGACCATGGTCGGCGCCTTCTGGGCCACGCAGGTGCACCACTACCTGCCCTTCGCCTTCTTCAACGAGCAGTACCTCGGCCTCTTCCTCGCTCTCGGCCTGGCACCGGTCTTCGTGTGCACGCGCGCGTCGGCGCGCGCGCCGGCGACGAGCGTGCCGTGGTACGACTGGCTGCTGGCGGCGGCGGCGCTCACCGTTGGCGGCTACGTCGCCGTGATGTACCCGACCATCGCCTACACGCTCGGCATCATCACGTGGGACAAGCTCGGGCTCGCCATCGTGGCCATCGTCGTGGTGCTCGAAGCCGTCCGCCGGATCGCCGGCTGGGCGCTGATGTGGATCGCCGTCGTCTGTCTGCTCTACGCCAAGCTCGCCTGGCTCTTTCCGGGGATGCTGAATGCGCGCGGGTCCAGCTGGTCGCGCATCGCCATCTATCTCTATCTCGATACCAACGGCATCCTCGGCGTGCCGCTCGCCGTCACCGCCACCATCGTGGTCGCCTACATCTTCTTCGGCCAGGCGCTCTACGCCGTGGGCGGCGACAAGTTCCTCACCGACGTGGCCATGATCGCGATGGGGCGCTATCGCGGCGGCGCCGCCAAGATGGCGGTGGTCTCGTCGAGCCTCTACGGCACCGTGTCCGGCAGCGCCGTGGCCAACGTCGTGGTGGACGGCGCCATCACCATCCCGATGATGAAGCGCTCGGGCTATCCCTCGCATCTCGCGGCCGCCATCGAGGCGGTGTCCTCGAACGGCGGCCAGATCATGCCGCCGGTGATGGGCGCGGCGGCGTTCCTGATGGCCGAGTACCTCTCGATCCCGTACGGCGAGGTGGCGCTGGCGGCGGCCATTCCGGCCGCGCTCTACTATCTCGCGCTGCTGGTGCAGGTGGATCTCGAGGCCGCCAAGCTCCGCCTGGCCGGCGTTCCGCGCGACCAGGTGCCGCGGCTGGCGGGCGTGATGCGCCGGGGCTGGGTCTTCATCGTGCCGCTCGCGGTTCTCGTGTGGGCCCTCATCATCGCCAACTGGGAAGCGGGCAAGGCCGGCATGCTGGCGGTGGCGGTCACCTTCGCGGTCGGCGCGCTCCAGAGAGAGACGCGCCCGGGTTGGCGCGGCGTCCTCGCCGCGCTCGAGAGCAGCGGCCGCACGATGCTCGACCTGGTCGCCATCACCACGCTGGCCGGTATCGTGATCGGCACCTTCCAGCTCTCCGGCCTCACCTCCAAGCTGCCGCTGCTGCTGACGAGCGCCGCCGCCGGGAATCTGTTCGTGCTGCTCGTCCTGACCGCCATCGTCAGCATCCTGCTGGGCATGTCGCTGCCGACGACGGTGGTGTACGTCACCCTTGCCGTCCTGGTCGGCCCCGCGCTGACCCAGATGGGCGTGCATCCACTCGCCGCGCACCTCTTCCTGTTCTACTTCGGCATGCTGTCGCTCATCACGCCGCCCGACTGCCTGGCCACCTATGCCGCGGCCGCCATCGCCAAGGCGGATTTCTGGCGCACCGGCTGGACGGGCATGCGCCTGGGCATCGTGGCCTACATCGTGCCGTTCGTCTTCGTCTTCCACCCGGCCCTCATCGGCAAGGGGACGTGGGCGGAGATCCTCGGCAGCGTCCTCACCGCCGTCGCCGGTGTCATACTCCTGTCCATCGGGTGCGCGGGCTTCTTCACGCGCCCGCTGAGCTGGCCGCGCCGTGCGTGGACGTTCGCGGCCGCGGCGTTCTTCATCATGCCGCCGCTGGCGGCGCTGCCAGCGGCGGCCGCGGATACCATCGGCGTCGTGCTCGGCGCCGCGTTCATCGCGAGCGAGCTGACGGCGTCGCGGCCGCTGGCGCGGCCTCGCCCCGTGGAGAAACCATCATGAGCAAGAAGGTCGCGATCGAGTCGACCGCCGAGGCCTATCTGGAGCTGCTGGCGGCGCGCGGTGTGGAATATCTCTTCGCCAACGCGGGCACCGACTTCGCCCCGCTGATCGAGGCCTACGCCAAGCGCTTCGCCACCGGCCAGGCGCTACCACGACCGGTCACGGTCCCCCACGAGGTGCCGGCGGTGGCGATGGCGCACGGCTTCGCGATGGTGACCGGCCGGCCGCAGGCCGTCATGGTCCACGTGATCGTGGGCGCCGCCAATGCCACCGGCGGCCTCATCAACGCCGCCCGCGCCGGCGTGCCGATGCTCTTCACGGCCGGCCGCAATCCGATCACCGAAGCGGGCTTTCGCGGCTCGCGCAATCGCCCCATCCACTGGGCGCAGGAGTCGTTCGATCAGGGCGCGCTCGTACGCGAGTTCGTGAAGTGGGATTACGAGCTGCGCAATTTCTCCCAGCTGGAGACGGTGGTCGACCGCGCGCTGGCGATCACCGGCGCCGAGCCGCAGGGCCCGGTCTATCTCACGCTGCCGCGCGAGGTGCTCGGCGAGGCCCACGACGTCTTCGAGTACGCCGACACCTCACGGGCTCCCCGCCCGGCCGACGCCGTCGCCGCGCCCGAGGCCGTCCAGGACGCGGCGCGGATCCTGGCCGCCGCGCGCCGGCCGCTCGTCATCACCAAGGCGGCCGGACGCGATCCGGGCGCGGTGCCCGCCCTCGTCGCCCTCGCCGAAGCGCTCGGGGCGCCGGTGGTGGACCAGTTCCACACCCACGTGAACTTCCCGCAAGACCACGCGCTGCACGGCGGCTTCGACGCGAGCCCGTACCTCGACGAGGCCGACGCCGTGCTGGTCGTGGAGTCGGACGTGCCGTGGTTCCCTGCCCTCAAGGCCGCGCGGCCCGATGCCCGGCTCGTGCACGTGGCCGTGGACCCGCTCTTCACGCGCTATCCCGTCCGCGGCTTCGCCGCCGACGTGGCGCTGCCGGGCGCGCCGCGCCTCACCCTGGGCGCGCTGGCGTCGGCGCTCCGGGCGGGCGTGCCGGCGAGCGTGGCGGCCGAGCGGCGCGAGCGGGTGGCCGCGGCCGGACGCGCGCGGCGCGCCGCCGCCGAGGGGCGCGCGCGGGCGCTGGCCCAGGACCAGCCGATCGACATGGCGTGGCTGTCGCGGTGCATCGGCGACGTCATCGACCCGCGCACGATCGTGGTCAACGAATACGACCTCGACACCTCCCAGACGTGCTTCACCACGCCGGGCACCTACTTCGCGTCGCCGTCCTCGGGTGGGCTCGGCTGGGGTCTCGGCGCCGCGCTCGGCGCCAAGTTCGCGGCCCCCGGCCACACCGTCATCTGCTGCGTCGGCGACGGCGCCTACATCTTCGGAGCGCCGACCGCCGCTCACTGGGTGTCGCGCGCCTACGAGACGCCCGTCCTCTGGATCATCTTCAACAACCGCGTCTGGAACGCCGTGAAGCGCTCGGTGCTCTCCCACGCCCCCGATGGGTGGGCAAAGCGCACCGGCATGCCGCTCACCGAGCTCGATCCCCCGCCCGACTACGAGCTGATCTGCCAGGCCTCCGGCGGCCACGCCGAGAAGGTCGAGGATCCGACGAAGCTTCCCGCGGCGCTGGCGCGCGGTCTGGAGATCGTCCGCCGCGAGCGCCGCCAGGTCCTCCTGAACGTGATGTGCAAGAAACCGTGATGGAGCCGGGAACCATCTGGAACAGGCCAGCCACGGCTCGAGCCGTTCACCAAGTGCTCGCGACAACGGAGACGTGAGATGAATTACGGAATCGTCGACGCCGACGGTCATGTCATCGAGACGAACGAAGGCATCGCGAAGTACCTGGACGAGCCATATCGCCGGCGCCCGCAGACGTTCTCCTTCTACCCTCAAGACGGGTGGGATCGGCGGCTGCTCGGCACCCTGGGCGACCAGGGCGGCACCGTCGAGCAGTGGCTGCGGGCGCTCGATCGCGGCGGCATGGAGCTGAGCGTGCTCTATCCGACCCTCGGCCTCTTTCTCTCGTTCCTCAAGGATCGGCAGTGGGCGGTGGCGATATGCCGCGCCTACAACACGTTCCTGCACGAGGAGTTCACCTCGAAGACCTCGCGGCTCAAGGCGGTGGCGCTGTTGCCGATCCAGGATCCCGACGCCGCCGCCGTCGAGCTCGAGCGGGCGGTGCGCGAGCTGGGGCTCGCGGGCGCCATGCTCGCCGCCGACGGGAGCCACCTGCTCGGCGACACGCGCTTCACGCCGATCTACGAGACGGCGCAGCGGCTCGACGTGATGGTCGGCATCCACGCCTCCGGCTCGTCCCTCGGCGGCGCCGGCGTCGAGCTGTTCCCGCAGTTCATCCAGGCCCACACGTGCTCGCACGCGTTCGGCCAGATGCGGCAGCTCACGTCGGTGATCCTCGAGGGCATCCCCGAGCGCTTCCCCGACCTGCGCATCGCCTTCCTCGAGGCCGGGTGCGGCTGGGCGCCGTACTGGATGGAGCGCATGGACGACGAGTACGCCAAGCGCGCCTCGGAGGCGCCCGTGCTCAAGAAGAAGCCGAGCGACTACGTCCGCTCGGGAAAGATCTACTTCTCGTGCGAGGCCGACGAGTGGCTGCTCGGTCCGGCCGTGAAGCTCGTCGGCGAGAACCAGATCGTGTACGCCTCCGACTTCCCCCACTGGGATCACTCGTTCCCGCAGTCGATCGCCGAGATCCGCGAGCGCGGCGACCTGAGCGACGCGCAGAAGCGCAAGATCCTGGCCGACAACGCGCGACGCCTCTACGGACTGAAGTGAAGCGAGGGCCGATCCGACCATGAGCGACTTCTTCACCGCCGAGTTCTTCGCGCGCCTGGTGAGCATCATCATCATCGACCTCACGCTCGCCGGCGACAACGCGCTGGTGATCGCGCTGGCCGTGCGCAACCTGCCCCCGCGCCAGCAGCTGCACGGACGGCTCTGGGGCACCGCCGGCGCCGTCGGCCTTCGGCTGTTCTTCATCTTCATCGCGACCTTCCTCCTGAAGATCCCGTTCCTGCAAGTGATCGGCGGCGCCCTTCTCGTGTGGATCGCGATCAAGCTCGTCCGGCAGCAGGGTGGCGAAGCCGAGGGGCACGTGAAGCAAGGGACCTCGCTCATGGAGGCGATCTGGATCATCATCGTGGCCGACGCCGTCATGAGCCTCGACAACGTCCTCGCGGTGGCGGCCGCCGCGCATGGCGACATGACGCTCGTCATCTTCGGCATCGGGCTGTCGATCCCCATCGTCATCTGGGGCAGCGGCCTGCTCGCACGCCTGATGAACCGGTTCGGCTGGATCATCTGGGTGGGCGGCGGCATCCTCGGCTACGTGGCCGTGGAGATGGCGCTTCATGACAAGGGGCTCGTTCCCTGGCTCGGGCCCGAGACGCCGGCCTGGGGCAAGGCGGCAGCCATCGCGCTCGCCCTCCTCATCACCTTCCTCGGCTGGTGGTTCGCACGAAGCGCGGCGAAGGCGGCGGCGCGTCTGGTGGAGGAGCGGTGATGGCGCAGGACCTGCGCTCGTTCCTGGAGCAGGTGAAGCGCAAGCGGCCCACCGACGTGCAGGTGGTGACGCGCCCGGTCGATCCGGCCTACGAGCTGACCGCCCTCGTCGTGAAGCTCGAGAAGGAGCGCAAGCAGCGGCCGGTGCTGCTGTTCGAGAAGGTAAACGGCACGACCCTGCCCGTGCTGACCAACGTTCACGCAAGCCGCTCGCGCCTCGCGCAGGCGATCGGGTGTGCGCCGGAGGCGATGCTCCAGACTTATCTCCGGGCCATGGAGCGCCCGGTGGCCCCGCGCGTCGTGGCCACCGGCCCCGTGAAGGAGGTCGTGGAGCGCGGGACCGCCGTTGACCTCTACGCCCTGCCGCAGATCGTGCACCACGAGGGCGACGCGGGGCCGTACATCACCGCCGCCATCTCGTTCGCGAAGGACCCCGCCTCCGAGACGTGGAACTGCGCCTACAACCGCCTGATGATCCAGGGCCGTGACACGACGTCCATCCATCTCACGCTCGGCAAGCATCTGTGGGAGTTCCAGCAGGTGGCCGAGCAGCGCGGCGAGCCGTTGCCGCTGGCGCTGGTCATCGGCGTCCATCCCGCCATCGCCCTCGGGGCGCTCGCCATCGGCTCCATCGACGAGGACGAGCGCGCGATCATGGGCGCGCTGCTCGGCGAGCCGCTGGAGCTGGTCAAGTGCGAGACGTCCGACGTGCTCGTCCCCGCGCACGCCGAGCTGGTGCTCGAGTGCGAGATCCTGCCCGGCAAGCGCACGGCCGAGGGTCCGTTCGGCGAGTTCACCGGCTACAGCCTCGGAGAGCGGCAGCGCGAGGTGGTGAAGGTGCGCGCCGTCACACGCCGGCGCGACGCGATGTTCCAGGACATCACCGTCGCCCATCTCGATCACATGCTGCTGTCGACCATTCCCATGGAAGCAAACCTCTATCGCGCCGTGCGCGCCATGGTGCCGTCGGTCCGCGCCGTGCGCGTGCCGGCCCCGTTCACCTGCTACGTCTCGATCGAGCAGCGCCTCACCGGTCAGGCGAAGAACGCGATCATGGCCGTCTTCGGCGCCGACCTCTACATGAAGCGCGTGGTGGTGGTCGACCACGACGTCGACGTCTTCGACGACCGCCAGGTCACCTGGGCGATTGCCACCCGCTGCCAGCCCGACCGCGACATCACCGTCGTCACGCACGCGCGTGGCTCCGACCTCGATCCGTCGTCCAAGGAAGACGGCTACACCTCGAAATGGGGCGTCGACGCCACTGCCAAGCCGTCGCTCGCCGGCTATACTCCGCGCCATCGCGTGCCCCCCGCGGTGTGGGAGCGCCTGCGCCTGGAGGACTTCCTGCCCTGAGCGTCGCCGCGCTCCTTCGAGCCTCGGCCGGCGCTCATGCGCGCCGCGTCGCCCTCGCGTGGGACGGCGGCGCCCTCAGCTACGCGGAGCTCGACGCCCGTGCCGGCGCGCTCGCCTGCGCGCTCGACGCGCGCGGGGTCCGCGCCGGCGACCGCGTGGCGGTCGTCATTCCGAACCGCTGGCAGCTCGTCGTCGCCGTCCTCGGCGCGCTGCAGATGGGGGCCACGGTGGCGCCGCTCGATCCCCTGCTCACCGGCGACGAGCGCGCCGCCATCATCGCAGACCTCGCCCCGCGGCTCGTCGTCGACGACGTGCCCGCGGAGGCGGGCACGTGGAAGCTCGCCGAGCCGCGCGGCCCGGCGCTGGTGCTCTACACGTCGGGCTCGACCGGCCGGCCCAAGGGCGCCGTGCTCTCGCACTCGGCGCTCGCCTTCGCCCTGCGCTCGTGGGCGGAGCCGGTGATGGCGCTGGCACCGGACGACATCGTGCTGGCGGCGCTGCCGCTCTCACATTCCTACGGGCTCAACGGCGCGCTGCTGGCGCCCCTGCTCGCCGGCGCCACCGTGCGGCTCGTGGAGCGCTTCACCGCCGACGGCGTCGCCGATCTCCTCGCGCGCGGTGCGGCCACGGTATTTCCCGGCGTCGCCACGATGTTCCGCCGGCTGCTGGATCTCGACGGCTTCCACGGCGGCCCGAGGCTGCGGCTGGCGCTGTCGGGCGCGGCGCCGTGCCCGTGGGACCTGGCCGCCGATTTCCGCGCCCGGAGCGGCGTGCGCATCCTGCGCGGCTACGGCATGACGGAGCTCTTCCGGCCGATCTCCTATCTCGCGGCCGACACCGATGACCGGCCGGACGCCATCGGGCGCGCCGTCCCCGGTGTCGAGCTCCGCGTCGTCGACGATACCGGCGATCTCGTCGCCGCCGGTGAAGTCGGAGAGCTCCTCGTGCGCACGCCGGCCGCCATGGATGGTTATCTGAACGCCGACGCCGACACGGACGCCGTCCTCGCCGGCGGCTGGTTCCACACGGGCGACCTCGCCTCGGTGAGCGTCGACGGCTGGGTTCGGATCACCGGCCGCAAGCGTGAGCGCATTCTGCGCGGCGGCTACTCGATCTTTCCGCCGGAGGTCGAGAGCGTGCTCCTGGGGCATCCGGAGGTCGCCGAAGCCGCCGTCGTCGGCGTGCCGCATCCCGAGCTCGGCGAGGAGGTCGCGGCCTTCGTTGCGCTGCGCGCGGGGGCGCGCGTGAAGGCCGACGAGCTGTCCGCCTACTGTCGCGAGCGGCTCGCGGCCTTCAAGTACCCCCGGTGGGTCACGCTGGTCGCCGCCCTGCCGCGCAGCGCGACCGGCAAGGTGCTCAAGGGCGAGCTCACTCGCCCGCGCCTTCCCGCCGAGTAATCCTCATTGCACGGTGAGTGCGGCACTTCCGAGCAGACGGAAGCTGCCGGGGCCCGTCTGTAGCCAGACCTGCACCTGGACCGTCCCGGCAGAGAGTCCCGGAAGATTCGGCGTGAGTGACGTGGCGCTGGTCGGGAACGGCACCGTCAGTGAGGCGCCCGTCACGGCGGTGGCGCGCGCCTGCGCCAGCAGCGTCTGGCCACGCATGAAGTTGATCACCGGCAGCCCGAAGCCGAGGTTTTCGAAACCGCCGCCGGTGATGGTGAAGCTCGCCGGTGGGATGGCCAGCTCGATGGTACTCGGTGTGATGCCGGTCACTCCGGGCGCGGGGCGGGTGTCCGCGACCGTGAGCGTGAGGCTTCCGATCAGGCTGTAGGTGGCGTTGCCCGTCGGTTGCCAGACCTGAACCTGCACCGTCCCTGCCGACAGGCCCGGGAGGTTCGGTGTCAGCGACGTGGCGGCGGTAGGGAATGGCACCGTCAGCGTGGTCCCCGCCACGAGCGCCGAGGCGCGCGCCTGCGCCACGAGCGCGCCGCTGCGAATGAAGTTGATCACCGGCAGCCCGAAGCCGGAGCTCGAAAGGCCACTGCCGGTGATCGTGAAGGCGGCCGGAGGGGCGGCGAGGTCGATCGCCTCCGGCGTGATCGCGCTGACGACGGGCGCCGGGCGCGTGTCGACGACCGTCAGGGAGACGCTGCCCATGAGGGTGTAGCTCGAGCTTCCTGTCGCCGCATAGACCTGGACCTGCACCGTCCCCGCCGAGAGCCCGGGGAGGTTCGGCGTGAGCGAGGTGGTGCTCGTCGGGAACGGCACCGTCATGGTGGTTGCCGTGAGCGCGGTCGCCCGGGACTGCGCGAGGAACACACTGCCGCGCATGAAATTGATCACCGGCAGCCCGAAGCCGCCATTCACGAAACCGCCGCCGGTGATGCTGAACGTCGACGGCGGTGCCGCGAGGTCGATCGGATTCGGCGTGATGGCGGCGACGCCGGGCGCCGGCCGCGTGTCCAACACCGTGAGCGCGACGCTGCCGAGCAGGCTGTACGTCGCGCTTCCTGTTGCGGCGAACACCTGCACCTGCACGGCGCCGGCCGACAAGCCCGGGAGATTCGGCGTGAGCGACGTGGCGCTGGTCGGGAACGGCACCGTCAGCGACGTGCCGCCCGCGACCCCGGTGGCGCGCGCCTGGGCAAGGAGGGTGCCGGCGCGCACGAAGTTGATCACCGGGAGGCCGAAGCCGACGTTGGCGAAGCCGCCGCCGACGATCGTGAAGGCGGCGGGCGGAGTAGCCAGATCGATGGTGCTCGGCGTGATACCGCTGACGCCGGGGGCGGGGCGCGTGTCCCCGACCGTGAGTGGTCCCGTACCGAGCGGACTGTAGCTCGAGCTTCCCGTCTGGAGCCATACCTGCACTTCCACCGGCCCCACCGACAGCCCCGGCACATTGGGCGTGAGCGACGTCGCGCTGGTGGGGAACGGCACGGTGAGCGTGGTGCCATTCGCGAGTGCCGTCGCGCGCGCCTGGGCGAGAAGGCTGGCGCCGCGGACGAAGTTGACCACGGGCAGTCCGAAGCCCGCGTTCGCGAAACCCTTGCCGGTGATCGTGAAGGTCGCCGGCGGCGCCGCCAGGTCGATCGCGGCGGGCGTCACGACGACGTCGACCTTGACCTGGACCTGGGCCGCGATCGCGTTGTTGGCCTCGTCGCCTTCGACGACGACATCGTCGGCGTCGACGCGGGCGATGAGAAAGTAGGTCCCGCTCGGCTTCCCGGCGGGAATGTCGAGCGTGGTGGAGCCCGCGTTCTCGGCACCGACGCCGAGCGCCGGGATGTCGCGGCGACCGAGCAGCGTGTCGGCCGCGTCGAGCACGGGATTGCTGGAGAGATAGAACGCAAGCGTGGTCGGCCCGGCCGCGAGGGCGCCCTGGTTCTTGACCGTCGCGGCCACCGTGAACCCCGAGACCGTGCCGACCGTCGACGGCACGGAGAGCGCCGACACGAGCAGATCCGGGGGCGCCTCGTCGCTGACGAGCGTCGTGGTGGCGCGGCTCGGCGTTCCCACGATGTAGGCGGAAGCGGCCGCCAGCGTGACGATCACCGTTTCCGGGCCCTCGGGGATGGTGTCATCGATGGCCGAGACCACGAGCGTGGCCGTCGCGGATCCGGGGGGAAACGTGACGGTCCCCGGCAGCGCGACATAGTCGCTCCCCGCCGTCGCGGTGCCGGCGACGGTGTACGTCACCGTCAACGGCTCGTCGACAGGACCCGTGCGCGTCAGCGTGAGCGCGGCCGTCATGTCACCGACCTCGTTCGCCACGACGTCGGTCGCGGCGATGGACACGATGGGCCGGTTCACGCCACCGAGCAGGATCTGCGCGGACGTGAAGAGATCGAGGCGGCCGTGGCCGAAGCTGTTGTCGGGACCGGCCGCGCCGAGATCGACGGCACCGAGCACCAGCAAGGTCTCCAGCTCGTCCACCGTCAACGCGGGGTCGATCGACCGAAGAACGGCGACGGCACCGCTGACATGAGGCGCCGCCATCGACGTGCCATTGGCGCTGAGATATCCGCCCGGATAGGCGGAGATCACGGCCACGCCGGGAGCGCTGAGGTCCGGCTTCACGGGACCGCCGCACGGCGACGGTCCGCGCGCGCTGAAGGCCGCCACCTGGTCCTCGCTGTCGGTCGCACCGGCGGCGAACGCATCCGACGAAGCGCCCGGGCTGCGGACGCTTCCGTCGCCGGGGCCGTTGTTGCCGGCGGCGAAGGACGGAAAGATTCCCGCCGCGCGGAACGCGAGGATATCGGCCGTGAACTCGCCAATGCACCCCCCGAGGGCGAAGGCCCAGGAGCTGTTCACGACGTCCGGCGCGTTGGCCGGATTGCCGCCCGGCGCCAGGAACCACTGGAAGATCTCGTGGAATGCCGATGCCAGGCCGAGTCCGGAGTCGTCCCACGCCTTCGCCGCGATCCAGCGCGCGCCGGGCGCGACGCCGATGTTCACGCCCGAGGCATCGCCGCCGACCGCGGTGCCCGTGGTGTGTGTTCCGTGGCCGTTGAAGTCGAACGGCGTCGCGTGCTGGAAATACGGGTCGAACCAGCTGATGAAGTGGTTGCCCCGATAGCGGTCGCGCAGATCCGGATGGCTCAGATCCACGCCGGTGTCGAAGCTTCCGATGACCTGGTCGACGCCGGTGTAGGTGGGGTCGAGCGCCCAGACTTCCGGAGCGCGGATCTTGTCCAGGTTCCAGACGCTGCCCGACGCCGCCGGAGCAGGCGTCGCGCTCGGCTCGACACCGGGAGGAGCCGGGATCACGGCGTCCGGCCGGATCTCGAAGACGTCCGCACGGGCCGCCAGTCGTCTGATCACGGGCTCGGTGGCGATGACCGCGAGGCCGTTGAAGACCCAGAACGGGACCACGCGGCGGACGTTGCCCTGCGCCTGCTCGCTGGCGAGCAGCGCCCTCACCGGCCCCTGATGCCGGCTGGCATGGTCGCGCAGGGCGTCCACCACCGCCTGGACGCGCGCGTGCCGCTGACCGCGCGGCGCGATGGCAGCGGCCGCCTCCGCGTCCGCCTGATCCACCATCTCGACGATGACCGGCAACGTTCCGCCTGCCGGCAGCGCTTTCAGCTGTGCCTCGAGCTCCGGATGGACGCGACCGCCCCAGGCCGGCGGGCCGGAGAAGACAATCACCAGCGCGGTGGCGAGCACGACGGTCAGCACTCGCAGGTTCACGCTCCGGTGCATCGCTGGCCTCCTCCACCTACACTCGATCGGGCACGGCAGGATCCCAGCTCACCCAAAGGGGGCGTCACTCTTACCACGGAGCCAGCGGCATTGGCCATGGGGTGGCGCAACGTGCATCGGCCGGTACATCTCAGATGGCGGGGCGACGCCGGCTCCGCTCCTATAATCTTCACGGTGGCGACGCCAGCATCCGATCCCGAGGGCGGCATGCCTCCGTTGCTCCGCGACCCGCTGCTCGGGATCTCGGTCCTGGCCACGGCCGCGCTCTGCGCCCCGTTCTTTCGCTACGTCTTCTGGCTCGGCGACGAGGGCGTCGTGCTACATGGCGCCGAGCGCCTGCTCCGAGGCGAGGCCGTCTATCGGGACTTTTTCGAGTTCCTGCCTCCGGGGAGCTTCCTGCTCGTCGCGGGGTGGATGCAGCTGGTGGGGCCGGAGCTCGTGTCGGTCCGGCTGCTGGCCGTGTGCGTCATCGTCGCCATCGCGGCCCTGACGTACGCTTGTGCGCGGCTCATATCCGGCAACCGTCCCCTCGCGGCACTGCTGGCGGTCGCGTGGGCCGCCTTCTCACAGGGGGGCTGGACGGTCGTCAGCCACCACTGGTTCGCCACCGCGGCGTCGATGGCGGCTGCGATGGCCCTGCTCTCCGCGCTCGGACGGCGGCCGCATGCCGCCCGCTTCTTCGCCGCCGGGCTCTCCGCCGGCGCGGCCGCGATGATCGTGTCCACGCGCGGCGCGCTCCTGTGTCTGGCCGTGGTCGGGATCGTGCTGACCCTGCGCGAGCGGCGCCCTGTGCTGGCGACCCTCGCGGGCATGGCCATCGTCCCTGCGGCGACCCTCGTGTACCTCGGCGCCACCGGCGCGATGAGGGCGGCCGTGATCGATGTGGTGCTGTTTCCGGCGCGACACTACAGCGACATCCAGATCGTTGCCTTCGGCGCGTCGACGGCGCCTCACCAGATGCCGGCGGCCGTCTTCTTCCCGGCGACGTTCGTCCTCGCCGGGACGACCGCGGTCTTCGCCGGCGGCGCGCTGTGGCGCGATGCCCGCTTTCGCGCGTCGCTGGCCTTCGCGAGCGTCGGCCTCGTGGGCGCGTTTCCACGGCCCGACGTCACGCACATCAACTTCACGCTGCCGCTGGCCTGTCCGCTCTTTGCGCTCGTGGCCACCCTCGGGCTCCGTCGCCTGGGCCGCGGGCTCCGGATCGCCCTCGGTGCCTCGCTGCTCGCGGTGTGCGCGCTGGCCATGGGCTATCGGCTGCTGGGCGAAGCCTTGCCCATGCTGACGGGCCCGCTTCGCCAGGTGCCGACCTCGCGGGGCAGCTTCGTGGGCCCCCCGTCCCCGTGGATCGACGCGGTGGGAGCGCTCGTGCCTCACATCGAGCGCGCCCCGCGCGACGCCGCGTACTTCTTCTATCCGTACAGCCCCATGCTCCCGTACCTCACGGGGCGCCGTCACATCGGACCGCTCGACGTGATGGTGCCGGGCTACACGACGGCGGCTCAGTATCACGAGGTCTGTGTCCGCGTCGTCCGTGAGGCGCAGTGGATCGTTCTCGATCGGAGCTGGAGCCATCCGGACGTGCTGCGGGCGATCTTCCCGAGCATGCGCGATCCGGATCCGCCGGCGAAGCGCCTGCTGGAAGCCTCGCTCGACCGTGGCTTCGATCGGGTCGTTCACGCCTGGCGTGGCATGGAGCTGCGTGGTCGCGGCGCGACGCCCCCCGAAGCGCTCTGCGACGGACGCTAGCGGTCGAGCTCCACCAGGTATTCCTTGATGCGGCTGGCGTCCGGGGCGTCCGGCTTGAGCGCCAGGTACGTGCGGAACGCGTCGCGCGCGCGGGCATTGTCCTTCTGCTGGTAATAGAGGAACCCCAGCTGCCGGTGGGGCTCCGGGAGTCGGGGATCGAGCTCGGCCGCCTTCTCGTACGAGGCAAGCGCCAGCGCCGCCGACTGCGTCTTGTCCGCCGCGTCGCGGGCGCGCTGCGACTGCAGCCGGTGCAGGTCACCATAGTAGAGATGCGCGACGGGATCCCGCGGCGTCACCGCCAGCACCCGGTCGAGCTGTCGCCGGGCCACCGCGAAGCGACCGGCCCGGATGTCCTCGTACGCATTCTCGCGCACCACCGAGCGCATGCGCAGCTGGAAGTCCTCGGTGTCGCGCACCGTCGTCGCCGCCGCGGCCGCCGCCGCATAGCGCGTCTGCACCATCTCGCGCGTCGTGTCGATGCGCTCGGTGAGCTTCGGGTGGCTGCCGAAGAAGAAGGTCTCGAGCGAACCGCGGTCCTTCGACTCCGAGCGAAGGAGCTCGAACACCTTCGGCGCCTCCTTGGGGTCGTAGCCCGCCTCGACGAGGCGCTGTAACCCCGCGTCATCGGCGTCGCGCTCGAGGTCGCGGCCGTAGCCGTTGATGGCGGCCACCGCAGCCAGCTGCAGTCCCAGCCCCAGGATCGCGGTGGCCGTCTGCCCGATGACGGCGGCGCCAATCGCGTCGCCGGCACCGGCGCGCGAGCCGGCGGCCGCGGCCACGCCGATGGAGGCGGCCACCGCGAGCACCGTGTAGGCGATCTGCTTGTTCTGCGCATCGCGCTGGAAGCTGAGCGCATGGCGATGCGTCACGTGCGTCATCTCGTGTCCCAGGATCGTGGCCAGCTGCGCCTCGTTGTCGAGACGACTCAGCAATCCCGTGTGCACGTAGATCTTGCCGTTCGGCATCGCGAACGCGTTGAGCGAGGGGTCGCGGATCACGCCGAATTTCAGGGCCGGCCCGCCGGCGGCACGCACTTCGTCGGACGTGAGCCGGTCGCCGACCCGCGCGAGGTATTCCTCGAGCAGCGGGTCGTCGTAGGGTCGCGCCTTCTTCAGCAGCGCTTCCTCTTCCTTCTCGGCCTTGGCCCAGAGCGCGCGCTCGTCCGCCTCCGGCTTGAATGGCTGGCCGCCGGCGCCGATCGGCGTCACCGCGCGGCTGGCGCAGGCGACGAGAACAAGCGCGCTGACCAGCCAGATCGCTCGGCGCCCGCACCGGCGCATCCTAGTTCAGCGCCCCCAGCTTCTGTCGCACCTTGCGCAGCTGCTCGCGGAAGGTGTCGGCGTCCTGGGCATTGGGAAAGCGCCTGAGATAGCGATCCCAGGCTTGGGCGCCCTCGTGCAGCCGCTGCAGGCGCACGAGCACGCTGCCGCGGTCGCGAAGGTGCACGGGCGAGTCCCCGTCGAGCACGAGCAGCCGGTCGACCACGGCCAGCGCGCGTGACCAGTCCTCGCGACGCGCATAAATTCCTTTCAGGTTGCGCAGCATGCGGACGAGGATCTGCCGCTTGCCGCAGGGCGCCCAGTGCCCTTCCGCCAGCTTGACCGGCCTCCCGACCGCGCGCGAGGCGACCTCCTCGGCCTGGGCCGGCGTGAGCACGGCGCCGCCGTTGAACGGATCGAGGAAGATCCGCCGCGCGCCGAGGTTGGCGCTCACGATGAAGTGACCGGGCAGACTCACCCCGTCGACCTCGACGCCGACGCGCCGGCCGACTTCAATGGTGAGGACGGACAGCGTGATGGGGATGCCGAGCTTCCGATCGAGGACGTCGTTGAGGCACGAGTTCCGGGGATCGTAGTACTCCTCGGCGTTGCCGCGGAATCCCTCGTCCTCGAACAGGAACGCCAGCAGTCGCTCGAGGGCGGCCTGTCGATCGCCGGTGTCCCCGGCGCCGGAGCGGGCGGCGAGATCGTCGAGACGGGCCACCTCGAGGTCGACGCTCAGCGAGGGGTGCTCGATGCGGGCGACGGCCAGCGCCGCCCGGCCGAGGTCGAGGTGCTGCTCGTCGCTTTCCGCGAGCTGCTGGAAGGCGCCGAGGTCGTCCATCAGCAGCCCGGCGCGTGATGGATGCCGGCGGTGGTCAGCGCCTTGCGCTGCAGCTCCTCGGCCAGCTCGAGCGTCCGCCGTGCCGCCCGGGCCGCGCTCGCCTGCGCCTCGTCGGTGGTGGCCAGGCGCAGCAGCAGCGAGCGGCCAAGCTCGTGGTGGTAGCGCTCGTCCGGCTCGATGACGTCGCGATACAGGGTGGCCGTCACCTTGTCGCCCACGCGCTCGCAGAACTCGATGAACTGCCGGTTTTTCACGACCGCGATGGCTTCCCGCGTGAACTGACCGGCGGCCACGCGCTCCACCGTGGTGGTCAGTGAGTCGAGGTAGCGGAACAGCGGCCCGAAGCCACCGGCGAGCGGATCGAAGCCGTCGGGATCGAAGCCGAGCTCCTTGAGGCGCTCGGCGATGAGCCGGAAGTGCCGGGCCTCGTCGCCCACCTGACGCGCAAAGGCAAGCTTCACGCGCGCGTCGTCGGTGCCGACCAGCCAGCGGGCAGCGATCTCCGTCGCCTCGATCTCGTTCTTGAGCGCGACCTTGAGGAGGTTCGGGACGTTGAGGGCGCCGGCGACCTCGGCCTCGAGGGTCGCGTCGGGCTCGAGGCCCCGCAGCGCTGCCTGGTTGTCCGCGTCGAGGGCGGCGACGAACTCGGCGGCCGTCATGGCGCAACGCCCTCGCGCAGCAGCGCCGGCAGTTCCTGCGTCAGCGTCTCCTTCGT
>Ga0075430_100001815_pt1 | contig 17476 bp, 10 predicted proteins | sample RhiMetdeltSRZDD4_FD_75294 | JGI IMG/M metagenome (GOLD analysis project Ga0075430, IMG submission 75294) | Populus rhizosphere microbial communities from Tennessee, USA - Rhizosphere MetaG P. deltoides SRZDD4 | ecosystem: Host-associated > Plants > Roots > Rhizosphere > Soil | place: USA... | reverse complement strand
GTCCCGAAGGTGCTGTGCCACCGCGGTGCCGACCGGCTGCCCGCGTCACGCGTGCTCGAATCGGAACGCCGGGTGCTCGAGGCCGTATGCCAGGCAACTGGCCAAGCTGGGCGTGTCCTCCCAGGCGCGATCCCAGGTCTGTGGAGGATCCGGCACCGGCTGAATCAGTCACCGCGAGTGACGATCGTGATCCCGACGGACGCGCAGTCCGGACCGACACTCGCCGGTCGCCAGCTGCTTGTTGCGCAGTGCCTTCGCAGCATCATCGAGCGGACGGCCTACAAGAACTACGAGCTGCTGGTCGCTGACAACGGACGGCTGCCAGACGAAGCCGCGCGGCTGCTGACGGGTATCGCGCACACGCGCATCAGTTATCAGTGGACCGGTCCGTTCAACTTCTCTCGCAAGATCAACTACGCGGTGGCGCATGCGCACGGCGAGTTCCTGTTGCTGCTGAACGACGACGTCGAAGTGATCAATCCGGACTGGCTGACGGCGATGCTAGAATATGCGGCGCAAGATGCCATCGGCGCGGTCGGCGCGAAGCTGTTTTACCCCGACGGTCGCCTGCAGCACGTGGGCGTCGCCACTGGAGTCTGCGGGATCGCCGCTCATCTTCTCCATCAGCACGACGGCGGCAGCACCGGCTGCGGTCACGCGGCGGTCGTGGTGCGAAACTGTTCGGCGGTTACGGGCGCCTGTCTCCTCACGCGACGGGCCGTCTACCATCAGGTGGGTGGATTCGACGAAAGAATGGCCGTAGATTTCAACGACGTGGATTTTTGCCTCCGCGTGCGCGCCGCCGGGTATCGCATCGTCTTCACACCGTACGCCAGGTTGTACCATCACGAGTCCGGCAGCTTTGGATCGCGCGTGCAGCACCCGCGCGACTCGGAAGCCATGCGCCAGATCTGGGGCGCCGCGCTCGAACAGGATCCGTACTACAATCCAAATTTCAGCCGCGACTTCCCGGACTGCCGGATCGCGCCGAGGTAAATCGTCACGCATGCAGACGCTGATTTTGTGCGGGGGAATGGGCACGCGGCTCAGGGAAGAGACGGAGTATCGTCCCAAACCGATGGTGGAAATCGGGGGACGGCCGATCCTGTGGCACATCATGAAGTGTTATGCCGCGCATGGGTTTACCGACTTTGTGCTCTGCCTCGGCTACAAGGGAGAGACGATCAAGGAGTACTTCCTCAACTACGAGGCGATGAACAATGACTTCACCGTCGAGTTGGGGAAACCAAACGCGGTCTGCTACTACGACGCCCACGGTGAAAACGGATGGCGCGTCACGCTGGCCGACACCGGGATGCAGACCATGACCGGCGCGCGAATCAAGCGCGCCAGCCGCTATGTGTCAGGCGACCGGTTCATGGTGACCTACGGTGACGGGGTCAGCGACGTCGACCTGCGTGGCCTCGTCGCCTTTCACGAACAGGCGAAGACGCTCGTGACGGTGACCGGCGTCCATCCGAGCTCGCGCTTCGGCGAGCTGATGGTTGAAGGGAACCGCGTCGCAGAGTTCAGCGAGAAGCCGCAAACCCACAAGGGCCTCATCAATGGAGGCTTCTTCGTGTTCGAGCGCAAAGCGCTCGACTATCTGAGTGAGGATTCCGACTGCGTGCTCGAACGCGAACCTCTCGAACGGCTCGCGCAGGCCGGCCAGCTGTCAGTCTATCAACACACCGGCTTCTGGCAGTGCATGGATACGTATCGCGACTACCAGCACCTGAACACCTTGTGGGAATCCGGAGGCGCTGAATGGAAGCGGTGGTAACGCCGCGCTTCTGGGAGGATCGTCCCGTGCTGGTCACGGGCGGATCCGGCCTGGTGGGCGGGTGGGTGGTGGATTCGCTGCTCGCGCTCGGCGCCGACGTAGTGTGCCTGGTGCGCGACGCCGTGCCGCAGAGCCTGCTCACCAGAAGCGGCAATAGCGAACGTGTGAAGATCGTGCGCGGCGACGTCCGCCACCAGGCGCTGCTCGAACGCGCGCTCGGCGAACACGAGATCGACACCGTCATTCACCTCGCGGCTCAGACCATCGTCGGGATTGCGAATCGCAACCCGGTGTCCACGTTCGACACGAACATTCGTGGCACGTGGGCGCTGCTCGAGGCCTGCCGGCGCAGCCCGAAGGTGAAGCAGATCGTCTGCGCCAGCTCGGATAAGGCGTACGGCGACTGCCTCGAACTGCCGTACGACGAGAACACGCCGCTCAACGGGACGCACCCATACGACGTCAGCAAGTCATGCGGCGATCTCATCGCCCATACCTATGCGGTCACGTACGGCACACCCGTGGCGATTACGCGTTGCGGTAATTTCTACGGCGGCGGTGACTTGAACTGGAACCGGATCGTGCCCGGCACAATCCGATCCGTGATTCGCGGACAGCGTCCCGTGATACGGTCCGACGGCAGTTACATCAGGGATTACTTCTATGTCGAGGATGGCGCCGCGGCCTACTTGCTGCTTGCCGAGCGCCTGGCGGCGTGCCCCGAACTGCGTGGGCACGCGTTCAATTTCTCGAACGAGATTCAAGTCACCGTCAGCGAGCTGACGCAGCGAATTCTGGACCGCATGGGCTCATCGCTCGAGCCCGACATTCGCAACGAAGCGACGCACGAGATCAAACACCAGTATTTGAGCGCCGACAAGGCGCGCCGCATGCTCGAGTGGAAGCCGATGTTCTCGCTCGACGAAGGACTCGAGCGCACCATCGCGTGGTATCGGCAATTTCTCGGAGCACAGTCATGAGCGGCGAGCCATTTCGCTGCCGCGCCTGCGGCGGCAGCCGCGTCCCGCTCGTGATGTCGCTGGGGCGGACGCCGCTCGCCAACGCCTTGCTCACCGCCGAACAGCTCAACGGCCACGAGGCAACCTACCCGCTCGATCTTGCGTTCTGTGAAGACTGCACGCTCGTGCAGATTACCGAGACCGTTCCTCCAGCGCACCTGTTCAGCGAGTACAGCTACTTCTCGTCCTTCAGCGACACGATGCTGCGTCACGCCGAGACGCTCGTCGAACGTGTCATCGCCCAGCGCGGTTTGGGCGATGGTGCGCTCGTCGCAGAGGTGGCCAGCAACGATGGCTATCTGCTGCAGTTCTACCACCGCGCCGGGATCAGGGTGCTGGGGATCGAGCCGGCTGCGAACATCGCCAAGGTCGCGGAAGAGAAGGGCATTCCCACGGTCGTGGACTTCTTCGGCGAGTCATGCGCGAAGCGGCTTGCCGAGCGGGGCGATCGGGCTGACGTGATCCACGCCAACAACGTCCTCGCCCACGTTCCGGATCTGCCCGGCTTCGCTCGCGGCCTGGCGGCGATGCTGACCGACAAGGGCATCGCCATCATCGAGGTCCCGTACGTCAAAGACCTGATCGATCACCGCGAGTTCGACACGATCTATCACGAGCACTTGAGCTATTTCTCGCTCACCGCCCTTCATCGCTGGTGCGCGAATCATGGCCTCGCGGTCCTCGACGTCGAGCGGCTGGCCATTCACGGTGGCTCGCTTCGCCTGACGATCGGCCATGCAGGCAGTGCGACACCATCGCCTGCCGTCAGCCGTCTCCTCGACGAAGAGGAAGCATGGGGCGTCACGCGGCTCGAGTTCTACCAGCGGTTTGCCGACGATGTGGCGGATTTGCGGCGATCGTTATTAGCGGTGTTGACGGAGTTGCGTGCCGCGGGCAAGCGGCTCGCCGCCTATGGCGCCGCCGCCAAGGGCAGCACGCTCTTGAACTACTTCGGCATTGGCCGCGACTATCTCGAGTTCGTGGTGGATCGCAGCCCGCACAAACAGGGGCGCTTCATGCCCGGCGTCCACCTGCCGATCGACGCGCCCTCGCGGCTGCTTCGCGATCGGCCGGATTTCGTCCTGCTCCTGACCTGGAACTTTGCCGACGAGATCCTCGCTCAGCAGGCAGAGTTCCGGCAGGGAGGCGGACGGTTCATCATTCCGGTTCCCGCGGTGCGCGTCGCGTGATGGTTCGATGATCGTCCACGAGACGACACTGCCGGGCGTCCGCGTTCTCGAGCCCGATAGAAAGACCGACGAGCGCGGCTACTTCGCACGAATCTGGGAGCCGGCCGTTCTCGCCGCCCGCGGCCTCAACGCCCGCGTCGCCCAAGTCAGCGTCTCGTTCAACCTCCGGAAAGGGACCCTCCGCGGCCTTCACTATCAAGCCGCACCTATGGAAGAAGCCAAGATCGTCCGGTGCATACGCGGCGGGATTTTCGACGTAGCCGTCGACATCCGGCCGGGTTCGGCGACCTGCGGGCAGTGGGTCGGCATCGAGTTGAGCGTCGAGAACGGCCGTGGGTTGTACATACCGGAAGGATTCGCCCACGGATTCCAGACACTCGTCGACGACAGCGAAGTGCTCTACTTCATCAGCCAGGATTACAGTGCTGCGCACGCACGCGGCGTGCGCTGGGACGATCCCGTGTTTGGAATCGTCTGGCCAGACGATCGCCGCACGATGAACGAGCGCGATCGCACGTATCCTGATTTCATCATCGACCGATCATGAAACGCGTGCTGGTGACCGGCGCCAGCGGCTTCGTCGGACGTCAGGCGCTGTCGCCGCTGGCGGAGCGAGGATTCGAGATCCACGCGGTCAGCTCACAGCCGCGGACACCGATGCCGGGTGTGACCTGGCATCAATGTGATTTGCTGGCAGCGGACGGGATCCCCGAATTGATGCAACGCGTGTCCCCGACACACCTCCTGCATCTCGCGTGGTTCGCGTCCCCCGGCCAGTTCTGGACGTCCACCGAGAATCTTCGGTGGGTCCGCGCGAGCGTCGAGTTGGTCAGCGAGTTTGCGGCGGCGGGCGGACAGCGCGTGGTCGCTGCGGGAACGTGCGCGGAATACGAGGTGACAGGCGACGATTGTGACGAGCGTGTCACGCCGCTGCGGCCAGCCACGCTGTATGGCACCTGCAAGCACGCGCTGCATTTGGTGCTCGAGAAGTTTGCTGAGGGCCGGTTTTCGGCTGCGTGGGGTAGGGTCTTTCACCTCTACGGCCCACACGAGTACCCGGAGAGACTCGTACCGTCGGTGATTTGCAGCGTGTTGAACGGTGAGCCGGCATTGTGCACGCCCGGCACGCAGGTCAGAGATTTTCTACACGTCGCAGATGTCGCTGCTGGGTTTGTCGCCCTCCTCGATAGTTCTATTACTGGATCCGTGAACATTGCCTCTGGTGCACCCGTATCGATTGCCAATGTCGTGCAGTCGATCGGGCGTCACATGGGCGCGGAGTCGCTGATCCATCTCGGCGCACGTGCGCTTCCGACACATGAACAACCAAGGCTGACGGCGAATGTGTCCCGCCTGCGGGACGAAGTTGGTTGGGCGCCAGCCATGACCCTGGATGCCGGCCTTTTACACACTATCGACTGGTGGCGATCGACATCGCGATCCAGGAGATAGGGCAAGACCTGTCAGATTTTCTGGCCCGACCCTCAACCAGTCACTCACGACGTGGGTCTAAAGGTCTGGTGCCCTGCCATGAATAAGCCGATAGGTACCGGCTGAAAGGTCTTCATGCGGCTTCTACCCCTGTTCCAGGGGATCCTTACTCGAGTTCTGGTCTCGGTCACGACCTCGCTGGTCGTGCTGATGCCAGCGATCGCCAACGCACAGTCGGCTCTCTCGCTCAGGGTTGTTGCCAGCGGGCTCCAGCGGCCGGTTGGTTTCGTGCAGAATCCGTCGGACCCCACGATGCAGTTCATCGTGGAGCACCATGGCCTGATTCGGATCCTCAAAGACGGTGTCGTTCAACCGAATCCCTTCCTTGATCTGTCCGGCGCGATCTTCAATTCCGGCGAGCGCGGCCTGCTTGGCTTAGCGTTTCCTCCAGACTACGGCGTCACCGGGCGCTTCTATGTCAGCTTCTCCGCGGCCGACAACGGCGATGGAGCCGGCCACACGGTGGTCGCCCGGTTCCACCGCTCGTCAGACACTCCGCTGGTTGCTGATCCAGACTCGCGCTTTGACCTGCAGTGGTCCGCTGGCGAGCGCTTCATTCGGCAGCCATTCGAGCTTCATAAGGCTGGCCACATGGTGTTCGGCCCGGATGGCTACCTCTATATCGCGACTGGCGATGGCGGTGCCGATCCGTCCGACGCGGGCGATCCGCTGAACAAGGCGCAAGACATTGGCAGCCTGCTCGGCAAGATCCTGCGGATCGACGTCGACGTCGACGATTCGGATCCGAAGGGATTCCGGGTGCCGGGCAGCAACCCGTTCGTCGATACTTCCGGCGCCGCACCGGAAATCTGGTCGCTCGGCCTTCGCAATCCCTGGCAGTTCTCATTCGACGCGGGGACTGGCGCGATGCTGATTGGCGACGTCGGCCACGACCGGTTCGAGGAGATCGACTATCAGCCGGCTGGTCAGGGCGGCCGCAACTACGGGTGGCGCATTCGCGAAGGCGCGCATGACTACGATCCGAGCGTGCCGCCCGAGATCGTACCGCTGCGCGACCCTCTGTTCGAGTACGGCCGCGAGATGGGCCGCTCGGTGACCGGCGGCATCGTCTATCGTGGGCAGGCACTCGGCCAGACGCACGCCGGCCGGTACTTCTTCGCCGACTTCATGAACCGTGGCCTCTTCTCGATCGGTATCTCCGTTGATCCGGAGAGTGGTGAGGCTGTGGGGAGTAGCCTCCGCAATCACACCGCCGAGATTGGCGGGACCGACGCGATCGGTGGCATCAGCGCGTTTGGCACGGACGCGGCGGGTGAGATGTACCTCGTGAGCTTCACCCGCGGCCAGATCCTGCGATTAGTCTCTGGAGCTACCTCGCACCTTTCCGTCGATAACGTCACGTCACATCCCGGGCTGATCGAGATCTCAGGATGGGCGATCGATGGCCGCGCCGCAACCGGGTCGGGTGTGGACGCGGTGCACGTGTATGCGTTCCCGGATCCCTTCGGCGCGGGAGGCGCGCCGATCTTTCTCGGTGCCGCGAATAGTTTCGGCTCCCGACCGGACGTCGCACAGATCTTCGGATCGCAATTCGAGATGTCTGGCTTCCGGATCCTCTCGAACCAATGGGTGCCTTCGGGCTCGACGTTAATCGTCGTCTTTGGCCGTAGCACGGTTACCGGTGCGTTCGAGCTCGTGTCGACGGTACACCTGCCGGCATATGACGGCGGGCAGCTGCTGCAAACGATCGATCAGAAACCCATCGGGAGCGTCACCGAGCCGATTCTCGTCACGGGTTGGGCGCTTGATTACTACGCCTTGACGGCACCGCCTTCGGAGGGCACAGGCCTTCGAAACGTCTGGGTCGACGTTCTGTCGCTGGACGGGATCCTGCTCCGCACGATTCCTGCCGCCTACGGCATGCCCCGGCCCGATGTCGCGGCGATCTTCGGGGCCCGATTCCAGCCGAGCGGATTCAGCGCGACCATTCATGATTTGTGGCCGGGCGATTTCCTGTATCGCGTGCGCTACGTCAGGAACAACGGCAGCGAATGGATCATTCCTGGAACGACGCCGTTCACGGTTGGTCCGGGCCCGATGGTCGCCATTGGCGCCCCTGCGTACGGCGCGCACGTCCCAGACACGTTCCTCATCGGCGGTTGGGCGATCGATCTTCGATCGGCGAGCGGATCAGGCGTTGACGCGATCCATGTCTGGGCCTACCCGAATCCCGGTTCAGGCACGCCCCCGATCTTCCTCGGTGTCGGGCAGTACGGCGTTTCTCGACCTGACGTCGGTGCGGCGTTTGGTGCGCAGTTCACCAACTCGGGGTTCAATCTGACCGCCGGGCCGCTCGCGCCGAACACCTACGACATCGTGGTGTTCGCGCACACGACGTTGAGCGGTGCGTTCGAGACCTACGGCGTGGCGCGCGTCGTCGTGCAGTAGCGAATCGACAGTTTTTAGCTCGTGACGGTTTGTGCAAAGGCGGTGGATGCGTCGCAGGACGCATCTTCCGCCGATGCATGCGCTACAATCTGCGCGTCGCGTCCGCTACCTCTGACCACGATGAACCGTTACTGGAGCCTGAAGATGCGTCGATCCCCGCATGTCTTTGCGGCGTTCGCGTTGGCATCACTAACGGGGATTGAAGGTCGAAGAGGTGTTTCGGATCATCTGCCGCGCATCGCGTCGACGGCGGTCTTCGAAGAGAGCGTCGGCCAGTTCGCGCGCGATATCAAGTTTGCGGGGTCCGGTCAGAGCCGGCGGCCTGTGGCGGTCACCGCGCGAGGAGGCACTTCTCCAAGGCGCGTTTCGGTCTGGCCAGCAACCTTCCCGGCGGATCCGGTTCCCAGCATCTGATTGCGGTGTTCGCGCACAGTATCGTGACAGGCGAGTACACGGTCAGGACCGCAGTTGTCACGCGGCAATAGTCACGAGCCACGAATGCACATCGCCATCGCATTTCTTGTCGCCTTGCTCGCGCTGAGTCCATCGATCGCGTGGGCTCAGCTCCGATCGCAGGTCGTCGCGTCCGGTCTGACGCACCCCCTGGAGTTCGTCCAGGATCCATCGAACCCCTCGGTCCAGTACATTGTCGAGCAGGAAGGCCGCATTCGGGTCCTTAGCGGTGGCGTCCTTCAGGGAGCCGACTTTCTCAACCTGAGCGGCGCGATTCTGACCGGTGGCGAGCAGGGACTGCTCGGACTGGCATTTCCCCCGAACTTCGGCAGCAGCGGTCGCTTCTACGTCTTCTTCACCAACCCCGCTGGCGATTTGGTCGTATCGCGGTTCAGGCGATCGGCGGGGAATCCGCTCGTCGCCGACGGCGCGTCGCGAGGAGACCTGCGATGGTCGACCGGCGAATTATTCATTCGCCATCCCGGTGAAACAAACCACAACGGCGGTCATCTCGCTTTCGGGCCCGACGGCTATCTTTACGTCTCGGTTGGTGATGGTGGCGGAGGCGGCGACCTCCCGAACAACGCGCAGAACGTCAACAACTTGCTCGGCAAGCTGTTGCGGATCGACGTCAGCGTCGACAACGGCGATGCAGGCATACCGGCGACCAATCCGTTCGTTGGCCGGCCCAATCATCGGCCAGAGATCTGGGACGTCGGGCTTCGCAACCCGTGGAAGTTCACGTTCGATAGGACCACCGGCGCGATCCTGATTGCGGACGTCGGGCAGGGCGCGCGGGAAGAAATCAACTACGAGCCCCCAGGCTCGGGCGGCCGCAATTACGGCTGGAGCCTGCGAGAGGGCACCCTCGACTTCGATCCAGGAAAGCCCCCGGCGTTCCTGCCGCTCGACGAACCGATCTTCGACTACGACCGCGGGGCGGGCCGTTCGATTAGCGGGGGCTTCGTGTACCGCGGGACGGCGCTCGGTCCGAGTTTCGGCGGCCGGTACTTCTTTGCCGACTACGTCACAGCCCGCGTGTGGTCGATCGCTCTCGTGCCTGGCCCGGGCGGCGTTGTCGCCACCGATCTCCGGGACCACACGGCCGACCTCAACCCAGTCGGGAACGTCAGCGCATTCGGGCAGGATGCGTCAGGTGAGTTGTACGTTGTGAGTCACAGCCGGGGCGAGATCAGACGCATCTCGGGAGCCGCGCCGATCGTCACGATCGATTCGGTCGTTGCGCAGCCTGGATCCGTTGAGATTGCAGGATGGGCAATCGACCGGCGCGCCCCCACCGGTTCAGGGATCGACACAGTCCATGTCTACGCGTTCGCTGGGTTGTCGAACCCAGTTCCTCCCGCGCCAGTCTTTCTTGGCGCGTTTAACGCACCGTTTCAGTCACGGCCCGATGTCGGCGCGGTGTACGGCGCGCAGTTCACGTTGTCCGGCTTCCGGATCACCTCGACACAATTCTTCATTCCTGGTCCCGTGCTGATTGCCGTGTACGCGCGAAGCGTGCTCACCGGGCAATTCGAGGTTGTTGCCACGCGGCTGGCCACGCTGTCGACGACGCAGGTGGCGTTTTTTCAAGATCAGACCCCGACGGGAACGGTGCGGCTTCCGGCCACCTACAGCGGATGGGCGATCGACAGATCGGTTGCGACAGCTCCGCCGCAGTACGGCACGGGCATCGGCCAGGTGCTGGTCGACGTTCTCTCGACGACAACTGGACAGCTCGTCCAGGTGAATCCGGCAACGTATGGCACGAGCCGTCCTGACGTCGCGGCGATTTTCGGCGCCCGTTTCCAGAATTCAGGTTTCAGCGTCTCGATACGCGACCTCGTGCCCGGCACGTATCAGCTTCGCATTCGCTACCGGCTGACATCGAACGGCGCCGAGCTCTCGTTCACGGGATCGACATTCACGGTGGGCGGAGGGCCGATTCTCGCGATCGGCGTTCCCGCTACGGGTTCGACAGTCCCCTCGACTTTTTTGATCGGTGGTTGGGCCTTGGATCAGGATCCGTCTGCTCCCGGCACTGGCGTTGACGCGGTGCACGTGTGGGCGTATCGCAATCCGGGTTCCGGAACGCCGCCGGTGTTCTGGGGGGCTGCACAGATGGGTGTTCCGCGCCCGGACGTCGGGGCCTTGTTCGGTTCACGGTTCAACAATGCCGGGTTCAATGTATTCGTCGGCCCGGTTGCCGCCGGCACGTATGACGTGGTCGTCTTTGCTCGAAGCTCGCTCACGCTGGCCTTCGAGACGCTCCGCGTCATCCGGGTCACGGTCACGGTTCCTTAGACCTCGCTCGCCGCTGCATACGCTGAATGCCGGACGTCGCTTCGATCTCCCGCCGCTCGTGCGCCGCGATCCTCATCGCGGGTCTGGTTGCGGCGCAGAGTGCGATTTTCTTCTCGGGCCGGACGCTGCTTCCGATCGCGCCGAGCGTCACGACCATTGCTGGCGTTCCGTACGGCTATAGCGGGCCGGTCTCCAATGGCGAGGTCGCCGTCGATCCTGCGGGCTCTCTCAACTTCAGCTACCTCCTGGACGTCTACTCGCTGGCATCGTTCAAAGAGGGGACGCTGCCGTTCTGGAATCCCTTCCAGGGACTGGGCCAGCCACAGCTCGCCAACGGACTCTCTGCCGTTCTCAATCCGCTGAACCTGCTGTTCTTCGTTGTTCCTCACCCGTGGTGGGACATCGTCTACCTGATGAACTGGTTGCTCGCCGCCTTTTTTGTGACCGAGTTCCTCCGCCTGATTGGCGCGCGCAGGGAAGGAATCGTCGTCGGCGGCGTGGCTGTGCTCGGTAGCGGCTTCTTTCAGTACTACCTCGTGATGCGCGAGGTGGTTGCCGTCGCCGCGTTTTTTCCGCTGCTTCTCTACGCGGTGGAGCGAACGGCGCGCGAGCCACAGTGGCGTTTCCGTCACGTGGTTGTCGCGGTTGCGGTTGCGTGTTGCTTGACCGCCGGTCAGCCGGAGTCGAGCTTTATCGCGCTGGCGCTCTCGGCTCTGTACGCTCTGGTCACGATTGCTACGCTCGGCGAAAACCGGTGGCAATTCGTACGCGGATGTTTACCTGGAGCCATCGCCGGTCTAATGCTGTCCGCTCCGTTCTGGCTGTCGTTTTCGGACTACGCGTTTCGCGCGTACTCGAACCATCCTGCCGGGAGTCACATGGGGCAGATCGACTTGGGAACGAGGTCGGCGGCCACATATCTCATACCGTTTCTGTTCGGGCGGATGCAGACAACGCCGTTTGGCGCATCGGTGCCGGGTTGGATGTGGAACTTCTCACCGGGGTGGATGCCGTCTGCCGTCGGCCTGCTTGCGCTTGCCGGTCTTGTCGTCGCCATCCGCGAGCGACATCGACCGGTCGCGTTGACCGCAGCGATGGGGCTGCTGATCGCGGGAAAGATCTGGGGAATTCCGGGCCCGGCGATACTCGGGCACCTCCCGATGTTCGACCGCGTGATTTACCCGAGATACGCGGCGTTTGTCGTCGCGATTTGTTTTGCGGTGCTCGCTGGTGTCGGTTGCGATCGGCTGATTGTCATGGCACGGCGCCGCGCCGTTCACCTGACGCTGATCTGGATCGGGGGCGTCCTCACACTGTATGCCTGGTCGACGGTGTGGACGCTGCCGGCGTTCAACTCGCGTGAAGTGCGACTCTATTCGGCGCTCGGGTTGTCGTGGGCGATCCTGATACCAAGTGGACTGTTGTGGCTGAAAGCGCGCGGACGGCACGAGCTGATAGCCGTCGCCGCATCCACCGCCATCCTGCTTCAACTTGCGGCGTTTCTGCCAGGGTACAGGCCTATCGACTATCTTGGCTTGAGCGCCGCTGCGCTCGGCGTTTGGTGCGGTGCTGTTGTGGTCGCAGGCATCGTTCGTTTTCCCGCGAATCCGGTTCTCACGGCCGCGGCTGCTCTCAGTGTGGTCGCCTTGACTGGCGTGACTGCATCTGCCTTCTCGAAAGCAGGCTTGGCGCAACGGTACGATGTGCTGACGGTGCCGCCATACTTGTCAGAGTTGCAGCGACGCCAGACGCTTGGTGAACGAGTGTATGCGGTCGATGGCACTCCGCAGCCAACGTTCGGAGCCGCATTGCGCGTCCACAGCTTGAACACGTTGGAGATCCTGGCGCCACCACAAACGGCGGGGTTCATTACGACCTATTTGGATCGCGGCGCCGATCCATTGTGGCTGTCAGGAACGACCGGCGGCCGTCGAAACAGCAGCTATCCGCCCGTCTCCGAGCTGATCGCAAACGAACGATACTTCGATCTGGTTGGGGTGCGCTATTTGACCAGCACCAACAGCTCACCGCTCACAGCGTTCTACGATACTGGCCGCGTCGTTCCCGCCGCGCCGGTGCCGCGACCGCTGGTCGAGGCGGCGGAATCGTGGGTCGATGCGCCTGCGACGATCGCGGCGGTCGAGGTCTACTTAGGTACCTACGCGCAGCGCAACCCGGGAATCCTGCGCCTCGAGGTTCTCGATGCGAGTCGGCGCGTCCTCGGTCAGTCTGAGATCGACGCGGCGCAGGTCGTAGACAATAGCTACGCGACGTTCGCTTTCCCGTCGATTGCACTGATTGCTGGGAGTCGGCTGGGGCTGCGTCTGACGTTCGAGCCCGGAGCGCTCGGCTCGATGCTTGCCGTCTGGGAGTATCCTCCCGACGCTGCCGCGTCGTTCGTGTTTCGCGTGCTCGCGGAGGAGAGCCGATTGCGCAAGGTAATGACTGATTCCCGCACAGGCGTGACGATCTGGGAGCGCCTGGGCGCGTTGCCCAGAGCCTTTCTGGCGACCGACGCGCGAGTCGTGCCAGAACCTACTGCCGCACTCGGAGCACTGGCCGCCATTCAGGATCTTCGCCGCCACGTCGTCATTGACGCAGGTCCAGAACTTCACAGCGAGGCAGGCACTGCCGATCCTGGGAGGCTGATCGCGCTTCAGGTCTCGCCGAATCGTGTGTTCATCCGCTATCAGGCGAACACTGCCGGCATCCTCACGTTAACCGACAGCTACGCGCCTGGCTGGACGGCAACAATCAACGGACAACCAGCCCACGTCATGCGCGTCAACGGCGCGTTTCGCGGGGTGAGAATTCCTGCGTCGGGTGAATATGTTGTCGAGTACGCCTACCGTCCACCGACGTGGATGTTGAGCTGCGGCGTGGCGGTTGCCGGAGTCTTCGCATTAGCCGCGCTCACGTTCGCAGGACGCCGCGCATGACGGCGCTGCGGCTACTGTGTCTGATGCCGGTGTACAACGATTGGGAAGTTGCCGACATCGTGTGCCGCGAGATCGATGCGGAGATGGCGCGAAGGCCGCTCATCGACGTGCAGATCCTGATCGTCGACGATGGTTCGTCGAACGGCCGGCCGGCCGGTTTTCTCGACGGTCCTTTGGCTGCGGTTCGTGCCGTGCACGTTCTCAAGCTGCGCAGGAACGTCGGTCATCAGCGCGCCATCGCGATTGGCCTCGCGTGGCTCAACGAGCATCAGCCGGCTGATGCCGTCGTGGTCATGGACGCTGATGGGCAGGACGGACCTGCCGATATCCCGACGCTCATCGAGGTCTTCGAAGGTCACGGCAGGCGAGCGGCGGTCTTTGCCGCGCGGCGGAAGCGGCTCGAATCGGTCACGTTCAAGATTTTCTACGCGCTCTACATGCTCTTCCATCGCGTGCTGACGGGCTTCGGCGTGCGCATCGGCAATTTCAGCATCCTTCCTGGCGATCGGGTGGGCGCGCTGCTGGTATCGTCGGATCTGTGGAGCCACTACGCCGCAGCGGTCGTGCGATCGCGGATTCCGCTCGAGACGGTGCCAGTCAATCGTCGAGAACGAAGAAGAGGCCGATCGACGATGGACTTCGTGGCGCTCGTGGCGCATGGGCTGAGCGCGATCTCGGTGTTCAGGGAGCGGGTGGGCACGAGGTTATTGGTCGGCGCCGTTGCCGGCGCAGCGCTGCTCGGAACCTTGTTTGTGGTGTTTGCGCTGCTCGCTGGCGTCCTCCGTCAGACGCTTCCACTGTGGGCGTGGGTGGGTGGTGGGCTGGTCGCCATTCTTACACTCCAGGCTGTGCTCGCGCTGTTCGTGCTGGCATTCTCGATCGTGTCGCAACGGGATCTGCTCGGGTTCCTGCCAATCCGCGACTATGGCTACTTCGTCGATGACTGCCAACGGCTCCGCTGACGCGTCCTACACCTACATCGGATCCGAGCTCGACTTGTTTGCCTTGGCAGCGAACTGGAAGCGGTACTGGACGGACCAGATCCGTCCGTACATTCGCGGACGCGTGCTGGAGGTTGGCGCGGGCATCGGTTCGAATACGCTGGCACTTGCGGACAACACCCGCGACTGGACCTGTCTGGAGCCCGACGGCACGCTTGCCGACCGCTTGAAGCGCCGGCTTGCGGATGCAGGTTGGGCATTTCCGGTGATTCATGGCACAACTTCGGATCTCCCCGCCCACGAACGCTTCGACTGCGCCATTTATATCGACGTCCTCGAGCACATCGACGACGACAGAAGCGAACTACAGCGTGTCACCTCGCTCCTGCAGCCTGAAGGCCGGCTGATTGTGCTTGCGCCGGCGCACCAGTTCTTGTTCAGCGCGTTCGATCGCGCGGTAGGCCACTACCGGCGATATTCGCGGGAGACACTGCTGGCGGCCGCGCCGGCTGGATTGCGCGTCGAGCGAACGGTGTACCTGGATTCAGTTGGCGCACTCGCGTCAGCGGCCAACAGGTTTGCGCTGCGGCAGTCGATGCCCAATGCGCGCCAGGTCAAGCTGTGGGACCACGTGCTCGTTCCGATCTCGCGCGCGGTCGATCCGATCGTTGGCTATCGGCTGGGGAAGTCCGTGATTGCGATTTGGAGCAAGGGCTAGGGCAGCCCCCGCGCTCTCCGCGTCGGCACTAGTAACATCGCCAATACAACAATTCCAACGGCAGACAGCGCGACCCCATACCGAAAGGACGCGGGTCGATATCGGAACTCGATCACGTGCTGACCTGCAGGCACCGCGACGGCGCGAAACGCGTCATTGGCGCGGACGATTGGAACGCTGGCACCGTCAAGCGTGGCGACCCACCCAGGATAGAAAGCGTCCGACAGCACGAGAAGGCGCCGGCCGTTCGCGCGCGTCTCGATGGTCACCATGTGATCCGTGTAGTGCTGAATCGTCGCGGTGCCGGGCAGGCCGCCCGCGCCCTCCGGAGCCTGATCGGGCGCAAGGGCTTCGTGGAGCACGGCGGATCGAGTGAGATCGACTTTGCCGTCTCGTATCGCTCGGAGTGCCTCGGTGCCGTTGAGGAGGACATAACTGTCGGCCAGGAACGCGCGAGGCTGAACGCGAAGATTGCGCAGCAGTCGTGTCTTGCCTCCACGAACACGTTCGAACCGATCGGCCGGCAGTTCTGCGGTCTCGGGCGCCAGGATGTATTTGACGTTGAGCAAATCAATGAGGTGCGGCAACGACGCGTGAACCAGTTCGTGAGAGCTGCCGTTGAAGTGGAAACCGATATCGAGGAACCTCGAATACTCGCGCATCCCCATCCCATCGTACGAACGGAAATCGTTCAGCCCGTAGACGAGCGCCGTGTTGGGCAGCAAGGTGTCCCTCCATCCTGCTACACGGAAGAGATCGCCGTCCTGGCGAGGCGTTTCGAGCGCGGCGACGGCAGGAAACGAGTGCTCCGAAGGCAGGGTGGGATGGAAACCGTCAGCGAACGTGAGGAGATCGATCGCGATCAGTGCGACGGTCACGCCGATGACAGCCGATCGCCGCATGAACGGCGCCAGCCAGATCGCTGCGAGCGTCGCCGCCAGCAACAGCGAACTCCACCCCGTGGCGTTGAGTGTGAGCGGCCACTGGCGAACGGCCGTGAGCCAGTTTCGATTCACGATCAGAAACCCGAGGACCGTAACAGCGATGGCTGCCCCCATCAGTGTTGCCGCGATGGCCAGCCGGCGGTGCCGAGGGTCGGCGGACGCTTCCTCGGGCCTCGAGAACAAGGCGTCGGCGCCGATCGCCGCGGAAATCGCGAGGCCCGTAATCGCAATCAGGCCGAAGCGAGACAGCGCCGCGACCTGCAGCGGCGGAAGAAGGGTCACGACAACGCGCGTGACGATCGTGCCGTACATGATCAGCACGCTGATGGCACCGGCCGTCAGGAAGAAGATCGCCCTCCCGCGAAACCGGTCGTGCAGAAAGGCCATGGCGGCGAGGAGCCACGTCGCTGCGCCTGCGTAAAGCTGCTGCTCGCAGTAGTTGGTTCCGTCCAGCACGAATCGGCGGCCGATCGGAGTGCCGTAGAAATCCGGGACGAATGTGGTCACGAATGCGGCCGGCGGGCTGATGTACAGCGGTGTGCTAATCGAGCGATCCGCAAGTACACGGCTGTGACTGAGATATTCAAAGAACGGGATCAGTTGGATCGATGTCAGCAGCGCGCCGAGTAGTCCCGCTGCAGCAACCAGAACGACACTCCGTACGAGTTGGCCTGCGGCGTAGCCGCGATACGCCGCGTAGGCGCTCGTCAGCATGAACATCTTGAACGCGGTCTCTGGATGACCGGACAGCAGTGTCAAGGCAACGATGACAGCGAGACCAGCCACGGAGCGACGCGAGCGACGGCTCACCGTCAGTTCGACTCCGAACAACAACCATGGCAGCCATGCAGACACGGCGGACACGGGATGCTCGAGCCAAACAATCGCGAACGGGTTCAACAGGTACGCGAGAGCGCCGACGACCGCCGCTGGCTGACCGAGTGGCATCGCACGAAGGAACAGATACATTCCAACGCCGCCAACCAGCAGGCGAGCCGCGGCAACGGCGGTGAGCCCTCCAGGAAAGGGCAGCACGAACGCGAGAGCGGTGAACGGTGACAACACCGCGCTCTGAAAGGCCCCAAAAAACGGTTGGCCCGCACCCATCCCGCTGATCCACAGCGGGAACTCGCCATTCAACACCGCGGTTCGCGCATGCAGCAGGAACGGAAAAAAGACTGTCGGGATGTCCCCCATGAGGGGATTTCCGATCCGGTGACCGAGAGGCCGTAACGAGTCCCAGGGCGGGAATGCGAACAGATAGTCCGCCTGGCCGAGCACGTGA
>Ga0075430_100001814_pt1 | contig 17479 bp, 14 predicted proteins | sample RhiMetdeltSRZDD4_FD_75294 | JGI IMG/M metagenome (GOLD analysis project Ga0075430, IMG submission 75294) | Populus rhizosphere microbial communities from Tennessee, USA - Rhizosphere MetaG P. deltoides SRZDD4 | ecosystem: Host-associated > Plants > Roots > Rhizosphere > Soil | place: USA... | reverse complement strand
CCGGCACGCCGCTCGGCGGGTTCGGCAGCTTCGCGCGGCGCCTGCTCATCCCGGACGTGCTCGGCCGTCATCCCCATGCTTTCTGGCTGAAGCCGAGCGTCGGCCGGCGCGATCCGGTGGCCGCGCGCGCGCTGGTGCTGGAGCGCGACGGCCGGCGGCTGACCTGGCTCGCCCTGGACGTCGTCGGCGTCGATCGAGCGACCATGCGCGCCATCACCGCACGGCTCGGCGCCGCCGCCGGCACGCTCGTCGTCTCGGCGTCGCACACGCACTCCGGCCCCGGCGCCTACGTCGATTCGGCGCTGGCCGGGATGCTGATGATGGACCGCTTCGACGGCGCCGTGCGCGAGGCCATCGTCGCCGCCGCCGAGGCGGCGGTACGCGGGGCGGAGTCGACGCGCGGCGTGGCGCAGGTGGCGTTCACGCGACTCGAGGGGCCGCACATCGTCCGCAGCCGGCTCGGCAAGCCACTCGACCACGAGCTGGCCGTGCTCGCGGTGCGCCGGCCCTCGGGCGCTCCGGTGGCGGTCGTCTGGAGTTTCGCGATCCACGGCACCATGCTCGGCGCGCGGAACCTCGAGCTCTCGGGTGACGTCGTCGGCGTCGCCTCGCAGGCCGTCGAGAAGCAGCTCGGCGCGCCCGCCCTCTTCGTGGCCGGTGCGCTCGGCGACGTGAGCCCGGCCCAGCACGGCGCCTCCGTCCTCGACACGGTGGCCGCCACCCTGGCCGGCGCCGTCGTCGAAGGCTGGCGGACGGCGGCGCCGCTTGCGCGCACGACGCTGGAGGCGCGCACGACGACACTCGGGCTGCCGGCGCCGCGACTTCCGCTGCGCAACTGCCTGGGCCGCTGGGTCCCGCGCGCGGTCACGCTGCCGCTCGGCAGCATGTTCCCCCGCGAGGCGACGCTCACGGCCGTCGCTCTCGGCGACCTCGCCTGGGTGGCCGTGCCCGGGGAGCTGCAGACGGCACTCGGCACGCGGCTGAAGACGCAGGGCCGGGAGGTCTTCGGCGACGTCTTCATCGCCGGCGTGTCGAATGACTACCTCGGCTACTTCGTGACGAAGAGCGATTACGAGCAGCCGGCGTACATCACGTGCGCCTCGGTGTATGCCGCCGACACCGGCGACGCGGTGACGGCGCGCGCCGTGGAGTTGCTCTACGAGCTGCGCGGGCGGCCCCGACCGGTGGCGCGGACGCCGTGACGCGGGCGGTGCGCCTACTTGGCGGCGACGAGACGGCGAGCGAGCGACGACTTCTTGCGCGCGGCGGTGTTGCGGTGGATCACGCCCTTGGTCACGGCCTTGTCGAGCGCCCGGATGGCGTCGGCGATGGCGGTCTGCAGCTCGCCGCCCGCCGTCGTCCGCGCGGTCTTCACCGCGGTGCGGACCTGGGAGCGGATGGTGCGGTTCCGCAGCCGTCGCCGTTCGTTCTGACGCATGCGCTTGATCGCGGACTTCGTATTCGCCACCTGGTCGTTCCTCCCGGACGCGCGCGTCGTGGCGCGCGGCAACGCGCTGCATCATGCCGCAGTTCATCGAGCAATTCAAGGTGACGGAGCCGCCGGCTGTCGAGCGACAGGTCGTCGGCGCCCTCGGCTCCATCGGCGCCGCCACGCTGGCCAGCCGCGTGCTCGGCTTCGTGCGCGACATGGTGGTGGCGCTCGCCTTCGGCGCCGGGCCGATCACCGACGCGTTCTTCGTGGCGTTCCGGATTCCGAACATCCTGCGACGCCTGCTCGCGGAGGGCGCGCTGTCGACGGCGGTGATCCCCGTCCTGTCGGAGTACGCGTCCACGCGCTCGCGGGATGAGCTCCGGCGACTGCTGCGCGCCATTCTCGGCGCCGCGCTGCTCGTGCTGGGCGCCACGGCCGTCATCGGCATCGTGGCCGCACCGTGGATCGTGCGCGCGATCGCCCCCGGCTTCGCCGACGACCCGGCGCAGGAGCGGCTGGTGGTGCTGCTGACGCGCCTGATGTTTCCGTACGTGATCCTCGTCGGGCTCTCGGCGCTGGCCATGGGCGCCCTCAACGCCGAGCATCGCTTCTTTGCCGCCGCCCTCGGCCCCGCCGTGCTCAACGTCGGGATGATCGCCGGTGTTGTCCTCCTGTCGGCCCGCACGGAGCCGCCGATCGCCGCCCTCGCCGTGGGCGTCCTCGTGGGCGGTGTGGGGCAGCTGCTCGTGCAGCTGCCCGATCTGCGCGCCACCGGCCTCCTCGTCGGCCCCTCCGGAGAGCTACGGCATCCGGCGCTCACGCGCGTGGCGCGCCTGCTGGTTCCGGCCGTCTTCGGGCTGGCGGCGGTACAGGTGATGGTCTTCGTCAACACACTGCTGGCCTCGCTGCTGCCGCCCGGTGCCGTCTCCTTCCTCTATTACGCCGATCGCGTGATGGAGTTTCCCCTCGGTGTTTTCGGCATCGCGCTGGCGTCCGCGTCGCTGCCCGCCATGTCGCGCCAGGCGGCGGCCGGCGACACGCGCGCCCTGGCCGGCACAGTCAACTTCGCCCTGCGCCTGGCCGTCCATATCTGCGTGCCGGCGACCGTGGGCTTGCTGGTCCTGCGCGTGCCGATCACGCGGATCCTGTTCGAGCGCGGACAGTTCTCGCCCGGCGACACGGCGGCGACGGCGGAGGCGCTCACGGGCTACGCCGTCGGTCTCGTGGGCTTCGCGACGGCGCGGATCGCCGCCCAGGCGTTCTACGCCGTCGGCCAGCCCGGCACCGCCGTACGTCTCGGGGTGCTCGCGGTGGCGGCCAACATCGTGGCTGCGGTGCTCCTGATGCGTCCTCTCGGACACGCCGGTCTGGCGTACGCGGCCTCCATCGGCGCCTACGTCAACGTGCTTGCGCTCCTGTGGCTCGCGCGGCGGCGCTTCGGACGGCTCGGTGGGCGCGCGCTGCTCGTCTCCGCGCTCCGTTCGGTGGCGGCCGCCGTGCCGGTGGCGGCGTGGTGCCTGGTGGCGTCCACGCCGCTCGCGGTGCGGCGTGGGATCCTCCTCGATGCCGCGCTGCTCGTGGGCGTCATCGTCGTGGGGGCCGCGCTGTTCTGGCTCGCCAGCGTGCTCGTGCGCTCGCCGGAGCGCCAGGCGCTGTCTCGGCTGTTGCCGGGGCGCAGCGGCCGTTGATATAATCCGTCGTGCACTGTACGGTCGGCGCAGTCGAGGGGCCTGGCCGGTGCGCCGGGGGCATCTCCTGGCGAGCACGGCCGGCCCGGAGATCCCGGTGGAGCGCCTGAGCGTGGCTCGGCGCGCCCAGGTCTACCCCCAGGTCAGCCTCACCGCAGCCGATCTCGTCGATACGCCCGTGGCCGTCGCCCCATCGTCGATCACCGTGAGCGACGCCCTCCGCCTCTCCCGCCGTCGCCACGCGCGCGTCCTCGCCTGCGGTAGCGACGCCCATGTTCTCGTCGAAGACCTTGCACGCGCCGAGACCCTCGGGCTCGGCGACCTCGGCGCCGCCGAGCTGTGGCGGCCGCTGCCCGTCGTCGAGCCGCACGCGCCGGAGCTGCGCGTCCGGCGCGTTCTGAGCGAGGGGGCGCCGGCGGTGATCGTGCGCGGTCGGGCCGGGGGTGCCGTCGTGCGCGGCGCCGACCCACGCACTGTGTCGCTGGCGGCACGGATGAACGCGGCGGTGCCGGCATCGACGCGTGAGGCCCTGGCCGCGGTGACGCGGCTGGCCGCCGCCCACGGTGCGCGCGCCTTCCTCGCCGGCGGCCTCGTCCGCGACGTGTGGCGCGGCGAGACGGGCGCGGCGCGGGACCTCGATGTGGTCATCGAAGGCGACGGCCCGGGCATCGCGCGCGCGCTGGCCGGCGAGCTCGGCGGCACGCTGGTGGAGCACGAGCGCTTCCTCACCGCCTCCGTGGAGACGGCGGCGCACGGCCGCATCGACGTGGTCACCGCGCGTACGGAGCGCTACGAGCGGCCGGGCGCGCTCCCACGCGTCTTGCCCGGCTCGATCGCGCAGGATCTGCGACGGCGCGACTTCACGGTCAACGCCATGGCCGTCGAGCTCGACTCCGGGACGTTCGGCCTCCTCGATCCCCTCGGCGGCATCACCGATCTCGCGCGCCGCCGGCTGCGCATCTTGCACCCGCTGTCATTCGTGGAGGATCCGACGCGCATGCTGCGCGCGGCGCGCTACGCGGCGCGGCTCGGGCTCACCGCCGATCGGTGGACGCTCCGCTGCCACGCGCTCGCGCTGCGGCTGGCGCCCTATCCGGCGCTGTCGGCCACGCGCTTGGCGGCCGAGCTCGAGCGCCTGCTGGCGGAGCCGTCGCCCGGGACCGCATTGAGGCTTGCCGTGCGCGCAGGCGTCCTCCGAGTCCTCCATCCGCGCTGGCGTCCGGAGCGCGCGACGGGCCGGTGCCTCGCCGCGCTCGATGCGAGCCTTGCGTGGGCGAGCGCGCATCGCCTGGCCGCGCCGCTCACGGTGGCGGCGCTCGCGCTTGCGACTGACCAGAGCGCGCCGGTGGCCGCGGCTTTGCCGGAGCGGCTGGGCCTGAGCGGCGAGCGACTGCATCGCGTCCGCCGCGCACTCGACGAGTCGGCGCGGCTTGCCGCGCGCGTGCGGGCGGCCGGCGCGCGCAGCGAGGTGGCGCGCGTGCTCCACGAGGCGGGTGGTGTCGCGCTGGTGCTGCTGCATCTCAGCGAGACGGGGGTCGCCCGCGAGCGCGTCGACTGGTACGTCCGTGAGGGACGGGCGATGACGCCCGAGCTGAGCGGCGACGATGTCATCGGGCTCGGCATCCCCCGGGGCCCGCAGGTGAGCGAGGTGCTACAGGTGCTGCGGGACGGTCGTCTGGACGGACGCTTCGTCGACCGGCAGGCCGAAATCCGCTATGTTCGAGCATTGACCCGTTCCGAGGAAAGGAAGGGCTGATTTGGCGCTGAAATACATCTTCGTCACGGGCGGTGTGGTGTCCTCGCTCGGCAAGGGGCTGGCGTCGGCGTCCATCGGGGCGCTGCTCGAGGCGCGGGGATTCCGGGTCGGCCTACAGAAGATGGATCCCTACATCAACGTCGATGCGGGGACGATGAGCCCTTATCAGCACGGCGAGGTCTTCGTCACCGACGATGGCGGCGAGACCGACCTCGACCTCGGGCACTACGAGCGATTCACCTCGGGACGCGTCTCGCGCGATCACAACATCACGACCGGGAAGGTCTATCACTCCGTGATCACCAAGGAGCGCCGCGGGGACTACCTCGGCCGCACCGTGCAGGTCATCCCGCACATCACCGACGAGATCAAGACGATGATCCGCAAGGTGGGCGGCGGTCTCGACGTCGTGATCGTCGAGGTCGGCGGGACGGTCGGCGACATCGAGGGACTGCCGTTCCTCGAGGCCATCAGACAGTTCAAGAAGGACGTCGGCAAGGACAACGTCCTCTACGTTCACCTGACCCTGGTGCCGTTCATGCAGGCGGCGGCCGAGCTGAAGACGAAAGCCACGCAGCATTCCGTCAAGGAGCTCCGGGCCATCGGCATCCAGCCCGACATCCTCCTCTGTCGCACCGATCGCTACCTGCCGCCCGGGATCAAGTCGAAGATCGCGCTCTTCTGCGATGTCGAGGAGGAGGCCGTCATCACGGCCAAGGACGTCGACACGATCTACGAGGTCCCGCTCGTCTTCCACCGTGAGGGACTCGACGAGATCATCGTGAAGGCGCTCGGACTCGACGAGCGGCCCATCGATCTGCGGCGCTGGGAAGACGTGGTGCGCCGCGTGACGTCGCCGACGTCGACCACGCGGCTCGCTGTCGTCGGCAAGTACGTCGAGCTGAAGGACTCGTACAAGAGCCTGGTGGAGGCGCTCGCCCACGGCGGCATCGCGCATCAGGCGAAGGTCGAGATCGCCTGGGTCGACGCCGAGCACATCGAGCGCGACGGCGCCGGCGCCCACTTCGGCGACGTCGACGGGATCCTCGTGCCGGGCGGCTTCGGCGATCGCGGCATCGAGGGCAAGATCGCCGCCGTGCGGTACGCGCGCGAGCACCGGGTGCCCTACTTCGGCATCTGTCTCGGCATGCAGTGCGCGGTCATCGAGTTCGCACGGCACGTGTGCGGCCTCACGGACGCGAACTCGTCGGAGTTCGTGCCGAACGCCCCTCATCTCGTGATCGATCTGTTGCCCGAGCAGCGACACCTGGCCGACAAGGGCGGCACCATGCGGCTCGGCCTCTACCCCATCCTCCTGAGCGAGGGCAGCCGCGCCTCGCGGCTCTACGGCGAGGGGATCATCCGGGAGCGCCACCGGCATCGTTACGAGGTCAACAACGACTATCTGAAGACCCTCGAGAAGAGTGGCCTGCTCGTGTCCGGCATCTGGGCCGAGAAGCAGCTGGTGGAGATCGTCGAGATCCCGGAGCATCCGTTCTTCGTCGCCGGTCAGTTCCACCCCGAGTTCCGCTCGCGCCCCTGGGACCCGCATCCGCTCTTTGCGGGGTTCGTGAAGGCCGGCCTCGACTACCGGAGCGCGCGGTGACGACGCGCGAGGTCACGGTCGGCCCGGTGCGGATCGGCGCCGGTCGACCGCTTGTCCTCATCGGGGGGCCGTGCGCGATCGAGGACGAGCAGCACGCGCTGATGACGGCCGAGCGCCTGACCAGGATCGCCGCGGACAAGCGGGTGCCCTTCATCTACAAGTCGTCGTATGACAAGGCCAATCGCTCCTCGGTCAACAGCTACCGCGGCCCCGGCCTCGTCGACGGCCTGCGCATCCTGAAGAAGGTCCGCGACACGCTGCGAGTGCCCGTGCTGTCCGACATCCACCAGGTCTCGGAGGTCGATCCGGCGGCGGAGGTCCTCGACGTCCTGCAGATCCCGGCCTTCCTGTGCCGCCAGACCGACCTGCTGCTGGCGGCGGCCGCCACCGGCAAGCCGGTGAACGTGAAGAAGGGGCAGTTCGTGGCGCCGCGGGACATGAAGAACGTCGTGGACAAGCTGTTGTCGAAGGGCAACGAGGCCATCCTGCTGACCGAGCGCGGGACCTCCTTCGGGTACCACAACCTCGTGGTCGACATGCGCGGCCTCGCCGACATGCGCGGGCTCGGCTATCCGGTCGTGTTCGACGCGACGCACTCCGTGCAGCTGCCCGGTGGCGCGGGCGACCGCTCGGGCGGCGAGCGGCAGTACGTCCCGGCTCTGGCGCGCGCGGCCGTGGCCGTCGGCATCGACGCGCTCTTCATGGAGATGCACGAGGATCCCGATCGCACGCTCCGGGACGGTCGTCCACTCTCGGACGGGCCGAACATGCTGCGCATCGACGACCTGCCGCCGCTGCTCGACGAGCTGCTCGCCATCCACGGAGCTCTCCGCCGATGAGCGGCGCGGGGCCCGTCGACGTCCGCGCCATCGCCGCCCGCGTCCTGCGCATGGAAGCCGACGCCATTCTCGGCCTCGTGGCCAAGCTCGACGCGCGCTTCGAGGCGGCCATCGAGCTGCTGCGCGGGTGCAGCGGCCGCATCATCGTCACCGGCATGGGGAAGTCCGGGATCATCGGGCGGAAGATCGCGGCCACCATGGCCTCGACCGGCACGCCGTCCTACTTCCTGCATCCGGCCGAGGGCGTCCATGGCGACCTCGGCATGGTCGCGCGCGGCGATGTGGTGCTCGCGCTGTCGAACTCCGGTGAGACCGATGAGGTGCTCGCCATCCTGCCGCCGCTCAAGCGGCTCGGCGTGCCGATCGTGCTGCTGACCGGCAATCCCGCCTCGACGCTGGCCCGGCAGTGCGAGGTCGTCCTGGACGTCAGCGTGGCCGAGGAGGCGTGTCCGATGAATCTCGCGCCGACGTCCTCGACGACGGCCGCCCTGGCCGCCGGCGACGCGCTGGCCATGGCGCTGCTCGAGCTGCGTGGCCTTCGCCCCGAGGATTACGCGGCCCTCCATCCTCGCGGCACGCTCGGCTGGCGCGCGCTGTTTCGCGTCGCCGATCTCATGCACACCGGGGACGGCGTGCCCCGCGTGCGCGCCGATGCGACCCTGGAGGACACGATCCTCGAGATGACCAAGAAACGCTTCGGCATGACGACCGTCATCGACAGCGCCGGGCGGCTCACCGGGATCGTCACCGACGGTGACCTCCGGCGCCTTCATCTGAAGACCCAGTCCATCGCCGGCGTGCGGGCGGGTGACGTGGCCTCCAGCACGCCGAAGACCATCGGCGCCGACGAGCTCGCCGCCAAGGCCCTCGAGGTCATGGAAGCGTGGGCTATCACCAGCCTGGTCGTCCCCGACGCCGATGGCCGGCCGGTGGGCGTCATCCACATGCACGACATCCTGCGAGCAAAGATCGTGTAGCCGCCGTCGGCTCTTCCTATTTCGTCTTGCTTGCGAGTGTTTGTGATAGGCTGGTATCGAAATTGCACATGCCCAATCTCGCCCGCGGCATTCTCGTCGTCGTCGTCGCGTTCGTCCTGCTCCTGACAGGGACGCTGATCTTCAGGAGCCGGTCGGCCACCATCGAGCCCATCGGTCCGTCAGCATCCAGCGCGGATCTCCGAATCAAAGAAGTGGACCTCGAAGAGGAGACGAAGGGCGTCCGCTGGCGTCTCCGGGCCGAGCAGGCGCTGATGTTCGAGCAGGAGGGGCGGACCTCGTTGCGACGACTGGTGGTGCGGGTGTTCCAGAAGGACCGCTCGTGGACGGTGGTGGGCGACGAGGGCGACATCGACCAGAAGACCAAGAACGTCGAGGTGCGCAACAACGTCGTCATCACCTCCGACGATGGGCTTCGGCTGGACACGAGCGTCATCCGCTGGGACGCTGAGAGAGGGCGGCTGTGGACCGATGCTCCCGTCAGGTTCCAGCGCGACGGTACGACCGTGCGCGGCACAGGGATGGAGATGACGACGCGAGACGAGGCAACCACCGTGGCAGGGCGCGTCCGCGCCGTGTTCGCTCAGCGGTCCGATAGGTGAGTGTCCGCGCGGTGGCCGTCCTGACCCTCGCCGCCCTCGCTGTCACCGCCGGTTCCGCGCCCGCGGCGCCGTCGGCGCCGCCGAAGGCCCGGGAGGATCGGGCGCCGAAGGAGCGGGTGCAGACCCCGCGCGCCGGCAAGGACGACCGGGCCCAGCCGGTGACCGTCGACGCCGACAAGATGGAGCGGTTCGGAAAGGAAGGGCTGGTGGTCTTCACCGGCAACGTTGTGGCGCGTCAGAACAACTCCGTGCAGTACGCCGAGCGCATGGAGGTCTACCTGGACGAGGCGGGCGACAAGATTCTCCGGACGGTGTCCACCGGCGCCGTGCGCATCATCACGCGCGACTGCCGGACGGGGACGGCGCGGCGCGCCGAGTACTACGATCTCGAGCAGCGCGTCGTGCTCATCGGCAACGCGCGGGTCTGGCAGGAGGACAACGTCGTCAGTGGCGACACGATCACGATCTTCCTGTCCCAGGACCGCTCGGTGGTGCAGGGCGGCAAGGACGAGCGCGTGAAAGCCGTCTTCTATCCCAAGGACGACACGGCCACTGCCGCGCCCCGGGCCAGCCGGCCGGTGGCGGCCCCGTGCGACAACTGAGCGATGGAAGGACTCGTCGCCCAGGGCCTGCAGAAGTGGTTCAAGACCCGCAAGGTCGTCGACAACGTGTCGCTCGACATCCAGCGCGGTGAGGTGGTGGGCTTGCTCGGTCCGAACGGAGCCGGCAAGACGACGTCCTTCTACATGATGGTGGGGCTGCTGCCCACGGAGGGCGGACGGATCTTCCTCGAGGGGCAGGAGATCACGTCGCTGCCGATGTACCAGCGCTGCCGCATGGGCGTCGGCTATCTGCCGCAGGAGTCGTCCGTCTTCCGGAAGCTCACGGTGGAAGAGAACCTCCTGGCCATCCTCGAGACGCTCGATCTGCCCAGCGACGAGCGGCGCCAGCGCGCCCGCGAGCTCCTGGCCGAGCTGGATCTCACGGGACTGGCGCCGTATCCGGCCTACACGCTGTCGGGCGGCGAGCGCCGGCGGCTCGAGATCACCCGGGCGCTGGTCACGTCGCCGCAGTACCTGCTGCTCGACGAGCCTTTCACCGGCATCGATCCCATCGCCATCGGTGACATCCAGGAGATCGTGGGCCGGCTGAAGGAGCGCGGCATCGGCATTCTCATCACCGACCACAACGTGCGCGAGACGCTGGCAATCACCGATCGCGCCTACATCCTCTACGATGGCAAGATCCTCGTGTCCGGCACCGCCAACGAGATCGCCAATAATCCGATAGCCCGAGAGATCTACCTCGGCGAGAAATTCGCGCTGTAGGTCCGAGGGCACGAGAACCGCCTATGGCAATGGAAGCCCGACTCTCGCTCCGACAGAGCCAGCGGGTGGTCATGACCCCGCTGCTGCAGCAGGCGATCCAGCTGCTGCAGCTCAGCACGCTGGAGCTCCAGGAAGTCGTCCAGAAGGAGCTGCTCGAGAATCCGCTGCTGGAAGAGATGCAGCCGGAGACGGCGGATGCCCCCGACGGTCAGGCGGCGCCCGACGTGCCGACGGCGCCTCCCGCCGAGCCCCTGAGCAGCGAGGCGGCGCCGGCCCCCACCACCGAGCGCCAGACCGACGATCTGCCGTTCGACCTCACGGCCGTGATGTTCGACGATCACGAGGAGCGCTCGCTGGTCGCGCAGGAGGACCGCGAAGACCTGCCGTTCGAGAACATGGTGCGCTCGGTGAACTCGCTCACCGACCATCTCGACGAGCAGCTGCGGTACGCGACCGACGATCCGCTCGTGCGGCGCATCGGCGAGGAGATCATCGGCAACCTCGACGAGGACGGTTACCTGCGCGCGGAGGTCGACGAGATCGCCCAGCGCTGCAAGACGACCGCCGAGGAGGTCCAGAAGGTTCTCACCATGGTGCAGGCCTTCGACCCGCCCGGCGTCGCCGCCCGCAACATCCAGGAGTGCCTCCTGATCCAGCTCAAGGCCGATCCCAACCCGGACCCCGTGTCGGTCGAGATCGTCGAGGAGCACTTCGACGACCTGAGCCGGCGGCGGTACCCCGACATCGCGCGCGCGCTGAAGCTGCCGCTCGATCGGGTCATGGAATCGGTCGAGGAGATCATGGGCCTGGAGCCCAAACCGGGCCGGCGCTTCGGCGGCAACGACTCGCGCTACATCGTGCCCGACGTGGTCGTGCACAAGATGGGCAGCGAGTACGTCGTCGTCCTGAACGAGGACGGCATCCCGCGGCTGCGCGTGAACTCGCTCTACCGGTCACTGCTGCGCTCGTCCTCCGACGGCGAGGCGCGCCAGTACGTCGATCAGAAGCTGCGCTCGGCGCTCTGGCTCATCAAGTCGGTCGACCAGCGGCAGCGCACCCTGCGCAAGGTGACGCAGTCCATCGTGAAGTTCCAGCGCGAGTTCCTCGACAAGGGGCTGCCCTACCTGCGACCGCTGTCCCTGCGCGACGTCGGCGAGGACATCGGGATGCACGAGTCGACCATCAGCCGCGTCACCACCAACAAGTACGTGGAGACCCCGCAGGGCCTCTTCGAGCTGAAGTACTTCTTCCACAGCGGCATCGCCTCCGGCGACGGCGAGATGGTGTCGTCGGTGAGCGTCAAGAAGATGATCCAGGACCTCCTGGCCAACGAGGATCCTTCCAAGCCTCTCTCCGACCAGGAAGTCGCGCTGATTCTCAAGGGCCGTGGGCTGACCATTGCACGCCGCACCGTCGCGAAGTATCGCGAGGAGCTCGGCATCTTGCCGTCGCACCAGAGGAGGCTCGCGCCACGGCGGCGATGACGCCGGTCTCGTTCGTGGTGATCACCGGCCTCAGCGGAGCCGGCAAGAGCTACGCGATCAAATGCTTCGAGGACATGGGCTTCTTCTGCGTGGACAACCTCCCGACCACGCTCATCCCGACGTTCGCCGACCTCGTTGCTCGGGCCGACGCGCCCAAGCGGGGCCGGGTCGCCCTCGGCGTCGACGTCCGGGAAGGCGAGTACCTGTCGCACTTCCTGGAGGCGCTCGCCGAGCTGCGCTCCCGCGGCCACACCGTGGAAGTCCTGTTCCTGGAAGCCGGCGAGGAGGCGCTGGTGCGCCGCTATCGTGAGACGCGCCGGCGCCATCCACTGGCGCCGGACGGCAACGTCCTGGACGGCATCCGCGCCGAGCGCAAGGCGCTGTCGACGGTGCGCGAGGTGGCCGATCGGATCGTCGACACCTCCGCGCTGACCGTCCATCAGTTGAAGGACTTCCTGGTCGATGCCTACGTGACGCCGAAGGCGCGTCCGGGCCTCGCCGTCTCCCTCGTGTCCTTCGGCTTCAAGCACGGCGCGCCCATCGACGCCGACCTCGTCTTCGACGTGCGCTTCCTGCCGAATCCCCATTTCGTGGAGGGCCTGCGACCGCTCGACGGTCGGGACGCACGCGTGCGGGAATTCGTGATGAAGCATGCGGAGAGTCGCGAGCTGCTGCGCCGGATCGCCGACTTCCTCGGATTCGTGCTGCCTGCCTACCAGCGGGAAGGCAAGGCGTACCTCACCATCGCCGTCGGCTGCACCGGCGGCCGCCATCGCTCGGTGGCGCTGGTCGAGGAGCTGCGTCCCTTCATCGACGCGCTCGGACTCACGCCGGCGCTGGTGCACCGAGATCTCGATCGCGAGTGACGCCAGGTGAAGCCGGACCGCCTGGCGTTCTGCTTCGGGGTCCACAACCATCAGCCGATCGGCAACTTCGACTCGGTGCTGATGGAAGCAACCGAGCGCGCCTACCGCCCGTTTCTCGAGCTGGTGCGCCGCCGGCCCGAGGTGCGCCTCAGCGTGCACTGCACCGGTAGCCTCCTCGCCTGGCTGCGCGCGCAAGCGCGCAAGACCTTCGATCTCCTGGGCGAGACGGTCTCGAGCGGCCAGGTCGAGCTGCTGACGGGCGGCTTCTACGAGCCGATCCTGGCCATCCTGCCCGACGCGGACAAGCGCGGACAGATCCAGCGCCTCACCGAATACCTCGCGCGCGAGTTCGGCGTCCGCCCGCGCGGCATGTGGCTGGCCGAGCGGGTGTGGGAGCCGCACCTGCCCAAGGCGCTGCGGGAGGCGGGCGTCGAGTTCGTGCTGGTGGACGACAGCCACTTCACGCTGGCCGGGCTCGATCCCGAGACGCTCGGCGGCTACTACGTGACCGAGGAGCAGGGGCACACGCTGAACGTGTTTCCCATCAGCCAGCGGCTCCGCTATCTGATCCCCTTCGCAGACGTCGACAAGACGCTCGAGTATCTCGAGAGCCGGCGCGCCGGCGTGGATGCGCTCACCGTCGTCGACGACGGCGAGAAGTTCGGGGCGTGGCCGGGAACCCACGAGCACGTCTATCGTGACGGGTGGCTCGATCGCTTCTTCGATCGGCTCGCCGCCACGCCGTGGCTGCGCCTGAGCACCTTCGGCGACGTGCTGGACGGCGGGCCGGCCTCCGGCCGCGTGTATCTGCCGACCGCGTCGTACCGCGAGATGGGCGAGTGGGCGCTGCCCTCGGCGGCGGCCGCGTCGCTCGAGCGCGTACGGCACGCGCTCGGCTCGGGCGACGGCGAGCTCGCCGCGCTCCTCCGCGGCGGCTTCTGGCGCGGCTTCCTGGTGAAGTATCCCGAGGTCGCCGACATGTACTGGAAGATGCAGCGGCTGTCCGCGGCGCTGGCCGAGGCAGAGCGCGGGCGGCCCGACGACGCCACCCTGGCCGCCGCCCGCGACGCGCTCTGGCGCGGCCAGGCCAACGATGCGTACTGGCACGGCGTCTTCGGCGGCTGCTACTTGCCGCATCTGCGTCGCGCGGTGAAGAGCGCGCTGCTCGAAGCAGAACGCGGCCTCGACCGCGCGCTTGGTGTGACCCCGGGCGCGCGATGCGTGGACGCCGACGGCGATGGCGCCGACGAGGTGCTCGTGCGCAGCGCGGAGCTCGCGGTCACCGTGGCGCCGGCGCGTGGCGGCAGCGTGACCGAGCTCGCGTATCTGCCCCGCGCGCTCGATCTGGCGGACGTGCTCACACGCCGGCCGGAGGCCTATCACGCCCAGCTGACGGCCGTGTCCGCGCAGCGGCAGGATGGCGCGCGCACGATCCACGAGGCGCCCACGCAGAAGGAGGCGGGCCTGGCCGCGCGTCTTGCCTACGACCCGTTCCGCCGCGCCGCGCTGCTGGATGGCCTGTTCGCTCCCGGCGAGCCCCTCGAGCCCGTGGCGCCGTGGGCGGATGCCCGGCTCGCCCTCGCCGGCGTTCCGCTCGCCCATGTCATCGAGCGCGGCGAGAATGGCGCGGTGGTGGCGTTGACGGCCGCCGACGGCGTTGCGACGGGGCTGGTGAAGCGGCTCACCGTGACCGGCGCCACGCTGCGCGCCGACTATCGCGTGCCGTCGGCGGCGCCCGCACGCTGGGCGGTGCAGTGGAACCTTGCCCTGACCGCAGGCGATGCGGCCGGCCGATATCTGGCGCTACCCGATCGGCCCTCGCTCGCCAGCGCCGGCCGCCTCGCGGGCGAGGACACGGTGACGCTCGTTGACGAGTGGATCGGCGTGCGCGCACGGCTGACGTGGAGCGCCGGGGCGATGCTCGCGTGGGGTCCCGTCGAGACGGTCTCCGTGTCGGAGGGTGGCTTCGAGCGGATCTACCAGGGCCTCGCCCTCCTCCTGACGTGGCCGCTCGAGGCGGGAGTGACGGAGCTGTGGACCTCGGTGACGGTCAGCGCGACGTGACGCCGCTCGACGATCCCGCGGCGCTCGCGCGTTTCGATCCCCACAACGCACGGACGGTGCTCGCGGAGTTCCCCGCCCAGTGCCGGCGGGCCTGCACACTCACGAGCGATCCACCACTCCGCGCGGTGCGGCCGCGCGCGGTGGTGGTGGCCGGCATGGGCGGGTCCGCGGCCGGCGGCGACCTGCTCGCCGTCTACGCCGCGGAGACGGTGGACGTGCCCATCATCGTGCACCGCGGCTACGGTCTGCCCGCGGTGGCCGGCCCCCACGCGGTCGTCATCGCGTCCTCGTACTCTGGCGAGACGGCCGAAGTCCTCTCCGCCTTCGACGCCGCGGTCGCGCGTCGGGTTCCGGTGGTCGCCATCACGGCCGGCGGCGCGCTGGCGGAGCGTGCGACGATGGCACGCCAGCCGCGTGTGGCGCTCCCGCCGGGACTGATGCCGCGCATGGCGCTCGGCTATCTGTTCTTTCCGGCCCTTCCGCTGCTCGCCGGCTGTGGCGTCGAGGTGGCGCCGGCGGACGAGATCGAGGAGGCGCTGGCGGCGCTCGAGATGTTCGCGCACGAGCTCGTCCCCGAGCGGCCGGCCGGCGACAACGAGGCCAAGCAACTGGCGCTGTCGATCGCCCATCGGCTGCCGGCCGTCTATGGCGGGCCGGCAACGGGCTCCATCGCCTATCGCTGGAAGACCGATATCGAGGAGAACGCCAAGACCTTCGCGCTTGCCGGCGCCCTGCCGGAGATGAACCACAACGAGATCGAGGCGTGGCGCTCGACGGGCGCCAAGGACATGCACGTCGTTCTCCTGCGCGATCGCGGCGAGGCCCCGGAGATCGCGCGTCGGTTCCGGGTGCTCCACGATCTGGTCGGGCCGTCCGCGGGCGGCGTGAGCGAGGCGTGGGGGCGCGGGCAGGGCCGACTGGCGCAGCTGCTCACGCTCATCTACCTCGGGCAGTGGACGAGCTACTACCTCGCCATTCTGCGCGAGCGCGACCCGTGGAGCGTGCCGCTGCTCGACGAGATGAAGCGACGCATGCGACGGCCGGCGTCTTGTTGAGAGCGCCGGACGGACCGTGCTACAGTGGCGCGTCTTACACTCGGGCGACATCGATGCCCGAGACCAAGCCGGGGAGCGGAGGGTAGGCGATGGCGCGTGATGAGTACCTGTTCACGTCGGAGTCGGTGACCGAGGGTCATCCCGACAAGATCGCGGATCAGATCTCCGACGCGGTGCTGGATTCGATCATCGGACAGGACCCCACGGGACGAGTGGCGTGCGAGACGCTGCTCACCACCGGCCTCGTCGTCGTCGCCGGCGAGATCACCACCAACTGCTACGTCGACATCCCGCGCGTGGCGCGGGAGACCATCAAGAACGTCGGCTACACCCGCGCCAAGTACGGCTTCGACTACGAGACGTGCGGGGTGATCGCGGCCATCGACGAGCAGTCCTCGGATATCGCGATGGGCGTCGACAACCTCGGTGCCGGCGACCAGGGCCTGATGTTCGGCTACGCCTGCACGGAGACGCCCGAACTGATGCCGTTGCCCATCACGCTCGCCCACAAGCTGGTGATGCGGCTGACCGAGCGCCGCAAGTCGGGGGCGCTCGACTACCTCCGCCCCGACGGCAAGTCGCAGGTGACGGTGAAGTACATCGACGGCAAGCCGGTCGCCGTCGATACCGTGGTCATCTCCACCCAGCACGGCCCCGACGTCAGCAACGAGCGCATCCGGCAGGACGTCATCGAGCAGGTGATCCTGCCCACGATTCCCGCCGAGCTCATCGACCCCCGGAAGTGCACCTTCCACATCAACCCGACGGGGCGTTTCGTGACCGGAGGGCCCATGGGGGACACGGGCCTCACCGGCCGCAAGATCATCGTCGACACGTACGGCGGGTCCTGCCCGCACGGTGGCGGCGCATTCTCGGGCAAGGACCCGACGAAGGTCGACCGCTCCGCGTGCTACATGGCGCGCTACGTCGCCAAGAACGTCGTGGCCGCCGGGCTGGCCGAGCGCGCGCAGGTGCAGGTGGCCTACGCGATCGGTGTCGCCGACCCGGTCTCGATCATGGTCGACACCTTCGGTACCGGGAAGGTCCCGAACACGCGGCTGGAGGCACTCGTGCGGCGGCACTTCGACTTCACACCGGCGGGCATCATCAAGCACCTGAACCTCCGCCGCCCGATCTACCGAAAGACGGCCGCCTACGGACACTTCGGCCGCTCGGAGCCCGAGTTCACCTGGGAGCGTACGGATCGGGTGAAGGATCTTAAAGACGATATTTAGCTTCGCTTCGGAGAGAGCCTCGGTGGCCCCCTCCGATGCCTCCCCCCAGAGCTTCGCGAGCGGCGGCATTGCCGCCGCTCGAAGGCGGTCATCCTCGGCGGTGAGCGTTGGTTCAGGAAAGGACGAGCAGCAGAATGGTTGAGCACGACGTCAAGAACATCGCGCTCGCGGCGGAGGGACGGCGGAAGATCGAGTGGGCGGAGCTATCGATGCCGGTGCTCCGGCAGGTACGGGAGCGCTTCGCGAAGGAACAACCGCTGAAGGGAATCCGGCTCGGCGCCTGCCTGCACGTCACCACGGAGACGGCCGTCCTCATGCTGACGCTGAAGGCGGGCGGGGCTCAGGTCTCACTCTGTGCGTCGAATCCGCTCTCCACCCAGGACGACACGGCGGCCGCGCTGGTGAAGGAATATGACATTCCGGTCTTCGCCCACAAGGGTGAGGACAACAAGACGTACTACAAGCACCTCGAGGCCGTCCTCAAGACGCGGCCGCAGGTGACCATGGACGACGGCGCCGACCTCATCTC
>Ga0075430_100001811_pt1 | contig 17490 bp, 16 predicted proteins | sample RhiMetdeltSRZDD4_FD_75294 | JGI IMG/M metagenome (GOLD analysis project Ga0075430, IMG submission 75294) | Populus rhizosphere microbial communities from Tennessee, USA - Rhizosphere MetaG P. deltoides SRZDD4 | ecosystem: Host-associated > Plants > Roots > Rhizosphere > Soil | place: USA... | reverse complement strand
GCCTTCGAGATGAAGCGCGAGTCTGCGGGGCCGGTAGCGACGGGATCGGCCTGCAATGCGTTCTTGAGCAGCGTGCAATTGTTGGCCGTCGCGCAGTTGTCGGCCGTCGACAAGGACGGATATAACGGCCCGTTCTCACCCTTGCCATCGTTGCCGACGTTACGGCTGTCGAGAACGTTCCCGGTCGCGACATCAAGAATATAGAACGTGGTTCCTGCCACGGTACCGCTGCGATTGGCCTGCTGCTGGATCGTGTACTTGAGGAAGCCGGAGCCGGTCAGCACGACATACGGTGACGAAGCCCCGCCGATCTGTCCCACTGCAGGATCAGACCAGGTCTCGCCTACGGTCTTTGCAATGGTAGGCGCGCTCGATGCTATGTCACCCCACTGACTCAACGCAGGACAGTTGTTCAACGGAGCGAACGAGCATTTGTAGTCAAAATCCTGGTATCGCGGAAATGCCCATTTGAATGGAACGCTCGACGGTGATGAGAAGTAGCTCAACACATCGTCCAGAGTGTCGCTCGTTGGGCTCACTGTCTGGCCCATGTTGGCGAGTGTCACATCGAACGTCTGGTAGAACGTCCCGCCAGGCCCCTCGCCCATGACCAGGTAGGTCCGCCACTGCCCGCCGATCTTGACATCAGCCACCTTCGGCGAGCCGTCAACAAAGAAACGAAAGTCGCCCAATGGCTGACCGCCTCGAAGGGCGCGGAGTTTTGGAAGCAGATTGAACGGAATGAACGCCCATACCTCCTTGCCGAGCCGCGCGTCGATCGCGTGCAACATGCCATCGTTGGCTCCCACCCAGATCATGCTGCGGCGTTCCTTGTTCTCCTCAACGAACTCCGGGTAGTCTGCATCCGGCGGCGGATCGAGTGACGGTGGATCCATGATCGCGGGCGTCGAATCGACAATAGCGCCGAGCGGCTGCGAACGGATGTAGCCGATGATCGCGGACGCTGCGTCGAGGGCCCTCGCCGGCCCGAGGGCCGAGATATCCGACGGCTTCAACAGATAGGGCAATAGCGTCGATGCGTTCGCCGTTGTGAAGGCGACGACGGTTCCATCTTGGAGTGTCGTATAGATGTTTCTAGATGTCTCCGCGGGGGCCGACGCCTCCCACAGCTTGGTACCGTCTTGCACGAACTTGTAGCCAGCGGACTTCGAACTGTCGACGACCGGCTTGTACACCCGCGCCGCGTGCATGCTTCCGAGGAAGCCGGGTAACTTGAAGCCCGTGGTGATAATGAGGTTGGAGCGCTGCGGGATCTCAGTGCCCGTCACCGGATGGGTGATGGACGTGTTTGGCAATGAGTTGCCATAAAAGTCCTTGGCGTTCTCCAGGTTCACGGTCCCGACGATCGGGCTGGTCACCTGATGACGCGTGCTGAGCCCCGCGTTGATGTCGCCCTGATTCACGAAGGCCTGCGAGATTGCGTAGTTCACCGCGCGAGCGAGCTCGGGCACGAACTTGCTCGTTCCCAAGGTCGTGACGTCTATCAGGTCAGGGGTGATCTCCGTGTATTGGCCGCCGCTGTTGGCCGCAACTGCTCGAAGCTGTAAACGGTCGGCGTCACTGATCGGTGCGATTGCGATCACATGGACTGGGATCCGCCGGCCTGAGCCGGCGAGGTTCACGAACTGTGCGGCTCGTGTCACTGGGTTCTTGGTTGACGGCTGCCCCTCGCCGCCACCGACCACCATCACCGCCACAATGTTGCGGCAGTCAGGAAGAAGACGTGTGGCTTCCGCCTTGAGGTCTTCGAGCATGCCATCGACAGGCGCGTCGACCGATGCGTCGGTGTCACGACCAGCGGCCAGCAGCGAATTGGCCGGATTCGTCAGGACGTTCACGACGGACGTGTTGCTATTCGCCGCATCAGCGGCTACGAGGAGTGAGTACGCTGGGGTCGCCGGGCTCGCAACGGTGTTGATCGAATTGTTGGCCTGATTGACGACGGAACGGGTGATCCTCCATTTGTTCCCGCCGGCATCGCCATCGGCCTGCTGAAGGAGGTGGTTGGTGATCGTGACCGGGCCGTCATTGATCTTCAGCGTCCACGACTCGGCTGAGGCCGGCGTCTCGTACATCGGCGTGTTCTGCCGCGTGCGGATGAGCCCGAATCGTGCAACTCCCTTGTTTGCGTTGACAGCCTCGATGAGCCCCCTTCGAGCAATGGCCAGGCGCGTGTATTCGTCGAACCGTGAATACTCGGCCTGGGTATCGGTCACAACGTCAATACGCTCCGCCTTGAATTCGTGCCCGCTGTTGGACGGTTCGGTCAGCCCGACGTACTTGCGACGATACCTGGAGCTCGTATTCGCGGAGCTGATCCCGAGCGCGACTTCCCACACAGTCGGAGGGTCCGCGTACTTGTACTGGTTAGGGTCGCGGTAATTCCCATCCGTGTCGCGTTGCATGCGAATGGAAGTGTCGACCGCTATCAGCACCGTGGGTCGATCACCAGCCGCGACACCGCCAACTTTCGGCTTGAGGTACAGCAGCGGATCCAGTTGGGCCTGGGCTTGCTCGGGAAGCACCAACGCGGCCATCAGGCCCACTCCGATTAATGTTCGTCGCATAGTTGTCGTTGTCATGGTGGTATCGGGCCCTAGAACGTAAGTGTGCTGTTGGTCAACGCCTTACCCGGCGTCTGCACAGCGGCCTTACGCGCGCGCCGATTCTGTTCGTCCTGGCCGCGCTGGCCCGTGTATCCGCGTTCGATTTCGGTTGTGTCAGTGCGCGCAAGCGTTGCCTCGATGACACGTCGCGCCCCCGAAGGGCCATAGGCATGCGCGATCATGGAGACGACACCCCGCCCCGGGTTCTTACAAGGCGTTCCGCACTTCCCCGAGGCGCCCGACTCGTCACCGTCGACCAGCGGGAAATCGTCATTCTCCGAGGGGTCGTCGCCAATCCAGACGATCACGTACACGTTCGACGTGACCGTCGCGGTCGGCACCAGTTCGTTGATGGACCCATACGCGTACAGTTGCCATCTCGCGTTGTTCTTCGCCCACGGGCGATCGTCGGTTGCCGCGTCGATGTCCGCGTCGCTGCAGGTGGTCTTGCCGCAGCGGACCATTGCCGTCGCTTGAATGAGATCTATCTGCTCGCCATTCGGTAACATGCGTTGGCCCGGGGCACCATCGACGAATGACGACGTCGTCGTTCCATCGAGAATACGATTCCAGTCGGGCACGGTGAGAACGTCCTGCATGACGCGCTCAACGCCGGCATCGGCGGCGTAGACAGTCTCGACGCCGTCCCTGTAGTTGGACGAAATGCGGCGTTCCGTCATGGTGGTCAACGACAGCGCCATGCCCAGCGCCGTGAGGAACAACATGGACAGAAGGGCGATGATCAGCGCGACACCGCGTTCGTCGCCGAGCCGCCCGGAGGGCGCTTGTCGAATCTCGTGAATCTGCATGTCAGCGCCCCAGGTTCAGATTGCGTGGTGTCACATCGAACGACACTTCCTGATCGGGAACGAACCGGGAGACATTCGTTCCCGTCCCCCCTTTGAGGAAGAACGTTCCGGCGGGACCTCGCAGCGAGGCAACTGCCGCCTGCACGCGCACCGTCGCGCGCACGCGACGGATACGAAGCAGGTCGGCATCGAATCGGTTGGATTTGACGTTGTCAGGGCAAAACGGGCCGTCGCTCAACATCTCCTTCGTGAGCTCCACCTGGCCCAACCCTCCATCCCCCAGTACAGGAAGCCGCGCCACCTGCTGCCCGCCCACGACCTGGAAGACGCAGTTCTCACCGGGCGGCCAACCCCCCTTTGAATCGAGGAGCGTGGGAGGTTTCGGACCATATGTGGTCCACGGGCCAACTGTGTCGCTGAGCGCTTTTCCTGTGAGCTGGGGTGGCTGTGGATCGCCGAAGTACTGGAACCGCAGGCGCACGACGTTATCCACGACCGGAAGTGCGTCGTTCCAGCCGTCGTAGTACATCAATTGGTAGGTCTGCGTCGCATCGTCGGATCTGAGGTAGTACATCGCAGACACCACCTGCGTCATCGGGGAATTTGCCTCATACTTGACGCTGAAATCGTCTTCGCGATGCTGCATGTGGATCGCTTCGTCCTGCACCTGTGTGACCCTGAACATGTCCCAGTTGCCTGATGCGTCGAAGATGATCGCCCCGTCACCCGGATCGAATCCGCACAGCTGGTTCTCTTTGCCCGGAGGGCAGTTCGGTTGTGCGTTGACCTTCATTTCTGCAGACTTCGGGGGCATTTCCTGGCTAATCGTCGTCTGCGACGGCGTCGGGGGAACATACAGGAGGCTCACCGTGTCCTCACGAAAGAACACACCCTCGGCAGGATCGGTTGTCTCACCCCAGGCGCGATACGGCATGATGGGCGCAATGAAGTAGTTGAGCGCCCCCGCCATCTGCCCGTTGTAGGTTCCCGCCCCTGCCATCACCAGGTCTTTCTGCAGCGAGTCGATCCCCACACGAAGACGCTGCTGCAGATCTGACACCTCCGGCTGCGCCCGGAAGGTGCCCTCCGCCGGATTCATCACCGAGAAGATGGCACCGGTCACCGTGATAAAGATGAGCGACGCTATGGCCAGCTCGATGACGGTGAACCCCGCGTCGGCGCGACGAGAGTGCAGATGGCACCGATCAGTTGATGTGCGTGTCATTGCGCTTTCCTCGTCTTGACCGTGATCATCCGTGCCTCGCCGGGGAGACGTCCGACAGTGGCGGCGGCGCCTTGACCCTGCATTCGGTTGGGAATCACCACAACCTGAATGATCAGCGTGTTGTTGGGATTGGTCGGCAGTGGCTCGACGGACCACCGTCGGGTGTAAGCAGCGATGCCCGGTGCCACCGCGCCATTGCCGACAATCTGACCGGTGGCGCTGACGTGATCGACGTAACCATTGGTGTTCGTCTGCAGCGTCGACGCCGGAGAGGGCTGAAGCCCGGTACCCCCATCTGTCGTCATCGGCTCCACCGATATGTCGCTGGTGAAGTCGCTGACCGGGAGTCCCTGCACGTCGAAGCCCCACGCCAGTGCCCGCAGCTGCTCGATTTTCTGCTCCGCAAGAACCGTCGCAAACGTATCGTTGCGCGCGCCGCGGTTCGTCATCGTCGACGTCAGGAACATCTGCGACATCGTGAGGATGCCGGTGGCCATAATCACCGTCGCGATGAGTACCTCGACGAGCGTCGTTCCGGCTTCTCCGGACGCTCTACTGGACTTTTCCGAGCGCATTGATCGTCACTTCCTTCGAAAAGCTTCCCTTTGTGACCGAGACGGAAACGCCGTCTCCGGCGAGCGGAGCCGTCGATGTTCCGTCCGTATTGACCGCCCACGCGGTGCCCGTCGGCCTGAACTCGATCGTTTGTGTGGCCCCGAACGACACGCTGCGATGGATGGTCTGAATCGGCCCATCGTTGTTGGGCAACGTGAGCGGGTTGGTGTCGCCGGGGAACGGGTAGACGGTGTCGTTGCACCGATTGGCTGCGGTGTCCTGCGGGGCCGGCACCATCGGCGTTCCAATCAGCTCCACGATCCGCATCTGGCCGGGTACTGGGCAATTGAAACGAACCCGTATGTTGCGGTTCGACGTCACCGACTTGAGTCGCGCTTGCTGGAGCGTCGACCGTACCAGTCGCTGGGCCTCCCCGAGGGCGATGGCGTCGCTGATCCGCTGCATCGCCGGGACTGCGATCGCAGCCAGAACGCCGATCATGGCCATGACGGCAACCATGTCGATCATCGTGAAGCCGTGTGAAGCGTGAAGCTTGTGTCTCACTGGAGGTCAATTCAGCAATGGCATTGCCAGACTTCTGTCCGCATTCGCGGACAGCCGCCAAGCCATTGGCCCATCGCTAGTTAGATTGGAAAATACGGTTCTGGAGGGGTCTTGCGGATCACTCGCGTGTGCCACCTCGGAACATCGAATGACGTTCCTGAAATGACTCGCGAATCGGGGTTGCGGAGTGAGTGGCGCGTGACTTTTCCTATTTCGGCAGAAGGGGTGTTGACCTTCAGAATCGGGATCAGGGTTCGGGGTTCCGGATTCGGCGCTAGATCGGCTGTCGCACTTCTCGCCAGGACAGCACGCGCGTGCGCGAATCGTCGCGACGCAACGTAGCCTCGATCACCCGACGCGTGCCGAGTGGGCCGTAGGCGTGCACCAGCACTTGAAGGAGACCGGCGCCCGCATTCGGACCGTTCGTGGTGTCCCCGTCAATCATCGGTTGTCCATCGGTCTCGAGCGGATCGTCGGCGACCCACACAACGATGTAGACGATCGAGTCGATGGCACCCGAAGGACTGACATCCGCCAGAGGGCCGGACGCATAGACTCGCCAGATTGGGTTGTTAGGGCCCCAGGGTCGTGTTGCGGTGATCGCCTGCATATCTGCCAGGCTGCAGGGTGACCGCCCGCAGTTCACGACGTCAGTTGCCTGCGTCAGATTCAGCACCGACCCGTCCGGCAGCACTCGTGAGCCAGACGCATCCACGAACGTCGACAGTCCACCACCCAGGACCGCATTCCAGTCAGCCGCCAGTGAAAGATCGTGAATCGCTCGCTCCAAGGCGGCCTCAGCAGCATAGAAGACCTCCATACCAGTCCCATACGAGGCTGAAACCTGCCTTTCACTAGCCGTCGTCAACGCGAGGGCAACCCCGAGCGCCGAGAGCAGCATCATCGCCAACATCACGAAGACAATGGCGAGGCCACGATCGGGCATCGGGCCAGCAGCGACGGGCCTCATACGGTTCACGGTTCGGGGTTCTTCATTCGAGATCATCGTTCGAGGTTCATGTTTCGCGGCGCAATGTCGAACTGAACTTCGACATCCGGCACATACAGCTCCCCTGTTCTCGCCGTGCCGCCTTTGAGAAAGAGCACACCGGCCGGACCTCGGAGCATCGCCAACGCGGACTGCACACGCACGGTCACCCGAATTTTCCGGATTCGCAACAGGTCGGCGTCGAATCGATTCGGCGTCAGGGCATTCGGACACCAAGGACCATCGGTGAGCTCCGCTGGCGTCAGTTCCACTAACGCCGGGCCACCTCCCGCAAGAGCGTTGAGTCGAGGGACGTGTTCGCCGTCTATGACCAGAAACGTGCAGTTTTCTCCCTGCGCCCAACTGCCCGTTGTTTCATTAAGCCGTGGCGGCGCCGGGCCGTAGGTCGTCCAGGGTCCCGGTGGCTCACCAAGTAGCGCTCCGGTGAGACGAGGTGGCTCCGGATCGCCGAAGTAACGGAACTCGAGCCGGACCACGTCATCAACGACCGGCAAGTCGATGGACCAGCCATCGTGACGCATCAACTGATACATCCGGTTCGCATCGTCACTTTTCAGGTAATAGGTTCCGAGCCTGACCTCGGCGGCGGTGGCGCCGGCCTCGTAACGGGCCACAACTGGTGGTCCACGATGACTCAGGGACACCACCCCGCTGCCGATCTGATCGACGCTGAAGATGTCCCATTGACTCGCTTTGTCGAGGAGGACGATCCGATCGCCGCGTTCAAATCCGCAGATTTGCGTCGCCGTGGTCGGAGGACAGCTAGGACTCCATTCCAGTTGAACGTCGAGCGCGCCAGGGACAAGCGCCGTCGCCACAGTCGTCTGCGACGCCGTCGACGGAACGTACATGAAGCTGATGGCGTCGCGTCGAAAGAAAAGCGCCTGAGCGGAGTCGGGCATATCTCCGAAGGCGCGATACGGCATGATCGGCGCAATCATGTTTGTGAGAGGGCCGAGGGCGGGACCGCGGTCGGCTCCGGCACCGGCCATCACGAGGTCGCGGGTGAGTGCGTCGACGCTCACGCGCAGCCGTTGCTGAAGATCTGATTGCTCTGGTTGCGACTGGAAGGCACGGTGGGCAGGCGCGAGGAATTTAAAGACGACTCCTGCGACTGTCAGGGTGATTAGCGCCGCTACCACGAGTTCCACGATCGTGAAGCCCTGGAAAGACACCGGGTGTGATTTTCGTGATCTTCCTGCTCCGTAACGTCTGCCGAAAATCACACCCGGTGTCATTTCGCCCTCCTCGTCCTGATGGCGACTACGCGAGCATGGCCTCGAATTCGAGCCGCAGTCCGGGTACCGCGACTCGCCTCATTCTCTGTCGTCACCAGCACCTGAATGACGAGCGAGCTGCCTGGAATCGACGACACCGGCTCGATCGACCATCGTCTCGTGTAGATGCCAACGTAGTCGACGTAGCCGTCCGTGTTCTGCTCGAGCGTTGAAGAGGGCGAGGTCTGCAGGTATTCAAACGGCAACGTGCGGAGCTCCTCGAGCTTCTGCTCCGCCACGATTGCGGCCACGGTGCTGCGCCGCGCAGCCAGATTGGTCACCGTTGCAATCGACAGCAATTGCGCCATCGTCACGACCCCGGTGGACACGATGAGAGCCGCAACCAACGCTTCAACGAGCGACGAACCGCGTTCTCGGGTAAGCCTGTTCATGCCCACCGAATTCGCAAGGCCGTTGCCACGCGCAAGGCGAATATCAGGGACTGACGGAACTCGTACTGCAGTCGCGGCTTGCGCGATTAGGGCATAAGGGGTGAGGTCGAGACGCGCGCGGAAGATCGCAGAATCTTCCATGCGTTAAACGTGATGTTGTTAGGTAATTGGCAATGTCACTTGAAAGCTGGCGCCGCCGTTCGGGCCGCTGGTGACATTGATGCGACCATTGTGGGTCACGATGATCTTCTGGACCAGGGCGAGCCCGAGACCGGTGCCGTCCTTCTTCGTGGTGAAGAAGGGGCGGAAGACTTTTTCGCGTGCGTCGGCAGCGACGCCGGGGCCGTTATCTTGCACCGTCACGCGCGCGACTGCCTGACCCTGGTCGATCGTGCCATCGACACGCACGTCGGGCGCGACACCATGTCCCTGACACGCTTCGATGGCATTGCGAAGCAGGTTCATGAACGCCTGCCGCAGCAGAACATCGTCGGCCTCGACCTGTCCGAAGTTTCCGGACACGACGATGTCGCCATTAAGCTGCTTCGCCTCGGGCTTCACGTCGTCCACAACCCGCTCGATGATGGTACCGAGGTCATAGGTTGCCAACGACAACTGGGCCGGCCGGGCGAAGTTGAGGAAGTTGGTCACCACTTGCCCCATCGCGTTCGTTTCCTGCCGGATGCCTTCCACGTACGGCTTGAACTGCGGCGGGAGCGCGCTCGGATCGAGCAACTTGCCATATCCGTGAATCGTCGCCAGGCCATTGCGGAATTCGTGCGCGATTCCTGCTGTCAGCTCACCCAACCGCGCAAGCGTCTCTTTCAACCGAAGCTGTTCTTCGAGCTCGACGACAGCGGTCAGATCGGAAAACAGGCAGATGACACCCGCGGGACTCGCGTTGCCGGCCGGACCCAGCGGAGACACGGTGACCCCCACGTGCGTCACTGCGCCGGCGTGCGGCATCTCGAGCGCGCGCCGCACGATGGGCTGACCGATGGTCAGGCACTCGTCGATCGCGGCAGCCAGCGGCGCGGCGGCAATCGGAAGGTCGGATAGCCGCGAGCCGGTGAAGTCCGCGATCCCGAGCATCTTGCGTCCGGCAGGATTCAGGATCTGAACATCGCCGCCGTGATTGACGACCAGGAGACCCGCAGTCAGGCTGTTGACGATTTGCGTGTTGAGGCGCTCCGAGGCCTCGGCGCGTTGAGCCGAGGCGTCGGCGCGTTCCGCCGTTGCCTTCTCCTGCGCCCGCAGCTTCTGGATAGCATCCTGAAGGGCGGCGGCCAATAGCGGCGACTGCCCCGATTCGTCTCGTAGTACGCGCCGGCTGTCACGAGCGGCGGCGCCGAACCGCAAAATGGCGAACACCACAATCGACACGAGACCGGCAACGAGCGCCGTCAGGCCGAGCAGCGCATAGCCCTGCGCGTTCACGCGTAGAACCCGAAGTACCAGTCGACGATCGGTGTCCCCCAGATGGCGGCGACGAGCGCGCCCACGGCGAGAAACGTCCCGAACGGCAGCGCGTACTTCATGTTGCCTCGCCCAGAGGCGATGACCGCCACACCAAAAACCGATCCCGTGAACGAAGCGAGAACCAGCGTCAACAGCACGAGCTTCCACCCGAGGAACGCCCCGATCATGCCGAGCAGCTTGACGTCCCCCATGCCGAGGCCCTCCTCGCCACGCACGCGGTAGTAGGTCTCGGCGATCGCAAACAGCACGCCTCCCCCAACCACGATTCCGATCAGCGAATCGCGCCACCCTGGCGGAAGAAACAGACTGCAGGCAAACCCCACCACCATGCCGGGCAGCGTGATGACGTTGGGCAGGATCTTGTGCTGCATGTCGGTCACGAAGAGGACGATCAACGCGCAGGCAAAGAGCACACGTACGGCAGCGATGGGTGTGAGCCCGTAAAGAAGGTAGCCGCTGACAAATGTGAGAGACGTGATGATTTCGACGGCGGGATACATCCACGAGACGGGCGCGCGACAGCTACGACAGCGACCGCCCAGCACCATCCAACTGAGAACCGGCAAATTCTCATACCAGGAGAGGCTGCGACCGCATGATGTGCATCGCGATCCCGGCCAGAGCAGGGACTCGCGACGCGGGATTCGATAGATGCAGACGTTGAGGAAGCTTCCGACGCAAGCCCCCAGAACGGCCATGAAAAGGATGCTGGCTGGCGAGGACATCACTGAGCGAGCGTCGGCATCTTCCCGCTCCGCCGCAGCGGGAACACTGGCGACTCACGGTCGACGTCGATGGCGCCCGAGGCGGGATCGAGCGTATAAGGCCAGCGGCCGGATGGATCGAGCGGGATGCCCGGCAGGAGCCGCGCGCCCACCATCTCCTGCCACGACGCGGGGAAGCGACCGGTTGTGTCATGGAACTTGTTCACAATTGGCTGCAGCTGCGCGATGACGGCTTCCGCATCGAGCTGCATCAATCCCCGGCGAGCTGCCTGCCGAAGCCAGTCATGCTCGGCGGTGGCCTCAAGCTCTGTCCACAACGCGCGAGCCGTCCGCTCGTCTCCACCTTCAGCCAGCATCCCCGCGGCCACTGGCCTGAGCCATGAGGGTGAGCCGGGCACATCTGCCGCACGTAACAGCCATTTCGCGGCAGCACCGGGGTCCTTGTTCCACCAGTACTCGACGAACCCGGCGTCGTGCAGATACTGCCACTTCTCGGGCATCTCGTTGATGGCCTTCTCGAGGAGAGCGATCGCCTGCTTGGTGTTACCGGCTCCGTTCGGGTACCCCTCCGACAACAGGATGGCTCCGAACCGGTACGCGATGTTGAATCGCGGATCCAGAGTGGTCGTCATGTCCAGCAATGGAAACAGACGGTCGTACTCTTTCTTTTTCTCGTTCGACAGCTTGGTATCGCCGTAGTACTGAACGGAGCGAATCCAATAGACGTCAGCCAGCAGCGTGTCGAAGCTCAGCGCCAGGCGACGCATCAATTGCGGTGACTGAATCCAGTCGACGGTTGGCCCGACTGTCTCGCGCTGAATCGCGCCCTCGGCTACGACCTGGGACGCCACGGCTGCGACGGCGAGAAACACCAGTGCGAACCATGTTCGCGACGTCGTTCGCGGCCGGCCTGTCATGACTGTGAGCCTCTACTTCAGATCCCTACGAGAGAACACGATTGTTGCCCCGAGCACGAGCAGCGCAATGAACAAGCCGCTCGTCGCACTGGCAGACACCATGTGCAGTGCCGCAACCGACTGACCATGCACGACCTCCGACTTGATGTCGAGCGACGCCAGATTCGGCATGATGTAGTAAACGCCGCGCGCCACGCCGGCCAACGCCGGTGACTTCACAATCGTGTCGATGTGTTTGAGGTCCTCGCTGAAGTGCCCGATGACATAGACGCCAGCGGTGAGCGCCACTGAGAGAAATGGGCTCGAGAAGGTCGAGAAGAACAACGCGGTGGCGGTGATGAGCATCAGCTCGACGCCAATCAACGCGAATGCTGTCAGCATCCTCGGATCCAGAGCCGGCGCTTCCCATGACGCTCTCAGACCGGGTGTCGCCGTCCAATCAAAGTAGGCGAGCACTGCGTACAAGGCGACCGCCATCATGGCGAGATTGATCAAGAGCGTGAGCGCGAGTCCAAGGTACTTGCCGACCACGAACTGACTGCGCGTGACGGGCTTGGAAAGCAGGCTGTAGATGCTGCGTCTCTCGACTTCCTTGGTGACCAGGCCAATGCCAAAAAAAATGGCAATGAAAACGCCAATCACGGACGACGCGGCCAAGCCGAGGTCCTTGATGATCTTGACGTCCTGTCCTGCAGTCAGCTGGGCGAGCAGGATCGATGCCGCGATGAGCATGACGGCAAAGAACACCAGCCCGTACGCGATGCGGTCGCGGATCGAATCTCTAAACACCCCGAATGCAACGACACTGATGGCTCTCACGACGTCTTCTTCACGACCTCACGTTCGGTCGACGCTGCTCGAACATGATCGATGAAGACATCCTCGAGCGTCGTCCTCAGGGGATTCAGCGATACGACCCGCGCTCCGGTCGTTGCGAGATCGGCGATGAGCGGTTCCGGTCTCGTCGACGGTGACAACTCGAGAGAGAACCGACCATCACCGAGCCGGGTGGCGCTCACGATTCTGTGGCGGACACGGTTCAGTGTTTCTTCCGCCACCCCGGCGATGACGAGTTCCCAACCGCCGGCCTGGAAGGCCATGAATTCGTCAAGAGTACCTGCGGCTGCCAGACGGCCCTTCGCAAGGATCGCGACCCGACTGCAAAGCGCCTCGGCGTCGCTCAAGACGTGCGAGCTGAAGAACACAGTACAGCCCCGGTCGCGAAGCCGCAGTATGAGCTCGCGCACCTCGCGTCGGCCAAGCGGATCAAGACCCGACATCGGTTCGTCGAGGAACACGAGTTCCGGATCGTTGATGAGGGCCTGCGCGATCCCCACCCGCTGAATCATGCCCTTCGAGTAACGGCGCAGGGCAAATCGACGTTCCGCTCCGATACCGACTTCGTCCAGTAACCGCGTCGCGCGTTGGCGTCCTTCAGACGATGAGTAGCCGAAGATACGACCGAAATAAACGAGTAGCTCTTCGCCCGTCAGGTTGTCGTAGAAATACGGAGTCTCAGGGAGATATCCGATCCGTCGTCGCACGGAGAGGTCGCCGACCGCCTTGCCGAGGATCTCGGCGTGGCCCCCGGTCGGGTAGATCAATTGCATCAGGAGCTTGAGCGTGGTGGTCTTGCCGGCTCCGTTGGGCCCAAGGAATCCGAAAACTTCGCCCTGTCCGACGCGCAGTGTCAAACCATCAAGAGCCACGTATGGACGGCGGCGCCAGAAGCCGACGTCGTAATGCTTCGTGAGTCCTTCGGTCCTAATCGCGTCCATACCTACTGCGGGTATCGGGCGATGAGGAGCCGGGGATGAGCCCCCGGTCCTGAGCCCCTTCTACGAGGTGGTCACCCCCGCCTTCTTGAGTTCGTATGCAATGACGGCATCAAAGGCCACTGGCCGGAACCCTCCGAGTCTTATGCCATTGATGTAGAACGTCGGCGTCCCGGAAACTCCGACCTTCTGTCCGAACTGCACGTCCGCCTTTACCGACTCGAGTATCTGCGCGTAGCGGCTGTCAAACTCGCTGTCGCTGATCTTGGTCACTTCGCGTAGCGCCGCCTTGACATCCTCGCGCGTCATCGAAGGGGACTGACGCTCGAAGAGCGCAGCCTCGAGCTGCTTGTCCAGGTTCTTCTCTTTCGCCAGCCTCACAGCCACCGCGGCTTCACACGCCGCAGCGTGTATACCACCGGCACCGCATTCTGTTTCCAACGGGAAGTCTTTGTTCTCGTACTGGAACACTCCGGGATACGCAGCCTCGTACTTCGCGATGATGTCCTTGTAGAGGATCCATGCCTGACGGCACGACGGACACTGATAGTCGTTGAACTTGAGCAGGAGCACCTTGACTGACCCTGTCGGCTGCGCCTCAGTAACACGTGGCTGCTTATCCATCCAGGCGTGTAACTCTGCCAGTTGCTCAGGGGCCAGGGTCTCCACCGGGACTGCCGGCGCAGCAGCCGCACTCGGGCTGGCGCTGACGACCTGTTCACGCGGGAACGCGAGTACGAGCCCGGCAGATGCGAGGAGCCACACGACAACGATCGCGACTCCTGCCGGGCTGCGCTTCAACGCGCCGATATCCCTCTGCCAGCCGGCCTGCAGCGCGCGAAGCGGTCCTGCCGCTGCAGCAGACAACAAGAAGATGCCGATCACACTCACGTACATCGTCAGGCAGAGCGGACAAGCCTGACGCAAGACGAAGAATGACGCGTAGGCAAAATAGAAAACAGCAGCCAATCCAATCGTCGAGAGGAGGAACACGTAACCGGCTGCCCTCGATGCCTCATCCGAGTTCGGTTTTCTCATCCCCCATATCGACAACATGAGAACAAGAGCCGACCAGATGGCTCCTCCAGCCGCGACAGGCACGCCTGCGACTGTGCCGTATTCGCTCTGGAACACCTGCTGACACGAGATCGTCTCGCTGACGTCGCAGAAGCTCGTGTAGTTCGGCTCCGTGAGAAGCCGGTAATGGACGTAGAGCGCCGCGCTCGAAGCAATCAAGCCAAGCGCGGAGAGCGCGACAAGAGCGTAGCGAACACGAGGAGTCATAACTGCCCTCTTCACACGGATTCGGAGTCTTAGGACCCGGGCCCTGACGGGCCACGCCTGCAATTATAGACGTCCCGTGGCGCCGCTGGTCTGATTGTGGAAGAGGAGGATAGTCTGCCGATGCCCGGCGGCGCTACTGGATTGGCGAGATGCCTGCCCCGGCCGCAAGCGGTTCGGGAGGGGCGGCCCCGGACACATTCTGCCAGATGGTTATGCTCTGGCTACCTGCAAACCCCCTTGTCCCGGTCGTGCCAACCCCGGCGGGAATTGCTGTGACGTAATACCTTGAGTTCGTGGCTGTGCCGTTACAATCGGGCGTGCCCGCCGCACCGCCGGCACCCGGTCCCAGTGAGAACAGATAGCCGTTCTTTCTGGGCGCGAGTGCTGTGGCGAGATCAGGAGACAAATAACCGTCTGGGGATCCGCCAGGACCGATCGCGAGTGTCGCGAACGCTACCGCATAATTGCCGGCGCCACATCCCGACGCGTAACTCGTCTCAGCACTCACGATCGAGCGCAAGGACGCGATTGCTGAGGTTTCGTTCCCCGTCATTCGCGCTCGGAGGAGGCCGGGCATCGAGATGGTCGCAACGACTCCGATGATAGTGACGACGATCAACAACTCGATGAGCGTGAACCCGCGCGCATCACACATTGCGCCGAGGTCCGAGTCACGATCGCCATTCCCGAGGCCCGACATCTCTCCCCCCTTTTCGGACAGAGCTTGCGCTACCCTCCAAGCTCACCCATCACATTCCTTGTTTGAGGTCGCCCGCAAATCGATGCTTTGCGGTGTAGAAGGGGCCGGCTGCAGAGGCAGCCGGCCGCGTCGTTTATGAGCCTACTGAATCGGCGTTCCTCCAGCCGGGCTGCCCGCCTGCGTCGCGGGCAGAGGTGCGGTCATCGAGAAGAACACGGTCCCGTTCTGGTTACCACCAAAGTGCCGCACACCAGTGCTACCGACAGCAACAGGCGTTGCACCCGCCCAGTACGTCTGCACCGAATTCAAGCCATTGCAGGTGGCCGGCATGGGCATCGGTACGGGCCCAGCAACGAGGTTCACCGTGTAGCCGCTCTTCGTGGTCGGGTCCGCGCCCATGTCGGGTGAGATGAAGACCTCGGTGGACATCGCCGGCGGCGTATTCAAGCTGACGAGCGAGAGGGCGTAGAAGCCCTGACCGCAAGCCGACGAGTAGTTCACCTGTGCGGTATTGATTGCACGGATCGACCCGATCGCCGAGGTCTCATTACCCGACATGCGGGCGCGGAGCAGGCCAGGAACCGCGATTGCCGCGATGATGCCGATGATCGCGACTACGATCAGCAGCTCGATAAGGGTAAAGCCTTCGTTCTTCTGCAGTTTCTTCACAAGTTTCTCCTTGAGCGCGCGGGCCGGAAGGCCCGAATTAACAATCCGCCGCTCCGACACGGCGCCTCCCACCGTCCTTCGATCCCCCGAAAACTCCGCGTGATGAAGGTTGTTGTGTCCTGATGAGGCAAGCGCGGTGCCACCCCCATCATTACACACCTTATCGACGTAACCGTCGACGATGTTTAGGGTTACTGCTAACCGGACGGTATGCGCGACCGGTCAGATATTGTCGAGTGCTGGTTCACGTGACAGGAAGTGTCAACGGCGGATGTCAAGAATTGGCGGTCACTTTTCACTCTTCGCAGCGGTGAGCAATTCTGCTTGGGCGCCGAGGATGTGACGCATCGAGTAATTACCCTCGTGACACGCGAACTCGAGCGGCCTTTCAGAGGTCCTGGTGAGATTCATCGCGAACGTCCAGGGTCTCACCCACGTCGTGCGGTCATCAAGCGTCACCGACCACTCCAGGACTCCCGGCGCAATCGGCGTGAACCGCTCGACCAATATCAGGTGGTCGCTTGATAAATAGAAAGGCATTCTCCCGTTGAAGTTGGTCGTTTCAACAACCAGAGAGTCACCTTCGAAACGGCCGCGCGCATCCCCGAGATATGTACGGATGCCACCTCTCACATGTGGACGTCCATCCAGGTAGATGATCCTCGCTTCATGAATGGCTTCGTAGGTGATCGCAACGATGCCGGGCGCCTGCACGATCTCGTATGCGTTCCCGTAGATATCCGGCATCATCGAGCCAGGCAGGCCTCTGGTGACACACCGTGTCTGAAGATCATAGGACTCCAACGGCAATGCTGTGCCATTCCTATTAGTGCTGAACTCCTTCCTAAAATCCCGCATTCTCGCCTCGACTGTGGCAGGGATTTTCCCATCAGGGGGATCGCTCACGAGCCACGGCCGACTGTTGTTGATCTGAGTAGGTTCGTAAACCTCCTCCCACTCATTCCCACCCGAGCGCAATTGCAAGTTGCGCTGACGATTCAGGCGAGCGAGTTCCGCTTTCGGAAAGTGCTGAATCGGGAACCCCTTCAATCCATCGGGGCGAGCCATCGGAATGTTGCGCTCGTCGCTGTTGCTGAAGGCACCCTGCAGGTCCGGGTCGCCCCACGGTGTGCGAGGAGGCGAATACGAATTGCGACTGGTCCCATTCATAGGTGACGCTTGATTGACGGTCACCGTCTGTGAACCCGCTGCGGCCGCCAGGATGAGGACTCCCAGCGCAACGATTTGCGCCTGACGCCGGGACAGCATCATCGCAGATTGAATTTCTTAGCGTAGTAGCGGAACGACCGGAAGCTCATGCCGAGCAATTCCGCGGCCTTGGTTTGCACGCCTCCGCTCCGCTCGAGCGCCAGCGCGATGTAATGGCGATAGAACTGCTCTCCCTGCGCTTCGAGATCGAATCCTTCCTGAATATCGGGAAGGCCTGCGACGGCCGCCGCTCCCACGCCGGCCGCGCCAGCGG
>Ga0075430_100001805_pt1 | contig 17508 bp, 18 predicted proteins | sample RhiMetdeltSRZDD4_FD_75294 | JGI IMG/M metagenome (GOLD analysis project Ga0075430, IMG submission 75294) | Populus rhizosphere microbial communities from Tennessee, USA - Rhizosphere MetaG P. deltoides SRZDD4 | ecosystem: Host-associated > Plants > Roots > Rhizosphere > Soil | place: USA... | reverse complement strand
AGCGATTCTAGAGTCCCCGGGGTCCGCGATACTCGCCGTGTGTCGCAGGAGAACGTCGAACTCGTGCAGCGGGGCCTCGAAACCTTCAACCGGGGGGAGTGGGACGAGGTGTTCGAGCGCTGGTTCCACCCGGAGATCGAGTGGTCCGACCCGCCCGGCTTCCCCGGCGGCGGAGTGCATCGCGGACGGGCGGCTGTGCTGGCGCGGTTCCGAGAGCTGGAGGAGATGCTGGAGGGATTCTCCGTTCAGCCGGAGGAGTTCTTCGACGCGGGCGGCCAGGTGGTCTGTTTCGTGCGCACCGGCGGCCGCGGGCGCACCAGCGGCATCGACGTGTCGCGTCCGGTCGCATGGATCCTGACCGTCAGCGACGACTTGATCGTGAGAGTCGTCGGCTACGAAGATCGCGCCGCAGCGTTGGCCGACGCCGGCCTCCCGGCGGCCGGGAGCTGAACTTCGGCGATCTGCACCCACCTGTCGGGTGCGAAACGCCAAAGTCCGCGTGGGCCGGTCAGCGAGCGCGCGCGGCGCGCTCCGCCTCCACCGCGTCGTGGAACCACTCCAGCCGCAGGATCTTGCCGTCGCGCAGCGTCCACACGTGCTGCTCGGGGACCTCGATCCGGGCGCCGCTGTCGCGCCCGGTGGCGATGTACGTCGTGTACGCCAGGATGCGATCTCCCAGGTCCACGAGCTCGTGCACGTCGTTGTCGCGCTCGCTGAACGAGGCGTCGAGGTTCTCGAACACCTTCGCGTAGCCGTCGTGCCCCCGCCGGATCCCCGGATCGACCGCGTGGTCGGGGTTCACGAACTCGAAGTCCGCGTGCAGGAGCTCGAGCGACGCGGCGCGGTCTTCGTGCCATGTCTCGTACATGCGGCGCACGAGCCGCACGTTCTCGCTTTCCTGGCCCGGCATCCGGCTAGAGGTCCCGGGCTGCCTGCTCCGCCTCGGCGGGGTCGTGGAACCAGCGCAACTCGACGATCTTGCCGTCGCGCAGCGTCCACAGGTGCTGTTCGGGGATGTCCACCTCGGCGCCGCTCCCGCCGCCCCGCGCTTTGAAGATGGTGTGCCACAGCAGGCGGTCACCGAAGTCGACTACCTCGCCGAGCACGTGGCTGTACGAGTCGAACGAGCCGGCGAGGTTCCGCAGCGCGATCGCGAAGCCCTCGTGCCCGCGGCGGGTGCCCGGCTCGACCGCGTAGTCCGGGTTGACCCACGCCGCCTCGGGGTCGAGCAGCTCGAACACGGTGTCGAGGTCCATTGCATCCCACGCCTCGTACATGCGGCGCAGGACCTGGATGTTGTCGTTCTCTGGCATCGTGGCGTGATTGTCCCGGCGCTCGGTCCGCGAATATAGGGGACATGGACCTGTCCGTCCTCTTCCTCGGCACCGCCGGATCGATGCCCACGGTGCAGCGGGCTCCGGCCAGCGCGCTCGTGCGCCGCGGCGGTGACCGCATCTTGCTCGACTGCGGCGAGGGCACGCAGCGCCAGCTGCTGCGCAGCGTCGGGCTCCCCGACCTCGAGCAGATCTTCCTGACCCACTACCACGCGGATCACTTCCTGGGCCTGCCCGGAATGCTCAAGACGTTCGCGCTGCGCGGCCGCGAGGTCCCCCTCACCGTGTACGGGCCCCGTGGGCTGCAGTCGCTGATGTCGGACCTGCGCCGCGTGTACGGGAAGCTCACATACGAGATCCGGCTCCAGGAGCTCGCGCCCAGCGACGCCGTGCCGTTCGACGGCTTCTGCGTGGGCGCCTTCGGCGTCGAGCACCGGCTCGAGGCGCTCGGCTATGCGGTCTTCGAGGACGCGCGGCCGGGGCGGTTCGACCTCGACCGGGCGCGCGACCTGGGCGTCCCGGAGGGACCGGAGTTCGGGCGGCTGCAGCGCGGCGAGGCGGTCACCGCCGGCGGCCGCACGATCGCACCCGACGAGGTGATGGGGGAGCCGCGCCCGGGCCGCCGGCTCGTCTTCACCGGCGACACCGAGCCCTGTGCCGCGACCGTGGCCGTCGCGGCGGGCGCCCAGCTGCTCGTGCACGACGGGACGTTCGCGGACGAGGAGGCCGCGCGGGCCGCCGAGACCGGCCACTCGACCGCGCGCCAGGCGGCCGAGGTCGCGCGCGAGGCGGACGTGTCCCTGCTCGCGCTCACCCACCTGTCTTCGCGCTACTTCGCACCGGTGATCGAGAAGGAGGCGCGCTCCGTGTTCGAGCGCACCGTGGTCCCGCGCGACTTCGACGTGGTCGAGGTGCCGTATCCGGACTCCGGCCGCGAGCCGGAGCTGATCCGCTGGAAGGAGTACAAAGAGCGGCTCCTTGCGGAGCCGGTCGCCGAGAGCTCGTCGGAGCCGGTCGCCGAGGCTCCCTAGCGGCGGCGTCGCATGCCGTTGCTACACTCGCCCCGTCGGTTCCTTTAACCCGGTCCAGAGAGGCCAGGAAGGATCACGCTTGGAGAGCACGGGCATCGTCCTGGACAGGGACGACCTTCGTAGAGCGCTCGTACGCATTGCCCACGAGATCGTGGAGGGCAACGCCGCCGGCGATCCGCTGGCTCTGGTGGGCATCCACACCCGCGGCGCGCTCATGGCCCGCCGCCTCCGCGCGTTGATCGAGGAGCTCGCCGGACAGCCCGTCCCGCTGGGCGAGGTCGACATCACCTTCTACCGGGACGACGTCGGCTCGCGGCCGATCAGCGACGCGCCGGTCGTGCACTCCTCCCACATCGACTTCCCGCTCGAGGGCACCACGGTCGTGCTCGTCGACGACGTCCTCTACACGGGCCGCACGGTGCGGGCGGCGATCGACTCCCTGTTCGACTACGGCCGGCCCGATCGCGTCCAGCTCGCCGTGCTCGTCGACCGCGGCCACCGCGAGCTGCCGATCCGCCCCGACTACGTGGGCAAGAACCTCCCGACCTCCAGGCGCCAGCGCGTGAACGTGCGGCTCGAAGAGACCGACGGCGTCGACGAGATCGAGATTGTGACGCTCCAACCACTGGAGGCCGAATGAAGCATCTGCTTTCGATCGCCGATCTCTCGCGCGCCGACATCGAGCGCGTCATGACTGTTGCGGAGAGCTTTGCCGAAGTCGTCGAGCGCGACATCAAGAAGGTGCCGACCCTGCGTGGCCGCACCGTTGTGAACCTCTTCTACGAGGCCAGCACCCGCACCAGCTCGTCGTTCGAGCTGGCCGCCAAGCGGCTGTCGGCGGACGTGGTCGCCGTGCGCTCCAGCGGCTCGAGCGTGGACAAGGGCGAGTCCCTGCGGGACACGATCGCCACGCTCTCCGCGTACGACCCCGCCGCGATCGTGATCAGGGCGCCCTGGGCCGGTGCGGCAGACCTCGTGGCCCGGCAGACGTCGGCCTCGGTCGTGAACGCCGGCGACGGCAAGCACGAGCACCCGAGCCAGGCGCTGCTCGACGTGTACACGCTGCGCCGCCGGATGGGATCGCTGGACGGCGCCTCGATCTGGATCGTGGGGGACGTGCTGCACAGCCGCGTCGCGCGCTCCAACATCCACGCCTTCACCCGCATGGGCGCGCAGGTCACGGTCTGCGGGCCGCCCACGCTGATCCCGCGCGGTGTCGAGAGCCTCGGATGCGAGGTGCGCTACGACCTCGACGACGTGGCCGTCGCGGACGTCGTCTACGCGCTGCGGATGCAGAACGAGCGCATGGGTGCGAACCATTCCTTCGTCCCGTCGCTGCGGGAGTACATCTCGAACTACCAGATCGACAGCCGCCGGCTGAACCCGCGCCAGCTGCTGATGCACCCGGGCCCCGTGAACCGCGGCGTGGAGCTGTCCGCCGAGGTGATCGAGTCGCCCCAGGCGCTGATCGTCGACCAGGTCGCCGCCGGGCTGGTCGTCCGCATGGCGATCCTGTACGAGCTGCTCACGGGCAGCGGCCGCGACGGCACGCTTGCCGGGGCGCCCACGCCGACCGTGGAGCAGCCGGCATGAGCGCCGCGCGCTTCCCGAGGCTCCGCCTGTGCAGCCGGCCCGCCGACCCGGCGACGCTGCTGATCCGCGGCGCCCGCCTGCTCGACCCCCGGTCCGGGGTCGACGGCCCGCACGATCTACTGGTCCGCGACGGGGTCGTGGCGGATCTCGGACTGCCGGGATCGATCGACGTGCCCGACGGCGCCGAGGTGGTCGAGGGCGACGGCCAGGTCGTGCTGCCCGGGTTCGTCGACCCGCACGTGCACCTGCGCACGCCCGGGCGGGAGGACGAGGAGGACCTGGAATCGGGGTCGCGCGCCGCAGCGGCGGGCGGCTTCTGCCGGATCCTGGCGATGCCGAACACCGACCCGGTCGTGGACGCGGCGCCGGTGCTGCGCTCACTCCAGGAGCGCGCCTCCAGCGAGGCCGTCGTGCCGGTCGGGTTCCTGGCCGCGATCACGAAGGGCCAGCGGGGCACGGAGCTGACGGAGATGGTGGAGCTGTCGCGCGAGGGGGCGGCCGGCTTCAGCGACGACGGCTACCCGGTGGTCGACGCGCACCGCCTGCGCCAGGCGCTCCAGTACCAGCGGCTGGCCGGCGGAGTGCTCGCCCTGCACGAGGAGGACCCGGCGCTGTCGGGGACCGGCGCCATGCACGAGGGCGCGATCTCCACGGTGCTGGGGCTGGACGGGATCCCGTCGATCTCCGAGTCCACGATGATCGAGCGCGACGCTTCGATCGCGCGCTACGAGGACGGCGCCATCCACTGCCTGCATCTCTCCGCCGCCGAGTCCGTGACGGCGGTCGAGCGGGCGCGGGCCGCGGGCGCGCGGATCACGGCCGAGGTGACGCCGCACCACCTGGTCCTGACCGACGAGGCGGTCACGTCGCTCGACCCGCGGTTCAAGATGAATCCACCTTTGCGCGCGAGCTCCGACCGCGAGGCCTTGATCGAAGGCCTGCGCTCGGGCGTGATCGACTGTGTCGCCACCGACCACGCGCCCCACTCGCGCGAGGAGAAGGAGGCGCCCTTCGAGGAGGCGCCGATGGGCGTCACCGGCCTCGAGACCGCGTTCGCGGTCCTCTACACGGATCTCGTGCTGCCCGGCATCCTGCCGCTGGCGCTGCTCGTGGAGCGGATGACCGCGGGCGGCGGGCCCTACGGGCTGCGCGCCCCGGGCCTCGAGCAGGGCATGCCTGCGGACCTCTGCCTGGTCGATCTCGACGCGCGCTGGACCGTGGGCGAGTCCGGCTACGAGTCACGCTCCGACAACTCGTGCTTTGCCGGCCGCGAGCTCCAGGGCCGCGTGCTGATGACCCTCGCAGCGGGGTCCGTCGCCTACCGGGAGCGGGGCTTCGCGATCCGCCTCGCCGACGACCCGGGCGTGCCCGCCCGGGAGCGCGCGTGAAGCTCGACCGCTCGCGCGCCGCACTGGTGGTCGTGGACGTCCAGGAGGCGTTCCGGCCCGCGGTGCTCGATTTCGAGCGCGTGGCCGCCAGCGTCTCCGTGCTCGTCCGCGGCGCCCGCGTGCTCGGCCTGCCGACGATCGTCACCGAGCAGTACCCCCGGGGGCTCGGCAGGACGGTGCCCGAGGTGAGCGAGCACCTCGATGGGGTCGAGCCGATCGAGAAGGTCTGCTTCAGCGCGGTCCAGGCGGACGGCTTCTCGCGCGCGCTCCAGGAGGCGCGCCGCGACCAGGTGGTGCTGTGCGGCATCGAGTCCCACGTGTGCGTCAACCAGACCGCCGAGGACCTGCTGGCCGACGGCGTCGAGGTCCACGTCGCGCAGGACGCCGTCACGTCGCGGACCGCGGACAACCGCGCGCTCGGCCTGCACAAGATGGAGCGCTCGGGAGCAACCGTCACGAGCGTCGAGACGGCGCTGTTCGAGCTGCTGCGCCAGGCGGGCACGCCCGAGTTCAAGGAAGTGCAGGCGCTGATCCGGTGACCATCCCGCCGCAAACCCGTCATTCCGCTCCCGGAATGACGGCCTATGTCCTGCTGGAGGACGGGACGCGGCTCGACGGCCAGGCTGTCGGCGCACCCGGCCCGGCCCTCGGCGAGGTGGTCTTCAACACCGCCATGACCGGCTACCAGGAGGCTGTCACCGACCCCTCGTACGCGGGCCAGATCATCACCTTCACCTACCCGCTGATCGGGAACTACGGCGTGTGGGGAGACTGCGTCGAGTCCGACCGCCCGCACGCGCGCGCGGTGATCATGCGCGAGGCGACCGCGGAGGCGCCGGCGGGCTCGGACGGGTCGTGGCCGGACTGGCTGGCGCGCACCGGCGTGGCCGGGGTGAGCGGCGTGGACACCCGCGGCCTCGTGCGTCACATCCGCGACCAGGGCGCGATGCGCGGCGGCGTCTTCCCCGGGGACATGCCGGGTGACGAGGCGCGCGCGCTGATCGAGGCGGAGCCGGACATGGTGGGCCTCGACCTGGCACGGGAGGTGACGCCGGGCGAGGCGATCGTCTCGGAGGGCACCGGCCCGCACGTGGTCGCCCTCGACACCGGCATCAAGACCTCGATCGTGCGCAACCTGCAGGAGCGCGGCGTGCGGCTCACGCAGGTGCCCTGCACGACCACGGCCGCCGAGGTGCGCGAGCACGAGCCCGACGCGGTGTTCCTCGCGAACGGCCCGGGCGACCCCGCGGCGCTCGACTACGTCGTCGGCACGGTGCGCGAGCTGGTGGGGGAGGTCCCCGTGTTCGGGATCTGCCTCGGCCATCAGCTGCTCTGCCGGGCCGTCGGCCTGGAGACGTTCAAGCTGCCCTTCGGGCACCGCGGGGCGAACCACCCGGTGAAGGACCTGGAGACCGGCAAGATCGAGATCACGGCCCAGAACCACGGCTTTGCGGTCGCGGGCCCCGGTGGCGGCCACACGGTCCCGGGCGACGAGCCGGTGCGCTGGGAGACCGACTTCGGCGCCGCGGAGCTCTCGCACGTGAACCTCTACGACCGCACGGTCGAGGGGCTGGTCCTGAAGGACGTGCCCGGCGCCTGCGTCCAGTACCACCCGGAGGCCGGGCCCGGCCCGCACGACTCGCTCTACCTGTTCGACCGGTTCCTCGACCTGATCAGTGCCTAGGCGCACCGACATCCAGCGCATCCTGATCATCGGCTCGGGGCCGATCGTGATCGGCCAGGCGGCCGAGTTCGACTACTCCGGGGTGCAGGCCTGCAAGGTCCTGATGGAGGAGGGCTTCGAGGTCGTCCTCGTCAACTCGAACCCGGCCACGATCATGACCGACCCCGAGTTCGCCACCGCCACCTACATCGAGCCCCTCAACCCGGAGACAGTGGCCGCCGTGATCGAGCGGGAGCGCCCGGACGCGCTGCTGGGGACGCTCGGCGGGCAGACCGCGCTCAACCTCGCCAAGGCGCTCAAGGAGGACGGCACGCTGGAGCGCTTCGGCGTCGAGCTGATCGGCGTCGACTACGACGCAATCCAGCGCGCCGAGGACCGCGAGCTGTTCCGCGAGACCATGATCGCGGCGGGCCTGCGGGTGCCGGCGTCGGCGATCGTGACCTCGATCGCGGAGGCCGAGCGGGCGGTCGACGGCATCGGCCTGCCGTTGATCGTGCGCCCCGCGTTCACGCTCGGGGGCCACGGCGGCGGCATCGCGCGCACGCCGGCCGAGTTCAGCGAGCGCGTGTCCGAGGGGCTCAACGCGAGCCCCATCAACCAGGTGCTGCTGGAGCAGTCGCTGCTGGGCTGGGGCGAGTTCGAGCTGGAGGTGATGCGCGACTGCAACGACAACGCGCTCGTCGTCTGCTCGATCGAGAACATCGACCCGATGGGCGTTCACACCGGCGACAGCGTCACTGTCGCCCCGCAGCAGACCCTCACCGACGGCGCCTACCAGGAGCTGCGCGACCAGGCCCTCGCGGTGATCCGGGCGGTGGGGGTCGAGACGGGCGGGTCCAACATCCAGTTCGCGGTCAACCCGCAGGACGGCGACGTGGTCGTGATCGAGATGAACCCGCGCGTGTCGCGCTCGTCCGCGCTGGCCTCCAAGGCGACGGGCTTCCCGATCGCGAAGATCGCCGCGCGCCTCGCGGTCGGGTACGCGCTGGAAGAGATCCCCAACGACATCACGCGCCGCACCCCGGCGTCGTTCGAGCCCACGATCGACTACGCGGTCGTGAAGATCCCGCGCTTCGCGTTCGAGAAGTTCCCGCTCGCCGAAGGCGGCCTCACCACGCAGATGAAGAGCGTGGGGGAGGCGATGGCGATCGGGCGCACGTTCAAGCAGGCCTTCATGAAGGCGCTGCGCTCGCGCGAGCTGGACGCGAAGTTGCGGCCCCCGGTGGACGACGCCGACCTGCTGGCCCGCCTGGAGGTGCCCTCTCACGACCGCTACGAGCTGGTGTGGGAGGCGCTGCGCCGCGGCCACGAGGTCGCCGAGCTGCACGCGCGCACCGCGATCCACCCCTGGTTCCTCGGTCAGTTCGCGGAGCTCGTCGCCGCCGAGGGTGACAGCGGAGAGGGAGCGCTGGCGCGCAAGAAGGACCTCGGGTTCTCGGATGCAGAGGCGGGCGTCACGCGCGCCGAGCGGCTCGCGGCCGGGCTGCGCCCCTCCTACAAGTCCGTCGACACGTGCGCGGCCGAGTTCGAGGCGGAGACGCCCTACTTCTACTCCTCGTACGAGCGTTCGTTCGACGGCGGCGACGCGCGCGACGCAGAGCTGCGCCGCGGCGAGCGCTCCAGCGTGGTGATCCTGGGATCGGGGCCGAACCGCATCGGGCAGGGCATCGAGTTCGACTACTGCTGCGTGCACGCTGCGATGACCGTGCGCGAGACCGGCCGCGACGCGGTGATGATCAACTGCAATCCCGAGACGGTGTCGACCGACTACGACACCTCCACCCGCCTGTACTTCGAGCCGCTGACCGTGGAGGACGTGCTCGAGGTCGTCGACGTGGAGCAACCCGAGGGCGTGATCGTCCAGTTCGGCGGCCAGACGCCCCTGCGGATCGCAGCCGGGCTGCAGGAGGCCGGCGTGCCGCTGCTGGGCTCCCCGGTGGAGGCGATCGACCTGGCCGAGGACCGCGGGCGCTTCGGCGGCCTGCTGGAGCAGCTGGGCCTGCAGGCCCCGCCCTTCGGCATCGCGCACGACGCGGACAGTGCGCTGGCCGTCGCGCGGAAGATCGGCTTCCCGCTGCTGGTACGGCCCTCCTACGTGCTGGGCGGCCGTGCGATGGAGCTCTGCTACACGGACGCGGACCTCGAGCGCTACCTGGAGCGGCTCGAGGGCGAGGTTGCCGAGCGCATGTACCCGCTGCTGCTCGACCGCTTCCTCGAGAACGCGATCGAGCTCGACGTGGACGCCCTGGCCGACGGCGAGGACGTCTACGTGGCCGGGATCATGCAGCACGTGGAGGAGGCGGGCGTGCACTCCGGCGACTCCGCGTGCGTGCTGCCTCCGCTGAGCCTCGGCGAGGACATGCAGGAGGAGGTGCGGCGCCAGACGCGCGCGATCGCGCGCGGGCTGGGCGTGGTGGGCCTCATGAACGTGCAGTTCGGGCTGGTCGACAACGACCGCCTGTACGTGATCGAGGCCAACCCGCGGGCGTCGCGCACGGTGCCGTTCGTGTCCAAGGCGATCGGCGTGCCGCTCGCGAAGGTGGCCTGCCGCGTGGTGCTGGGCGAGACCCTCGCGTCGCAGAAGCTGCCACAGACCCGCAACGGCACGCACGTGAGCGTGAAGGAGGCGGTGCTGCCGTTCAAGCGGCTGCACGGCAGCGACGCGCTGCTCGGCCCGGAGATGAAGTCCACCGGTGAGGTGATGGGCATCGCGGAGGACTTCCCGGCGGCGTTCGGCAAGGCGCAGGCCGGAGCCGGCGTCGCGCTGCCGGGCGAGGGCAGCGTGTTCATCTCGGTCTGCGATACGGACAAGCCGGCCGCCACGCAGGTGGCCTCGCGCATGCACGACCTCGGGTTCCGCGTGCTCGCGACGGCCGGCACGGCGGCTGCGATCCGCGCCATGGGCATCCCGGTGGAGCAGCTGAAGAAGATCGGGGAGGGCTCCCCGAACGTGGCCGACTGCATCCGCTCGGGCGACGTCGACCTCGTGATCAACACTCCCGCAGGGCGCGGAGCGCGCGCCGACGGCTGGGAGATCCGCCGGGCCGCGATCGAGCGCAACGTTCCTTGCATAACCACGATGACGGGCGCATCCGCGGCCGCGCGGGCGATCGGCGCCAAGGACGCATCGGGCGTCCGGTCGCTCCAGGACCTCCACCGCGGGACCGAGGCGGCGTCGCTGCCCGACACGCCGCCGGTCGCGTCTTGAGCGTCGAGCTCGAGCCGGGCCTGTCCGCGCCCGAGCAGGGCCCGCGCACCCTGGCGCCGTTCGGCCGGCGCCTGTGCCGCGTCGTCGCGAACGAGCGGATCGGGCCGTACGACCTCGTCGCGGTCGAAGATGAGAGCGGCCCCGCGCCGCTCGCGGGCCAGTTCTACATGCTGGCCGCCGCCCGCGCCTGGGGCGGCGACGGCGGCCGCCCGCACCTGGGCCGCGCGTTCTCGGTCTGCCGCGCGCGCGACGGGCGCCTCGAGTTCCTGCTGGAGGCGATCGGACCCGGGACGGAGCGGCTCGGGCACATGGCCCCGGGCGATGACGCGTGGCTGGTCGGGCCGCTCGGCATCGGCTTTCGCGATCCCGCTCCGGGCGGTCGCGCGCTGCTGGTGGGCGGCGGCATCGGCGTCGCGCCGCTCGTGATCTGGGCGGACGCGCTGCAGGCGCGGGGGATGCCCGCGCTGACCCTGCTCGGATTCAGGAGCGCTCCCTACGCCGAGGCCGCGCGCCTGTTCGAGGGCGAGACGGCCGTCGCGACCGACGACGGCAGCACCGGACGCCAGGGGCTCGTCACGGATCTGCTGGAGGAGCGGCTCGCGCCCGGCGACGAGGTGTTCGCGTGCGGCCCGCCGCCGATGCTCGAGGCCGTGCGGCGGATCTGCGCCGCGCGCGCGGTGCCCGGCCAGCTCGCGCTGGAGGCCGGGATGGCATGCGGGTTCGGGGCGTGCTTCGGCTGTGTCGTGCGCACGCGGCACGGCTACCGGCGGCTGTGCGTGGACGGTCCCGTGGTGGCGGCGGCCGACCTCGAGGAGGGCTGGGAGTGACGCTCGCTCCTCCGCGCTCCACGGGGCTGGAAGTCGATTTTGCCGGCCTGCGGCTCGCCCATCCGGTCCTCAACGGCTCCGGGACCTGGGACGCGATCGCCGCGATCCGGACCTTCGGAGCGGCGGCCCGCGAGGAGCTGCCGTTCGCGGCGTTCGTCTCGAAGACGATCACGCTCGCCCCCCGCGGCGGCAACCCCCCGCCGCGCCTGTGGGAGACCCCGGCGGGGCTGATCAACTCCATTGGGCTGCCCAACAAGGGCCTGGAGGGCTTCCTGGCCCATGACCTGCCGGAGCTGGCCGGCCTGCCGGTGCCGCTGATCGTGAGCGTGGCGGGGTTCTCCCTCGAGGAGTTCGGGACCCTCGTGGAGGCCGTCGCCGCCCGCCCCGAGGTGGCCGCCCTGGAGCTGAACGTCTCCTGCCCGAACGTGAAGTCCGGCTGCGTGATCGGGAGCGAGCGCGAGGAGATGGCGGCCCTGATGCGGTGCGTGCGCGGGCTCACCTCGAAGCCGCTGATCGTCAAGCTGACGCCCAACGTCTCCGACGTCGCACCGGTCGCGGTCGCCGCGGAGGAGGGCGGCGCCGACGCCCTGTCGCTGATCAACACGCTGCGCGCGACCGCCATCTCCCCGCGCAGCGGCGAGCCGTGGCTGGGAGCGGGGCAGGGCGGCTTGTCCGGCCCGGCGGTGCGCGCCGTGGCGCTGGCGCTGACCGCGCAGGTCGCGGCCCGCACGCGCTTGCCGATCGTCGGGATGGGCGGCATCCAAACCGGACGCGACGCGCTCGACTTCATCCAGGCCGGCGCCTCCTGCGTCGCGGTCGGCACGGAGAGCTTTCGCGATCCCGGCGCTGCCGCGCGTGTGCGCCGCGAGCTCGGTCAGGAGCTGCATGCGCGCGGTGCCGGCTCTCCGCCGCAGGCCACGTCGCTCGCACGCGAGCGATTGCATCGCGCCTGACGCTCATCGACCGTAATCGAGCGAGTCTGCTTTCAGCGCGTTTTGCGGTCGCATTTGTGCGGCATGCGCCTTTGCGAATCTTTGCGACAGTTTTTTTCGGGGTCGGCGGTTGCACGCCGCGAGGCCGTGCGTATAATCGCCGCCCATGCCCGCCGCGACGAAGTCTGCCTCCACCGCCCCCGAGCGCTCACTGGGCCAAAGGATGGAGGCCCTCAACGAGGCGAATCGCATCAGGACGGAGCGGGCAAAGCTGAAGCGCAAGCTCAAGGACGGCGGCGCGAACGTCGCTGTTCTGCTGCGCGATCCGCCCGACTACATCCTCACCGCGAAGGTGTCCGACATGCTGCTGGCCGTGCCCAAGTACGGTCACGTAAAGGTCAACAAGATCCTGGCTCAGTGCCGGATCTCGCCGAGCAAGACCATCGGCGGACTTTCGGAGCGCCAACGCCGTGAGCTCATCGGGCACCTCGTCAAGCGCTAACGCCGGCGGGCGCCTGTTCGTGATCACCGGCCCCTCCGGGGTCGGGAAGGGCACGCTGATCGCGCGCCTGCTGGAACAGGTTCCGGAGCTGGAGCTGTCGGTCTCCGCGACCACGCGCGAGCCGCGTGAGTCCGAGCGCGACGGCGTCCACTACCACTTCATCGATGACGGCGAGTTCGAGCGCCGCATCGCCGCGGGTGAGTTCATCGAGCACGCCGGCTATGCCTCGCACCGCTACGGGACGCCGCGCGCGGAGGTCGATCCCCGCCTGGCGGAGGGCCGCAGCGTGGTGCTCGAGATCGAGCTCCAGGGCGCGCGCCAGATCCGCGAGACCGTGCCGGACGCCGTCCAGGTCTTCATCGCCCCGCCGTCGCCCGAGGACCTGCGGCGCCGCCTGGAGGGCAGGGGCACCGACAGCCCCGAGCAGATCACGAACCGGCTTGCCGTCGCCGCGCAGGAGCTGGCCGCGCGGGACGAGTTCGGCCATGTGATCGAGAACGACGACGTGGACCGCGCGTCACGGGAGCTGGCCGAGCTGGTGCGCTCTCATCTGAACGACCGGTAGTACGGCGGTCGGGCCACGACGTGGAAGTCGTCGGCGTATATCGCGGGTAGCTTCCGACGAAATGGGGCGCGGAAGCGCTCGGCTAGAATGGACCGCTCGCCCGACCACAGGAGGACTCTTGATCCACCCTCGCATCGACAATCTGCTCGAGCACGTCGACTCGCACTACGCGGCCGTCATCGTCGCAGCGAAGCGCGCGCGGCAGATCAACAACTACTACCACACGCTGGGTGAGGGAGTTTTCGAGGAGTTCCCTCCTCCGATGGTCGACACGCCCTCCAAGAACTACCTCACGATCGCGCTCGAAGAGGTGGCGCAGGGCAAGATCAATTCCCGCTACCGGGGTGTCTAGGCACGACGCCTGGACAGGTCCATAATGAGAGCGCCGGCCGGCGAGCCGGCGGAGACAGGTAGCGAATGGCAAGGATCTTGCTGGGAACGAGTGGAGGCATCTCCGCCTACAAGGCGGTGGAGGTTGCGCGTCTCGCGGTAAAGGCCGGTCACGCCGTGCGCGTGATCCAGACAGAGGACTCACTGCGCTTCGTCGGTCGCGCGACGTTCGAGGGAATCACCGGCGCGCCTGTGCTGGTCGACGAGTTCGAGCGTGATCCCGCGCGCGGCGCGTATCCCGGTGAGGCGCCGCCCGACCACGATCCGATCAGCCATCTCGAGATCGCGGCGCGCTGCGACGCGTTCTGCGTCGCGCCGGCGACGGCGAACACGATCGCCAAGCTTGCGACGGGCCAGTCCGACAACCTGCTGACCGCGGCGTACCTCGCGTGCGCGGCTCCCGTGCTCGTCGCGCCGGCGATGAACAACCGCATGTACGAGCACGCCGCGACCCAGGCGAACCTCGAGACGCTGCGCGCGCGCGGCGTGCACGTCGTCGAGCCCGGCACCGGCCAGCTGGCCTCGCGCGGTGAGTGGGGCATCGGCCGGCTCGCCGAGCCCGCTGCGATCCTCCAGGCGATCGAGATGGTGGCGGGCGGCGCGCCGCGCCCGCTCGACGGCATGCGGGTGCTGGTCACCGCGGGCGGCACGCGCGAGCCGCTCGACTCGGTCCGCTTCGTCGGCAACCGCTCCAGCGGCCGGATGGGGTTCGCCCTGGCCGCGGAGGCGGCCCGCCGGGGCGCAGCCGTGACCGTGATCGCGGCCAACACCGCGCTCGACCGCACTCCCGGCGTCAGCTACGTGCCCGTCGGGACGGCCGCGGAGCTGCGCGACGCCACGCTGTGCCGGTTCGAGCAGGCCGACCTGCTGCTGATGGCCGCCGCGGTGGCCGACTTCCGCCCCGAGCAGCCGCTCGACGACAAGATCACCAAGGACGGCCGCGACTCCCTGTCGGTGGACCTCGTCGCGACGTCCGACGTCCTCTCCGAGGCGGCCAACGCCCGGCGGGAGGGGCAGGTGCTCGTGGGCTTCGCCGCCGAGCACGGCCCCGAGGCAGTCTCCCGCGCGCGGGACAAGCTGGTGCGCAAGCACCTCGACGCGATCGTCGTGAACGACATCTCGCGGCCGGACATCGGCTTCGACTCGGACCAGAACGAGGTCGTGATCATCGGCCGGACAGGGGAGCTCCACGTGCCCCGCAGCTCGAAGGAGGAGGTCGCGGCGCGCGTCCTCGACTTCGTTCAGGAGCTGCGCAGCGGGACGCCCCAGCGGGAGGGGAAGCCATGAGCGACCACGAGGCCTACGACCTCTTCCAGCGCGGCCTCTCCCTGATTGCCGAGAGCCACTGGGCGCAGGCCACCGTCCCGCTCGAGAAGGCCAAGCGCCTGGAGCCGGACAAGACCTCGATCCGCGAGACCCTCGGGCGCGCGTACTTCCGCAGCGGCCGGTACCGCGATGCGGCCAGCGAGTTCTCTGCCGTCGTGGAGCACGACCCGGCCAACGACTACGCGCATTTCTGCCTGGGCCGCTCGCTGGAGAAGCTGGGCGACCATCGCGCGGCCGCGCGGCACATGTCGCTGGCCTGCGGGATGCGCCCGGACCGCAGCGACTACCGCCTGTACCGCGACCGGCTGAAAGCGGCCTGAAGGCGCTGGTCCAGCGGGTCAGCTCGGCGTCCGTGTCCGTGGACGGCGAGCTGGTGGGCGAGATCGGTCCCGGCCTGGTCGTGCTGGTCGGCGTTGGCCGGGGCGACTCCGAGCAGCAGGCCGCCAAGCTCGCCGCCAAGGTCGCGCGCCTGCGCGTCTTCGACGACGGCGACGGGCGCATGGACCGGTCGCTCGTGGACACCGGCGGCGGCGCGCTGTGCATCAGCCAGTTCACGCTCTACGGCGACACGCGCCGCGGGCTGCGGCCGAGCTTCACGGAGGCCGCCGAGCCGGCCGCCGGCGAACGACTCTACGACCACTTCTGCAATGCGCTGGAGGAGTGCGACGTCGCCGTGGCGAAGGGAGTTTTCGGCGCGCGCATGAGCGTCGACCTGGTCAATGAAGGACCGGTCACGCTGCTCCTGGAAGCCTGAGCGGGCGCCCCGAAATGGGCAGGGGGCGCCGCTATACTTCGGAACCCTGATTGACCAGGAGACCTGCGGTCCGCGGGGACCGCGCCTTCGAAGTGGGCCTCCGCCCACTTTTTTTGCGACATTTGCGAGACCCAGCCGTGACGAGACCCTCCAGCCAGACCAGCCCGAACGCCGAGCGCCCGGCGACCACGCCGCGCGCCGCGGAGTTGCAGGCCAGTGTCGAAACACGCCTTGCAGCCGTGGAGCCCGACGTCGAGGTGCTGGCGGTGGAGCGGGCGGGATCCGCGCGCTCGCCGGTGCTGCGGATCTTCGTCGACCGCCCCGGGGGAGTGGACCTCGAGCTGTGCGCGCGCGTCACCACCCATCTGCGTGACCTGCTCACCGAGTACGGCATCGAGGTGTCCTCGCCCGGCCCCGAGCGGCCGCTGAGCAAGCTCGACCATTACCGGCGCTTCCTCCACCACCGCGTGCGCGTGCGCACGCTCCAGGAGATCGAGGGACGCAAGGACTTCAAGGGCGAGCTCGTGGGCGCGGACGACGAGGCCGTCACGCTGGCCGGCGCCTGGGGAACGATTCGCATCCCGCACGAGCGCATCCGGCGCTCGAACCTGATGCCAGAAAACGTTCCGGCGAGCGCCGAGGGCGCGAAGCACACGACTTTAGGTGGGCGAAGCCCAAGAAAGTCTCGCACCACGGGGAGGGTGTAGTGACCAAGGAGATCGTTGAGGCCGTCCAGACGCTCGAGAAAGAGAAGGGCATCTCGGCCGAGAAGCTGATGCTGGCGCTCGAGGACGCGCTCCTCTCCGCGTACAAGAAGACGCCCGGCGCGGCCAAGTACGCGCGCGTCGACATGGACCGGAACACGGCGGACTTCCGCGTGTTCGAGCTGCTCGTGCCGCCGGAGCTGGAGGAGAAGCTCGTCAAGGAGGCGATCGAGGAGGAGCGCACGATCGACCCGGAGACGGGCGAGCTGCGCGAGCCCGAGGAGCCCGAGATCGACCCGGAGAAGTTCGCCGAGTACAGCGATCAGATCGGCAGCCGCGACGTGACGCCGACCGACTTCGGCCGGATCGCGGCGCAGACGGCGAAGCAGGTGATCCTGCAGCGCATCCGCGAGGCCGAGCGAGACATGATGTTCGAGGAGTACCAGGACCGCGTGAACGAGCTGATCACGGGGATCATCCAGCAGTCCGACTCCCGCTACACGCTCGTGCAGCTGCGCGAGCGCGTCGAGGCGCTGCTCCCGAAGTCGGAGCAGGTCGACAACGAGCGCTACGACCACGGCATGCGCGTGAAGGCCGTGATCACCGAGGTCTCGTCCAGCACGAAGGGGCCGAGCATCATCGTGTCGCGCCGCAGCCCCGAGCTGATCAAGAAGCTGTTCGAGCTGGAGGTCCCGGAGGTCGCCGACAGCCTCGTCGAGATCGTGAACGTCGCGCGCGAGCCCGGTTACCGCTCGAAGATCGCAGTGGTGTCGCACGCCGACGGCGTGGACCCGGTCGGCGCCTGCGTCGGCCCGCGCGGCTCGCGCGTGCGCATGGTCGTCTCCGAGCTGCGCGGCGAGAAGATCGACATCATTCCCTTCAACGAGGAGCCCGCCCGCTTCGTCGCGAAGGCGCTCTCGCCCGCGCGCGTGCGCGAGGTGCTCGTCGACGACGAGAACAAGCAGGCCACGGTCGTCGTCCCCGACGACCAGCTGTCGCTGGCGATCGGCAAGGAAGGGCAGAACGCGCGCCTCGCGGCACGGCTCACGGGGTGGCGCGTGGACATCAAGTCCGAGACCGAGTTTGCCGCCGAGGAGGCGGAGCTGGGCTACGACCAGGAGGAAGAGGTCTCCGGTCGCTGCCATGCGGTGCTGAGCACCGGGAAGCGCTGTCCGAACGCGGCCCTGCCGGGCTCGCGCTACTGCGGGCTGCCCGCGCACCAGGAGCTGGAGCAGCAGGAGGGCGACGAGGTGGGGGCAGGCCCCGAAGG
>Ga0075430_100001803_pt1 | contig 17516 bp, 13 predicted proteins | sample RhiMetdeltSRZDD4_FD_75294 | JGI IMG/M metagenome (GOLD analysis project Ga0075430, IMG submission 75294) | Populus rhizosphere microbial communities from Tennessee, USA - Rhizosphere MetaG P. deltoides SRZDD4 | ecosystem: Host-associated > Plants > Roots > Rhizosphere > Soil | place: USA... | reverse complement strand
CTTTCTCGAGTCGCTCGAGATGCCGGCGTACAAGATCGCGTCCGGCGACATCAAGAGCGTGCCGCTGCTTCAACACGTCGCCCGCTTCGGCAAGCCGATGGTGATGTCGACCGGCGGGGCGACCATCGAGGACGTCCAGCGCGCCTACGATGCCGTCATGCCGATCAATTCGCAGTTGGCGATCTTGCAGTGCACGGCAGGCTACCCGGCTGCGTTTGAAGAACTCGACCTGAGTGTGATCTCGACATACCGCGAACGCTTTCCCGGCGCCGTCATTGGCTTCTCGAGCCATGACAACGGCATCTCGATGCCGATTGCCGCCTACGTGCTGGGCGCACGGATCGTGGAGAAGCACTTCACGCTGAACCGTGCGATGAAGGGGACAGACCACGCGTTTTCGCTGGAGCCAGTCGGGTTGCGCAAACTGGTGCGCGATCTCGAACGCACGTTCCGCGCAACGGGCGACGGCGTAAAGAAAATCTACGAAAGCGAACGTGCGCCCATCCTGAAGATGGGCAAGAGCCTCGTGGTGGCGCGCGACCTTCCATCGGGACACGTGCTCGGTCCGGATGACGTGGTGATGAAGTCACCGGCGGGCGGCATTCCGCCGTACGAGTTGCAGAACGTTCTCGGCCGCACCACGCTCACACCACTGCACGAGGATGACTTTCTGACGTTCGAGGTGTTGAGCAAGCCGAATCCTGAGCTCGTGCGTTCGTGACCCGTCGGGAGCCTCAGGGCCACCCCGAACCGGGTCAAGACATGGACGATCTGTTCCGCCTCGATCACGTCGTGGCCGTGGTCACAGGGGCCTGCGGCAAGCTCGGTCCGATCTGGGTTGACGCACTGCTCGACGCCGGCGCTCGTGTCGCAGCGCTCGATCTTGCGGGCGCAACGCCCTCTCAGAGATTTGAAGAAGTCCGGGCAGCGGCGGGGGACCGCCTGGTTCGCATCGAGTGCGACATCACGAGTCGCGAGTCTATCGAGCGAGCGGCGGGACTGGTTGAAAAGGCCTTTGGCGTGGCGACTGTGCTCGTCAACAATGCCGGTATCGACCAGCCGCCAGACGCGCCGGGCGGCCGGCACCGACTCGAATCCTTGCCGGTCGACGAATTTCGCCGGATGGTCGAAGTGAATCTTGTGGGTACATTCCAGGTCATCCAGATCTTCGGCGCACGCATGGCCGAGAGCGGTGGCGGGTCGATCATCAACATTGGATCGCTATACGCCTCCGTGTCACCGGACCCCCACTTCTACGATCATCTGGCTGGCAATGCGCCATTCATCAAGGCACCGGCGTACGGCGCATCCAAGGCCGGCGTCGTGAGTCTCAGTAAGTTTTTCGCCACGCACTGGGCTCCATCGGGAGTGCGCGTCAACACGCTGTCACCAGGCGGAGTTCTTGCCGGGCAAGACGAGCAATTCAAGGCAAAGTACGGCGCACGCGTGCCTCTTGGGCGAATGGCGGCCGCGAAAGACCTCAAGGGTCCTCTCGTGTTTCTTGCCTCATCCGCGGCGTCATACGTGACCGGGCATGAACTCCGGGTCGAGGGCGGATTCACGGCGTGGTAGCAGACAGGTATCACCGATGAGTTCGATCGTGGCACGCGAGCGAAACCTGGATCTGACCCAGATCCCTGCAAACATCCCGAACCAGATCGGCGGCGTGCCCACTGCCGCAGCGGAAGGCCGGACCTTTTCGAAGCGCGATCCCGCAAGTGGTCGCGTGATCTGCGAGGTTGCGCGTTCGAGCGCTTCCGATGTCGCCAAGGCCGTGGCCGTTGCCCGGCTGGCGTATCCAGCCTGGTCGGCAACGACTGTGGTGAAACGTGGAGAGATCCTTCGCCAGATTGCCACGCTCATGCGCGAACACCGGTCGTCCATCGCGTCGCTTGTGGCGCGCGAAACGGGCAAGTCGCTCAAGGACGCGCTTGGTGAGACGGACGCGGCGATCGAGATGGGCTTCTTCGTCGCGGGCGAAGGTCGCCGCTTCTACGGCTCCACCACGACGAGCGCGGTGGCCAATAAGGCCGCGATGGTCGTGCGCCAGCCACTTGGCGTTGCCGGCTTGATCATCGCCGCGAACACCCCTATTGCCAACGTCGCGTGGAAAGCGTTCCCGGCGCTCCTGTGTGGCAACAGTGCGATCCTGAAGGCATCCGAGGACACGCCCCTCTCGGCATGGGCGTTCGGGGTGCTTGCGCGCGAGGCGGGTGTCCCGGACGGCGTGTACACCACACTGCATGGGTTTGGTGAGGAGGCGGGGGCGCCACTCGTCGAGCATCCGGACGTCGAGGTCATCAGCTTTACCGGCTCGTGCGAGGTTGGCCGCTGGATCGCCGAGACGGCCGGCCGTCGTCTTGCCAAAATCTGTCTCGAACTCGGTGGCAAGAATCCCTTCATCGTCTGCGACGATGCGGATCTGGCTAAGGCGGTGACGTGGGCCATAGGCTCGGCATTCAGCAACGCCGGGCAGAGGTGTGCGGCAGGAAGCCGCATCATCGTATTCGACGCGGTGTACGACCGCTTCAAGCAGATGCTCGTGGACGCGACGAACCGGTTGAAGGTGGGCACCGGCGATGGCGACGACTATGGTCCCGTGATCAACGAGGAGCAGATGATGAACATGCTCCGTGCGGTCGCGCGTGCCAGGGCGGCCGGAGCGTCGGTGTTGACCGGCGGAGAACGGCTGACAGGCGGCGTCTACGAGGGCGGCTACTTCGTCGCGCCGACCATCCTCGAACATGTCGGTGCGAGCGACGACATCTCGCGGACTGAGCTCTTCGGACCGGTGACCATTCTCTACCGCGTGCAGGGCTTCGAAGAGGCGATTACGCTCGCAAATGACTCACCCTTCGGGCTCACGGCCGCCGTGCACACGCAGAACATCAATCGTGCGATGACATTCATCGGCCGCATCCAGGCCGGGGTTGCCGTGGTGAACGGCGGCACCTATGGCAGCGAGCCGCACATGCCGTTTGGCGGTTTGAAGCAGTCGGGTAACGGCTGGCGCGAAGCTGGAACGCAGGCGATCGACGTGTACTCGGATCTGAAGACCGTCTACATCAACCATGATCCCGCGCAAGTTTAGATGCGAGGCAGCGAGCTCGCAAGGTAATGGGATGCGGCGTGATGCAATAGTAGGGCGGGTCTTTAGACCCGCCGATCCCGCCGGGCCTGAAGGCCCGGCCTCCGTACGAATTTGACCGCGACAGTCGTTGCTCTTATCCCCGCGAGGCAGGGCTCCAAGCGCGTCCCTGGCAAGAACGTACGTCTGCTTGCGGGGCACCCGATGCTTGCGTACGCGATCGCTGCGGCGCTCGAGAGTGGCGTGTTCGAGCGGGTGATCGTGTCCACGGATTCGGAAGACGTAGCTGCGGTCGCGCGCCACTACGGCGCGGACGTGCCGTTCCTTCGTCCTGCGAAGTTTGCGACCGACTCGTCTCCCGACATCGAGTGGCTCGAGTTCACACTCAACGAGCTGAAGGGCCGCGGACAGTCCTGGGATGCGTTCAGCCTGCTGCGGCCGACGAGCCCGTTTCGTACGGCGGCGACGATTCGTCGCGCATGGGCTCTTTTTTCGAGTCAGCAGGGAGTGGATTCGCTACGGGCGGTCGAGAAGTGCGCGCAACATCCTGGAAAGATGTGGATACTGCGGGGGGGCCGGATGCTCCCGCTTCTGCCGTTCGGTCCCGTTGAGCAGCCCTGGCACAGCACGCCGTACCAGGCGCTCCCTGAGGTCTACGTACAGAACGCATCGCTCGAGATCGCATGGACGAGGGTCGTGTCAGAAGAGCGAACGATCGCGGGCGCGTCCATGACGCCGTTTCTGACCGAAGGATATGAGGGGTTCGACATCAACGATCCCCGAGACTGGGATCTGGCCGAGACATTGATTGAGGAACATGCGGTCGCGCTGCCGGTAATATCCGTGCAGCCCTTCAGCACGCGGTGAGTTATGGGCGATTTACAGACAGACCAGGGTGAGGCGCTCGAGCTGCAGTTTGTCGCGCCGTCGGAATTTCGGCGCGTCCTCGGTGCTGCGGGGAGCGCCGTGGCCAGGGCCGAGGCCTTTGCGTCGCTGGCGCGCATCAACGCGCTCTACATGATTGCCGGGGCGTGGTCGGGCCACATCGGTACCAGCTTCAGCTCGCTCGAGATCATGAGCTGGCTCTTTCTCAACGAATTGCGCGATCTGGACAAGGGTCCCGACAGTTGCGACATCTTTTTTTCGTCCAAAGGTCACGACGCTCCGGCCCTTTATTCCGTGCTGATCGGCCTGGGCCTCCTCCCGGACGAGAAGCTGCATCAGCTTCGCCGTCTGCACGGCCTGCCTGGCCATCCTCACGTGGAGACACCCTACGTACAGGCGAACACAGGTTCGCTCGGCATGGGCATTTCCAAGGCGAAGGGGATGGCGCTCGCCGGTCGTGCTCTGGGGCGGCCGCGCCGCGTATTCGTGCTGACCGGGGATGGTGAGCTGCAGGAAGGCCAGTTCTGGGAATCTCTCCCGTCCGCGGTACACCTGAAGCTCGGCGAAATCGTCACGATCATCGATCACAACAAGATCCAGTCAGACACCTGGGTCAGCAAGGTCAACGATCTCGGCGATATCGAAGAAAAGCTCCGTGCGTTCGGGTGGCATGTCAGCCGCTGTGACGGCCACGATCTGGCGGCCTTCGAGCGCACGCTGCGCGCGCTCGACAACATCACCGACAAGCCCAAGATCATCATCGCCGACACGGTGAAAGGCCGAGGTGTCTCGTTCATGGAGGGCCCCCAGGCGCTTTCCGCGAGTGACCTATATCTCTTTCACTCGGGCGCACCGCCCGAGCAGCAGTACCTGGATGGTCTCGACGAACTTCGCACGGCGGCTGACGCCAGGCTGGCGGCTCTCGGACTCTCGACGCTCTCGACGCAGACTCGAATCAGGAGCCCTCGACGCGAGCCGCGATCGACCGACAACCTCGTCGCCGCATACGGAAAGGCGCTTGTCGAGCAAGCGTCGCGACATCCCGGGCTTCTGGCGCTGGACGCGGACCTCATCAAGGATTGCGGCCTCCTCGAGTTCGCCGCGACGTATCCCGAGCGCTTCATCGAATGCGGCATCGCCGAGCAGGACATGGTGTCGACGGCGTGCGGGATCGCGCATCGCGGCGCTTTGCCTATCGTCCACTCGTTTGCGTGCTTCCTCTCCGCGCGTCCGAACGAACAGATCTACAACCAATGCAGCGAGTCCACGAAGGTGATCTACGTCGGCTCGCTCGCCGGGCTCCTGCCAGGCGGCCCTGGCCACTCGCATCAGTGCGTGCGTGACATCTCGGCCCTGGGGGCCGTTCCGCATCTCGTCATGGTCGAACCGTCGAGCGAAGCCGAAGTCGGCGCGCTCATGACGCATCTTGTTGACGAGCTGCGTGAGAGTGCGTATCTGCGCCTGGTGTCGGTGAAGTGGCCGATGCCCTTCGAGTACCGCGGTGGCAGGCCCGTTGAGGGACAGGGTTGGGTCGTGCGCGACGGCGCAGACGTGGTGATGTTCGCGTATGGACCCTGGCCTCTTGCTAACGCATGGCATGCCGCGGAGGCGCTCGCCGATGACGGTATCGGCGTCCGCCTGGTCAATCTTCCGTGGCTCAACCGTGTCGACCCGGAGTGGCTTCGCGAGATCATCGGCAATCGGCGGACGATCGTGACGCTCGACAATCACTATCTGCGAGGCGGGCAGGGTGAGATGGTGGCGGCCGCGGTTTCGTCTCTTGGCCTCGAGCCAGCCGCTCGTGTTACGAGCATCGGTGTCGCCGAACTTCCCGAGTGCGGCACCAACGACGAAGTGCTCGCGTACCACGGGTTGGACGTGGACGGGCTCGTTCGCCGGATCAGACAGGCGGTTCCTCAGATCGCATGACCACGCTCTTCTGGGATATCGACGGTACGCTGCTCACCACGGCCAAGGCCGGTGTTCCCGCCTGGGAGGCGGCTGTTCTTGAGCTGACGGGACGGCCCTTTCAGTTGTCGTCGATTCGTGTGCCTGGACTCACGGACTATCAGATCGCCGCGCGCACCTTCGAGCTGCTCGAGATCGAGTCCGAAGGCGATCTCATTGGACGCGTCGTCCGTCGCTATGAGGACCTATTACCCGAGACACTGCCGAGCAGGCAGGGCAGTGTGCTGCCGAACGTCCGGCAGATTCTCGAGAGTGCGAGGGGCCGGAGCGATATCCGCTCGTACCTGCTCACCGGCAACACTCGCGGTGGCGCGCGAGCTAAGCTGACGCACTACGACTTGATGCAGTACTTTCCCGATGGCGCATTCGCCGAGGATGCGGGCGACCGGGCGACAATTGCCGAGCGCGCGCTGGCCCTCGCCCGCCGTGACGGCCCAGTCGACGAGCAACACGTCTTCGTGATTGGTGACACGCCTCACGACGTGCGCTGCGCGAACGCGATTGGAGCGAGGACTATCGCCGTCGCGACCGGTGGATACACGGCGTCCGAACTTGCCGAGCACTCCCCCTGGCGGGTATTTGAGGCCCTCCCGCCGGCGGACGAGTTCCTTCGTCTCGTCGTTGAGCCAGATGGTTTGCCATCCACGAACGGGCCCTCTCGGACAACGCGATGAGGCACGGCATTCGTCGCTTTCCGATGCTGTGGAGGGAGACCCGCCTGGCGCGGCGTTGGTACTACGCCCGCTATGACGCGTATCCCGACTGGCGGGCGATCCTCGCGACGAAGCAGCAGTTGTGGGATTCGGCTCGAGGCGCCGCACTGGGCGGGCCCCGCGTACTGATGGCAAGCTCGATTGGATCGTACGCGCACGCCGTGACGCTCGAGAGTGCTCTGTCGGTGGCGCTCACATTTCGCGGAGCCGAAGTGCACGCGCTCCTCTGCGATGGTGCGATGACGGCCTGCGCTGAATGCGAGGCGTCGCTCTATCCCGACATTGAAGCGTTTGTGCGATCCGGGCCGAGCGGCGATCTCTGCAAGGACTGTCGTTGGCCGGCCGAAGACGTCTACCGTCGGCTCGGCATCACCGTCCATCGCTACAGCAACTGGATTACCCCTCAGGAAAGGGTCGAAGCCAAAGCGCTTGCGTCGAACGTTCCCGTCGCCGAGATCGAGACCTTTACGCTCGACGGGCTCGCCATTGGGGAGCACGCCCACGCGGGGGCCCTTCGATTCTTCGCCACCGGCTCGCTGGACGGAGAGCCGTTCGCCGAAGCCGTGCTTCGTCGATACCTCGAGTCTGCGCTCCTCACTGCCTACGCCACCAGACGCCTCCTTCGCACCGTGAAGTTCTCGTCGGCGGTCTTTACGCACGGTATCTACGTACCGTGGGGCGTCGTTGGCGAGGTCGCGCGCCAGGAGCATGTGCGCGTCGCAGCGTGGAACGTCGCGTATCGCAAGCGGCGGTTCATTTTCAGTCATGACGACACCTACCACCACACGCTGCTGAGCGAGCCGAAAGAACAGTGGGAGGGTCTCGAACTGAGCGAATCGCAGGACCGCGAGTTGATGCAGTACCTGGCGAGCCGTCGTGAAGGACTGTTCGACTGGATCGTCTTCCATCGACCGTCTCGTCAGGATCCGAAGGCGATTGCCGCGCAGGTGGGTCTCGACCCATCGAAGCCCGTCATTGGTCTGCTGACCAACGTCGCGTGGGACGCGCAGCTCCACTATCCGGCCAATGCGTTTCCAAACATGCTCGAGTGGCTGGTGCAGACGTGTGAGTACTTTGCGACGCGTCCGGACCTGCAGTTGCTCATGCGGGTACACCCGGCGGAGATCAGCGGTTTTCCGCCCTCCCGCCAGCCAATCCTTGGGGAACTGCACAGGCGCCTGCCGACGCTCGCGCCAAATATCTTCGTCGTGCCTCCCGAGAGCGGGATGAGCACGTATGCGCTGATGTCGCTCTGCAACGCGGCCATCATCTATGGCACGAAGATGGGGGTCGAGCTCTCGAGCGTCGGTCAGCCCGTGATTGTGGCCGGCGAGGCGTGGATCCGGAACAAGGGCATCACGCATGATGCCAGCACTCCGGAAGAGTACTTCGCGATCCTCGATCGTCTTCCGTTTACCGAGCGGCTCTCACCATCGCTGCTGGCGCGTGCGCGACGATACGCCTACCATTTCTTCTTCAACAGAATGATTCCGCTGCCGTTCATCGAGCCGAAGGCGGGATATCCCATCTATCGCCTGAAGCTCGATGCGTTGGAGCATCTGTTGCCAGGAGCATCAGCCGGCCTCGACACCATCTGCGACGGCATTCTCGGCAAGGGCTCGTTCGTGCTGCGGGAGCGCACGCTCCCCACTCCGCAACTCGTCGAACGCTGAACAGCCCAGTCTGAACGTTCCAGTTGAACGTCGATACGGGTCGTCACACCTAATCCATGCTTGTTCTTCTCGTCTTCGCGGTTGCGACGATTGTCGCCGTTGCGTCAGGCGGAGTTGTACGTCGGGTCGCGCCTCGAATGGGGGCGGTTGTGCCTCCTCGGCCCGATCGCTGGCACAGCGCGCCGACGCCAACAATGGGCGGAGTGGCGATCGTGCTCGCAACACTGGCCGGTTGCACCACCGCGGTGTTCTTTCCCGATGTGCTGCCGTGGTTCGATACCTGGATCCCTGTGCCGCTCGCTGGCCTCGTCATGTTCGGCGTCGGCGTGCTCGACGATCGTCTGCAACTGTCTCCCACAGCGAAGCTTGTCGCCTCGCTCGTTGTCGGCGCCCTTCTCGTCTTCGTCCTTGGCAGGAGCGAGCCGGAGGGCTTGCCCGGCGTGACCACCCTCGTCTCCATCATCTGGTTCGCCGGGATGTGTCACGCCGTGAACCTGCTCGACAACATGGACGGGCTGGCAACGGGCGTCGCGTTCATTGCTGCGGTGTTCCTGGCACTGATTTTCGGCGACACCCTTGGTGCCGGGCTCGACGTGCTGCTTATTTCGTTGGCGGGAGCGCTTCTCGGCTTCCTGTATTGGAATCGCAGTCGCGCGCGGCTGTTCATGGGTGACAGCGGAAGTCTTTTCCTGGGAGCGATCCTGGGCGGTGCGTCCCTCGTGCCGGTCTTCCACGCCACCGCTTCTCCCATAGAGCCGGCCCTTGTGGCCGTCATGGTGCTCGTCGTGCCGCTCTTCGACACCGGTTTCGTGCTGGTGCTGCGGCGCCTGGCGGGTCGTAGTGCAACCAGAGGCGGCACAGACCATGTCTCGCATCGCCTGGCCTCACTGGGCTTCTCAGAGCGCAGTGCGGTGCGGATTCTCTATCTGGTCGGTATTGTCGGCGGGAGTACCGCCTACGCTCTGACGGCTGGCGGCTTCGAGCAGATGCTGCCGGTAGCTGCCGTTCTGGCGGTGGTGATGATCCTGCTCGGGATCTACCTCGCTCGCGTGCCCGCCTATAACGCCGAGGACTTCATCGCTCTTCAGAAGTCATCCTTCGCGCCGCTGCTCAAGGATCTGGCATTCCGGTGGCATGCGGGGCAGGTCCTCCTCGATCTGGTTCTCATCACGGCCTGCTACTACACGGCGTATCGCCTTCGGTTCGAGGGAGAGAGCCTCGACGCGTTCCTGCCGTATTTCACGGCTTCTTTGCCGGTGGTCCTCGCCTGCAAGCTGGCCGCGCTCTACCTGTCGGGTCTGTATCAACGATCGTGGGAAACCTTCGGCCTGCGCGATGTCGCGGTCGTGGCCAGAGGCGTGGGCCTCGGGTCGTTGCTCGCGGTGCTTCTCGAGGCATATGTCTACCGGCTCGAAGGGTTCTCGCGGGTGGTGTTTGTCCTCGACGCATTGCTGCTCGCCGTGGCGGTGACGGCGACGCGCGCGTCGTTCCGCTCGATGAATCTCGTTGCCGCGACACGGAGTAAACGCAGCAACCGTGTGCTGATTTACGGCGCGGGGGCGTTCGGCCAGTTGCTCGCACGCGAGATGCGCGCGAACGCGCATTGGCATATGAATCCGGTCGCCTTCATCGATGACGATGTGCAGAAGGCGCATACGTGGATTGGTGGCGTGCCCGTCCGAGGAGCGTTTCGCGATCTCGAGCGCACGATGCGCAAGTACGCGGTCGACGAAGTGATCTTGAGCAGTCCCTCCGTCAACGGCCAGCTTGAACAGGACATCCGGCTGTTGTGCGGGCGCCTCGAACGCCCGGTGCGCCGTTTCCAGATGGAAATCCGGTGACGGTGAATGAGTCGGTCCGAGAGTCGGTCGCCGCAGTAATCGTCAACTTCAACGCCGGTGCGGCGTTGTTGGACGCATTGCAGTCGCTGGCGCGCGACCGAAACATCGACTGGCAGGCCATCGTCATCGACAACGCGTCGAGCGACGGGAGCGCCGAGCAGGTCGAGGCGGTCGGACCCTGGGTGCATCTTGTCCGGAACGCAGAGAACGTTGGATTCGGTCGCGGTGTGAATCAAGGCATTGCCGCCACGACGGCGCCCCTTGTGCTCCTCATCAATCCGGACTGCGCGATCGAACCAGGTGCGACCGGAGCGCTTGCGCGTGTGCTCCGTGACGATCCCGAGTGCGCGATCGCCGGGCCGAAGATTCTCGACCCCGATGGCGGCGTCCAGGGAAGCGCACGCGGCGACCCCGACATGCTGACGGGTCTTTTCGGTCGGACCGCGATACTGCGTCGGTTCCTGCCCGGGAGCGCCGCCGCGAGGCGGAACGTCGTGAGAGCCGAAGACGTGGGCTCCATGGACGCCGGCCGCGTGGTCGACTGGCTGTCGGGGGCGTGTATGCTGGCGCGCCGTTCAGCGCTCGATCGTGTCGGTGGCTTTGATGAGCGGTACTTCCTCTACTGGGAGGACGCCGACCTCTGTCGCCGTCTCAGGGGCGTGGGCATGAATGTTCGCTACGTACCGAAGGCGGTCGCAGTCCATCAGGTTGGCCGCTCGAGCCGTACTGCCCGCGCCTCGTCAATCCGGGCGTTTCATCGAAGCGCATATCTCTACTACGCCACTCACGTCGCGCCCGGAGCGTGGAATCCGAAGCGATTGCTGGCGCGCACCCTGCTGACGGCGCGCTGCTGGTGGCGCCTGCGCGTCGAAGCCTGATTTCCGACTACAGAACTTCCCCAACCAGCCGCTCCACTTCCTCTCCGATCGCCAGGCACGCCGTGAGCCCTGGTGACTCGATGCCCGCTGCGTGAACCAGACGCGGGCAGTCGGGATCCCGCTCAATCAGAAAGTCCGCGAACCCCTCCTCGGGAGAGTGGAGCTTTGCCCGTATGCCGCTCGAACCAAGTCTGAGATCGTTGAGCGTAAGCGACGGCAAGAGCTCGCGTGCCGGCTCGAGGAAAGCTTCCACGGGAAGGCGGTCGCCCTCATAGTCGTCCTTGCGTGATTGGTAGTGAACCGTTGGGCCCAGCGTGACGTTACCGTGCACGGTCTTTGTGAGGTGCACGCCGAGTCCGTGTCCCTGCGCATGCGGCAATGGATAGACCAGCGCGTTCAAGAGACCTCGCTTCGCCGGGACAATTTCGGCGTACTCACCGCGACAGGGATAAATCTGCAACGGACGCCCCCCGAGAACTGCCGAGACAGTATCCGCTTCGAGCCCGGCGGCGTTGACGACGGACGAGGCATGGATACGCTCGGACTGGGTCTGGAGCTCAAATCCATCCGACTGCGCGGCCCCACCGACGAGCGTCGTGGATGGCAGGAGCGCCACATCCTCGTCGTCGCATAGACGTGCCAGGGCGCGCACGAACCCTTCGGCGTCGAGGACTCCGGTGTTCGGCGAGAAGATAGCCGCACTCGCACGGATGTGCGGTTCCCGCCGCCGGACGAAGTCCGGATCGACAAGCCGCAGCCCTTGCGCGCCGTTTGCCAGCCCGCGCTCGAGCAGGCGCTCAAGTTCCATCGTTCCGTCTGACGAAGGCGGCGCGACGATGAGCTTGCCACACCGTACATGGGTGACGTTGTAGGCACGGCAGAACTCATAGAGCTTCGGAGCCCCTTCGACGGCGAGGCGCGACTTGAGCGTTCCCGGCGGATAGTAGATGCCGGCATGAATGACCTGGCTGTTTCGGGTGCTCATGCCCGTGCCCGCCCGGGGGCTGCGTTCGATCACACAGACCCGGCGGCCCCGCCGCGCGAGCATCCAGGCGGTGGACAAACCGACGACGCCCGCCCCGATGACTGCCGTATCAACATGTTCCATGCGTTTGTGCGAGCAAATCCCCTTAAGGTACGATGCTTTGATGTCTTGTGGCGCGGAGCCCTTGACATGCAGCCCAATCGCAGCAGCGCGTGACCGTTCCTCTCCTAGACCTGCATCTCCAGTATGCGTCGATTCGCGACGAGGTCGCGACGGCGATCGACCGCGTCTGTGCGTCGCAGCACTTCATTCTCGGTTCTGAAGTCAGCAACCTCGAGACCGAGCTGGCGGCGGCGATCGGCGTGCCCCACGCTATCGCCGTGTCGTCCGGGACAGACGCCTTGCTTGTGGCGCTCATGGCCGTTGGTGTCGGTCCCGGTGACGAGGTGATCACGCCGACCTTCTCATTTTTCGCCACCGCTGGCTGCGTGTCGAGGCTTGGAGCACGGCCCGTCTTCGTTGACGTTGATCCAAAGACCTTCCTGCTTCGGTTGGACGACGTCGTGCGCGCGATGACGCCGCGTACGAAGGCGGTCATTCCGGTCCATCTCTTCGGGCTCTGCGCCGATGTGGAGGCGCTGGCGGCGCGGCTTCCAGCAGGCGTGGCCATCATCGAAGACGCGGCGCAGGCGATCGGCGCCACGATCAGGGGACGTCAGGCCGGCTCAATGGGCGCCCTGGGTTGTTTCTCGTTCTTCCCCAGCAAGAATCTCGGTGCGTTTGGCGACGCCGGTCTCGTCACCACCAATGACGACGCGCTGGCGGCGCGGGTCCGCCTCCTTCGCACGCACGGCGAGGAGACGAAATACCACCACACAGTCATCGGCGGAAACTTCCGGATGGACGCGCTCCAGGCTGCGATCCTGCGCGTGAAGTTGCCGCACCTCAGCGGGTGGACGGCACGGCGTCGCGAGAACGCTGCGACCTACGCGAGCCTCTTCCGGGCAGCAGGGTTGGATTCAACCCTGACCCTGCCGTACGAGTCCCCGGACACCCGCCACATCTATCACCAGTACGTCGTCAGGGCGCCGCGCCGCGACGAGCTGATGGCGCACCTTGCCGCGAGGAACGTGGGTGCGGCGATCTACTATCCGGTCCCGTTTCATCGACAAGTGTGCTTTGCGGACCTGCCCTGCGCGTCAGGTGCCTTTCCGGTGGCCGATGCCGCCTGCGCCGACGTGCTCGCGTTGCCCATCTTTCCGGAGTTGACGCGTGATCAACAGGAATATGTCGTGCGGAGCATCGCGGAGTTCTATCAGTGATCGAGCGGCGCGTGCTCGTGACAGGCGCTCAAGGTCAGTTGGGAGACGCGGTTCTCCGTGCATTTGCCGACTGGGATGTGGTGGCCCATACGAGGGCTTCGCTCGACCTGGCAAATTCCGGGGCCGTTGCTGCGGCCGTGGCCGCTGCGACACCGGCCGTGATCATCAATTGCGCGGCGTTCAACGACGTGGACGGGGCCGAGGATCGACCTGAGGAAGCGCTCGCCGTCAACGCGTTCGCCGTGCGCTCCCTCGCCAGGGCCGCGGACAGCTCCGGGGCGACGCTCGTACACTACGGCACCGACTTCGTGTTCGACGGGACCTCGTCCGAACCGTACAATGAGGACTCGGCGCCTTCCCCCAGGAGCGCCTACGCCGCCTCGAAGCTGCTCGGCGAGTGGTTCGGTCTCGAGGCAGCGCGGGGATTCGTGCTGCGCGTGGAGAGTCTCTTCGGCATGTCGCCATCCTGGGGCGGTCGCCTCGGGACCCTCGACAAGATTGTTCGCGCGATGATGATCGGTCGTGAGGTCTCGGCGTTCACCGACCGTGTGGTTACGCCGAGTTATGTCGAAGACGTGGCCGCGGCCACGCGGGTCCTGGTCGATGGCAACGTCGCTCCCGGGCTGTACCATTGCGTGAACTCGGACCATGCGAGCTGGCATGACGTGGTCGTGGAGTCCGCTCGGGTACTTGGGCTGTCGCCGCGGATCAAGGCGATCACGACCAACGATGTGACGATGAGGGCTGCGCGGCCAAGGTATTGCGCGCTCTCGAATGCGAAACTGCATGCCGCTGGGTTTGCGATGCCCACGTGGCAGGATGCGGTGTCGCGATGGTTGAAGAGCTTCCAAAGAACTTAGAGGACAGAGTGGCCAAACGCGCGGTAATTACAGGAATCTCAGGGCAGGACGGGTCGTACCTTGCTGAGCTGCTCCTCGAAAAGGGCTACGAGGTCACCGGCGTCGTCCGCCGATCGAGTGCGCCCAATCTGTGGCGTATCGAGCACATCCTCGACCGGATCTCGCTGAGGGCTGCGGACCTTCTTGACCAGTTGTCGTTGATGCGGATCGTGCAGGACGTCCGTCCACAGGAGCTGTACAACCTGGCGGCCATGTCCTTCGTGCCTGCTTCCTGGGATCAGCCGCTGTTGACCGGCGAGTACAACTCGCAGGGCGTCACGCGCATCCTCGAAGCGATTCGGCAGGTGGACCCGGGCATCCGCTTCTACCAGGCATCGTCGAGCGAGATGTATGGGCGCGTCCGCGAGGTCCCGCAGACGGAGATGACGCCGTTCTATCCGCGCAGTCCCTATGGCGTGTCGAAGGTGTTCGGCCACTACATCACCGTCAACTACCGGGAGAGTTACGGGCTATTCGCCTGCTCCGGCATCCTGTTCAATCATGAATCGCCGCGCCGCGGCCTCGAGTTCGTGACGAGGAAGGTCAGCGACGGCGTTGCGCGCATCAAGCTGGGATTGGCGGATCACATTGCTCTCGGAAACCTGGATGCGTGTCGCGACTGGGGATTTGCCGGTGACTACGTGCGGGCCATGTGGCTGATGCTGCAGCAGGACACGGCAGACGACTTCGTCGTTTCCACCGGCGTCAGTCATTCCGTGCGCGAGCTGGTCGAAGCAGCGTTCAGTCACGTCGGGCTCGACTGGCAGAAGTTCGTCCGCATCGATCCGTCATTTCTGCGTCCGGCCGAAGTCGATCACCTGATCGGCGATGCGACGAAGGCGCGAGGTCAACTGGCCTGGGAGCCGGCGGTCACGTTTGAACAGCTCGTCGGCATGATGGTAGATGCCGATCTCGCGCGTCTGGCCGGATCGCGTCAGGCGAGTGGACTGCGCTAGGTCCCCCGCGAACCAAGCTCTCCCTGAGGAGCGCTCACGAAGGAGTAGTGCGTGGACCTGAACGAAAAAATCGGCCGAAAGACCGCGCGCATTGGCGTGATCGGTCTCGGCTACGTCGGCTTGCCACTTGCGGTGGAGTTTGCCCGGGCGGGCTTTGACGTCACCGGTTTCGACGTGGACGCGACGAAGGTCGCTGAGCTCAACGCCGGCAGGAGCTACATTCTGGACGTGGCGACCAAGGATGTCGCCGACGCGAGCCGCGCGGGACGGCTTCGCGCTACGACGGACATGTCCAAGCTCCACGACATGGATGTCGTGGACATCTGTGTACCCACGCCGCTCAGAAAGACGCGCGACCCTGACCTCTCCTATGTGGTGCAGGCCGTAGACGCCGTAAAGGCGCGGCTTCGTCGCGGGCAGCTCGTGATTCTCGAATCCACGACCTATCCGGGTACGACCGATGAGGTGGTGCAACCGGCGCTCGAAGAGACCGGCCTCAAAGCGGGCGAGGATTTCTTCCTGGCGTTCTCTCCGGAACGCGTCGATCCAGGTAACCAGGCATTCAACACGCGCACGATTCCGAAGGTCGTGGGCGGGATGAATCAGCGAAGTACGGACCTGGGGGCGGCGCTCTACGGGTCGATCATCGACCGCGTTGTTCCAGTGAGTTCTACGCAGGTGGCCGAGATGGTCAAGCTGCTCGAGAACACGTTCAGGGCCGTGAACATCGGCCTCGTGAACGAGATCGCCCTGATGTCGCACCGCATGAACATCGACGTCTGGGAGGTCATCGAGGCGGCTGCCACCAAGCCCTTCGGATTCATGCCGTTCTTTCCGGGGCCTGGCCTTGGCGGACACTGTATTCCGATCGATCCGTTCTATCTCTCGTGGAAGGCACGGCAGTCGGGATTCGAATGCCGCTTCATCGAGCTGGCGGGGCAGATCAACAGCTCGATGCCGGGGTTCGTGGTCGAGCGAATTGGTGAGGCGTTGAACACCACCCGCAGGGCCATCAACGGCTCGCGCGTCCATGTCTTTGGCGTGGCCTACAAGAAGGACGTCAGCGACATGCGCGAGTCGCCGGCGCTGGATGTCCTCGAGTTGTTGCATCGTCGCGGCGCGATGCTGAGCTATACCGATCCGTATGTGCCCGCGATCGAGCATGGGGATCTGTCGCTGAAGTCGGTGGCAGAGGGTGAGGTGGGCGCCGTTGATTGCGCGGTGATCTGTACGAACCACGCGGTGTTCGACTACGCAGTCATGCCCGCGCGTTTTCCCCTGATTGTCGATACCCGCAATGCCCTCAAGGGGCAGACCGCGCCGAACATCTTCCGGTTGTAGGCGGAGGGCGCTGTCGCCGGGTCTAAAGACCCGGCCTACGTACTTCGACTGAAGACGCGGCCTACGTACTGTCCAAACCGGGTACGGTTCCAAACCTACGTAGGGCGGGTCTTTAGACCCGCCGAATCCGCCTAACCCCGTCGTCCGACGGCGGCGTAGTCCATCCACGTGAAGAGCAGTCCATTGATCTTGGAGACATTCGCGTTGATGGTTTCCACGAAGTCGCGAACTGCGGTTGCCTCGCCCATCGGCGAGATCCCAACCGGCTGGAGCTTTTCGCCTTCAGGGTATGGCGACCGGTACTGAATCTCCACGCCGTTGAAACCGCTCGCAACGAGGAGATATTTCAGCGTGTCTGGGTGGATTGGCCGGACATGCGTGATGTCGCGGATGTAGCTCTCGAAGAACGCCAGCCAGCAGGCGGGATTGATGGTTTCCAAGACGATTGGCGACCCCGGCCTGAGCTTGTCATACGCGGCATCCAGGAATTGAATCAGATAACTCGGCTCGAGATGCTCTACGACTTGCGCCGCGAAGAGCCCGCCAATCGACGCGTCCGGGAGTGCCCGAAGATAGGTGAGCGCGTCGGCGGCGACCACGTCGAGCCCTTTCGCGACGCACACGTCGACCATCGACGGATTCAAGTCGATCCCGCGAGCGCGGATGCCGCGGGCCGCCAGGCTGGCGAGAAATTCTCCACGTCCACATCCGACGTCGAGCACATCGCTCGCACCCTCGAAGATCGGAAGATAGCCCTCGATTCGCGCGGAGATGTCTTCCGGCGAGCCACGGAACTCGTTCTCGAAGCCCACGTACTTGTGACTGTCGAGTGATTCGAACTGCGTGCTCGTGGCCGTCGAAGCCGAAGCCGAAGCCGAAGCCGACGGCGACGCCGTGCCGGGCGCGGAGAGTGTCGCGATCTGCGGTTGCGCGTGCTCCGGTCGCGACAACTCGCGTTTCAGTTGCT
>Ga0075430_100001799_pt1 | contig 17535 bp, 15 predicted proteins | sample RhiMetdeltSRZDD4_FD_75294 | JGI IMG/M metagenome (GOLD analysis project Ga0075430, IMG submission 75294) | Populus rhizosphere microbial communities from Tennessee, USA - Rhizosphere MetaG P. deltoides SRZDD4 | ecosystem: Host-associated > Plants > Roots > Rhizosphere > Soil | place: USA... | reverse complement strand
AACCTCTTGTACTGGATAAAGATGGAGATCTTTATCCAACTTCCAGCGACTGATAAAAAAGCTGAGCGATAAATCTAATAATCGCGCGCTTGAATTACTTATCAGCATCAATATATGAGCGAAACGGCTACGCCCTATAATTTCAGCTTGGTACATAGACGCAGTACTTCTAGCGAGTGCAGGGCCTGCAGAAATCCGATTTCTTCAGATCAAGGCCTCCATACTATTGTTGTTAGATGGGAGGAGGAGTTTAACGAGTTAGATTTTTGCCAAGCCTGTTATGATAATCATATTGAAAAGTACTTTGAATCGGGAGACCTCACCATATCAACCGAGCAATCAGGATTATTGGAATTTTTGTCAAAACTCGATGCATGACATTTTTTCTATAAATATAGTAATTGAGATTACTCAATTTGAACGCATTTTTGTAGCACTGAATAGCAACTAGTTACTAAGGGAGTCTCCTAAGCATAATTCAAATCTAATTGTTGTGAATTAATTCGTTTCCCATAAAGATATATCTATCTTTATTCGATGCCATCTTGCTTTCCCAAATAAGCTAGAAATTCTTGTCGCCAGGCTTCAGGAAGTGCTTTGATATGAACTGCACGCTGAATAGTTGCTTCATCACCTCGGCTAGATACTAATCGGACAATATCTTTGACTGTGACATTATTTTCATCTCTGCTAATAAGCTTAATCTCATCGCCAGCTCCCACATCTCCTTCCTTTAGAACTCTAAAATAGATCCCGGTGAGTTTACTTTCCATAAATTGTCTAACGATGTCCATACTTCCAAACTTTACACCAAGCTTATAACAAGGCATTCTTGGCTGTGTGGCCACTACCTCGCTGGAACCAATTCGAAATACATCTCCGACGTTAACTTGGTCTTCGAACAATTCTTCCGTCGTAAGATTCTCTCCGAACATGCCCCATGGTAGTTTCATGTTTGGTAGTCGCTTTTTCCAATAATCATAATGTTCGGCAGGGTAGGAATACAGAGCCTTGTCAGGTCCACCATGAACAGTCAGGTCGGCCTGCTTATCTCCATCGAGGTTAAGTCTCCGTAGCTTTATTCGCCCCTTTACAGGTTCTTTAAAGATTCCGGTAGTCACTGCCTGACCGCGGAACTTCACAGTCCTTGGCAGAGCCACATTGAGTGAAATAACCTTAGCCACATCGAAATGTAAGCACAGCTACAATATAAGATTGAAAGGACAGATGAGACCTATGCACTTAGGTTGGGTGAAGGATCTTACTTTTGAAAAATATGATAGTGACATTGATTTAGACCTCGAGGTCCATAAATGTTAAATTTGCCTAAGAAGTTCGGTAAGTAAGATGCTGAATTGTTATGGGTAAGTGATCATATCCTGCCACACTCTAAACTACAATAAGGCAAGCAGTTTTTAAGGCAAGAGCTTTGAGATGAAGCCATAGAAGGTTTTAAAAGTACCGAAGAAGAAACGGATTAAAGTTGCGTTATCACATGGTAGAAGGAAGTCGGGTGTACTAAAAATACTGGAAGTAATTTGGAAAAATGTATTTTAATGATGGACCAGGAATTGCCATAGAGGTACTTTTTGAAAACCAAAACACCACCTTTCCAGATGGACCATGCTGCGCTGAAGAAAATTAGCAGGGATAGAAAATACCATCCAATTTCCTTGGCTCTAAAAAAATTTCTCTCCCAAAGCAAGATCTCTAGCACTTCAGTTGGGACTGAATATGTAAACTTGGTTGAAGCGACAGACAGAATCCTGGCAAAACGTATTCTCTGTCCCAGAGATATTCCACCTTTTCAGAGATCTACAGTTGATGGTTTCGCCATACTCTCTGGCGATACAGAGAGTGCGACAAAGGACCATCATGTTATCCTTGACGTGATGGGTAAAATAAGTGCGGGCAAAAAGTCCCCGATAAGAGTTAGTTCGGGCAAAGCAGTTGCAATTGCAACCGGAGCAAAGACTCCAAAGGGTGCAGACTCGGTGATAATGATTGAGGATGTCATAATTGAGGATAAAGAAAAGAAAATTTTGATCCGACACAGGACAGACAAAGGAAGCAATATTTCGCCAAGAGGTAATGACTTGAGGAAGGGACAAATTCTATTAAAAGAAGGAACATGGCTTACTTCTGCTGATATCGGGCTAATTGCATCTGTTGGGATATCTAGGGTAAATGTGTATAAAAAAATCAAAGTTGCGGTGCTCTCAACTGGGAGCGAACTTGCTGAACCCGGGTCAAATCTTGGCAATGCTTCAATATTTGATAGCAATAGATTCATGTTAGCTAGCATGATAAGAAAGCACGGTGGGGAGCCAATAGACCTTGGGATATGTAGAGATGAAAGGTCTCTTATACGTGCGAGGATAATGAATGCGCTAAAGTTTGATGTAATTCTAATATCCGGCGGCTCTTCTGTAGGCGAAAAGGACTACGTGCCTAGTTTAATAAATGAGTTAGGAAAGCCTGGAATCATTGTAAGCGGAGTTGCAATGAAGCCAGGTTCTCCAACGTCCCTAGGCATAGCTAATGGAAAGCCTGTGATCGTGCTTCCGGGCTATCCTGTTTCTGCGTTTGTTGCCCTGTACACATTCGGACTACCCTTGTTTTACAAGATACTAAATACCAACGGGCCTCCTGTTGCAAGGCAGGTCGCTAAGCTTGCTTCGGATGTCAAGTTACATAATGGAATGACCACTTTTATTAGAGTTAGAATCTTGAGGCGTCATGGATGGTTTCTTGCTGAGCCAGTATCTGCTACTGGTGCCAGCCTCCTTTCCACATTGGCTTATTCTGATGGGATAGTAATAGCGAAGTATAACAGCAGGGGGGCTCAAAAAGATGATAGGTTGCACAAAGGGCAAGATGTAGAAGTGATTTTGCTAAGAGATGTATATACCGCCAGAGGGGGGGGTGCTCAATAAATGTCAAAAGTAAAAGAAGATAATAGAAATTTTCCAAATAAAGCTCTTGTTGATGGATTTGGAAGAGTCGCGAGCAAGTTAAGGCTCTCAGTAACTGACAGATGTAATATGCAATGCATTTATTGCATGCCAAGAGAAATGGAAAGGAACGACAAAACTGGAAGCAACAATGAAGCAGTTGCAAGAAAATGGGGTCTTGCCCAGGATAAGGTCCTAAGCTATGAAGAATTCTTAAGAATATCACACATAATGGCTAAACTGGGCATTGAGAAAATAAGAGTCACAGGCGGTGAGCCACTGACGAGGCCAAAAGTGGAAAATCTGATTGCAGGGCTGTCGGAAATACGTGGAATCAAATCGGTTAGCATGACCACAAATGGCATTTATCTTGCAGATAAGGCAGATCTGTTAAGAAGGAGTGGACTTCAGAGTGTAAACATCAGTCTTGATACCTTCAAGGCAGAACGCTTCAAAGCTATGTGTGGAATAGATGGTCTGAAAAAGGTTCTTAATTCAATTCAAGCCTCAGCAGAGGCCGGGCTGAAAGTAAAGATAAACACAGTAGTTATGAGAGGATGGAATGATGACGAAGTCGTAGATTTTGCAAACTTTGCTCGCGAAACTGGGTGTATTGTTCGCTTCATCGAATTTATGCCCCTGGATGGTTCTGGGATTTGGTCGCCAGAGCTCGTCGTAAGCAAGAATGAGATTATTTCTAAGATTGGAAATCAAGTTTGCGGCCTTCAAGCATCAGGGACTATAGAAAATAATGGCAACACAGTAAATGATGATCATTATTGCGAAGATGAGGAGAATAATACAAGATCTGCACCTGCAAAGATCTTTTCATTTACGGACGGAAAAGGAATGGTCGGATTTATACCTTCAATGACAGAGCCATTTTGTGCACAATGTGACAGAATGAGGATAACTTCAGACGGAAGGCTTCTTACCTGTCTCTTTGAAAATCCTGGACACGACATTAGGAATTTGCTACGAACTGCAAAGACCGATCAAGAGATTTCTGACTACATCTTAGAGTTTACTAAAAGGAAACCAGAAGGAGTCATAAGTATCATAAGATCCAAAGCGTTAAAACCAACTCTGAATTTGATGCATACTATAGGAGGATGATGATTCTTGGATATATTGACTAATCTAGGAGATATGAAATATGATGCGCAAGTCATTACCTTAAAAGTAAAATCATTTTCAATTCTTAGAGAGATAATCGGTAATGAGCAAATAATAGTACAGCTATCTATGACAGATGGGGAGAGAAAAACAAGGACTACTGTTGGCGATTTGAGGAGAAGGATTTATGAACTGTACCCTGCTATTTCTGCACGAAGAATCGTAATGGCTGTTGCCGTTAACGCCAAGGTGGCAAATGACAAATCAGTTCTTAATGATTTTGACGAAATAGCCCTCTTACCACCTATTAGTGGTGGTTAGTCGGTTTTGTTTTCTATATCTGCGGACCCAATCGATGTTGAGGGATTGCTAGCAAATGTCAAGGACGACTCTGCAGGTGCATCCATTCTCTTTTTGGGTACAGTTAGAAACCATAATGAAGGCTATGATGTATCTGGAATTTATTATGAAGCATATATCAGAATGGCAGAAGACGCACTGTCTAAAATTGAAGCAGAGGCCATCAAGCGTTGGAATCTGAAAAAATTTGCTGCTGTGCATAGAATTGGCAATCTAAAGATAGGAGAAGTCAGTGTTGCTATAGCCGTGTCCTCTGAGCATAGAGCTGAAGCATTTGAAGCAGCAAGATATGCTATCGACCAGATAAAAACAGAGGTTCCAATCTGGAAGAAGGAAGTAATAAACAATGGCAAAGAAGCAAGATGGGCACAGGGTACCCCAATGGGCGGCGGTTGAGGACTACACATGGGGGGGATGATCGATGTTGGAGATAAGGCAGAAACTCTCAGAACCGCAGTCGCGCAGGCAATCATAAAAGCAAGTCCTAAAACCATCGATTTAATCAAACAAGGCAAGTCTCCAAAGGGCAACATAGTAGATGCTGCCAGAATCTCTGCAACAATGGGGGCGAAGCGCACTTGGGATCTGCTCCCTTATTGTCATCCTATACCAATTGATCATATCAAAGTAGATGTTTCTTTTAAGACTGATTCAATAGAGGTACAAGTGCAGGTAAAAACCACATGGAAGACGGGGGTTGAGATGGAATCTTTGACAGGAGCATCCATCGCAGCGCTCACTATCTATGATATGTTAAAGCCAGTAGATGAAACGTTGGTCATAGAATCTGTCAAGCTTTTGGCAAAGAGCGGAGGGATGAAGGGCTTTTATGAAAATTACGACAAGTCACTGAAGGCAGCTGTAATAGTCGTTAGTGACTCAGTATCAAGAAGGAAGCGACATGACAGATCCGGCAAACTCGCCATTGAAAGGCTAAAGAGTGACGGATTTGAAGTGTTAGATTATCGAGTCGTACCCGATGACTTGGGCAAAATTGAGTCATCATTGATAAACGCTTGTGATACTCTGAAAGTAGATCTAGCATTGACATGTGGAGGTACAGGTCTTGGACCCCGCGACACTACCCCTGAAGCAACAAGGAATGTCATAGAAAAAGAAGTAACAGGAATCTCTGAGGCGCTGCGGACGTATGGTCAAAAAAGGACACCTATGTCGATGCTATCTCGAGGGGCAGCTGGAGTTAGGGGCAAGACAATCATTGTGAATCTCCCAGGTAGTGTCAAGGCAGTTTCCGAGTCATTAGATGCACTAATTCCCGGCATACTGCATGGGCCGAGAATGATAGGAGGTCATGGACATAGCCAATGATATTACCCTTGTTTTTATATTACCCCTCTTCTTTGGGATAAGTTTCATTTATTCAAGTGTTGGTTTTGGCGGTGGCAGCAGCTATATTGCGATTCTTGTGCTTCTTGGCATAAGTCTATTTGCTGTTCCTCCTATTGCTCAGATACTCAACATAATAGTGGCTGGCATGGCAATGATAACCTTCGCAAAAGCTAACCATCTTTCTTTGAAGTTCTCGCTGCCTTTTATGTCATCCGTACCATTTGCTTTTTTGGCAGGAACTATTAGTCTTCCTGAAGAAAGTCTAGCTTTAATCTTTGTACTAGCGTTGTTTGCAGCATCTGGGGCTTTACTTCTCTCAGGAATAAAGGGTAAGTTTAGAGTATTGCAAGAAACTAAAGATAATGGAAAGGAATCGCGGCTTTGGGAGACACCAAAAGTGGTACTGCTAATTGGCATTCCAGCGGGAGCTATTATAGGAGTGGTTGCGGGGCTTGTGGGAATAGGAGGTGGAATCTGGCTATCTCCATTAATCATACTGACAGGAATGGCCGATCCAAAGCGCGCTGCAGCAACCTCCAGTCTCTTTATAGTAGCAAACTCCATTGCGGGATTTCTTGGACAGTCTGTAAGCAAACCTATTGACTATGCAATCTTGCTACCTCTGGCCTTAGTAGTCGTTGCCGGGGGACTGATTGGATCCAGGTTAGGTGCATTCAAGTTCGATCATGATAAAATGCGGATAATAGTTGGTGCAATAGTTGGAGTGGCCGGGCTTAACCTCACGATAAAATTCTTGTTATCCTGAACATAAAAGAGAGGACTTCATGCTGAAATCTAGGTAATCACGACACGGTTTCCTCCACTAAATGATAACCTGTTGATCCATTCGGATAAATATCTCGAATTTCTGCAGTTTGCAAGTTCCCAGCTTTATCTGTTGCTCTTACAACTATGTTGTATTTTCCTTTATTCTGAGGAATCCAATCTAGAGCCCAAAGTACCCAACAATTATTCGAAAGAGGATCTTTGATATTCGCACTTTGCCAAGTGTTTCCACCGTCTATGCTGACTTCTACCTTGGATATTCCCCTATCGCCAGCAAATGCTACTCCTGCTATTGGGCTTTTGCTTCCTAGGGCCGCAGTGTTTGCGGACAGCTCTTCAAATCTGTTCCGTAATGCATCTCCTGGAAAGACAATCTTTGAATGTGTTTGATATTTAGCATTGTTTGCCCAACCTCTTCTTTGCCAAAAGCCCTCATAGACCCTATCTACTAGTTCAATTTCAGTTATCCATTTTGCATTCATCATTCCATATAATCCTGGAACAATTGCCCTTAGGGGGAAGCCGTGCTCTGCAGGTAACGGAACTCCGTTCATCTCGTATGCAAGAATGGTTCCATCCATCAGTCCCCTATCAAGAGGTATCCCAACATCATAACCGTCAGAGCACCTAAATACAATGTAAATTGCCTCCGGCAAGACTTGTGCCTTTTCTAATATGCTTTTTAGGGAAACCCCTCTCCAATATGCGGTGCTGATAAGGTCACCCTCAACTTTGTCACTTATGCATTCAAGTGTAGCATACTCGCTAACAGAAGGCATAGCTTTTAGCTCGTGATAAGTGTACTGCACAGGACCGTTCCTTAGTAAACCTTTGACATTGAGCCTCCAAGAGTTTGCATCAACTGATGGCACAATTATGTTTGTATCTATTCTGTAGAATTTTTCATTTGGAGTAAGCTCAGAAGCTACAAATGGAGTAAGTGTATCCTGAGCAAATATACTGCCTGCGGGAATACGAGCTGAAGGTGGTGGCAGGGGTACCTTTGGACTGGATACTGGCGTCGAAGACTTGCTGTAGAATGGGAAGCTTCTAGCCCAGAAAATAAAGATGCCAACTCCAATAGTGGCAGCTGCCACTGTAATGAATTGTTTTCTACTTATTCTCCTAACACTCGAATCTGAAGAGGGGTCAAATTTTTTTTCTCCTCTTTGTCCCGCCTCTGAATTTATTTCTGCATTAAGAGCATTGAGGGGTTTAACTCCCTCTGGAGGTATAGTAGCGGCACCTCTTTGAAAGAGGTATAACAACATACGACCATAGACGACATTTGGCAAAAGAAGAAAAAGTAGAGCATATTGAATCTCTGATGATCCAGTCAGTAATTCACTTAATTGTAAAAGGATGGCGCTTATAGCAACCATTACCAGATAGGGAATAAACGAAAGTTGTACTAGATTAACAATTGTATTCTTGCCAGAAAGTTTACTGTATAATTTATGGAGTAATATTGCAAGCCCGCCATAAAGTACCAAGTTAATAATAATTGCTATAGTGAACGCAGTATATTTTGCCAGAGAACCAAGCGTAGCAACAGAGGAAGACTCTATCTGTCCAGGCGTAAGCGAGAAAACTGTTTGAGAGGCAAGCTCTGGAACGAATAGCCCTCCAGCAATTATCCTAAAAGCTGCAGCCACTATTAGAGCAACGCCGCCAGCGAGTAGGCCTAGGACTAAGGTTCGTGTTTCCCTGTTAACCATATCTACTAGTCATATCATCATTGTCCTTAGACATTTTTGCATCAGTTGAATTTCACTACCCTCTTCTATACAGGAGGCGCAGTTATGATCAAAAAGTAATTTGAAGCGGAATGTCATAGAGTACTTGTCAGAGACATACATTAAAGCATTTTTCCAAATTGAGAGTGACAAGAAATTAATGAATAATAAGTCAGTTCATGGTCTAGGGTTTCAATGAACTACATACTGAGATTCACAAGTGACGGATAGCTGTTGGCGAAGCTCAGAAGCCTATTAGGAAAAATTTTGTTTCTATATAAGGAAATTTACTGAACCCAAGTGTGCTAAAGAGGTGGTCTCTTTATACGTCAAAGACAATCTCATAGTGTGGAGCGGGTTCTTATTCAGCAACCAAGAGAACAGTTCAAGAAAGAGACATAAAGTAGACGTCAGTCTGAGATTATATGCATGCAGGTTGTCATTTTAAGTAAGAATGATGAAGTAATTGACCAGATCCTTGCACCATGGCACTATTGATACAAAACAAGGGCCCAGAGGGTTCCAGCAGAAAAAACTTTAGAATACGGACTCAATGAACTAGTGGCATGCATTGAAAAAAAAGCAGGTCCAGTCATTTGCTGTACTTACCCATTCGGTTATAGATTTCGCTATTGGTTCAGGTAGAGCGAGATCGCGCCGAAAATTGAAATAATAAATCCAAGAGACTCAAAAACGGTACAAGAGGAAGTACCTCAATTTTACAGTCTCCCTTTGAACAGAGAAGTGTAGATCGCTTCTCTCTATAGTTTTTCCGTCTGACTGAGAAGCCCGTCAAAACGATCCTTAAAAGTGATGTTGAATTATTTGCCAAAAAACTGTTGTTTAACAAGCCCCTCAAATTCCAGATCCGACATTCCTTTCTTTGCCTGGATCATTTGAATGGCATCATCGCCTACTACATACCTCACATTAGGGTTATCGCTTGTTACCGCTTTCAATATTACTTTCGCTACTTCTTCTGGTGGAGTACCTTGGTCATAGATAGGGCCCCAAACTTTCTGCATTGTCTGAAGCTTTGGTGCATATGGTGAACTGGGCTCAGCCGTCTTTTGTCCTACTTTAGCGTTACTTAAGAAATTAGTCCTGATAGTACCCGGTTCTATGAGTATGACTTTTACGCCAAATGAGTCAGTTTCGAAGCGCATAGATTCAGAGATTCCTTCAAGCGCAAATTTGGTACCGTGGTATGCTGGGCAAAGCGGGAGGGCAATTCTGCCACCCATTGAGCTTACGTTTACTATTGTTCCTCCTTGCTGTTTTCTCATAATAGGAAGTACTGCCTTCATTATCCTTATGGCACCAAACAGGTTGGTTTCAAACTGGGCCTTAATTTCATCCATCGAGAGATCCTCCAAAGCTCCAACCAATGCATAACCTGCATTGTTAACTAGTACATCCATTCTTTTACTTTCATCATTAATTCTACCAATCGCATCCTCTACTGATTTATCACTATCCACGTCCAACTCGACCACTTGAATTGGCAGTTCGCCTTTGTTAGAAATGTCCCTTAATGCCTTGGCTTTGTCAGCATTTCTAACCGTAGCATATGTACTAAATCCATTTTTAGCTAGTAGAAGCGACGCTTCAAATCCTATTCCACTAGAGCTTCCTGTTACAACAGCGGTTTTTTCTTCTGTCATTTTTATTTGTCAGCTCCATGCTAAAGGAGGTATTTGCTATTCTTATTTCTAGTGTCAGCATTTAGCTTTGAGGTCTAAAGGACACCTTGAGCAGACAGAAGACCCATAACAAATGGTAAACTCAATGCAATCATTTACCAAGGTCATCATCTTGACTTGTTGTCAACATAAAACACGACCCCGGACGGTTACGGCAGAAAAACTTTAGATATGAAACCCAATGCAACTAGAAGGCGGGCCCAAGGGGGTTTGATTCCTGCATGTAAAGGGGTTCAACACTTCAAGCTTTATACTTTCTGATGGGAGGTTTTTTCAAATCCTTTTCCCTGACTCGAGCACCGATAATTCTGGATACAACTCCCAATGGGCAAGCGTCATATAGCATACAAGAAGTTCCTCTTTTGGAAATAAACAAAGTTTCAGATATACTAAGAAATGGAAGTGATAAAAAAGATAGAGCACTCATAAATTCAAAGCAGATAGCATAAAAACAAAAAAGAGGCGAGTATGGCTGTAAAGAGGGCTCTGCTACTTTACCTCGACCCGAGTTGCTTCGCTCTCGCTCTCTGTTGGATTCTTCTTTGGTAGATCAAGTCTTAGAATTCCATCGTCTACTTTGGCAGAAACCTTTGAGGGAATTATCTCCTCTGGTAATGGCACATTGCGATAGAAAGACCTGAATAGCCTTTCGCTGTATACATATCTTTTACCTTTTTCTTCATCTTTTTCAGAATGCTTGCCCGAGATTTCTACAGAATACTTAGTCGCCTTAACACTGACGTTCTCCTTTCTAATTCCAGGAACCTCCAACTGTAGGTCAAACCTATCGCCTCTGTCTACTAATTCATAAGGCGCCATTCTCATGTCTCTGGCTTCAAACATGGAGGGCAATTCCCAGTCCATTGGAAAGGACCAAGGCCGGGACATCATCCTTTCCATTTCTTTTCTATAGCTTTCAAACATATTGTCAAATTGTCTTGATGGTACTATAGGACTTCTTTCTGGTTCTTCACGCTTCCTTTCGCTCGAGGAACTCATAGAATTAAATGTGGACAATATTATTTGAAGGCTTTCATCACTGTGCATCTTTACTCGAGCTTCTGAGCCATTCTTCCTCATCTGTGATTGAAACATATGTACTATCTTGATTGTGCAAGATTTCTTATCTCGAGACGTAAATTCCTCTTATGCCAGGAAGATTTGAAATATCTTTTGCAAAAACTCTTGTGTTACATATACGTCATAAAACCACCATCCAGCTGCCATTTGTGCTCGTTCGTCGTAAATGCACCTTTTGCCATTAATTGATACTGGCTCTGTCCCACTTGCTTAATACTTCATAGCATTCCGCTATATTCTCAAAGCCCTTTATTTTTCGCTTGATAGGAATTGATCTGAAATTAAAAATACCCTCTATCTGCATCTTTGTGGATGGTGAGACAATGATTTGGTCTTCAGTAGCCACACCTTCCATTCTACTAGCTAAATTAACATTAGTGCCTATTGTTGTAAATTGGTCTCTCTTTTCCGTCAGTATTAGCCCTACCAATACATTTCCAGTATTCATGCCACATCTCAGGTGAATTGATATTTCCTCCTTTTGACTTAACCTAGATTTCCAGAGGTCAATCCAATCCACCTTGATCTCCTCAAAAAAATCCCTTAATTCTAACGCTGCGTTAACCGCAGATATGGCACCTTTTTTTCCTTTATCATTAACATTAGTGTCTTTAAACCCATAGAATGCCATGATTCCATCCCCAATGAACTTATCCAATACACCATCATATTTGTGGATAATTGTTGCAGCCTCTGAAAAGAATTCTCTGAGAAATGCCACAACCAACTCTTGATGGAACTGCAAAGTTTCGCATAAGACAGAGAAACCACTGATATCCCAAAACACAATTGTTAGAATCTTGTTCTGCATAGTTACTAATTCCGGATCTCTTATTTGCTCTAACACCACAGGATCAACATATTTTTCTAGACTTGTATGCATCTTCTTGAATTCCACTGAGTTATCGAAAGCAAAAGTAGATTCCAACAGCTCTAGACGCTCATCGTTTGTAAGGGAGTCTTCTTCCATTGGTAAAATGACCACGGTTCCTCTCTCATTAGGATGAAGTAAGCAAAAGTAGGGCATACTTTTTGCTCCTTGCGAACTGTTGAACTGGATAGAACTGGCATTTCCCACCAAGATTTCGCCAGTATCAAATATTCCATCAGAGATGAGGGTATCGGGATTGCCTGAAACTAATCTGTGATTCCTTGTGTCATGATTTATCCATCTGATTTCCTGTCCTGGTAAAACCTTGACGAATCTGGGATGGAAATACTTTTTTCTTCTTGCATCCCACTTGTCGTCTCTTTGAATTATTACTACATTATCCAAGGGCTTACGATCACATGCCTTCTATCTATTGTTAACGGGTAGTATAACAGTTTGCCATTATTCGCATATGATAAAATTGAAGAATTATTAGTTCAAAGTGTTTGAAGAAACTGTTGAAAGCTTACCCTAAGTTTTAGGCCACAGCATGGACACAACCCTCCGTCCCACTCGATAAATATCTCACATATCTGGCATCTTTTTTGTCCAGCAGAACATCTTCTTCCAGAACATCCAGATGGCCTCGCGCTGGTAGCGACCGGTACAGACTTTCCGCCAGTCGCACTAAAAGACCGGACAATCAAGATAACGCAGTGCAACAATTTTTACATATTTCCAGCTATAGGCCTTGCCGTGAGAGCTTCAGAGGCAAAACGAGCGACTAATAGGATGATGGTCCCAGCAGCTAAGGCTCTTGGCAACATTTCTCGGGATTGTGCTAATAATACACTACCGAGTTGCTGCCACCAATTGAGAATATGAGAGATGTAGCTATTCAAATTGCAGTTATGGTCGAAGTACAGGCCCAGCAGGATGGAGTGTTGCAGATAATGAGCGAACAGGACTTGCGCGAGCGAGCGCAACGAAGGTTTTGGATACCACAATATCTCAGCTACAAACATATCATAACAGAGAACATCTCGAATTAGTCCCAGCCAAATTTTTCATGTTCTCTTATCTAAAGAGGTTTGTCTTTGCCAAGTCTACTATTTCGTCTCCACGGCCATTCAACACAGCTTTAATCATGTACAGAGTAAACCCCCGTATCTGCTCAAGGTTAATGGTTGGAGGTATAAGTAATTCCTGAGGGTTCACAACAACATCTACCAATGCAGGACCGTTGTGCTCTAGAGCTTGATTCAGCAATGGCTTCACCTGCTCAGGTCTTTCTGCACGAAGGCCCAAAATTCCAGCAGCATTCGCAAGCTTTGAGAAATCAGTATCGACTAAACTTGTGCCATGGGTCAGTATGCCAGCAGCCTTCATCTCTAGTTCGACAAAACTCAGCGCTCCATTGTTGAACACAACAATCTTTACAGGCAGCTTCAGTTGCCTTAAGGAAAGAAAGTCGCCCATCAGCATCGAAAATCCGCCGTCGCCGGATAGACAAATTACCTGACGGTGGGGAAAAACTACCTGAGCTCCAATGGCCTGAGGCAGAGCATTTGCCATCGAGCCATGGGAGAACGATCCCAATAATCTGCGTCTGCCATTCATCTTCAGGTACCGCGCCGCCCAAAGCGTCGGAGTACCAACATCGCATGTGAATATTGCATCGTCCGCTGCAATATCATTAATGATTTTTACAACGTACTGAGGATGGATTGGTGTTCGTCCAGGTTCGCTTACAGCAGCATATGAGTCTAAATCCTCTCGAGATTTCTTGTAGTGATCCAACGATGCCCTTAGGTGTCCTTTATCATCACTTTTCTGCTTGATTAAAGGTTTCAATGCAACCAGAGTGTGGCGAATATCACCTACGAGCCCAAGGTTCACTTTCGTTCGTCTACCTATCTGCTCACCTCGAATGTCTACTTGGATGATGTATGCACTAGGTGGGTAAAATTGCTGGTACGGAAAATCTGTGCCAAGCATGAGCAACAAGTCAGAGTCCATCATTGCATGATAGCCAGATGAAAAGCCAAGCAGTCCGGTCATACCTACATCATAAGGGTTATCATATTCAATGAACTCTTTTCCTCGCATTGCGTGGACAATAGGAGCTTGGAGAAGGCCTGCAATTTGAACCAGTTCCGAATGAGCACCTGCACAACCTGCTCCACCGAGAATGGTTACTTTCTGCGCGGAATTGAGAACCTCTGCAAGCTTAGCTATTTCTTCTTTGGACGGACATATCATTGTCTTAGGCTGCTCAAAAGGTATGAATGGCCTACTCGAAATAGCGTCTCGCAGTGCAAGATCTCCAGGCAGAACAATGATCGACACTCCTCTAAAAGAAATTGCAGTTCTTATTGCAATTTCAAGAACACGTGGAATCTGCTCAGGATGAGAAACCAGCTCACAGTATTTGCTACACTCGCTGAATAGAAGTTCAGGATGAGTCTCCTGAAAGTATGCACTTCCAATTTCCATAATTGGAATGTGAGCTGCAATTGCCAGCACCGGTACCCTGTTACGATAGCAATCGTAGAGTCCATTAACAAGGTGTGTGTTTCCTGGGCCACAGCTTCCTGCACAGACAGCAAGATTTCCGGTAAGGTGAGCTTCAGAGCCAGCTGCAAATGCGGCACTTTCCTCATGGCGGACATGCACCCAGGAAATATCTCTTTCGTGCTCACGTATAGAATCAGTAATTCCATTCAGAGAATCACCCGAAATACCATACACTCTCTTTACTCCAGCTGCTATTAAGGACTCAATGATAACGTCTGCAACCTTCTTTGCCAAGCCTTATTTGATCCCCTTAGGTTGTTGGAGTTGTTGTCCTTGAAATGTTAAATATGTTCTTCCCTCCGAGTACAGTATAATTTTTTTTGCTAGTCTGCAAAAGAACCAAAAACTAAACCCAAATTTAGCCGTGCGCCCTAGGCGTCAGAAATTCGGCCAATTCTGTCCTATCTGAATAGCCAAACATAATGATTCACACAATTGCTTCTCTAGGATCAGGCAGGTTGTGTTGAATGAAAGTGTCAATTCTTTCTTTAGGAACCCTTCCATTATCTTGCTGAGCCCACCTGGGTGCTAAAACAGGGTGGTTATACCTCAGATAGATCTGTCGACTCAAAAACTGGCGAGTCCTCAAAACAGAGAGAAGGCCCATCCAATCCGCTTCTCTATCGTCCGGGTATTTACTCAATTGTAGCAGGCCTATTTTTACAGATTGGCGATATCATAGCAACTCAGCATTTCAACTATCCGTTTTGAAATTGTGGCAGAAGCTGCTGCTGTTATCATATTGTTCCTTCTTCTTTTGATGCTTCTTTCGCATCTTCTTCTACTATTTGTACCGAACTTGTATCTTTATTCCGTCCGAGTCATATGTAAAACCTGATCTTTCCTCCAAATCAGTGAACCCTTTTCCGTACCTTGACAATTGTTTTACCGCTCTTTGAAATTCCTCTCTACTTGTCAGATCTATGCTGAATTGATTCAACCCAACGCTTTGCGGCGAAGCTGGCAAAATCTCAGTTCCAAGCCATGTGTTGACTGCTATATGGTGATGATATTTACCTGCTGCAAAAAAGGCGGCACTGGGAAGAGTCGCTGTGAGGTTTAATCCAAGAATTTCGTGATAGAAGTTCGTTGCCTTGGTCAAGTCTTGTACATGTAAATGAACATGACCAATTGTAGTCTTAGAGGGCATCCCTTTCCATCCTTTGTCAGTAGATTCTCTTAGCAAGTTTTTGGTGTTCAAAGGCAGCGTTGCCATCTCTATCCTGTTACGGTGCCAATTCCATTCTGTCATCGGTCGGTCTCTATAAATCTCAATTCCAATAAAATCAGGGTCTCGGATGTAGATAGATTCCGATACAAGATGGTCAGCAAGACCGTCAAAATATACTTGATCACGATTATCACGTAGATTTTGGAGCACATCTGCTAGGTGTTTTCTCTCTGGAAGCAATATCGCAAAGTGATATAATCCAGCTCTTCTGCTAGCAGTGACTAATAATGGGTTAAAGGTGTCATTGTCGGTGTTTGCCTTTGCTTTCAACAGTTCTATGAGATGAGGAGATGAGTTGCCATCTGCAGACAGCAGCGCTCCCTCATCTGAAATTTTGCTGACTACCTTAAACCCTAGAATTTTCTCATAAAAATCGAGTGATCGCTGAAGATCAGTTACATTCAAACTAACATTTCCTATTTTCATGGAAGAACCGATCTTGAAGTGTTGTTCTCCTATCAAAGATTCATTTATTTTACTCATATTCATATGAAAGAATTGCTATTCTGACTATTAAACGCGGTAGTAATTTCATACCAAGTCGGTTAACAGTACCCAGGTTAGTAAGCCCTGACTAACTACTATAATGTTATTATAGATTGCTGTTTAACGGGTGCCATGAGTGGTGGAGCACTAGAATAGAAAAACATGCACCTGATGAAGACGCTCGATGACGCATGGAGCTCGCAAGACTGTTATTATTTGAAGAGGGCCCAGAGGTTCCTACAAAAAACCATAGAAATGAGACCCGGTATAACTAGAAGGCGGGCCCAAGGGTCCCCGTGCTTTTAGAAGCGCTATAAGGAGGTTTCAATCTGAAGGTGTGCTATGGTAGCAAAAATGTTTTTGTTCCCGAGCAGGCCAGGGGGATCCGACAAAAAAACTTCAAAATTTGGACTCAAGGCAATTGGAGGGGTGTTCGGTGGAACCCAGAATAATATCATTTCCTGGATTGTTAAACCCCTCAGTATTCTTGTGGCTAGAACTGGTTTTGCAGGTCGGTGATGATAATTTATAATTTAAGAAAAAAAGGACATTATGCCGAAAACATTCGGGGATCATCTATCGTACTCATTATATAAATGACATCCAAGAAATTATCTAGAATGAGTGATATCAGCAGTTCTCAATTCAAGGGTACTATCGGAAGGACTTGGGAAGAATCTAAGCCATGGTGGCCGCAACCGATTCGTACTCCAGCTGATGCTCCCGACGTTCTCTACCTTATACTAGATGATGTAGGATTTGGATGGCTGAGTTGCTATGGTGGTCCTATCGATACTCCAAATATAGACAATCTTGCAGCAAACGGGCTACTATACAATAACTGGCATACTACAGCGCTATGTTCCCCTACGAGGGCATGTTTGCTTACTGGCCGAAATCACCATTCAGTAGGGATGGCCAGTATCCCGGAGTCTGCAACAGGTTTTCCAGGATATAACGGGATAATGCCAAAAGAAAAAGCCGCCATCGGTGCTATGCTACGGCAATATGGATACAGCACTTACTGCGTTGGTAAATGGCACGACACACCAGACACTGACACAGGTCCAGAAGGACCATTTGACCGCTGGCCTGTGGGAGAAATGATGGGATTTGATAGATATTATGGGTTTATGGGGGGAGATTGCAATCAATGGTACCCCGCTTTGGTCTGGGACCACCACCCAGTTGCAACTCCAAAGACACCAGAAGAAGGCTACCATCTAAGTGTTGATTTAGTTGATAAGGCAATTTTGTTTCTCGCCAATCATGAATCTGTAGCTCC
>Ga0075430_100001798_pt1 | contig 17536 bp, 12 predicted proteins | sample RhiMetdeltSRZDD4_FD_75294 | JGI IMG/M metagenome (GOLD analysis project Ga0075430, IMG submission 75294) | Populus rhizosphere microbial communities from Tennessee, USA - Rhizosphere MetaG P. deltoides SRZDD4 | ecosystem: Host-associated > Plants > Roots > Rhizosphere > Soil | place: USA... | reverse complement strand
GGGTTGATGTAGCCCGAGATGCGATCAACCACGCTCCCGCTCATCGTCGGGTCCACGCCGGCGACAACATTTGGCCGCTGGTTGCTTCCGAGCAGCCCCGAGTTGTTGTTCGATGAGTAGACGCTGACCGGGAAGCCGTTCTGAAGGCGCGTTGCCGCCGACACCGACCAGCCACCCAGCAGGGCGTTGGCGACGCCTTCGTTCAACCACTTATGCCCTTCGCCGAAGGGGAGGATGACCGTGCCGTTGATATTCACGCGATGCGGCAGGTCCAGCAACGAATACGCGTACTCGGCGTCAAGATCGTAGTTGTTGATCGCGCTGCCAGAGCGGTTGACATACGTGTTCGACTCGCCGAACTGGTTGTCCATCAGGCGGCTGAACGTGTAGTTCGCGTTGATGCCCCAGTTGTTCCGGACCCGTTTGTCGAACTTCAGCGTCAAGGCGTTGTATCGCGTACGACCCTCGGTGACGCGATGTGCCAACACGTTGTCGAACTGCGGGAACGGCCGTAGGAGCTGCCCGCGCGTGATCGTGGGGGATGCTGCCAGGTTGCCAAACGCGCTGTTGCCGAAGAACGGGTTCGGAACCAGATCAAGCAGCGCCGCACCCATCGACTGATACTTCGGATCCAGTTGGTTGATGTTCACCGTCGCGTCCGACGTCCCACCCATGGTCAGGTGCTCGGAGCGACTGCCGGAGTAGCCAATCGAGAGAGCGATACCACCCGGCATCTCACGCTGGAGGTCGACGGAATACTGCTGCACTTGCCCGGCCTGCGAGTTCTGATCGACGAAGTCGATGACACCGCCCGCGCCCTGGGCGAGTCCCTTCGAGTTTCCCTGCGGCGGCGTGATGCCGTTCGGGAAGGGATTGCTCACCGTGTTCGCCGGTGTGCGGTTGCCGTCGGTGCTGGACAGGTAGGTCGTCGTCTGGGTGTAACCGAGCCGGCCCATCGCCGTTTCCCCGACGCCGGAGAATTGAACCGGCGCCCAGAAGAACCCGTAGCCGCCACGTATGACTGTCTTATCGCTGAGAGACCAGGCCACGCCGCCGCGAGGCGCGACGCCATTCAAGGCCTTCCCCTGGTGCGTGCCGTAGCCGTTCTGACCGGCATACATCAGGCCGCCCTTCAAGTTCAGCCCCGCAACCTGTACTGGGAACGGCGCATCGCGATCGAAGCCGACCGTCACTTCGTTGTTGGCTTCGTAGACGCCGGGCTCATACTCGTACCGGAGACCGTAGTTGAGCGTGAGTTTCGAACTGATCCGATATTCGTCCTGTGCATAGCCCGCAAAGTAATTGATCCGATACTTTGCCGGCGTCGCATAGACGATGCTGCCGGTCGACGGATAGCCAAGGAGGAAGCTCGCGAACGCATCACCACCAGAGGCCGTTGGACTCGCAGCCGTGAACGCCTGCGAGAACGTGTAGGTGCCGGCCGAGTTGCCGTAGGCATTGGTGTCCGCGAGCATCTGGCGGTACTCGCCGCCCATCTTGAACGTGTGGTGACCAACAAACTTGGACACCGTAGCGTTTACGGTCCTCAACCCGTGCGTGGTTTCACTCGGTCCCCCATTGCCGAAGCCGTTGTAGCCGGTGATCGTCACGTTCGGGAACGTGTTGTAGGTCATCTGATTGACCAGGCTCGCAGGGAACCCAAGCATCGCCGCATCAGCCGCGGGATAGTTGCCTCCGAAATCCTGGAACCGGTTGACGCCGACGCGCACGGCGATCGCCGTCGAGTTGTTGGGCACAAAGACGTTGTTGACGGCTACGAAGTCGACGGTGCGAAACAGCAGGCTCGCGCCGGGATCGCCGGGTACCGAACCGTGGGGCCCGTAAAACGCGGAGCCCGGTTCCTTCGTGTGCTGGTGGGCGTACATCCCCGTCGTGGTCCACTTGTCGCTCCACCGCTGGTCGACCTTTACCGTCTCCTGATTCTGCGGGCCGTCGTCGAGCGTCGCGTTCCCGTTGAACGATCTGCCGGAGGTCGGCGTCGGCATCGCCGCGAGCATGGCCTTGGCGACCGGACTGATCCGATTCGCGGGAATCACATTGCCGGGGAATGGATCACGAACGATGACGCCATTGACTGTCCGCGTCGTCAGCGGGTCGTAGAGGATCGTTGTGGAACTCGAATAGTTACCAAGCCGCTCTGTTGCCGTTGGCAGTGTCAGGACGTTGTTGCGCGTGCTGCGTTGGTTGTAGTCGTCGGTGCTGAACCAGAAGAACGTCTTGTTCTTGACGATGGGCCCACCGACCGAGCCTGCCCAGTTGTAGTAGTACTGCGGCGGATTCGGGACACCCGCACGCTTGGCAAAGAACAGCGTGCCCGTTGTCGCACCCGGCTTGTTCACCAGCAGCGCACTGCCGTGCCAGGTATTGGAACCCGATCTCGCCGTCGTGTTGAAGACCCCGCCGGCGGCGTGGCCCATGTCGGCTTCGTAGGTCTTGGTCTGAACTTTCAATTCGTCGACCGCTTCCATCGATGGAGCGATCGTCGGTCGGTTGACGAAGTCGGTGATCGGCACCCCTTCAATCAGATAGCCGTTGCCGCGCTTCGGCCCTCCACCCACCGAGATTGACGAAGAGCCGGACTGGTCCTGGTACCGCACGAACTGAGGATCGCCCGACTGGATGACGCCAGCCGTCGAGATGGCGGCGAAGAACGTGTTCCGGCCGAAGATCGCCAGATTCTGAAGCTGCTCACGACCAAGCGATGAGCCGACGGTAGCGCTCGCTCGCTCGACGAGGGGCGCTTCACCGGTCACCGTGATCTGCTCGGAGATGGCACCAACTTCGAGCGTGAAGTCCTGCACCAGCGACTGCTGGGTTCCAATACGGAAGCCTTTGCGCTCTTCACCTTTGAAACCCGGCAGCGCCACCTTGACTGTGTATGTACCAGGCAGGACGCTCGTAAACGCGTATTCACCGACTTCGTTGGACACGACCGTGCGGGTCGCGTTCGTCTCCTCATTGAGGAGAGTGACTTCGGCGCCAGGAACCACTCCCTGGGCATCGCGGACAGCGCCACGCAAGGCGCCCTGATAGGTCTGTGCGGTGAGGCTGGCCGCACACGCGACCATGATCAGCACGCCGACAATGACCGACTTCATATTTGCGCTACTCGTCATGCAGGCATCTCCCTGTCGAACCACCTCGCGCGGACGCTCGGTTCGTCGATGTGCACAAGAGAGCAATCGACGCGCCACGCCGAGACCCATGCGATCGAAGACGGCTATTCAGCGATATTTGCCCGGAGATCGTGTGTATCCACACGTCGCGCGCACTCTGACTCGACCGCGCGCAGACCACACATTTCTGTGGAGCGCGTGATCGAGCCTGCCAACGATGGAGTATTTGCGGATACCGCGGGAGGCTCTTCGCGCACAACGCGCGCGCAGCAACGCGCGCATTCCTCAACGCCGGAGCGCAACTCGACATGCCGACGCCGCATCACAGCGAAGAAGGCACGGCGTTGTCGAAGCGGTGTTATGGAGAGCCAGAAGTGTCGGAGATCGCGAGGCCGTTCAGTGCGCGATGGACGCGAGGAGGCGTTGCATCGCGGCAGCTTCAAGCATGGAAAAGCGCCAGCCCTCGGCGTCCCGCCGGTTCAGTATCTGGTCCGGCCACTCGGCCCGCATCACGCCGGCGTCGCCGTGATATCCATGCCCGAGCAGGAGATGGCCAACCTCGTGCGCCAGCACCCGGCCGAGCAATGTCCCGCGATCGACACCAACGCGGGCCGCCGCGCTGGCAATGCGATCCGCAAAGACGGTGGCCAGCCAGCCGCGATTGGTTTCCTCGACGATATAGGTGACGCCGTACGCGTCGGGGTGCAGCGTCGTACTGAACAGAGGCGCGTCAATGATGCGAACGACCACCTCGGAGGGCTTGAGCGAATCGTCGCATGGATCACCAGGGTCGCCGGGCGCCTCGATCCGCCCGCACAGCCTGAATGTCACGTCCATTCCGGTGTCACGAAGAATCGGACCCGCTTCACGACGGGCGCTGAGCAGTTCGTCTGCCGAGATGCCGGCGGCGTTATAGAGACGGATGGTCAAACCGACGGGTGACTCGGCGGCCACGCGGACGACCGCCACTGTCGCAGCCATCAGGGCTACAGCCGCCCACGCCGCGAGTCTCGTCGCCATCGACCTGTTGAACCGGATATCGGGGCTCAATCGGCCAAAAGCGTATCACCTCCGTCCATGGAACAGACGAAGGTGAACCGTTTAGAGATGTTTGACGAGCGAGGCGACTATTTTGTCAGCTTGGCCGAGCGGAGAGAACATCCATGAACACCTCCATCGCGATGCTCATCTCCTCCTGCGTTCCAACCGACACACGGGTCCAATTCGTCATCGGCGGAAACGGCCGGCCCACATGCACCCCCCTCAGTCCACAGGCGTTGAGAAACGCGCGCGAGTCACGCCTGATGTTGACCATGATGAAGTTCGCGTCCGACGGCGCAACCCGGTAACCCGCGGCCCTGAAGGCGTCCACCATGAACGCCCGGACCGAACGGTTCCGCGCCGCCATCTGCCGCGTGTTATCGATGTCATCCAGCGATGCCGCCGCTGCCGCAAGACTGAGCGAGCTGAGACTGGACCGCGAGTGGCGCACTTTGATCTGCGCGATGGTATCCGGGTGTGCGATCGCATAGCCCACGCGCATGCCAGCCAACCCATGGATCTTCGAAAATGAGCGCGTCACGATCAGACGTGGATAACTCGCGACCAGCGGAATCATCGTGTCGAACCCAGGCATGTCCGCGTAGTGGAAGTAGGCCTCGTCCACAAGCACCCTTGTGTCGGGCGACGCGGACGCAAGCCTCGCAATCATCGACGTCATGTCTGCTGCCGGCACCACGGTGGCGGTTGGATTATTCGGACTGCAGACGTAGACCAGTCCGGCACCGACAGCCTTTGCCCCCATCGCCACCACATCCAGCCTGAGCGCGGGCGTGAGTGGCACGCCGATGACAGGCGATCCGATGTGCTGGGCGGACCGCATCGGAGCTTCATAGCTCGGACGCGCAGTAATCAAGGCTCTGGTTCGATTCGTGAAGGCATACACCGCGGCACGCATCACGTCGCCGGAACCTCCAGAGATCAGGACGTACTCCCGCGGCACATCGTGCGCGGCGGCAATCGCCGCCACGAGATCCCTCGCCAGGAAGCCCGGATAACGGTTCGCATTGGCCGCCATCTGCCTGACCGCCGCGATCGCACCAGGCCCAGGCCCATAGGGGTTTTCGTTGTTGCCGATGTGGATGGCAGCAGCGGACTCGGCCGGCGCGGCGATACCGGCAAAGGCACGCAACGTACCTGCGCCTAGCGTGTGAACGAACGCTCGCCGGTCCACAACCAGTTTCCCCCTCGCGGCCTCGAACGATCGCCGCACGTCCTGCGCCACTGGTTAGCAAGCTCCGAGCCACCCACATCGAAGGACAGTGGCCGTGAGAGATCGGGGTTTTCTGCGGGGAACAAGGGTGACGCGACGCCTCTCCGCTGCTCGGCGTCCCGCACGACCCATACATCATTGGCGTTGGCCCATCGCTGGCGCGACAGTCCTGAAGGATGGCCGCACGCGGCGAGCGAGTGAACCGCTACGGCTCCGGCAACTCGAGTCGGATCTGCTTAAGCGCGTCGGCTGACTCGGGCAGCTCCGTCATTCCCGCCGGCAACTTATTCGTCTTGAGAATGTAGGCGACCACGTCGCGCGTCTGCTGCGGGCTGAGCGACCCGGGGTTGTCTTCCGGCATGTAGTTGTTAATCGTGTCGTAGAGGTCCCACAAGCTCTTCTGCGTCCAGTCGCTGCCCCACATGCGCGACGCGTGACAGCTCGTGCACTTCTCTTCGTAGACAGCCCCCCCGCGATTTGCCTGCGCCGCTGAGTACACGCCCTGGCGTACGGTCGTAGGCGCCTGTCCGAGGAGTACCACGCCGAACACGAGGCTCAGGATAGCGAAGGCGATGCGTGCACTGGTTGATCGCGAGCGGTGTAGACCCATCACATAGTTTTAGCTGCAACCTCGCCCACGGGCAACAGCGATGTACCATCCAGCGTGCTGTTTCTCGCATGGGTCATCGCAATCGCTGTGACCCTCACGCTCGTCGACACGCTCGTCGGTGGGCGTCGTATCGGGAATCTCAGCAAGATCGCTCCGCGCGCCGATGGGCCGGTCGTGTCGATTGTGGTCGCAGCGCGCAATGAGGAGCGGGGCATCGAAAATGGCGTGCGATCGCTCATTCGACTCACCTACCCCTCACTCGAGCTCATTATCGTCAACGACCGATCCACCGACCAGACGAAGGAGATCCTCGAGCGCCTGCGCAATGAGGACCCGCGAATCGTTGTCATGACCGTCGAGACGCTTCCCGCCGGCTGGCTGGGCAAGAACCACGCCCTCGCCCTGGGCGCGGCGAAAGCGCGCGGGGATCTGCTCCTGTTCACCGATGCCGACGTGGTGTTCGAACCATCCATGCTGGGACGGGCGGTCCGCGTCATCGAAGACGAGCGACTCGACCACCTGACCGCGCTGCCTGACGTCGTCACGAAAGGGATTGCGTTGACGGCGCTGGTCGTGTCGTTCGGCGTCCTCTTCGCCATCTACACGCGACCCTGGAAGGCGCGCGATCCCCGCAGCCGGCATCACATCGGCGTGGGCGCGTTCAACCTGATTCGAAGGACCGCCTACCAGCGCATCGGCACCCACGCGGCAATCGCCCTCCGCCCGGATGATGACCTTCAACTGGCCCGCGCAGTGAAGGAGGCGGGACTTCTTCAGGACGTCGTCCATGCGCGCGAGTTCCTCTCCGTGGAGTGGTACACGTCGGTTTCCGCGATGGTGGACGGCCTGATGAAGAACGCGTTTGCCGGTATCAACTACAGCGTTCCCGCCCTTCTCGGCTCGACGCTGGCGCTCTTCATCTTCAACATCTGGCCATGGATGGCACTCGCCGCGACCGTCGGCGCCGTACGAACCGTCGCGGCGCTAAACGTGATCGTCCTGTCCATCCTCGTTTTCGTGCACACCCGCACCAGCCGCCTCTCTCCTCTTTACGTGCTGCTCTATCCGTTTGGGGTGCTTGGCTTCATCTACATCCTGTGGCGATCGGCGCTCCTGGCTCTGACTCGCGCCGCAATCCTCTGGCGCGACACGTCGTATCCGCTTGAGCTGCTCAGACGAGCAGCTCCGGCCCCCCGACTCGACCGATAACCCGATGCCCATCAGACGCGCCGAATCTGTTTCGACTTGCGGCACAATGAAGAACACCATGAGCCACCTGCGCGGCCGGAGAGACATCTTGAAGAGCACCCTGACCCTTGCCGGGCTCGGCCTGATGGGGTTGCCCGACTGGGTGCTCCCTGCGCTGGCGCAAGGCGAGACGCTCGTACCGTTCACCGACCTCCCGGCGAATGTGAATTTCACACCCACGCCCGACCGCCGACAGCTCGACCTCCGCAAGGTGGACGGCCCGTTCACCCCAGCCGACCAGTTCTTTACGACGCAGCACTACGGCCACGCCACGATCGATCCGACGACGTTCCGCCTCAAGGTGTCCGGCCTCATCGATCACCCTCTGTCACTGTCCCTCGACGACCTCCGTCGGCTTGGCAATGCGGAACTTATCGCCGGCTTCGAGTGTTCCGGCAATCGTCGACCGCTGCAGGGGCTGTCCAGCAACGGCCGGTGGACGGGACTCCCGCTCAAGACAGTGCTCGACCGCGCCGGGATCAAGGCCCAGGCACGGGAGTTCGTGTTCTTCGGCGCGGACAGGGGCGAGGAGGAAGTCGAGTTCCGCACCCAGAAATTCAACGTCGAACAGCAGTTCGGACGCAGCCTTACCCGCGAGCAGGCGCTCTCCGGCGAGCCATTCCTGGCCTTCGCGCTGAACGGTGAGCCGCTCACGCGTCATCAGGGCGCGCCGCTGCGGCTCATCATGCCCGGCTGGTATGGCGTCGCCAACGTCAAGTGGCTGTCTCAGATTCACGTCCAGGAAGACGCGTATCTCGGCAAATTTCAGGCGCGGTGGTATCGCTCGCTCCAGGGGAAGATCATCGACGGTGAGCTCAAATGGACGGAGGCTGCCATCACCCGTATGCATCTGAAGTCGTTCATCGCGCGCGTAACGACCGATGGGATGCGACACAAGGTGCTCGGCATCGTGCTCCATGACGGTACGCCGATCCGAACGGTCGAAGTGAAGGTAGACGACGGCCCGTGGCAGCCCGCAACGCTCGACGGCTCGACGAAGGCCAAGTATTCGTGGAAGCTCTTCACCTATGACTGGAAGGGCGCGAAGCCCGGCGAGCATACGCTCGTCTCGCGAGTAACCGATGTGACCGGACGCGTTCAGCCGACGATGGAAGAGCTGGAGAACAAGAAGACATTCCTCGAAGACAACTCACAACACCCTCGGAAGGTGATGATCGCTAGTTGAACTACGCTTTTGCGGCCGTGCAAGCGCTCGTGACGAACGACATCTCGTTTGCGGGCGCACAACTCCGAGTACCAGGGTCGATCGCCATTCGTCTTTCTACGGTGCTCGGCAACCGGCGCGTCCATCGACTGATGGCACCGTTCCTCCGCCCGGGCGCTGTCGTCGTCGATGCCGGAGCCAACATCGGCTACAACACCGTGTATCTTGCGCGTCAGGTCGGACCGGGCGGTCGTGTGATCGCGGTCGAACCCGCCGACGACAATCTCAGGGTCCTCCGGGACAACATCATGAGGAATGCCCTGACGAATGTGACGGTCGCGCCGGTAGCCGCCGGGCGCACCAGTGAGACGCGCTCCCTCTACCTGCGCGGTGACATCAGCGCGGTCAACAGCTTCTATCAGGACAGTGCCTATGCCGACGTCACCGGCGTCGTCACAGTGCCGGTGAAGCCGCTCGACACACTGGTTCCCGGCGATGCGGACCTGGTGAAAATCGACGTGGAAGGAGCGGAACTCGACGTCCTGGCAGGCATGGCGCGGCTGCTGCGTTCACCGGGAATTGCGCTTGTCGTCGAGTGGCATCCGCTGCTGCAAGAGAAGGCCGGACACGAAGCCGACGCGCTGCCGCGGATGCTGTTGGAGAACGGTTTCAGGCTGGTGAGCGCTTCTCACACCCGGTCGGCGCCCGTCGCGCAGGCCGACCTTGCGTCGCTGATCGTCAGTCTCAGGAAGAGCGGCCGTCCGGTCGATCTGCTGGCCACGCGTGAACGCCGGGTCTGAAGACCCGGCCTGCGTACGATCCACGTGACGGGTCGGGCGTGACGCCGGGTCTAAAGACCCGGCCTACGTACGATCCATGTGACGGGCCAGGCGTGACGCCGGGTCTAAAGACCCGGCCTACGTACGATCGCTGTGATGGGTACGTAGGGCGGGTCTTCAGACCCGCCGCGCTCGCCTCAGGAGCGCCAGTTTCTCGGAACCTTGACCACATAGGTTCCGGCGATCTTGTCGTGCCACGACTGACGCTCTGGATCGCGAAGCACCCAGAAAAATCCCAGCCCGACGACAACCACCGAAAAGATCGCGGACAGACCGCGGACAAACGCATCACCCACGGTCAACGGTACGCCGTCAACGCGCACGATGCGGAGCTGACAGATGATGCCGCCCACCGTCGTGTGCTTCCACGCCCAGAATCCGATGTGGTACGCGAGCAGCGCCAGGAAGAACACACGGCCGCCACGGAAGGGCCACACGACCTGAACAACGAGCACCACGAGGATGATGTCGAGCACGAAGGCGGCAAGTCGGTCGCGAAACGCACCCCGCGGCAACGCAGACACTTCGTACGAAGCGGGCGCCGCCAGAGGCGGCGTCGGGCTCATCGACATTGCGGGCACTCCCGTCCCATCTGAGATACCAGCAGGCTCTGTCGGAGGCGGAGACGGCGGAAGGGGTGGGAATGGGGGCGGAGCGACGGGGACAGGCGGCGGCTGCTCCCGACGGTAGGCCGCGACAAACGCCAACGTCGCCGCACCAAGTCCCAGCACACCGAGCAGGGCAAACGCCACGAACCCCAGCACGGGCACCATGTAGATGAGCGAGACGACTGCGAAACCGATCACAAACGTCCCAGCCGCATACGCGGGGCTGGGTTCTTCGCTACGCCAGATGCGGGTCCCGAGCCACCGGAACGTCGCAACTTTTCCAACGAGCGCCGCCGCGAGCAGGGCGCACAGCACCACCGGAATAACGAGGATCCCTACCACGGACACGGCAAGCAGGAACGAAACGGGGCCGATGAGAAGGAGTGCCAGAAATCCGGTACCGAAGGCGGTCAACGCTTTGTCGTCCAGGATGGCCACCGCAGCGCGCACGGGCCCGTCGGCGAGGAGGTTCACCACCAGATACACGATGAAGAACACGCCGACGATCCCCCACAACCACCCGAGGCCCGGAACGATGAGCCGTCCCCACATCAGGCCCTGTGTGAAGTAAGGAACCACAGCGTTCAGACGCGCGCCCAGGAACGGTGGATTGATCACGACGTGCTCGCGTCCTGGATTGAAACTCGGAGGTGCGTCGAAGGCGCCGCCAAGCACCACCACCTCGCGGCCGGCGGTCGCACCCTCGGACACCATGACGCCGCCGGCTACCGACGTGAGCGTGCCGTCGACAACGGCGGTTGGACCCAGCCGAATCGTGCCCATGACGACCACGAGGTCTCGCACGTGTCCGTCAATCGCGGCGTTGCCCATGACGACAAGGACGTCGCGGGCTTCTTCGCCCGCGGCAAGATTGAAGTCCTGACCGACGCGGATGACGTTCTGACGGTAATTGCCGACCCTGTCGAACACATCTGGGGCAGGATTGGGATTGGGATCAGGATCCGGATCGGGATTCGGAACCGATGGGGACGCCGGCGGTGCCTCGGGTGCCTGAGATGTCGCCGGCGCCTGTGCTCGAAGCGTGACGGCGCCTCCAAGAACCAGCGCGGCGAGCCCCGCTGAACAAATGAATCTGTGTGGAGTCATCGCTGCCATGTCCTTCCCATTACCACGTAGTTGAGTGTCAGTCCGATCGCCACGCACGCCACGCACATCATCATCGCCAGCCCGAACAGCACCGGAACCAGAGGCTCGACCACCACGCGCCACAGAATTCGCAGTGCTGCAACGGTGGGCTCCACCTGGCTCGTGACCGCCTGCGCCGGAACGATCGTCTCGCCCGTCACCCATGACATGAGTGCCGGCGACGGCCCCAGACTGAACACGAGCACAGCAAGCGCGATGGACGCGCCCACCGACAGCACCTGCCATCCGGCCGGCCAGTGCCTCCACTCCCGCCGGTACCACGGTGCGTCAACCCGAGAGGCGACCGCCTGCAACACACGCGGCAGGAGCGTCTCCGGTGCTCGTGGCCCTGGCAGGCGCTCAAGCGCCCGATTGAGACGACGGTCGATGTCAGCGGGTTCCATCGCGGGTCAAGATCACCTTCAATGCTTCGCGGCCGCGGTGAATGTCGGTCTTCACCTTCCCGAGCGAGATGCCCAGCATCTCGGCAATCTCCTGATAGCTGGCCTCTTCGAAATGAAACAGCACGAGCGGCACACGCTGCGCATCCGGCAGCCGGCGGAGCGCGAGTTCCAGTCGCTGCACCTGCTCCTCCTCATCAGAGCCCCTGTCAGGAGGCTGGGCCAGGGCGGCGAGGACCGAGGTCTCCTCGTCATGCCCGTCGCCTTGCCGAAGCTCGCTGAAGAGACGCCAGCGCGACCGGTAGCGCGACAGATGATTGAGACAGGCGTTCCGCGTGACCGTCCGAAGCCACGCCCCCGCGGAAGGACTCTCGCCAACGGTGTCGAAATGCACGTAGGCCTTCAGGAACACGTCCTGCGCGATGTCCTCTGCATCCGCGGCACGGCCAAGCAGGCGAACGGCCGTCGCAAAGACCATGTCCTGATGGGAACGCACAAACCCCTCGAAACGGGCCGCGCCCGGCACGACGCTCTTCGCGCCAGCGCTCACTAGTGGAAGAACACGGCGGATCGGCAAAAGTTTCAGATGAGGCCGGCTGAGGGATCTGCGGCGATCGGACAGCCGCATGGTAAAACAGTCCTAATGAATGCGTTGCCAGACCTTTTCGAGAACAACCGGCGGTGGGCGCGGCGGGCCGCCGAGCTCGATCCGACTTTCTTCTCGTCGCTCGTCGCCCAGCAGGAGCCGAAATACCTCTGGATCGGCTGCTCTGACAGCCGGGTACCGGCCAATGAGATCGTTGGCCTGCTGCCCGGTGAGCTGTTCGTCCACCGCAACGTCGCCAACGTCGTCGTCCACACGGATCTGAATTGCCTGTCGGTGATTCAATATGCCGTTGATGTGCTCGGCGTCCAGCACATCATCGTGTGCGGGCACTATGGCTGCGGAGGCGTGCGCGCCGCGTACCAGAAAGCCTCCCTGGGCCTGATCGACAACTGGCTGAGGCACGTGCAGGACGTACACGAGGACCATCGTGCACACATCGAGATCGCTTCGTCAGAGGACGACCGTATCGCACGGCTGTGCGAACTGAACGTCGTCGAGCAGGTACGCCACGTCTGCCAGACTACGATCGTGACCGACGCCTGGCGACGCGGCCAGCAGCTCAGCGTCCACGGCTGGATTTACGACCTCCACGATGGCCTTCTTCGAGATCTGGAGTGCACCGTTGCGAAAGTTGAGGACTTCTCGTCCTTCTTCGCCCAGCCGCTCGGCTAGATCGGTGCTGTAGCATTCATTCATGACCTCAACGCGCCTGATGGCGTTTGCACTGGCCACGGCTGTACTCGTCGGTGCCTGCAATGCCCGCTCGACGACCTCGACGGTCCCGTCCGGAGACCCCGCGTTCCGCGCACTGGCCGCCGAAATCATCGATGACGCGTACCAGCGATCACCGAGCTTCGCTACGTATCAGGGTGTGCACAAGTACGACACCCGGCTCGAGACGTTCGCGAAAGAGGCCGTGTCGAGGAGCGTGGCGCGCGCGCTTGCCTTCCGCAAACGACTCGACGCGATCGATCCGGCCACGCTTTCGGATGCGGCACAACTGGACCGCGAGCTCCTTCAACACGAGATGGATTTGGTGGTCCTCGAGCTCGACGTGGTCAAGTCGTGGGCCAAGGATGCCGACAGCTACAGTGGCACCGCTACCGACGCTGTGTTCTCGATCATGAAGCGCAGCTTCGCCCCTGCCGCCGACAGACTGAAGCTGATCATCGCGCGCGAGAAGCTTATTCCGGCGCTCCTCGCGGAGGCGCGCGTCAACCTTGACAATCCGCCAGAAGTCTTCACCCGCGTCGCCATCAACCAGAACGACGGCGTCCAGAGGTTCTTTCGAACCGACCTGCCACTGGCATTTGCGGAGGTAAAGGATCAGGCGCTTCTCACCGAGTTCAAGCAGACCAATGACGCCGTGCTGGCAGCGCTTGTGGACTACAAGCGCTGGCTACAGACCGACTTGCTGCCGCGCTCGCGCGGATCATTCGCGCTCGGCGCGTCTACGTATTCGGCGCTGCTTTCGGCGTCGAACATGATCGACACGCCACTCGACGAGCTCCTGCGTATTGCCGAGACCGACAGGGTGGTCAACGAACGCGCGTTCTTCGCCGCCGCCGACGCAATCGACCCGACGAAGAGCACCGCGGACGTCCTGGCGGATGTCACCGCCAGGCACCCGACGGCCGAAGCGCTGCTCACGACAACGCAGGACGCGCTCGACTCATTACGGACGTTCGTCACCTCGAAGAACCTCGTCACGATTCCCGTGTCCCCGCCTGCCCAGGTCCGCGAAACACCGCCGTTCAGGCGTGCCACCACCACGGCGTCCATGGATACGCCGGGCCCATGGGAGACCGGAGCCAGCGAGGCGTACTTCTATGTGACGCGACCGGACCCACGGTGGGCACGATCCGAGCAGGAAGACTACATGCGCAATTGGTACTACTCCCTGATCGTGAACGTTGCCGTGCACGAGGTCTATCCCGGCCACTACCTCCAGTTCCTGAACGCGAAAAATTATCCCAGTGATGTGCGGAGGGTGTTCGGCGCGAGCAGTAACTCCGAAGGCTGGGCCCACTATGCCGAGCAGTTGATGGTCGATGAAGGATTCCGCGCAGATGATCCCACCTACCGGCTCGCCGAGCTGCAGGACGCGTTGCTGCGTGACGTCCGCTTCGCTGTGGGCATCAAAATGCACACGCAAGGGATGACGATCGACGAGGCTACAGCCCTCTTCATGGAAGAGGGCCATCTCCCGGCGGCGGTCGCCCGCTCGGAGGCCACTCGCGGGGCTGGCGACCCGCTCTACGGCTACTACACGATGGGCAAGCTGGCCATTCTCAAACTCCGCAACGACTACCGCGCCCAGAAGGGCGCCGCCTTTTCGCTCAAGGACTTCCACGACACCTTCATCCGCCTCGGTCCATTGCCGCTGCCGCTCGTCCGTGAGGCCATGCTCGGCGAACGCGGGCAATTGTTCTAATTCCACGTCCGATTCCACCGAGCAGCGGTGGTGCCGATTACCCGCTTGTCCCCGATCTTCGGGAAAAGACCGCGCGGAACGGGACGTGACGACACAACATGCCGCAAACCGCCAAGGCTGCCTTTCAGGTTCCCTCGCCCGGTCGTAGCCGAGAGGCCCTGCGGGCGTCGATCTCCGCTCGCCTGGTCTATTCGATGGGCAAGGATCCGATCACCGCCACCCGACGGGATTGGTTCGAGGCGTCAGCGCTGGCGATTCGGGACCGCCTCGTCGAGCGCTGGATGGCGACGATGCGCTCGTACTACGCGAAGGACACCAAGCGCGTCTACTACCTCTCGATGGAGTTTCTGACGGGCCGTCTCCTCTCGAACAGCCTGATGAACCTCGGCCTGTACGAACCGTACAAGGAGGCGCTGTCCGACCTCGAACTGGAGATGGAGGACCTGCGCGAGATCGAACCCGACGCCGCGCTCGGCAACGGCGGCCTTGGCCGGCTGGCTGCCTGCATCCTCGATTCGATGGCGACGCTGTCGCTGCCCGGATATGGCTACGGTATCCGGTATGAGTACGGGCTCTTCTTCCAGCGGATCGAGGACGGAGTCCAGGTGGAGCATCCTGACCCCTGGTTGCGGTTCGGCAATCCGTGGGAGATGCAACGACCCGAGGTGTTCTTTCCGGTGAAGTTCGGCGGCCGGGTCGTGCAGTTCGCCGGCGAGCACGGGCGTCAGCACTTCGACTGGATCGACGCAGAGGAGGTCATGGCGCTCGCCGCCGACACCCCGGTCCCCGGCTACGGTACCGAGACCGTGAACAACATGCGGCTCTGGTCGGCCAAGTCGTCGCGCGACTTCAATCTCCGCTATTTCAACGAAGGCAACTACATCAAGGCGGTCCAGGACAAGACCGCGTCAGAGAATCTGTCGAAGGTGCTCTATCCCGACGACACAACGAGCCAGGGCCGGGAACTTCGACTGAAGCAGCAATACTTCTTCGTATCCGCCTCGCTGCAGGACATCCTCCGCCGATTTCGATCACAACACTCGGACCTGACGCTGCTGCCCGACCACGTCGCCATTCAGCTCAACGACACGCACCCCTCGATTGCCATCGCGGAGCTGATGCGACTCCTCGTGGATCAGTTCGAGTTGGACTGGAAGGTGGCCTGGGAGCTGACGCGGCGGACGTTCGCCTATACGAACCACACGCTGATGCCGGAAGCGCTCGAAACGTGGCCCGTTGCCCTCTTCGAGCGCCTGCTGCCACGACACCTGCAGATCATCTTCGAGATCAACCGCCGGTTTCTCGAACAGGTGTCGTTGCGAGACCCCGGTAACCTCGAGCGCGTACAGCGGATGTCGATCATCGGCGAGCAGGGCGACCGTCATGTCCGGATGGCGCACCTGGCGATGGTAGGCAGTCACCGGGTAAATGGTGTGTCCGAGCTGCACACCTCACTCATGCGCGAGACGATTTTCGCCGACTTCGTGTGGCTGTGGCCCGATCAGATCATCAGCATCACGAACGGCGTGACGCCGCGCCGCTGGCTGCACCACGCCAATCCCGAGTTGGCGACACTCATCACCGACCGTATCGGACCTGCCTGGGTGCGAGACCTGTCGCACTTGCGTGAACTGACTCCGCTCGCCGAGGATCCGTCCTTCCGCGCGGCGTTCAGGCGGGTCAAGCGCGCCAATAAAGACCGTCTTGCCGCCTTCATCTGGCAACAGCTCGACATCGCTGTCGACCCCGTGTCGCTCTTCGACGTGCAGGTGAAGCGCATTCACGAGTACAAGCGGCAACTGCTGAACGTCCTGCACGTGATCACACGCTACAACCGCATTCGCGAGGGACGTCGCACAGGCCTCGTCCCCCGCACAGTCATCTTCAGCGGCAAGGCCGCTCCGGGCTATTGGACGGCCAAGCAATTCATCCGCCTGATTCATGGCGTTGCCGAGGTGGTCAACCACGATCCAGCGGTGGGAGGACAGCTCAAGGTCGTCTTCATCCCGAACTACAGCGTCTCCAACGCCGAGCGCATCATTCCGGCGTGCGACCTGTCTGAGCAGATCTCCACCGCCGGCACCGAAGCGTCCGGCACCGGCAACATGAAGCTGTCGCTCAACGGAGCACTGACAATCGGCACCCTGGACGGGGCGAACGTGGAGATGCGTCGACAGATCGGCGCCGAGCACTTCTTCATCTTCGGCATGACCACCGAGGAGGTCGCCGCGCGTCGTGCATCGGGCTACGATCCGGCGGCGCTGTGCGCGACGCTGCCTGAGCTGCAGCAGGCCCTCGACCAGATCGCCGGCGGCGTGTTCTCGCCAGGTGACCCGGACCGGTTCCGTTCGATACGCGACGGACTCCTGCTCGGAGGTGATCCGTACTTTGTCGTCGCCGACTACGCGTCCTACATTGAATGCCAGGATCGCGTCGACGCCCTGTACCGCACTGCCGACGAGTGGGACCGCAACGCGATTCTCAACGTCGCAGGCATGGGCGCGTTTTCCAGCGACCGCATGGTCGCCGACTATGCACGCAACGTCTGGGACGTGCGAGCGGGCGCGCCGGAGCAATAGACGTCGCTGATTTCTTGACACCCTCGGCGACTACAAGTTACGTTCCTGCAGGGCGTCGCCCGATAACACGCGTCACGTGGGCCGCAGGCAGCGCCACTCGAGGGACTTGATGAAATCGTTCTTTGTCTCAACACTCCTTGTCATCCTCACCGCTGTCGCTGTTTACGCGCAGAATCCGATGCGCGCCGGGCAGTGGGAGGTCAGCGTTCAGATGCAGATGCCCGGGATGCAGATGCCCACCACGAAGTCGCTGCAGTGCGTGACTGCGGCGCAACTGGCCAGGGACCCGGCGACGGGCCTCCCGAGCGGCATGCAGAACATGCCGGGGGCCTGCAAGGCATCCGACTACAAGGTCGTGGGCAGCACCGTCTCGTGGAAGATGGCGTGCGCGGGTGCACAACCCATGACGGGCGACGGAGAGCTGGTATTCGACGGCGATGCCTATAACGGCACGATCAAGATGGCAATGCAGCAGGGTGCAATGTCGTTG
>Ga0075430_100001797_pt1 | contig 17542 bp, 19 predicted proteins | sample RhiMetdeltSRZDD4_FD_75294 | JGI IMG/M metagenome (GOLD analysis project Ga0075430, IMG submission 75294) | Populus rhizosphere microbial communities from Tennessee, USA - Rhizosphere MetaG P. deltoides SRZDD4 | ecosystem: Host-associated > Plants > Roots > Rhizosphere > Soil | place: USA... | reverse complement strand
GTCTTGCGCCCGACCCCGGGCAGCCGCTCGAGCGCCTCGCGGTTCTGCGGCACGGCGCCGCAATGCTCGTCGAGCAGGATCTTCGACAGCGCGATCACGTTCTTCGCCTTGGTGCGGTAGAGGCCGATGCGCTTGATAGAGCCTTCGAGGCCCGCAACGCCGAGCTTGAGCATCGCCTCCGGCGTGTTCGCCTTCGGAAAGAGCTCCGCGGTGGCCAGGTTCACCGACTTGTCGGTCGCCTGCGCCGACAGCACCACCGCGACCAGGAGCTCGTAGGGCGTCGCGTAGCGGAGCTCGGTGGTCGGATTCGGATTCGCCGCCTGCAGCCGGCGAAAGATCTCGCGCCGCTTCTGCGGGTTCATAGCGGCTTGCGCGCCACCATCAGCACCTCGTCGGCCGAGTAGAGCGACGACAACTGCGCCTCGACTTCCGCGCCGAGGGTCTTCCGATACAGCCGCTGCGCCGCGCTGTCGGCGCGGGTGCTGACGATCACCGCCTTGAGGTTCGCCGAACGCCCCGCGAGCTGGTTCGCGACATCGGGCAGCGAGCCGCGGATCAGCGCCTCGCCGATTCCCAGCCGCCGGTACTTCGCCGCGACGGCGATCTGCTCGAGCTCAAGCACAACCTCCGAGCGGAAGCCGCTCCTTTCGGTCCAGAGAATGAAGCCGCGGACTGCCGCGTCGAGCTCGGCGACGTAGAGCCTGACGCGCGGATGCGCGCGTGCGTTGCTTGCGATCCATTCGGTGGAATGCTGCTGGCGCGCGAACGCCTCGGCGTGGATGCCGGCCGCGGCGTCGAGGTCGGCGTGCGCGTAGGGCCGTACCCGCACCATGTCTCAGCTAGCGTCGTTTCCTGGGCGCGAGCGCGGCGGCCAGCACGCTTTGCCGGTCGACCGGCCGGCTGACGACGGCCTCGCGCGCGAGACGCGTCTTTCGCCGGCGTCCGCGCTCGCCGGCGGCGCGCTTGAGCCCGGCGTTCCAGTCGCCGCGCGCGGGAACCATGGCGATGCAGTCGACCGGGCACGGCGGCACGCAAAGCTCGCAGCCGATGCACCAGGGCTCGACCACCGTGTGCATGAGCTGCGAGGCGCCGACGATCGCGTCCACCGGGCAGGCGTCGATGCAGAGCGTGCAGCCGATGCAGCGGCTCTCGTCGATCAGGGCGACCGCGGCGCGCTTCATGGGCGCGAGTATGCACGCCCGGTGTCGCGTGCGAGGTGCTCGTGGGTGACTTTCCCCGCCTTGACCTGGATGCCGGTTTCCAGATCCGGATGTAGCGTCCCGCCGGCGAGTTGTTTCACGAAGGGTAGCACCGCCGCCTCCAGGGCCAGGCTGGCGGTGCGCGCACAGGCGGCGGGCATGTTCGGCACGCAGTAATGCACCACGCCTTCCTCGACATACGTCGGCGCGCTGTGCGAAGTCGGGCGCGAGGTCTCGGCAACGCCGCCCTGGTCGATTCCGACGTCGACAAAGGCGGATCCGGGACGCATTGCCTGCAGCATCTGCCTCGAGATGAGCTTCGGCGACATCTGGCCGGGGGTGAGCACGCCGGAGATCACGAGATCGGCGTCATCCAAGCTGCGGCCCAGCGGGCCGGCGTGGAAGCTCGCTTGCGGATACCTGGCTTTCAAGGCCGGGAAGCGCTTCTCGCTCTTCGCGAACACGCTCACCCGGGCGCCGAGGCCGCAGGCGACGGCAAGCGCGTTCGAGCCGACGTTGCCCGCGCCGACGATGACGACCTTGCCGGCCGGCACGCCGCCCGAGAGGTCCACCGGCAGGCCCGGCAGCAGCACGCCGCTGCCGCCGTTCTGCTTGAGCAGGCACCACGCCCCGGCCTGGACCGCGAGCCGCCCGGCGATCGCGGACATCGGCGAGAGGATCGGCAGCCGGCCGCCGGTTTGGCCGACGGTCTCGAAGGCGATGAAGGTCGCGCCGGAGGCGAGCGCCGCGTCGAGCAGCTCCGGGTCTGGGCCGAAGTGCTGGAAGCCGAACACGGTTTGCGCGGGGCGCGGCCTGGCGTATTCGGATTCCTGCAGCTCCTTGACCTTGACGACGAGGTCGCAATCCCAGGGATCGCCCAGCCTCGCGCCGGCCTGCCGGTACTCCTCGTCGGAGAATCCCACGCCCTCGCCGGCGCCGGGTTCGACCACCACATCGGGAAGCGAACGAACGGCGCTGGGTGAAAGCGCAACCCGGTGCTCGCCGTCCTTTACTTCGCGCGGTATGCCGATACGCATTCGGCGACCAGCCCCGGGCCGCGGTAGATGAGCCCGGTGTAGAGCTGCACGAGCTGCGCTCCGGCGGCGAATTTTTGCGCCGCATCGGCGCCGCTCAGGATGCCGCCCGCGCCGATGAGCGTGGTTCCCGGGAGGCAGCTGACGAATTCCCTCAGCACATGGTTCGCGAGCGCGCGGATCGGCGCGCCCGACAGGCCACCGGCTTGCCTCGCATGCGGCAGGTTTTCCACGCCTTCGCGCGAGAGCGACGTATTGGTGGCGATGAGCCCGTCGACGCCGTGCCGCTGCACCGAGGCGGCGATCGACGGAATGTCTTCGGCGGCGAGGTCCGGCGCCACCTTGAGCACCAGTGGCACGCGCTTGCCGTGGCGCTTCTGCAGGTTCTCTCGGGACGAAGCCAGCCCGCCCAGCAGGAGGTCGAGCGAGTCCTTTTCCTGCAGGGAGCGCAGGCCCGCGGTGTTAGGCGACGAGATGTTGATCGTCACGTAGGAGGCCGCTTTGTAGACCTTCTCCAGGCAGATACGGTAGTCATCGATCGCGCGCTCCACCGGCGTGTCGGCGTTCTTGCCGATATTGATCCCGAGCACGCCTTGCCAGCGCCGGCGTGCCACGTTCTCGAGAAACTGGTCGACGCCCACGTTGTTGAAGCCGAACCGGTTGATCAGCGCATCCGCCTGCGGGAGGCGAAACAGCCGCGGCTTCGCGTTCCCGGGCTGCGCTCGCGGCGTCACGGTCCCGACCTCGATGAAGCCGAAGCCCAGGCGCGCGAGCGCGTCGATGTGCGCCGCGTCCTTGTCGAGGCCCGCGGCGAGCCCGACCGGGTTGGCGAACTCGAGGCCCATGGCGCGGACCGGCGCGTGCAGGCGCTGAGCCGGCACGAGCGACGCCAGGCCGAGGCCGACCTTGTGCGCGGTTTCGGGGTCTAGGGAGAAAAGAAGAGGTCGCGCAAGACCATACAAGGTCAAGCGCGATTCTCTTCGGTCTGCTTGCGGCCGAGGCGGCGCCAGACGCCACCGACGAAGCCCTCGATCGGCTCGAACTTGGACTTGTAGGCCATCTTCGGGCTCTCGCGGATCCAATAGCCGAGGTAGAGGTACGGCAGCGCGAGCGCGCGGCACTGCTCGATCTGCCACAGCACGTTGTAGGTGCCGAAGCTCGCGTTGCGCCGGTCAGGCTCGTAGAAGGTGTAGACCGAGGACAGGCCGTCGGGCAGATAGTCGACGATCGACACCATGACGAGCTGCCCCGCGTCGCGGAACTCGACCAGGCGCGTGTCGACGCGGCTCTGTAGCAGGAAGTGCGAGTACTGGTCGCGGCTGTCGTTGTCCATGCCGCCGCCGGAATGGCGCTTCGACTGGTAGCGCAGGTAGAGCGCGTAGTGCTCCAGGCGGAACTTGAGCGGCTGCGGATGCGCGGTGAGCGTGCTGTGCTGCTTCCAGGCACGGCGCTGCGAGCGGTTGGCTTCGAACTGCGCCACCGGGATGCGCACCGGCACGCAGGCGCGGCAGGCGTCGCAATGCGGGCGGTAGGTGAAGATCCCGCTGCGGCGGAACCCGGCCTTGACCAGGTCGCCGTACAGCTCGGTGTTGATGAGATGGCTCGGGGTGGCGACCTGCGAGCGCGCCATGCGATCGGGCAGGTAGCTGCACGGATAGGGTGCAGTTACGTAAAACTGCAGGACCGCATGCGGCAGGTCGTTAAGTCTTGACACTGCTCCTACTCCACTTTCCCGAAGACACGGGGTAGTTTACCAGCGCCGTCATTTCGCGCAGGAAGGTGCGGCGCGGGATGGCGCGGGCGCCGAGCGAGGCGAGGAGCGGCGTGTGCATCTGGCAGTCGATGAGAGGGAATTCTCGCGCGCGGAGTTCCCCGACCAGTGCCACCAGGGCCACTTTCGACGCGTCGGTGGCCCGCGAGAACATCGATTCGCCGTAGAACATCCGGCCGAGCGTCACCCCGTAGAGTCCTCCGACCAGCTCGCGCCCGAGCCAGGTCTCGAACGAGTGCGCGTAGCCGGCGCGGTGCAGGCGCAGGTAGGCCTTGCGCATGTCGGGCCCGAGCCAGGTTTGCGGGCGGTCGGCGCAGCCGTCGAGCACCGCCGCGAACGCGCTATCGACCCGGACCTCGTAGCCCTTGTTGCGGGCGCTCTTGGCCAGGGAGCGCGGCACCTTGAGCTCGTCGCAGTAGAGCACCATGCGCGGGTCGGGCGACCACCACAGCACCGGTTCGGCGCCGGAGTACCAGGGGAACACGCCGCGGCGATAGGCCTCCAGCAGCCGCTCGACCGAGAGCTCGCCGCCCGCGGCGAGCAGCCCGTTGGGATTCTTCAGCGCCCGCTCGACCGGTGGAAAGGGATCCTTGGACTCGAGCCAGGCTAGCACTTCACTTGCTGACGACAGTAGTTGTCGAGCTCCTGGACCATGCAGGTGCCCGAGACTGCAGCGCGCGGCGCGCCGTGCTCCAGCTGGAGCCTGAAGCCGAACTTGTCGAAAAACTCCGCGAACATCTCGCCGCCGAGGGTCCCTACCGCATAGATCTCGTCCTTGGCGGAATCCCATTCCAGGACGATGGCAGCCAACGGCTGCGGCGCCGGGCCCGCGACGACGCGGGCGCCTTCGGCCGGGTCGTACTGGCTGTGCTCGGAGCAGCAGTGGATCACGTTGGCGATCCGGTTGCGCGCGCTCTTCTCGCTGCGGAAGCTGATGAAGCTGATGTCCTTGGTGGGGTAGGACAGGCGGTGGGCGCAGATCGCCGAGTACGCGACGACCGAGCGCGTCGCGCCGACGCCGCCCTTCCATTCATAGACTTCCCCCGACCCGGTCTTGAGCTGCGCCGGCTTTACCGGCTTGCCGAGATTGAGGAGAAAGCAGGGCGTCGCTGCGAACGGGTAATGGAAGATGAGGTTGCGGTGGACGGGGATCGCCGAGGCGCGCAGCGGCGCGCCTTTCTCGTCGACCAGCGTGGCTTTGGAGTAGAGCTGCACGCGCGCATCGGCAGCCAGCTCGCCCGAGCCAAGCGCGGCGACCGATGCGGCGCAGAACTTGATGAAGCCACGGCGCTCCATGCCCTTACAGGTTGTAGCCTTTCTCGCCGTGCAGCGCCGTGTCCAGTCCCTCGGTTTCCTCCTCGCTAGCAACGCGCATGCCCGCGATCGCGTCGACCAGCTTGAGCAGGATCCAGGTGATCACGCCGGACCACAAGGCAGTCGCCACCACGCCGATCAGCTGGGTCATGAACTGGTCGCCCATGGTGACTTTGTCAGGGTACCCGATTCCATTGAAAGCACTGGAGACGAAAATACCCGTCATCAGCGTGCCGATCATCCCGCCGACGCCGTGCACCGGGAACACGTCGAGCGAGTCGTCGACGTTGAGCGCGCGCTTCATGTAGCTGGTCGCGAAGAAACAGACCACGCCGGCCGCGGCGCCGATGATCAGCGCGCCGATCGGGCCGACGAAGCCGGAAGCCGGCGTGATGGTGCCCAGGCCCGCCACCATGCCGGTGACGATGCCGAGCGCAGAGGGCCGGCCGTAGCGCAGCCATTCGCAGAGCATCCAGACGAAGGCGCCGGTGGCGGCGGCGATATGCGTGACGAGCATCGCCATGCCGGCGGCGCCGTCGGCCGCGAGCGCGCTGCCGGCGTTGAAGCCGAACCAGCCCACCCAGAGCATCGCCGCGCCGCTCACGCACATGGTCATGTTGTGCGGCGGCATGGCGGTGTCCGGGAAGCCGCGGCGCCGCCCGAGTACCAGCGCGCAGACCAGCGCCGCCACGCCCGCGTTCAGGTGCACCACCAGCCCGCCCGCGAAGTCCATGATGCCGCGCTTCTGCAGCCAGCCGTCGCCCCACACCCAGTGCGCGATCGGGCAGTAGACGATCAGCAGCCACAGCACGCTGAAGATCAGCATGCCGCCGAAGCGCACGCGCTCGGCGTAGGCGCCGATCACCAGCGCCGGGGTAATGATCGCGAAGGTCAGCTGGTACATCGCGAACACTGTTTCCGGGATGCTGCCCTTCACCGTGCTCACCTGCAGGCCGGAGAAGAAGCTCTTGCCGAGGCCGCCCCACCAGGCGTTGCCGTCGCCGAAGGCGATGCTGTAGCCCACCGCGAGCCAGGCGAGCGTCACGACGCAGGTGATCGCGAAGCACTGCATGAGGACCGAGAGCACGTTCTTCGCGCGCACCAGGCCGGCGTAGAACAGCGCGAGGCCGGGCAGCGTCATGAACAGCACCAGCACCGCCGCGGTCAGCATCCAGGCGGTGTTGGCGCCGTCGAGCTTCGGCGCGGCCGCGGGTGCCTGCGCGAGAGCGAGCGGCGCGTAGGCGAGCAGCGACCCGATGATGACCCGAGTTTTGGTTTTCATTTCCAGCCTCCCCGTGTTGAGACTCTTCCGTCTTGTGACTTTATTGTAGGTCCTCCGCATGGAAGCCGAAAGCGCCGCGCCCGCGGTCGGCGAACCAGCGCTTGAGCGTGAGGCCGACGGTGCGGAACGCGATCTCCTGCCACGGAATGCGTTCCTCTTCCCACAGCGCGACCTCCAGGCTCTCCTCGCCCGGCTTGAACTCCAGGCCCAGCACGCGCGCGCGGTAGAAGAGGTGGACCTGGTTCACGTGCGGCACCGAGATCATGCTGAAGGGCGCGTCGATCTCGACCCGGGCGCCGGCCTCTTCCAGCGTCTCGCGCAGCGCCGCCTGCGCGGTGGTCTCGTCGTTTTCCATGAAGCCGGCGGGCAGCGTCCAGTAGCCGTAGCGCGGCTCGATCGCGCGCCGGCAAAGCAGCAGCTTGCCCTCGAATTCCGGGACCGTGCCCACCACCAGGCGCGGGTTCTGGTAGTGGATCTCGCCGCACTGATCGCAGACCCAGCGCGGCAGGCTGTCCCCAGGCGGCACGCGCTTCGCCACCGGCGCGGCGCAGTTACAGCAGAACTTCATCGAGCGAGTTCAGGATTGCGTCAGGTTGGAAGCCGAGCCGGTCGACCGGCGCTTTCAGGCGGTTGATCCAATAAACGGTGAAGCCGAATGATTTGGCCCCCAGGGCATCCCAGCAATTGGAGGATACGAAGGCAATCCGGCTTTTTTCAACCTTGAGCTTCTCGACCGCGAGCGCATAGACCTGCGGCGCCGGCTTGAAGATCTTCAGCGCGTCGACGCTGATCACCGCGTCGAGCTCGAGCCCGGAGCGCTTGACCAGCGGCTCCAGCATGTCGGGCGAGCCGTTCGACAGGATCGCCTTCCTGGCTTTCAGGCGATCGAGCGTCCTTCGTACGTCCGGGTACAGCGCGAGTCCGAGATATTCGGCCATCAGCGCACTCGCCTGTGCCGCGCTCAGGTCGAGCTTCAGGACCTCGCAGGCGTACTCCAGCGCTTCGCGCGTCACGCGGGAGAAAGGGACGTAGCGCTGCATCAGGCTGCGCTGCCAGGTGTATTCGAGCTGCCTTGCGCGCCAGAGCTGCGAGAGCTGCGTACCCTTTCCCGGCCAGCACGTTTCGCAGCGCGCGATCACCGAGTGCACGTCGTAGAGCGTTCCGTATGCATCGAACACGAACGCTTCGGCGCGCATGCGCGAAGTATAGAATCTCCGCATGCCGGACCGCTACGCAGAGCTCTATCGGAGCTTTCGCTGGAACGTGCCCGAGCGCTACAACATGGCGCGCGCGTGCTGCGGCAACTGGGCCGAGGACCGCGCGCGTTTCGCGCTCTACTGGGAAGACGAGTCCGGCGCGATGGCCGCGTACTCGTTCTGGGACATCCAGCAGGCGGCGAACCGGCTGTCGAACGCGCTCGCCGCGCTCGGCGTGAAGCGCGGCGACCGCGTCGCGCTCATCCTGCCGCAGCGCCCGGAGACCGCGATCGCCTACATCGCGCTTTTCCAGATGGGCGCGATCGCGCTGCCGCTTTCGCACCTCTTCGGCCCCGACGCGCTCGAGTACCGCATGGAGCACGCCGAAGCCTCGGTCGCGATCGTCGAGCCGACCACGATCGCGCATCTGTGGGCGATCAAGCAGCGCCTCACGCACCTGCGCCACGTGATCGGGGTGGGCGGAGCGCGGGAAAGTCATGTCTTGCACTGGGAAGATCTACTCGGGAAGGCAAGTGCGCGTTTTTCGCCGGTCGACACCAGCGCCGAGGATCCGGCGCTCATCATCTATACGAGCGGCACCACCGGCCCGCCGAAAGGCGCGCTCAAGCCCCATCGCGTGCTGATCGGCAACGTGCCCGGCTTCGTGCATTCGCACGACTTCTTCCCGCGGCCGGGCGACATGTTCTGGTCGCCCGCCGACTGGGCCTGGACCGGCGGCCTGATGGACGCGCTGCTGCCCGCCTGGCTGTTCGGCATTCCGATCCTCGGCTATCGCGGGCGCTTCGATGCCGAGAAGGCCTACTACCTGCTCGAGAAGTACGGCGTGCGCAATTCCTTTCTCTTCCCGACTGCGCTCAAGTTGATGATGAAAGCAGTACCAGAACCCAGAAGGAAATATGAGTTGAATCTGCGTTCCATCATGAGCGCTGGGGAGTCGGTCGGCGTTACGGTGTTCGAGTGGGCGAAGGCCGAGCTGGGCGTCACGATCAACGAGATGTTCGGGCAGACCGAGATCAACTACGTGGTCGGCAACTGCCAGAGCGCGTGGCCGGCGAAGCCTGGCTCGATCGGGCGGCCCTACCCGGGGCATCGCGTGGCCGTGATCGATGATAACGGCGTCGAAGTGAAGCCCGGCGAGCTGGGAGAGGTCGCGATCAATCGCCGCTTCAACGGCCAGGCCGATCCGGTGTTCTTCCTCCAGTATTGGAAGAACGAGAAGGCGACCAGGGAAAAGTTCATCGGCGACTGGGGCTGCACCGGCGACCAGGCGAAGCGCGATGAGGACGGCTACCTCTGGTACCAGGGCCGCTCGGACGACGTGATCAAGAGCTCGGGCTACCGCATCGGGCCGGCCGAGATCGAAAGCTGCCTCGTCAAGCATCCCGCGGTGCTCAACGCCGCGGTGATCGGCAAGCCCGACGCCGCGCGCGGCGCGATCGTCAAGGCTTTCGTCGTGCTGCAGCCGGGTAATTCCCCGTCGCAGGAGCTCGTCGAGCAGATCCAGAACCACGTGCGGGGACGGCTCGCGCCCTACGAGTATCCACGCGAGATCGAGTTCATCGATGCGCTGCCGATGACCACCACCGGCAAGGTTCAGCGCAAAGAGCTGCGCAAACGGGAAGAAACCAAACCGCAGAACGCGTGAACCGAATCCTGCTGATCGGCGCCGGCCATGGGCATCTTGTCGCCCTGCGCAGCCTCGCGCAGAAGCCGCTGTACGGTACGCGCATCACGCTGGTAAGCCCGCACGCGCGCCAGGTGTACTCCGGCATGCTGCCCGGCATCCTCGCTGGGCACTACGGGCTCCACGATGCCGAGGTCGACATCGCCGCCCTCGCCGAGCGCGGCTACGTCGAGTTCGCGCGAGGCAGGGCGGAGCGCATCGACCCCAAGAGCCGAACCGTGTTCCTGGAGGGCGGGCGCAGCTTGCGCTACGACTTCGCCGCGATCAACGCCGGTTCGCGTGTCGATATGTCCCTGCCGGGCGCCGGCCACGCGCTCGCGGTCAAGCCGTACGACGAATTCCTCGCGAAGCTGCGCCTCGCCGAGCGCGTCGCGGTGGTCGGCGCGGGAGCGGCGGGCGCGGAACTGGCGATGGCGCTGCGCCACCGCGGCGCGCTGGTCACGCTGTACTCGGAGAAGCCGGTGCTGTCGCCGCGCGCGGTGAAGCAGCTTCGCCGGCGCAAGGTCGACTATCGCCCCGGCATGCCGGTGACCGCGATCGAGCCCGGTCCGGTAGTGGTCGCGGGCAGCGCGCGCCAGGACTTCGATTTGGTGCTGCTCGCGACCGGAGCGGTGCCGTTGCCGTGGCTCCGGAGCTCGGCGCTAGCGCAGGACGAGCGCGGCTTCCTGCTCGTGCACCGCACGCTGCAGAGCGTCTCGCACCCCGAAGTATTCGCGCTCGGCGATTGCGCCACGCTGCGCGATACGCCGCATCCGAAGTCCGGCGTCTACGCGGTGCGCCACGGCGAAGCGCTGGTCGACAATTTGCGCCGCCTGTTGAGCGGCGCGCGGCTCGAGGACTACGTGCCGCAGAACAAGGCTCTGCTGCTGCTCTCCTGCGGCGCGCGCTATGCGATCGCCGAGCGCGGCGGCTGGAGCGCGCAGGGCCGCTGGGTCTGGTGGTGGAAGAACCACATCGATCGCCGATGGATCGCGAGCTTGAGGTAAGGGTAAGATCGCCCATCCTTTGAGGAGGACGACATGACAAGACTTCTGACTGGAGTGGCGCTCGCGCTGCTTCCGCTCGTCACCCTGGCCGCCTATCCCGAGCGCCCGATCCGGATGATCGTGCCGTGGGCGGCGGGCGGCGACACCGACAACATCTTCCGGCCCTTCGGCCAGGTATTCCAGAAACAACTCGGCCAGACGGTGGTCATCGCCAACGTCGGCGGCGCCTCGGGCACGCGTGGCGCCAAGGAAGCGAAGGACGCGGCGCCCGACGGCTATACGCTGTACGCGGTGCATGACTACATCCACTCGACTTATTGGGCGGGCGTGGCCGACGTGCAGTACACCGATTTCGAGCCGATCTGCCTGATCTCGTCGACGCCTTCGGTGCTTACGGCGAGCCCCAAGACGCCCTGGAAGAGCTGGAAGGATCTGCTGGCCGACGCGAAGGCGCGCCCGGGCCAGATCACGGTCGGCGCCACGCTCGCTTCGACCAGCCATTTCTTTCCGGCCCTGATCGAGAAGGAGACCGGCGTCAAGTTCAAGTACGTGTCCTACGAGGGGCTCGCGCCGCGCATGAACGCGATCCTCGGCGGCCACGTCGATCTGACCGACTCGAACCTCACGCAGAAGGGCAAGGTCGAGGCGGGCCAGCTCAAGTTCCTCGGCATCGCGACCGAGAAGCGCCATCCCGAGATGCCGAGCGTGCCCACGCTCAAGGAGCTCGGCGTCAACGTGGTCTACGACGTGAACCGCGGCATCATGGCGCCGAAGGGTACGCCGCGCGACGTGCTCGCGAAGCTCGGCTCGTCCTGCGCCGCCGCGGCGAAGGAGCCGGAATTCGCCCAGGCGATGAAGCTGCAGGGAACCGACGTGCGCTACCTGGACGCCGGCGCCTACGCGAAGTGGCTCAAGCAGAACGACGATCTGAACCGCAATCTGGCCAAAGACCTCGGCTTGTTGAAGCGTTGAAGCTGTCGAAGGACGGCTGGGGAGGGCTCGCGGTACTCGCCGCGAGCCTTTTTCTTTTCGCGCTCACCCTCGGCCTCAAGGACAACCCGCTCGTGCCGATCGGGCCGGGGTATTACCCGCGCATCGTCCTCGCCATCACCGCTGCCTTCGCGCTCGCCCTGGTGGTGATGGACCTGATGGCGAAGCATCCGCCGGCACCGGCAGGTGAGAAGCTGAACTATCTGCTGGTGGTCGAGATGTTCGCGGTGTTCGGCCTCTATATCGGCGCGCTGCCGTATCTCGGCTTTCGCATTTCCACGCTGCTCTACGTCGCGGCGAGCAACGCCCTTCTGGATCTCCCGCGCAGCGTACGAGGCTGGGCGCGGGTCGCTCTGGTCGCGCTGATCACGACTGTGGTCGTGTACTACGTGTTCGAGCGCTACCTCACCGTGCTCATGCCGCGCGGCCGCTGGACGAACTTCTGATGTTCGAGCTTCTCGGCGCCGGGCTGGCGGGCATGTTCCACGTGAAGTATCTCGTGCCGCTCTTCCTCGGCACATTGATCGGCGTGGTCGGCGGCGCGCTGCCCGGCATCACCATCACCATGACGGTGATCGTGGTGCTGCCGTTCACCTTCGGCCTCGAGCCGTTGCAGGGCCTCGCGTGCATGATCGGCGTCTATGTGGGCGGCGAGACCGGCGGGCTGATCACCTCCTGCCTGCTCGGCATCCCGGGCAAGCCTTCGGCGGTGGCGACGACCTTCGACGGTTTCCCGATGGCGCGCAAGGGCGAGCCCGGGCGGGCGCTGTGGCTCGGCATCTGGGCCTCGATCCTCGGCGGCCTGCTCGGCGCGATCGTGCTGGTCGCCGCCACCGGCCCGCTCGCGCAGCTCGCGCTCAAGTTCGGTCCCTGGGAATACTTCGCGCTCTTCGTGCTCGCGCTGTCGATGGTCGCGGGCCTGGTGGAGAGCTCGCTCGTGAAGGGCCTGCTTTCGGGCGCGCTCGGCTGCGTGGTCACCGTCCTCGGCAACGACCCGGTGATGGGCCAGCCGCGCCTCACGCTGGGCATCTCGTGGCTGGAAGGCGGGATTCCTTTCCTGCCGGTGCTGATCGGCGTGTTCGCCTTCTCGCAGATCATGAGCGACCTCGAGCGCTTCTCGGAAAACACTTCCGCGGCGCTGAACGCGGCGATCAATCTCACCGTGAGCCACGCCAAGGTGCTGGCCGAGATCCTCACGCGCCCGTTCCTGCTGCTCTGGTCGACCTTCATCGGCCTGGTGATCGGCGTGCTGCCGGCGATCGGCGGCAGCGCCGCCAACATGCTCGCCTACGACCAGGCGAAGAAGTTCTCGCAGCGGCCGGAAAAGTTCGGCAGCGGCATTCCCGAGGGCATCATCGCCTCGGAGGCCTCGAACAACGCCAACGTCGCCGGCTCGCTCGTCACCATCATGGCCTTCGGCATCCCCGGCGATGCGGTGACCGCGGTGATGCTCGGCGCGCTGACCATCCATGGCATCCAGTCGGGGCCGCTCTTCATCTCGCAGAACGCGCCGCTCGCCTACGGCATGTTCGCCGCGTACATCCTCGCGCATCCGCTGGTGCTGATCCTGCTTTTCTTCGGCGTGCGCTGGGTACTGCGCATCGTGATCGTGCCGAAGTCGATCCTGTTCCCGGTGGTGCTGGTGCTGTGCGTGGTCGGTGCCTACGCGCTCGGGAACAGCATGGCGACCGTCTACGTCCTGCTGGTGTTCGGGTTGCTGGGCTACCTGATGGTGAAGTTCGGCTTCCCGCTCGCGCCGTTCATCCTCGGCGTGATCCTCGGCGACCAGATCGAGATCAACCTGGTGCGCTCGCTGATGACCGACTCGGACCTGTGGCTGTTCGTGACGCGGCCAATCTCGGCGCTGCTCCTGGGCGCGTCGGTCGCGTCGATCGCGCTTTCCATCTGGCAGCACCGCCGCACGCAAAAAAAATCCGCGGTCGCCTCGGACGCCGCGGATTTCTGACCGGAGTAGGGCTAGTTCTCGATTGAGAGGTGCTGCTTCACGTCCTCGATCATGACTTGCTGGACCGCGAGGTGCTCGGCTTCGCGCGGCCGGAACACGATCGTCAGGCCGGAGTTCTGGGCGTTGCTGCCGCGGCTGCGCAGGTCGACGTAGCGCGAGCCGATGCGCTTGCCTTTCAGGTCCCAAAGCACGACGCCGCCCTTGATGCGCTCTTCGTACGCCACCACGGTGCCGCGCTCGCTAAGGCGCGGGGTGAAGAACGTGACGCGATCGAGCACTTCGCCATCGGCGTTGAGCCTCTCCTTGTAGCCGATGACATGGCCTTGCGAATTCTTCAGCGACTCCTTGCCGAGCTGCTGCTGCTCGAGCGTCGAGCAGCCGCCCGCGGCGAGCGCGAGGGCGAGAAGCGTTGTTCTTAGAGCTGCCATCGCGCGCACTGTACGCCCGCTGTCCGAGGCCGGCAAAGGCAGTACGCCCGGATAAGCGTAACCCGCTGTTTTCTTCCAGGAAGTGGCACCCCGGACACGAATCGAACGTGCGACCTGTCCCTTAGGAGGGGACTGCTCTATCCACTGAGCTACCGGGGCGCGCAGCGCGATTCTAATGGCGCAGGCAATTTGCGCTGCGCGCTTGCTCGGGTCGCAGACCGGCGACGTCGACCAGATCGGCGGCGCCGCATTGCTTGCACAGGTCGCGCATTTTCCCCACTAGGCGGTCGGGAAGCGCGCTCTGCAGCACGCGCGAGCACAGGAAGGGAATGCGGCTGAGGTCCTGGTCCTGCTTCACGGCCTGCAAGAACTCGATCATCTGGGAGTCGTCGAAGGCGATGGTCGAGATGATCACGTCGATGGACGGGTCGTCCTTCAGCGCCTGGAGCGCGTCGTTCCTGCTGTGAACCGGCACGAGCTCCATGACATCCTCGAGCGTCGACAAGAGCACCGTCCAGGCGCCGGGTTGCGCGGCGATCAATGCGCGGTTGCGGAATGCCATGGCTTCGAACCATACCGCAGAACGCGCCCCGGAAGCGCTACACTTTAGCCTCTCTATATGAACCCCAAGTTGTTGATAGGCACCGTTCTCCTGGCGGCGATCCCCGCATTCGCGCAGCCGCAGGCCTGGGCCTGGGACGACGGCACGGTGCCGTACGTGCAGACGCCGATGGAGATCGTCGAGCGCATGCTGCGCATGGCCGAGGTGAAGAAGGACGACTACGTGATCGACCTCGGCTCCGGCGACGGGCGCATCATCGTCGAGGCGGCGAAGCGCGGCGCGCGCGGCCTCGGCGTGGACCTGGATCCCAACTTAGTAAAGCACGCGACCGAGAATGCGCGCCAGGCCGGGGTAGGGGATCGCACAAGTTTCGAGGTGCGCGACATTTTCGAGACGGACCTGTCACAAGCCACGGTTGTCGCCTTTTACTTGCTGCCGGACTTCAACGCCAAGTTGCTGCCGAAGCTGCTCAAGCTCAAGCCGGGCACGCGCATCGTGTCGCACGACGGCGGCATCGGCGACTGGCCGCCCGACGAGCGGCTCGAGATGCGCGCGCCGGAGAAGCCGGTCGGCGTCGGCGGCGTGTCGCGCGTCGAGCTGTGGATCGTGCCCGCGGACGCGAAGGGCACCTGGGCGAGCGAGTTGCCGGTGCACGGCGGCCGCTGGCAGTTTTCCATCAAGCAGAAGTATCAGGAGCTCGACATCGACGTTTCCGCGCAGGGCAAGGACCTGCTGGTGCGCAACAGCCGGCTGCGCGGCGAGGAAATCAAGGTCATCGTCACCGGCATCGTCAACGGACGCGCCTGGCATCACTACTTCGTCGGCACGGTGAAGGACGATCGCATCGCGGGCGAGGTCGCCGTGTCGGACGGCAATAACAAGAGGAGTTTCCCTTGGACGGCAACAAGAACACGGTAGCGCCGAGGCCGCTGCTTTCGGTTCCGGACGGGATCTTCCTCGTCGCCGGCATGGTGATCGGGGTGGGCATCTTCAAGCTGCCGGGCCTGGTCGCGAGCAACGCGGCGAGCCCCACGCAGTTCTTCGCCGCGTGGATCGTCGGCGGCATCGCGTGCCTATGCGGCGCGCTGGTCTACGCCGAGCTCGCGGCGCGCTATCCCGAAACCGGCGGCGAGTACGTGTTCCTGCGGCGCGGCTTCGGCGACGGCGCGGCGTTCGTGTTCGCGTGGTCGCGCATGACCGTGATCCAGACCGGCGCGATCGCCGCGGTCTCGTTCGTGTTCGGCGAATACGCGTCGCAGCTCGTTTCGCTCGGGCCGCAGAGCAACGCGGTCTGGGCGGCGATCTGCGTCGCGGTGCTGACCGGCCTGAATCTGCTGGGGACGGTCCAGTCCAAGGCTTCGCAGAAGGTGATGGAAGTCCTGCTCATCGCTTCGCTCGCGCTGATCGCGATCGGCGGCATCGTCGTGGGCGTCGGAAAGCCGGCGCCCGCCGCCTCTGCACCCTCGGCTTCGGGCGGCTCGTTCGCGCTGATGATGATCTTCGTGCTCTATACCTTCGGCGGGTGGAACGAGGGCGCCTATCTCGCGGGCGAGGTGCGCGACGCGCGCCGCAACATGGTGAGAGTGCTCGCCGGCGGGCTGCTGCTCGTGACGGCGCTCTACCTGCTGGTCAACTGGGGCTATTACGCCGCGCTCGGCCTGCCCGGGATCAAGGAGTCGAAGGCGCTCGCGGTCGACACCGTGCGCCTTATTGCGGGCCAGCACGCGGCGCTTCTCGTGGCGCTCGTGGTCTGCGTGTCGGCAATCACCACGATCAACGCGGCGATCTTTACCGGCGCGCGCACCAACTGGGCGCTCGGCCGTGATTACCCGCTGTTCGCGTTCCTCGGTAACTGGCGCGAAAGCGGCTCGACCCCGGCGAACTCGCTGCTCGTCCAGGGCGCGATCGTGCTGGTCCTAATCTGGGCCGGCGCGCAAACGCGCGACGGCTTCGAAGCGATGGTCGCCTACGGCCTGCCGGTGTTCTGGACCTTCCTTCTACTGACGGGAATCACCTTGTTCGTCTTCCGGCGGCGCGGCGGCGATGCCCCGCTGTTCCGCGTCCCCTTGTTCCCGCTGGTGCCCGTCGCCTTCCTCGCCATGTGCGCGTTCATGGTCTGGTCCAGCTTCGACTACGTGGCGAATTCGCCGTACGGGCCGAAGTTCGGAAACCTGGTGCTGGCGGGCCTGATCGTCATGGCATTGGGCATCCCGCTTTACTTTTTCGCCCGAAGAAAATGACGCTCACGGAGCTCCGCTACATCGTCGCGGTGGCGCGCGAGCGCCACTTCGGACGGGCGGCGGAGACCTGCTTCGTGTCGCAGCCGACGCTGTCGGTGGCGGTGAAGAAGCTGGAAGAGGAGCTCGGCGTGACGCTTTTCGAGCGCGGGCCGGGCGAGGTGAGCGTCACGCCCGCGGGCACGAAGATCGTCGAGCAGGCGCAGCGCGTGCTCGAGGAAGCTTCGCGGATCCGGGAGATCGCGGCGGCGGGGAAGGACCCGCTCGCCGGGCCGCTGCGCCTGGGCGCGATCTACACCATCGGTCCGTATATCCTGCCGAAGCTGATCCCGATCCTGCGCAAGACCGCGCCGGCGATGCAGCTCCTGATCCAGGAGAACTTCACCCACCGGCTTGCCGAGGAGCTGAAGAGCGGCGAGGTCGACGTGATCCTCATCGCGCTGCCTTTCGAACAGCCGGGCGTGGCCACGCGCGCCGTGTACGACGAGCCTTTCCTGGTCGCCGTTCCCAAGGGGCACCCGTGGGAGAACCGCAAGCGCGTGACCTCGGAGGAGCTGACCAGCGAGAGCCTGCTGCTGCTCGGCGAAGGGCACTGCTTCCGCGATCAGGTGCTGGAGATTTGCCATACCGTTCGTGCCAGGGAAAGGAGTCCGCTGGCAAAGACGTTGGAGGGCGGCTCGCTCGAGACCATCCGGCAGATGGTGGCGGGCGGCGTCGGCATCACCGTGCTGCCCGCGACCTCCACCGCGACCGGCGGTCCCGCAGACCTGATCCGCATCCTGCCGTTCGCGCGCCCGGTGCCGACGCGGCGCGTCGGCCTCGCCTGGCGCCGCAGCTTCCCGCGCCCCGAGGCGATCGAGGTGCTGAGGAAA
>Ga0075430_100001796_pt1 | contig 17543 bp, 15 predicted proteins | sample RhiMetdeltSRZDD4_FD_75294 | JGI IMG/M metagenome (GOLD analysis project Ga0075430, IMG submission 75294) | Populus rhizosphere microbial communities from Tennessee, USA - Rhizosphere MetaG P. deltoides SRZDD4 | ecosystem: Host-associated > Plants > Roots > Rhizosphere > Soil | place: USA... | reverse complement strand
ATGGCATTCCTCAATCTTTAGTGGTGAGTGCTCACTCCTCAGTGCTGAACACCAAGTTTTGAGGTGTGAGGCGAACTGCCGCCTCGGACACGGCCCGCTCACATTTCGCGGGCGTCCACAAGGGATTCAAGACATCGGGCGCTCACAAGGCACTGCCGGCTCACCGAAGACACTGGGCGCTCACCGGTTCGCGCCAGTTCAAATACTTGACGCGCATTATTCTGCGCGTCGTGAACCTCAGCACTCAAAAATATACCCCTAGCCGTTCCGTTAAGTCGCTGCGCAGCTGATTCGCGTTCACAAAATGCACCGTCCTCATCTTAAGTCGCTTGGCTGGCTCCAGATTTTCCGGCCGGTCATCGATAAACAGACAGTCTTGCGGAGGCTCTTGCATGATCTGAAGTGCACGCTCGTAGATGGTGTCGTGAGGCTTTCTCACCCCAAGATAACAAGAACTCAGGAAACACCGGAAATAGCGGCGGAGGTCGAATCGATCGATCCGGTACTGATTCAGGTGCACCGATTCATTGTTCAACGCAACCATGACCAGGCCTCCATCCGTCGCGAGGCGCTCCAAGATTCGAAGCACCTCGTGGTCAGGCTGCGATTGGGCATACATGAACTTCTCGAATGCCTGACGAGTAAATGGACGGGACCGGTGAAACAGGGTTTCCGTCAGGTACTCTTCAAGACTCAGACGGCCGCAGTCGAAATCATCGATGACCTTGGCATGTTGTGTTTCGAAGTCGGCCAGGTCGAAATTGAAGACACGAGCCGCTTCAGCCCGTGACCGCCTATCCCAGCCGTTCGTGAGCACGACACCGCCGATGTCCCAGAAAACAATCATGTTGGCATCCCTCGAGTAGGAGCATATGGCCGATGGCTTATAGCACAAGCAGAGGAAATAGGAGCTTATAGCTAGCCGGGTGAGCACAAACAAAGAGACTGTCTGTCTCTGTGTTTGCCATACGTCATTAGCCACTAGCTCTCATCTTCAGACCTGTTCGCCATTGGCTCTGCTCAGTAAGAAGGTCTCCCATTGTTCATGGCCCTATGGTAGGGGAAAAACAGGCCACGGTTTCGCGTGCGATCTCCCCTTCCTCATCAACACCGGTCACGTACACAGGGAGAGCGGCGCCGTCCTTGCTGACACACACAATCTCGCCCGGCTCCAGCCCGTTCACCCCGGCGTTCGCGTCCGGGACCAGATCCATTCCACACCAGTCCATCCCATTGCAAATCCGAGCCCGGATATCTGGAGCATGTTCGCCGATGCCGCCGCTGAACAGCACAGCATCAACTCTGCCGAGGACTGCCAAATACGCGCCGATGTACTTACGGACGCGATAGCAAAACACGTCAATGGCCAGTCGGGCGCCTGAATGACCTGCTCGTTCGGCCCGCATGAGTTCAGCCATGTCGGAAGAGAGACCAGAGAGGCCGAGCAATCCAGAGCGTGTATTGAGGATCTGCTCGATTTCCTTGGCAGACAGATCTTCCTGTTCAGCCAAAAAACTGACGATCGCAGGATCGAGGTCACCGCATCGGGTACCCATGACCAGGCCCTCCAGCGGAGTAAAGCCCATCGACGTATCAACGGATCGGCCCCCGCGAATGGCAGTCGCAGAGCACCCATTGCCCAGATGCACCGTGATGAGGTTGACCTGGTCCGGCGATGAGCCCCTAAATGTGGCATAGCGAGCGGCACTTGAGGCATGAGCAAGTCCATGGAAGCCATAGCGGCGGATAGCATGTCGCGCGCTGAAATCCCGGGGAATGGCATATGTTGCGACATAGTCGGGAATCGTCAGATGAAACGTGGTATCGAATACCGCCGCCATGGGTGGTACCTGGTCCCCAAGGAGCGATCGGACGGTGCGAATACCGGCGAGACTTCCTGCGTAATGGAGCGGCGCCAGCCGAGCCAACTCCTCGAGTCGCGCGAGAACAACGTTGTCGATCACGGCGGTGTGGGTAAACCACCTTCCTCCATGGACCACCCGGTGACCCACCGACTCAATCGGTCGATCCTTCACCTGCTCTACGACCCACCGGACGGCGTCCTCATGCGTCTGAATCGCAGCGGACCGTTCAGACGCAATGGCGTGGCCACGCAAATCCATCGTCACATGATGCCCGATCCCCTTGACTGCTCCGGCAAAGATAACCTCGAAGTGTATGGGCGAGTACGAAGTGCTACGCGCTGGTTCATACAGGGCAAATTTAAGCGACGAACTGCCTGCATTGAGGACCAAAACCGCCATCGGGTGGTCTATACTCCTTTCTGATCGGGCCGGCGTTTAAATGCCACAATGAGAGGCGTTTGTATCCCAAAGGGGGGGTATCTGCAGTATTACTGAACAGTTGATAGTTATCGAGGTCCCTTCATCACGCACAGACGCTTCGTGGACAATTTTCCCTTTGACTCGGGAGCCCCACCAGGCAGTACAATACGCGACCCGACGGCGCCGAACCATCACTTTATTTTTTAACTGGGCCGGATTGAGGTGACGTGATGAAACCTCGTGTGATCATTGCTGATGACCATGCCCTTGTCGCAGAAGGGGTCACCAAATTGATCGAACGCGACGTCCAACTCGTAGGATCGGTCGCCGATGGAAGGGCACTCGTTCAAGCGGTCGAGAAATTGAATCCGGATCTGGCCTTGGTAGACATCTCCCTCCCTCTGTTGAACGGACTCGACGCATGCCGCCAGATCAAGAAAGCGAACCCCACGGTAAAGGTCATCGTTCTCACCATGCATCTCGAAAAGCATTTCGTCACGGAGGCATTTCGAGCTGGTGTCTCCGGGTATGTCTTGAAGCAGTCCGTAGCCGATGAGTTGATCTTTGCGATTAAGGAAGTGCTCAAAGGAAGAACCTATGTATCGCCATTGGTGACGCAGAATCTGGTCGAACAGGCGCTTCAACCGGCACCCGGCGCTCAGCCCATCGATCAGCAGGCGCCGCCCAGTCATCTGAGCTTGAGGCAGCGTGAAGTGCTTCAGCTCGTGGCTGAAGGCAAATCGACGAAGGAAATCGCCTCGACCTTGAATGTCTCGATCAAGACCGTCGAGTTTCACAAGACGCGGATCATGAAAGAGTTGAAACTACATAGCACGGCGGAATTGACAAAACATGCGATTGCGCTCGGGCTGGTCTCTATCAACGAGGCCGTCACTTCGAACGCTCCTCACTAACCACAGGAATCGACGTCGCCGGCGCTTCACCCCGAAAATCATGAATCGAGGTCAGTCCTTGTGCGATGGCGTACTTGGTCAGGTCGGACGCGGTCTTGAGCCCGAGCTTCTTCGTGATATTCGACTTGTGAAACTCCACCGTCTTCAGCGACACGTTGAGCGAGCGTGCAATTTCCTTCGCCGCATACCCGCTCGCCAGCAGCCGCAGCACCTCAACCTGACGGTCCGTCAGCCGATTCGTGAACCCCTCAGGGCGCATCCATTGATGCTCGACAATCTCCCTCACCTCTGGTGCAACCTGCGGCGACACGTACCGTCGGTTTGAAAGGACCTTACGGATGGCGTTCACCAGTTCCGCGGCGGCGCATTGCTTCAACACGTAGCCATTGGCTCCCCGCCTGAAGGCCTCGCTGATATAGACTGGCTCCGTCATCATGGTCACGAAGATGATTTTGACGCTGGGCAGCAACTGCTTCAAGCGCTGAGCGGCTTCAAATCCGTTCAAGCCCGGCATGGATATGTCCAAGAGCACCACATCTGGAGCAAGGCGCGGGGCCATCTCCAACAATGCCTGGCCGCTCTCCCCAGTCCCGACGACCGTGAACTCGGATTCCAATAATTGCCGCATGCCCTCGAGCACGAGCGCATGGTCGTCGATCAACAAAATGCGTGCCGAATGCATGGTGCGAGCCTTTACCGTTCACGCAACCTTATCGGCTTGGCCCTGACTAGTCAACGAAGCCGACACGCTCATCCGCCATCATATTGATGTAATGCAACAATTATTTCTGTGAACGTTAAGCCGCCTATCATCCCGATGCTACTAGGGGGACCCCCAGTACTCCTTGCGGTTATCGAGACCTATCATGAGCTATGCCTTCCAATCCTGCCAGCACGAACGTGTCTGATCAGACCTCCGGCATCTACCTGGAATCACCCGAAGAAGAGCAATGCGAAGTCAGCTCTCCGAATTCCATAGGGATTCCGACGGGCTCAATGGCCGATCGTCCGGCTGTATGACCATTGAAGTTCCTATTGTTATTTTTACCGAGTCCACATCTCCGCATGAAAGGAGTTACTCATGGGACAAGATTCTTTTTCGATGAATGTGAAAGCCATTCGCGAACGTGCACGTCAGCACATTGACGAGGGAGCGAGAACGCCCGGATATAAGGCCAAAGTCGAAACCGTTCGCAAGCTGTTGAATGAAGCGCTTGCCACTGAGCTGATCTGCGTGCTTCGCTATAAGCGCCACTACTTTACGGCATCGGGGATCCACTCCGAAAGTGTCAAGACGGAGTTCTTACAGCATGCCACCGAGGAACAGCAACATGCGGATCAGATCGCCGAGCGTATCGTTCAACTGGGAGGCGAACCCAATTTCTCACCGGACGGAATTCTGGCTCGAAGTCATTCGGAGTATGTTGAAGGCAAGAATCTGGAAGACATGATCAAGGAAAATCTGGTGGCCGAACGAGTGGCGATCGACAGCTATCGGGAAATGATTGCCTATATCGGCGGCGACGACCCGACCACTAGGCGGATGCTCGAGGAGATCCAGGCTAAAGAAGAAGAACATGCCGAGGATATGGCGAGCCTATTGAGCGAACACTGAGCAGGAGAGTCATCACATGAGTTACCGAGTTGCCACGCACAAGGTGCGGCCGGGCCGTCCCTACCCGCTGGGCGCCACATGGGATGGCGAAGGGGTCAATTTTGCCTTGTTCTCCGAAAACGCCACCGGAGTGGAACTGTGTCTTTTCGACCGCGCGGATCAGGAAAAGGAATCACATCGGATCCGAATGGAGGAACGCACCAACCAGATCTGGCATATTTATCTGCCGGAAGCTCGCCCTGAGCAACTGTATGGGTATCGGGTGCATGGTCCCTACGATCCCGCCGCAGGGCATCGCTTCAATTCGTCGAAGGTGCTCATCGATCCCTACGCCAAGGGAATCACGGGCGACGTGCAATGGTCCGATGCCATGTTCGGCTATCGTATCGGCGATCCCGAGGCTGACCTCTCCTACGACGATCGCAACAATGCCGCCAACGTGCCCAAGTCGGTCGTGATCGAACAGGCATTTACGTGGGGAGATGACCGGCCGCTCCGTCGGCCATGGAATGAGACTATCATTTATGAAATGCACGTGAGGGGCTTTACTGAGCGGCATCCGGAGGTCCCGGAACATCTGCGAGGCACCTATGCCGGTCTCGCCACCAGGCCGGTAATCGAATACCTACAACATCTTGGCATCACGGCAGTCGAACTGCTCCCGGTCCATGCATTCGTCACGGATAAGCATCTTTTGGACAAGGGGCTCGCCAATTACTGGGGCTACAACACGATCGGGTATTTTGCGCCGGACCCCCGCTATGCCGCCGTACCAGGACGCGGCATTACGCAATTCAAAACGATGGTCAAGACGTTCCATAGCGCAGGCATCGAAGTCATCCTGGACGTCGTGTACAACCATACGGCCGAAGGCAATCAATTGGGGCCGACCTTGTCGTTTCGAGGCATCGACAATGCCACCTACTATCGTCTGGTCCCGGACAATCCTCGTTACTACATGGATTACACGGGCTGTGGAAACAGTCTGAACGTCCGGCATCCGCGCACGCTGCAACTCATCATGGACAGCCTGCGCTACTGGGTGCAGGACCTGCACGTCGATGGTTTCCGGTTTGACCTCGCCTCCACTCTAGCCCGAGAGCTGCACGATGTGGATCGATTGAGCGCGTTCTTCGATATCATTCACCAGGACCCGGTCTTGGCCCAGGTCAAATTGATTGCCGAACCCTGGGACCTGGGTGAAGGCGGATACCAGGTCGGAAACTTTCCTCCCGGGTGGGCGGAATGGAACGGGAAATATCGGGACAGCATCCGCCGATACTGGAAGGGCGACGGAGGACAAGTAGCGGAATTGGGATACCGTCTGTCAGGCAGCAGCGACCTGTATGAAGGGAGCGGCCGGCGACCGCACGCGAGCATCAATTTCGTGGTCGCTCATGATGGGTTCACGCTTCATGACCTCGTGTCGTACAATCAGAAACACAACGAAACCAACGGCGAAGAGAATCGCGACGGCACCGACGACAACCAGAGCTGGAATTGCGGGGTTGAGGGTCCGACCGATGACCTCGCGATCAATGCGCTGCGCCAACGGCAGAAGCGCAATATGTTGACTACGCTCTTTCTTTCTCAAGGCGTGCCGATGCATTACATGGGTGATGAGGTCGGGCGAACCCAGCAGGGCAACAACAATGCCTACTGTCAGGATACTGAGATCAGCTGGTTCAATTGGAATTGGACCAAATCAGATCAGGAATTGCTGGATTTCACGAGGTTCCTCATCGAGCTTCGCCAGAAACACCCGGTCTTTCATCGACGGCAATTTTTCCAAGGCCGCCGCATCCACGGGGCCGAGGTCAAGGATCTGTCCTGGTTTCGACCCGACGGTAAGGAGATGACGGAGGACGATTGGAATCAAGGCTATGCCCGATGCCTGGGTGTTAGATTGGCTGGCGACGCCATCGCGGAGGTGGACAGTTATGGAAACCAGATCAAAGACGACACCTTTCTCATCCTGTTGAACGCGCATCATGAACCGATGACATTTGTTCTCCCCGCCCATAAACGTGGGGTCCGCTGGGAGCTGGTTTTTGACACCAGAGAGGGTCTACCGAGTGGGGCTCGCAGCCAATATCTCAAAGGCGGAGAATCCTATGATCTCGAGCACCGGTCGATGACTGTATTGAAATTGAAGTCCAAATGATGCCGCAGGTCAACCGTCATGAAGCGCAAAAAACATGGGATGATCTGCATTCAACAAATCAGCAGATCAACACATCAAAACTTATCTGATGATCTGTTGATTTCAGCTAGGAACTGCAATAGTCAGAACTAGGGATTGTGCCAGTCGCCTCCCGGTATCCTTCACCGTAAAACTGTATCGTCACTCTCACATCGGCTCAATTCCGAAGAATGGAGGTCTCGCATGAACACCGATCAATTCAAAGGCAAATGGAATCAGTTCAAAGGCGAACTCAAGAAGAAATGGGGCAACTTTACGGACGACGACCTGACGAAGATCGAGGGCGATTACGACAAGTTCAAGGGCTCTTTGCAAGAACGATACGGCGACAAGAAGGAAGAAGTCTCGCGCTGGGCGGACGATTGGTATAACCAGTCGAAGAACCCGGTTGGAAGCGAGTCGAGACGCTAAACCCGATGGATGGAGGACATAATGAAGATGAAACAGATAGTGATGGGGGCGGCATTGGCAGGGGCGATGTTGACCTCACCGGCCTGGGCCTTTTCGAAACCAACAAGGAACTGGCGGCTTCTGCGAGGATCACGCTCGACGAGGCGGTGAAGCAGGCAGTGAAGGCCGTTCCCGGCAAGGCGGTCGAAGCCGACATCGGCAAGGAAGACGGACGGACTGTATACAAAGTCGAGATCATCGACACCAACAACAAGACGCAAAAAGTTTATGTTGACGCCGTCAACGGCCAGGCAAAGATAGATAAGTAGCGATTGGCACCGGGACACCGCTGGCGGCGGTGTCCCGGCCCATACCGACGCGGAGGTTTCGCATGTCCCCGCTGCTTTTCTCCACGATGCTGGCGATCGCTCTCACCCTAAGCGGCGCGAAAGACCTCTTCAGCGCGTCACCGCTGCAGACAGCTACAGCCCCTGGCTGGATCAGTCCCAATTTGCTGTTGGTCCTGAACCAGGACCAGTTCTCTGGAAGCTGGAAGCAATTCAAAGGCGAACTCAAGCAGAAATGGGGCGAATTCACCGATGACGATCTGCTGTACATCGAAGGCAGGTACGACAAGTATGAAGGCAGGCTCCAGGAGCGATATGGGGATCGGAAGGAAGAGATCAAACAGTGGACGGACGAGTGGTTTAAGAAACACCATTTCGAACAGGATGGCCAGAAAACGCCATAATGGATCACAGCATTGTGGATAAGAAATATGAGACTATCGTCCCTATGGTCACAGTCGGTCTCAATTTCCATTTCCTGCGGTGATGCAGACGACGGCATCGCTTCCAGCAATGTGTGCTTCCTGCATGCGCGCGCTCGGCATGACTGTCCTGTTCTGCTTTCAAGCCCAGTTCTCGCCGGCGGCAGACGATTCCTATATAGCAGGATATGCGGCGGCGGTGCTGGAGCACGAGTTCAACGTGACCGATGCGACGATTCAGGTGGAAAACGGGATGGTCACTGTGACCACGAGAACGATCGGGAACGTGGACCGCGGAAAGGTCCTCTCTGCGCTAAAAAAGATCCCGGGGGTCAAGAGTGCGGATATACGGATGCAGTACAGCGCCGGGGCTCAGGCCCTTCCAGAAGAGGGCGTGCAGCCGTCTAGCCAAGGCGAGGAAACGGTGATTGCCGGCCCGCAGCCCAAATGGCTGCCGCGCGGACTCTTATTCTCCCCGTTGCATGCCGATCCACGGTGGCCACATTTTTCGGCGATCTATCGCAACTTCACCTCGGGGTTCGGCCTGGAAGGGGGCTTCTCCGGGAATTTCGGCGAAACCTTTTCCATCTACCGGAACAAGGCGCCATTTGGAGGAGAATGGGATTTCGGCGTGCAAGGAGGGGTCTTCAGCATTTTCGATGTGGGCAAGCAGTCGATCGATCTGGTGAATGCGGATTATCTGGTTGGGTTCATGGCGAGTTATCGCAATGGCGGATTGTCGGGATTTATCCGGCTTCACCACCAAAGCTCGCACCTGGGCGATGAATTCATTGTCAACAACCCCGGGGTCGAACGGATCAACCTGAGTTTTGAGGAACTGGATGCCAAGTTGTCCTATGAACTCGCAAGCTGGTTGAGGATTTACGGAGGCGGCGGATATCTTGTGCACCGTTTTCCTGAAATCGGCCGGGGGACAAGCCAGTGGGGCGCCGAGTTGACCAGTTCGCGCACCTTCCTCGGCGGACGGCTCCGCCCTGTTGCCTATGCGGACTTCCAGGCCAATGAACGGTCCAATTGGACCATCGCGCGCTCGCTCATGGCCGGCTTTCAGTTTGAAAATACCCGCATCGGCGACCGGCAGATTCAGATTTTGGCCGAATACTTTGCCGGTCCGTCGCCGGATGGACAATTTTTTCGGCAGAAGGTGGAATGGATTGGATTAGGCGTCCACTTCTATTTCTGAACCATGTGGAATGAGGAGTTGAAGATTGATTGCAACATTACATCAGGGAATTATTGGACCGCTGAATCAATGACCCAATGATGAAATTTCTCCACAGAGTCAATCGGCAATGAAGCATTGATTCAATTCATGAGAGGACTTCATGGAAAAACAATGCGCACATCCGCCATGTACCTGTCCGGTGTCGCCCGGGAAGGAGTTTTGTTCGGATCAGTGCCGCAATATTCAACCGATTGCGGGCGGTCAGTGTGGTTGCAAGCATCCCGGATGTCAGGCAGCAGGTCCTAAACAAGGAGGCTAACATGCTAAGTTGGGCCGTCACATTTCTTGTCATCGCGTTGATAGCCGGAGTCTTGGGGTTGTCCGGCGTGGCCGGAACAGCGACCCACATCGCTTGGGTGCTTTTTGTGGTATTCCTGATCGTGGCTGCCGCCAGCTTTATCATGGGCCGTCGTCCGCCTGTGACGTAGGTTGGTCCGGCAGCCGACCAACCTTTCGTTTCAAGTATCCGACGCCGCCCCGCCGAGAGTTTGGGCGAAATAATTTCGGCGGGGTGGCCCAGCGCAATTCGCGCGACGAATAGTCCGCCGCCCCATTTGCATACCACGATGCGCGGTGTGAACGGCCATTGAGGAGGGTCTATGAGATCCCGAGCAGCGTGGCTGATTCTCATTGTGTTCGCCATTGCCTTCGCCTGTGCTCCATTTCCCAAAGAAGTCGAAACCAGTCCCGCCGTCAAAGCGCATCGATTCCCTGCCGAGAGTTTCGACAGCCTCATCGATGAACATGTCGACAGTCTGATGGAGCAGGGCCGCAAGGTGTTCCGCTACGATACCTTCGGCAGCGAGAGCTTTTGGGGCGACAAGTTGAAGCTCCATGAAGCAATCGCCGGAGAGAAACAAGGCGGTGTGGGTCCAGGGATATCGCCCAAGCAAGCGCTCCAGCTGGGATTGAAGGTCGATCAGGGCGCCATTCCTGCCGCACTGCTCGAAGTCCTCAAAGGTGGCGCCGTAAGCCTGGAAAATCCCGAGACGACTTTGGAACTCCTTCGGGCCAACGCGGTGGTCGGCGTGACCGGGTTCTTTGACAAGAAGGACGAGCGTCTGCGCTCGATCGGAATTCAATGCGCGTTCTGCCATTCCACAGTAGATGATTCGTTTGCCCGCGGCATCGGTCGCCGCTTGGATGGCTGGCCAAATCGTGACCTCGATGTCGGCGCCATTGTCGCGCGTGCGCCGAATCTCAAGCCGATGGCCGACCTCTTAAAAACAGATGAAGCAACAATCCGAAAGGTGCTGTTGAGTTGGGGAGTCGGCAAATACGACGCCGAACTCAATCAGGACGGCAAAGCGTTTCGTCCGGACGGCAAATCCGCTGCAACGATCCTTCCGGCTGCCTTCGGCCTTGCGGGAGTGCATCTCCATACGTATACCGGCTGGGGCAGCGTGACATATTGGAATGCGTATGTGGCCAACACGCAGATGATGGGAATGGGGACCTTTGTTGATCCGCGTTTGAAGAATCAAGCGCAGTTCCCGATCGCCGCGGCGGCGGGCCTCGGAAATTTGCGGCAGAAACCGGATCTCATTACGGACAAGCTCGCGGCCTTGCATTTTTACCAGCTGGCGATCCCCGCCCCGTCCCCGCCGAAAGACTCCTTCAACAAGGAAGCCGCAACCCGCGGCATGGCGGTCTTCAACGGCAAAGCGACCTGCGCGACCTGTCATGTGCCGCCTCTGTTCACAGAGCCCGGTTGGTCGCTCCATACCCCCGAGGAAATCGGCATCGACGATTTTCAGGCCAACCGCTCCCCGGACAGACGGTATCGGACTACGCCGCTGCGTGGCCTCTTCGTGCGGATGAAGGGCGGGTTTTATCACGATGGGCGATTTGCCACCTTGCAAGAAGTCGTGAACCATTACGATACGTTCTTCAATTTAAAACTGAACGAAGCGGAAAGCCGACCTCACCGAATATTTGAAATCGCTATAGCCGGGTCGATTGAGGACACGTCCGTCAGGGATCATGGAATGACAGCGATCAGCCGGAACACCGACCGTTCGATTACGAGCTGTTACGAAGGAGGCATTATGGCCAGTCCAGCGAGTATTCTGAAACATCCGGTCCATCCCATGTTGATCCCCTTTCCGATTGCGCTATGGATCTTCTCGTTTGTCTGCGATGTGATCTATGCGTCCGGCTGGGGCGGTGGCCTCTGGAATGACATGGCGTTCTATGCAATGGCCGGAGGGATTATCGGCGCGCTGCTCGCTGCAGTTCCCGGATACCTGGATTATCGATCCCTGACCGACCCGCGCGTCACTTCGATCGGCCGGTGGCATATGCTGGTCAATCTCTCCATCGTCATCCTCTTTGCCATAAACCTGTGGCTCCGCACGGCCAGTGAGCCAGGGGCGGCGTTGCCCATCATATTGTCTTTCATCGGCGTTGCGATGCTGGGCGTATCAGGTTGGCTAGGCGGGGAGCTGGTGTACGTGCATGGAGTCGCGGTGGAACCGGGCTCGAGTCTATCGACCGGGAATAAGCAAGACCGCGTGGCCTAAGACCGGTACAGCGGCGGTATGAAGATCGCTGATATATTGCTCTGGGGCCTGTTGGCCACCGGCCTGCTCACGACGCTACTCAGGGCCAGCCAGGCTTTGCATCTGACTCGGATGGATGTGCCCTTTCTCCTCGGCACGATGGTCACGCCTAATCGCGATCGCGCGAAGGTGATCGGCTTTGTGATCCACTTCATCAACGGATGGTGGATGGCATTCCTGTATGCCGCCTTCTTTCATGCATTCGGTTTTGCCACCTGGTGGCTCGGCGCACTGATGGGGCTTGCACATGCCGCGTTTGTCTTGATCGTCGTGCTCCCCCTGCTCCCAGGCAGCCATCCTCGAATGGCATCCGATTACCATGGGCCGGACCCGACACGCCTCCTGGAACCTCCCGGCTTCCTGGCGATGAACTATGGCTATCAAACTCCGCTCGCAACCACCGTCGCCCACCTTGCCTATGGGATGATCTTGGGCGCCTTCTATCGCCCATAATCCAGGCGCAATGCCGCACCAATGTGGGCCAGATGCGTCAAGGCCTGGGGAAAATTTCCGAGCATCCGGCCGCTCACCGGATCCATCTCCTCGGAATACAGACCCACGTCATTGGCAAGTTTCTGAAGCCGTTCAAAGAGCGCGCGTGCTTCCTGCCGCTGCCCGATTGCTGCTAATGCGCCCACCAGCCAAAAGCTGCACGGGAGAAACGTTCCCTCATCTCCTGCCAGGCCGTCATGTCCGCGATAGCGATACATCAGATCACCGTGACCGAGCCGTTTCCGAACAGCCTGGATCGTCGAGGCGACACGAGCATCGTCGGATTCGATGAATCCTGTGTGCACGAACGTCAAGGCCGTCGCGTCGAGCTCCTCGCCCCCGAGCGTTTGGAGAAAGCTCCCCAGGTGCTGTGAATATCCTTCCTCGAGGACTGCCCTCCGGATCGATGCCTTTGCATGCTGCCAGGGCTCAATGTTCGCCTGGATGCCGAGCTTGCGGACGATTCGTTCCGCGCGATCCAGCGCCACCCAACACATCACCTTGGAATGGACGTAATGGCGGCGTCCCTGGGGAATCTCCCAGATTCCATGATCAGGGAAGATCCAGTTCGAACTGACGAGATCAGCCATCCGGACCAGTCGCCGCCGCATTTCCCGATCGAGGTCATGCCCGGCCTCGACGTATGCCCACAGGGCATCGAATACTTCCCCATACACATCCAATTGTAATTGCGTGTGCGCTTGATTGCCCACACGCACCGGCTGCGATCCTTGATAGCCTTCGAGCGATCCGACCTCGACTTGGGAGAGGGAGGCCTCTCCGTAGACATCGTAGAGAACTTTCAGCGCCGGATAGGTCAGGGCCGTGGCGTGCATCATCCACCTGACGAACGCTCCCATCTCCTCGGGATATCCGATGTGCGCAAAAGCCTGCGCCGTGTAGGAGGCGTCACGCAGCCAGCAATACCGATAATCCCAGTTGCGATCTCCCCCGATGACTTCCGGAAGCGAGGTGGTCGGAGCAGCAACAATAGCGCCCGAGGGGGCAAATGAGAGCAGTTTCAACGTCAGCGCGCTTCGGAGCACCGACTGACGGTACGGGCCGTGGTAGCTGCAGGCATCCGCCCACTTTCTCCAGACATCTTCAGTTTCTTCGATGGTCGGTTCCGCCTCCGATAAGAGCGGGTAAACGGCGGGGGCATCTTCTGAATAGGCCAACCATAGGGCATGGCGCTGACCGGCGCCGACGCGGACCCGTCCTTCCAGGTCTTCGGCATGCAGGGAGAGGGAGAGATCGGTCGTCAATTGGAGAAGACGGCCTCCGAGATCAACGCAATAGCAACCGCGGCCTCGCAACTGAAAGGCCGGGGTAAGACGATTATGGTCGGGCCTCGGTTTGAAGACAATCTGCAGTTCGACGGACCCCTCCACTCCTTTTATTTGCCTGAGCACACTCCGGAACGGAAAGAGCCTTGTGGATTTCTTGACCTCTGACAATACCGGCATGCAATCGGTGAGGCGTACGATCCCCTCGTCCGTCTGGAATTCCGTCACCAGCACAGCCGTTGAGTCTTTGTAGACACGCCGGACCGCATAGGGGCGAAGGGGCGTAATCGTAAAGTGACCACCTCGCCATTGATCCAGCAAACGATTCAAACAGGAAGGGCCGTCAAACTGCGGAAGACAGAGCCAGTCAATGGACCCGGATTTCGACACGAGGGCAGCGGTTCTAGAATCGCCGATCAGCGCATAGTCCTCAATCTTGGACGTAACCCCCGTTATGCTGGTGAGAGTCATTCGCTCGATTGCGTCGGATCAGGAGAGGGAAGGAAAAAGCTATGAACTCCGGGCCATGGTTGCCGCAGTGATGGCTTCATACAGTTGATCGGCAGCACACTCCTTGGTGAGAAATGCAGCCGCCCCCGCCCCTTTGATCGCCTGTTCTACCTGCCAGCTTGGATGAACCGATAAACCGATCACCACGGTGGAGGGATTGGCTTCGCAAATTCTGCGGGTTGCCTCGACCCCATCGATATGGGGGAGCGTCAGATCCATCACGACCACATCCGGACGCAGCAATTCTGTCAAGGCAACGGCTTGCAACCCATCGCCGGCTTCGGCAATCACCTCGACGTCATCGTGACTCTCCAGCACACTCCGCAGGCCTTGCCGCACCATCGCGTGATCGTCGACGAGCACGATCCGCAAACGACCCACGACTTGCCGGTCCTTTGAGGCCGGTTTAGTGAGAGCAGGGGCACGCCCAGGTTCACTCTGCATCGAGGGGCTGTCACTCATGCTGAAAGCGGGAATACTCAGCGTCACACGCGTGCCGCCTCCGGGCTGACTGACGAGATCGACCCGCCCTCCCAGGGATTCCATCCGTTCCCTGATGCTGAACAACCCGAATTTTCCATCCGACGCAGCCGCTTCCTTGCGCGCAGACGAATCGAATCCACATCCATCATCGATCACCGTCAAGCCCATCTCGCTCCCCGTGGAGTTCAACTGCAGACTCGCCCGATCGGTCCCGGCATGTTTGAGGACGTTGAACAGCAGTTCGCGCACCGATTGAAACAGCAGCACCGCCTGCTCTTCTGAAAGGGGAACCGGTTCGCCTTCGATTTCTGTCGTCACGTGCAGACCATGCCGCGCCATTTGTTCGCCCAACCATTTCAAGGCGGCAGCCAAACCGAACTCATGGAGGACCGGGGGACTTAATTGCGCCACGAGAGTACGGGTATAGGTCAAGCTCTGGTCCAGCATGTGATCGACATCGTTCAACAAGTCGGATTGTTTCGAGGCCTGGCGTGACTGCCTGGCCTGAGTCAGCTTCATCCGCGTGGCCACGAGTAGTTGTGCGAGGTAATCGTGTAATTCCCCCGCCACCCGCCGCCGCTCGCGTTCTTCCGTGAGGCTCAGATCCGACGCCAGTTTTCTCAGCCGGTTCTGGGAATAGACCAGGTCGCGCGTCCGTTCGGCTACCCGCCGCTCCAATTCCGCATTGAGCTGAGACAATTGCCTTTCCCCCTGCTTGCGTTCGGTGATGTCCACCAGCATGTTGATGCCCCCGGTGATCCGACCTTCGCTGTCGCGCAGCGGCGTCGGATAGGGCGTGAACCACATGCGTTTGCCGTCCGGCCGCTCGGCGAGGGCTTCCATGCCTCGGACAATGCGGCCTTCCTTCAGCGCGATAGCCATAGGACATTCATCGTGCGGGAGCGGCGTCCCGTCGGGACGGTAGAGCTTCCAGCTCACACACCACTGGTCCGTGCCCAACTCCGGCACGCGGCCGGAAAATTCGACGGCCGCCTGGTTGAAATGCGTGATACGGCCTTGATCGTCGGTCGTGTAGATTGCCGCCGGAAGCGCATCGATCATCTCGCGGAAGCGCCTATCACTTTCGCGTAGCGCTTCTTCCGCCCGCTTGCGTTCGTCGATATCCTGAATCACGCCGATCACATGTTCGATGCGTCCGCCCGCATCCAGAAGCAACGCCAGATAGATGGACACCCACATAGGCCGGCCGTCACGCCGAACCAGTCGTTGTTCAACCGAGATATCTTCCACGCCGCCAAGCAGCAACTGGCTCATGGATTTCTTGTTGTGGGCGCGATCGTCGGGATAGGTCACGTCCAGTAGGTTTCGGTTGGTCAGGCCGTCGGTAGGCTCATCAAGTAGTTCGCATAATTTCTGATTCACCTGGAGCAATCGCCCTTCCGGACTGATCAAGCACATACCCACGGCAGCCTGGTGAAACGTGGCGCGAAAACGGGCTTCGCTCTCACGCACAGCCATGTCTCGGCTTTTTAGCTCGGTGATATCACGGATCACGCCGTTCATCCGGGCGGCCTTACCGTTCTCGTTCATGGTGACGCGTCCTCGATCCGCCACCCATCGGATCGAACCGTCGCCGAGGACCAATCGAAACTCCTCATGATAGTCGGCGCCCTTCCTCAGCGCCCTCTGCACGGCGGCCACGATGCGCGGTTGGTCCTCCTGATGGATCATCGCAAAATAGTCTTGGCCGGAGTGCAGCGTGTCGCCGGACGGAAGGCCCAATACCGCCGAGGCATTGGACGATTGGATCATCACGTCGGTGTCCGGGATCCAATCCCATGCCACCATGTCCGCGGACTCGAGCGCGTACTGAAGACGCTCCCGGGATTCTCGAAGACGTTCCTCGGCCTGTTTGCGGACGGTGATATCGGCGAACATGCCGAGTGCTCCCTTGGGGTGATCGTCGTTTTCCTGAATCGGACTGGTTTCCCCCAACACCAGCACCGGCGCGCCGTCGGACCGTTTGAATCGGAAGTCGAATTGTTTGGATTCACCGCTCACACTCCGAGCGATCCATTCGCGGGCCTGTGGAATGTCCTCAACGAAGCAATAATCGGTGACCGATCTGTTCAGTAAATCTTCCCGGCCGCAGCCCAGCATATCGGCCATCCGGCGATTTGCGAAGAGAGTCCGGCCTTGCGAATCGATCAACCACAGCCCCTGATGAGCCATTTCCGCTATCATTCGGTACCGCGCTTCAGTGTCATCCACGTCCCACTCGGTCTGTTTGTGAACGGCTTTGGGCTGCGACTGCGCAAGCAGTCGCCCCTTCGCTCGTTCCTTGGTGCGGAGGCGGCGCAACAGCGCCTTCACTGAGGCGACAAGTTCTCCCGCCTCGATCGGTCCGGTCAGATACCCATCGGCTCCTCTTTGGCGTCCTCGTGCCTTCGCGTGGCTACCGGTTTCACGCGCGGAAAGAAACAAGACCATCATTTGTGACATGGCAGGATCGGATTTGAGAAGGCGACAGACCTCGGCGCCGGGAATGTCCGGCAGTCGCGCGTCGAGCAAGATGAGTGCGGGCTGCTCTCGAACTGCTGCTCGCAACGCATCCTTTCCGGTTCGTGCCTCGATGACTCGGTAGCCGGCGCTGGTCAGCACTCGGCTGTTGGCATGTAGAGAGGCTTCGTCGTCATTTACATTGAGAATCGTACCGACGCTACTATCCGTCATGCGCCCCTCCAACAGCCTTTATGTAAGTATTCTCCGGCGTCCACAGTGTACGGCTTCGACTATTCTGCTTTGACTAGGCGAACCCCTAGTTTCAC
>Ga0075430_100001795_pt1 | contig 17557 bp, 15 predicted proteins | sample RhiMetdeltSRZDD4_FD_75294 | JGI IMG/M metagenome (GOLD analysis project Ga0075430, IMG submission 75294) | Populus rhizosphere microbial communities from Tennessee, USA - Rhizosphere MetaG P. deltoides SRZDD4 | ecosystem: Host-associated > Plants > Roots > Rhizosphere > Soil | place: USA... | reverse complement strand
TACGGAAAAGGGTATACGGTTTCTTCAAATCTATAATCTGATATACGAGATGATAAACTCGTCACAAGAACAATCTGAACAAGAAGAACAACAACAAACATGGGTATGGATAGATACACGCAGATTAAGAAAAGACTAGTAGTAGTAGTCGTTGTCTTAAGAGGAGTGTGTCGTGTTAGGTAGTAGTAGTGGCATTATTATTACCATCCGCATTATCTGCTATCAAGCTTTCAATATAGTTGGCAATTTTATCTTCATCTAGAATAACCCTGCGCTTCATTACAAATCCGACCAGTATCTCACACGATGGTATCGGAATCAGCATCATTTTACATTTTTCATAAGTGGTGCTTATCGCTTTGGTTTCTCCAGCAACTTCTTTTACTTCATTTGCTATACTAAGGGATGCAATGGCCAATGTTCCGCCATATTTGTGTCCCTCTTGGAGCACTCCAAATTCTCTTGAAAAAGACTCATTAGATTTAGTGGCTAGGAAGTTTTCTCCGTTTCTCGCATCTATGATTGATATAGAGAGTATCTTACCATCTTAAGTAGACAAAATTTTATCTGCTATTCTTTCTGCAGCAGTTGAATCGATGAGTGCCATATCCTGATGCCAGAGAGTGAGGTATTAGTTCGTAGACGTAATATTTAGGGCTTTATTATTATCAAAAGCACCAATCTATCTGGGGTAAGCCGAGAAAGTAAGTGTAGATCCTATTTCTATAAAGGCTCGATAGTTTAAGCTTTAAGCAGATCCAATTACAAAGTTGGATAAGATTTCTTTAGACCCTATAACAGTTGTCTGATAAGTGCAGTTACCATGCCAATTCACATACAGCATACAGTCAAGACAATGCTATATAGCAGTTAGTAAGTACCCGTATTATGGGACGTAAGGATTGGTATTATGTCCACCTTCCAAAACTTCTCATCAAAAGACTGGATCAATTCCTGCAGACACCAAAGGCTAAGAGTATGGGTATGTCGAATAAACCTGAGCTCCTAAGACACGTGATAAATCAATTCCTAGAGGAGCAAGAGGCTTTATACAACAAGATCGATTATGTAGGTGACATTATTTTGGAAACGAAGGATCGGGACCATGTAGTCTTTACATATAACAGTGAACCCCAATTTAGAGAGATTGTTAATGCCTTCATAAGACGAGGCATTAATCACAATCAGATTGGTGTCTTGCTTATCTTCACAAAAGAGCAGCAGAAATTCATAGAATCAATGGATAAGATCGAAAATGTAAATTTCCTGTTCAACTCACAGGACATAGTAATAATTCCAGCCGATGAATGTTTTTCTGATGATGACAGCTTTTCTATTATGCCTAGTCTAAATAGCATGCGCAATATTGTGGAACTGGCAAAGCAGAAATCAAAAAATGGGCTAAATGTATTGGCCACTTTGCCAAGTAAGCTAATTGAACAGGGAAGATATGAGGAAGCTCTTCAACTTGAAAACATATCCAATGAAGCAATAAAAGGATTTGAAATGCCTATTACCGTACTATGTCTTTACAAAGCAGTACCAGAAAACCTTGAAGATCGTTTCTCAGAGTACCATGATCTTATAGTCAAAAGGGCGACTCTCTCACAACGTTTACAATAAAGCAGCCAAACAGGAGACAGCAGAGTCATCAAACGCAAAGTCTGTCATGCTGCATATTATTACCTTCAAACGCGACTAATAACTCCAAAGACCTCTTAAATCACCTATTTTTACCTTATATTACTCAAGCGATCGACTTCGATTCTTTGCATACGAGAATGATCCTGCATCCCAAATTTTATTTCCGAGCATGGAGCAAGTATTGAAAAGATATCTGTTTATACCTCTATCTCAGTGCTGCCAAGATATGTGTGCGTGTACTCGTCTGAATTAGGATCAAAAAACATTATATCATCATAGAGATCATGTGGCTATGAAATTAAAAATTGGGTGAAATCAAATTTGGCGTACACATTCCAGTGATGGGATTTAGCAGTAATCAGCCTAAAAAGGAACAAATAATATCACTAGCCCAGTATGCTGAAACCCTTGGATATAATTCTCTAAGCATAAACGATCACGTCGTTTTTCATACTAGCTGGCTTGACGCCATAAGCACATTATCTGCTGTTGCAGCTTCTACAACGCACATCCTAGTCGGGACTTCAATCCTGAACATTGTGGTCAGAAATCCGGTTGTGTGTGCCAAGGCTCTAGCAACTATCGATATTTTGTCCTCTGGAAGGCTGTTTGCTGGCGTGGGGCCGGGTTCATATCGCGGAGATTATGAAGCATGCGGAATCGATTTCAACGAGAGATGGTCAAGATTTTCGGAAGCACTACAGATGATTGTCATGATGCTAACCAGCAGCAATAATAATGGCAGGGATAAGCTCTTTGAATATAAAGGGAGGTATTACACCCTTAAGGACGCATTATTAACTCCAAAGCCGGTCCAAAAACCTCATCCGCCAATATACGTTGGAAGTTGGGGTTCCGATGTAGGGCTGAAAAGACTTGCAAAATACAGCAACGGCTGGATGGCTTCGGCCTATAATATCACGCCTGCAAAATTCAAAGAGAAATGGAATTTCCTGCTCGCATATAGAAAATCGCTAGGAAAAGAGGAAGATGAGCTGTTTGATAACTCAGTTGTTTCAATGTTTGGATATATTCACAATGACAAAGACAAGGTTCACAAAGTGGTTAGAGAAATACTGGCTCCAGCTTTAAGAAGGCCTGTTGAAGATTTGGAACAAATGCTCCTTTTCGGCTCTTTAGATGAATGTCTCCGGAAGGTAAGGAATCTTGTAGATGCAGGTGTCAAGCGGATCCATTTTTGGCCTGTATTAGATTATGAGGATCAGATACGCATATTTAAGAATGGAATATCCTCCGACTTGTAGTGGGGTTATTTGGTCACTGATAATATCAGTGCTTTGCTAACGATAAAAAATAGGGCCCAGAGGGATTCGAGACAAAAACCTGGACAAAATAGAGGCTCGTTGAATCTTGGGAGCAGCACATAATGAAATTTGGGATTTAGTCACACCATACATGTTTTTGTATTGTTATAGACTCCTTTTGGATTGTGTGTATTGGACTGAAAACTATCACACGAGTACAATAAGGCGCGAAATCAAGGAATATTGAGGATATCTTTTTCATAATTCAAGACCTAGAACTATATTTAGCCCAGAACTGTTCATAACTATGCGAATAAATTTCGATTACATTGCCAAAAGGATCTTCGCAGAAGCATAATTTCTTGCCAGAGCCGGGGGCTAATTCCATCACATCAGTTCTTCGCTTGCCCCCAGTTGATGCTATCTTATGTGCAAGCTCTTCAATGTTTGGTTCAGTCAAAGCAATGTGAGAATATCCTGTTTTCCAATACTCAAAATTATTTTCTTTGGAGCGCAACTCTGAAGCAGGCTCAATGAATTGAAAAAGCTCAATTCCAACACCATTTGCAGAACTCATATGACAATACCTAAACCTTCCAAGTTTAGGTCCAAAGATTGCCTTTACAAGTGTGACAAGATGAGGATCATAGTTCTTCTGTTCCTCTTGATAAGTAGTTACCTCTGTAGGTTCAACCAAAAGAGTCATTTGAATTACGTCTCGATACCATCGCATTGCAGAGTCTATGTCAGTAACAGAGATAGCAACATGATTGAACGCTCTTATTGGCATGGTCACAGAAGAAGAATACAAGTGAGGGAATATATCAACAATTTGTCGAAATAGATAGAGAAAATCCAACTGTTAGTCTAAATCAAAAAAAGCAATCTGGTATGACTTGTTGTTGCCATATCTAGAATCTCGTTAGCATTTAAGCACGATACAAATCCGCTAATTGTTACAAGTGGGCCAGAGGGCTTCTAGAGAAAAACTTCTAAATTTAGACAAAGTGCACGAATTTGGATTCATTAGGATTGGTAAATCATCCGTAAAGGGTTCTTTGCAACGAGCCTTAAGTTTATGTATTATCTTTGGGATGCTCCCCTAACAATCAACATCCGTATCATTCATTTAGCATCCCCTGCCTGGTCCTGCATAGCTCGTACTGTTCTTTCTTTTTCCTCATTTAGCTCCTCTGTTGTCATACTTCTTGCCAAGATTATTGTACCACCGTCACCTTCACCATCATCTGCGGTAAAAAGTATAGCATATACTGAATGCCTTAATGTCTGGATAATAGAATCATCATCCTGCGGTAACCTAAGCTCTAACTCTCTTAAAGGGATAACCGAGCCAAAGTCGTCTATGTCTAGTTTTGTAACTCTAACACTACTTTCTCTAATGTCGTTTACCTTTACTAGCATCTAGCTATTCACACCATTATCTAACGCCATATTATGGGGCAGGGATCCCTATTAGATTTTACACTATGCTATCAAGCAGGGCGGGTCCAGAGGGTTTCTGCAAAAAACCTTCAGAATTGAGACCAAATGAAATAACATTATGTTCTAGAAATCTGAAAAGGCTCTCTGTAATTAATATATTGTTTAAGGAATATAGATCAATGAAAGGAGCAGATAAGGTGAGATAGTATATGAGTAACAAAGGCAATCAAAGACGCGACTCTATAACCGATCCTTCTATAGCTAAATTATTTGAAGAAAAGAATTTTGCTTTTCTTGCCACCTTGATGAAGGGCGGCACTCCTCAAGTCACCCCTACATGGGTAGATATTGATAGGAGCAATAATACAATCCTAATAAATACTGCCAAAGGTAGAATGAAACACAGAAACATTGTAAGAGATCCTCGTGTAGGCGTTTCTATAATTGATTTTTCAAATCCGTATCACATGGTGAGTGTAAGGGGAAAGGTCATCGAACAAATCAATGGCAGGGAAGCAGATGACCATATTGACAAGATGGCAAAGAAATACTGGGGCATGGACAAATATCCTGGACGGTCACCAGGCGAAGAACGCATTTTACTGAGGATAAAGCCCCAACATGTAGCCCATTGGAATGGTGGTCGTTAGTAAGTAGATATAAACATAAAATTCGCTTGATCGCTTTAAACAAAATGTAAGGAGAATGTAGATTAGCATAAATCTGTAGAGATCACGCTGGTGGCAATGAAATTATCTTCAAGCTTCCAGACTCATAACGATTCATATGCGAGCGAGAGAAGGTTAGTCAGAGAATGATGAACTGACAGAATCCGTCGTTAGTTTGTATCATGATGTGGACATCTAATGTTGTTGGTTTGTCGACTGCTACACGTATTCATCTTACTGTTATTGTTGTTATAAAGAAAATCATGGGGCCGATAGGGTTGCGGCAAAAAACCCTTCGAAATTCTGACATGAGGAATCAAAAGCACAAGCAATGATGGATATATCTAGTTTTCAAACAACAATAACAACAAGATTGGGATGATAATGAAATCTTCGCAGTAACTGACACACTATTTTTTCTGTGTGTGAGAACGAAGATTTGATAGGCATAATTCGGAGTTGTGTTCTTGCGCATTCTCGAAAAGAAGGATCAGAATCCGGGTCCTTTAACAGCATTTATCATTTAACCAAATTAACAGCTTTACAAGGTAATAAAAATCGTCTTAATCGGTTTAAATAAGACGGGCGCTTTATAAACATGCATTTTGCCGATTTCTAAATTTAAAGCACGAGGTATTACGAAATCAGCAGTGTATTTTAAAAATATATTCTTTTATAGTTGGATCTATAACAACAATTGATGTATAATAAAGACACGTGTCTGAGCATAAGAATCAAATACTCAATAGAAAGGAGGCTCGAAGCATAATTAGTAATCTAGACGGCGACAAGCCCGCTGGGCTCTCAAATGTGGGAACTTTTTTAGCATCACCCGTTGGTAAAATAATGAGATCAGATGTTGCCATCCTAGAATCGGACAAGACAACAGATCTTGCCATAGAAGCGATGCAGGAAAAAAATGCACGTAACATCCTTGTTTCTGTTAAAGGTGAGATCGTAGGGATTGTTAGCAAGACTGACATTCTATACAAAGTGACATCTCAGGGAAGAAATCCAGGAAAAGTAAGACTACGAGAAATCATGACTAGCCCCGTTTTGGCCGTCAACCCCCAGACAACCATCAGGGAAGCGCTTGCCATAATGGACAAAAAAAAGGTAAGACAGCTTATGGTTCACGCCTACGCAGCGGTTTTGGGAATGATTAATAGAGAGGAAATATCTGAGCGGATCGAACAAATTTCACTTTCACTTGAAGATGCAGCGTTATCTGGAACACCCGCTTGCATTATTGATACTAAGAGCATAACATACATGAAGGATACGAGCAAAGCGAAATTTCAGTGTCCATATTGCGGATCCCCATTCGATGACAAAGAAGCTTTATCAAAACATATTGATAGAATTCATGAAGAGACAGGGGTACTTGAAGGAGACTATCGAAAGATGGTGCATTGATGATCCAGATACATCAAATACTTATTGACAACTAATGGAATAGTTCAATTACATTCTGGGGTGGAAGTACATTCCAATAGTTGCGGATATGAATGCATTCAATCGTAATAGTGTTATGAAAAGGAATAACAGGAAGGAGGTCGTGAAACAGATACTAGAGTGGTTAAAAGAAGAAGGAGTAGCTCACAGACCTAAAGAGAATGATTCTTGCAGGTTTAGGGCAACAATAAATTTGAGCCAAAATCTTAATCTGGATATCCAGTTAGGTAGCCATAGGCCTAATCGCCTCATACTATCAACTAATGCATATTTGGCACCTAATGATCAAAGAGCCTATTTTCGGCTAGACAGGGAAAAGAAAGATTCTTTTCTTCGAGCTGTGAGATGGGCGCTGCTCAATATGGATGTGGATCATCAAATCAGCCCAAACGGCGACACTCTACAGTCAATATCTATCACTAAGACGATTTACTTTGATGGATTGACGAGAGATAAATTTTTTAGTTCTATTTTACTGCTGAAAAGAGCATTTGGTCTTTTAGATCTGACCTACTGTGACCACCTGCGGTTTAGTTCATCCGATATAGTGTCAAGGTAGCAGCTTCAGAGCGATAGTCGTATAGAATCCTTTAAAGGAGTGTTGGTAAAGCAAATCGAGATAAGGCTCGCTTAGGGAGAAGTTTAGAAGCAAAAGAAAATCGTAGTGGTTTTAATTTAAGGATAGAATGATGATAGGAAATCTTGTTCAGTATAGAGTGACACAGAACCAATACCCTTTCGTGTTTATCATTAAAGACGCATGAACTTCAGAATGCCTTGCAATTATGCAAATAAAAGTTGTGCATTAGAGACTTTTTGATAAAAAGAAAAACCCAGAGGGCTCTAACAGAAAAGCCTCAGAAAATAAGCTCGATTATCTTGGCACAGACGGAAAATGTTGTTCTTTCTTTCGAAATGACACCAATATTTATTCTGAACGATATCTGACAATATCTCTTAACTATTTTAGCGACGCTAAAACCAGTTCCATAAACTAAACGCTGAGACACAGGTCTGATCAACACTTCCTATGACAGCATAACCAACAGCATGAGTCCCCAGGTTTATGGGTAGTCCTCGAGCTTGGGTTCTGGGGTTCTACGACAGCATACTGATTCTAAATCCATTTCTTTATCTTGAAGTAAGAGATTAAGCAAATCCCTACTGCAGCCATCAGAGCAAGAGCATAGTAATATCCGTAGGACCATTGCAATTCTGGCATGTTATCAAAATTCATACCATAGATGCCAGCTATTAATGTGAGAGGAAGAACAATCGTGGCAATTACTGTAAGAGTTCTTATGGCTTCATTCAAAGTAGCGGTTAATGAAGAGTTATATGCTTCTCGCAAGATAATGACTCTATTATGCTGATTTTCAAGATTTCTCCGCAGGTAACTCAGTCTGTCGTGCAGTGAACGGATCTGTTTTTTACAGTCGCCACTAAGTTTTGTCTGCTGATCACTAATAATTTGGTTAAGTACTCTCAATATCATTTCAAGTGTGTTTTCTAGAAAGCTAGTTTTTCTACGGATGACGAGTATTTCCGATAAATGAGATCTTAAGGGCTTGTCAAGAATCGCTTCTTCAATTTTGTCTAGCTGTGCATCGATATTGTCTACCGTTGAGTAGTACGTAGAAATTATCTCTTCCACTGCAAGACGATATATTGTCTCGCATATTCCTTGAGCAGTCAATACTTGACCTTGCGACGTAGATAGAATGCTCCGAATTTTCTTTCGCAAACTATCTGAGAGATGGCTGTTGTTAAAATTAATAGTAATGATCCATCGCTTCCCAAGGAACACATAAAGGTCATCTTCGGTAAATCCACCTTCCTCTTCAATCCGTAAACCGTCAATAATTGTAAACAGGTATGTATCATATTCTTCAACTTTGGAAGGATGGTTCTGATGAATTACTGCATCAATAGCTAACGGCTGTAAACCAAAGACATCTTGTAATCGAAAGACATCTGCCAAGTCATCAATATGGACCCATAATGAAGCTGCTTGCTCTGTCATCTCCTTTTTCAAAGAACCAACAACAGACAAGAAATTATCTATTTGTTTGATTTTATGTTTATCAATAATATGAGCAGAAATGGTCATCAAACTGTCATAATAGTGCATATAATAAAAAGTTCTTTCTAGAGAAATAGCCTATAGAATATTATTGTTACAAAAGCAGGGTCCAGGAGGACTCAGAAAAAAACCTTCAAAAAAAGACTCACTGACTCAATAGCATAGCACATGATGAAAATTGAGATTCTTCTGTCACACAAATTTGATACCTCTCCAAAATTAGTTAGTTACAGGTCAAGCTTAGACTAGGGAGTTGAAATTTATTGAACATCAAGTCAGGGGTTGCCCTTGCTACTGAGTTTGTACTTCAATTGAAACGATTTTTGTAGAAAGCTTGTAACTCAGACAGCCGCATCCCACATTCTAGGGATAGCTCAACTTATCGCCCCAATATTATTTCATTTCGTAGTTTGTTAGGTATATATACCATCACTGTAGTCAGTGACAGGTTAATCATTTTAAATATAATGGTTACCTAGCTCGGAAAGCAAGTTTGCTAATTAAAGCAGCTTTTCTGCGTTCAAGAATAGTCAATATTGATGGGTAGATGTTACAGCCACAATTCTCACACATGAAGGACGTTGCTTCCCCAAAAACGCATGTAGGCTTGCGATTACCATAAGCATCGTATGATTCGACAAACCATGTAGGACAATGATTGGACCATTCATTAGTTCTCATTAGCTCAAGCTCTTTATCCGAGTTTAAGATGTAGTCGCCATAAAAGAGACGCTTTAGCCTTTGAATTTCATCGATATCCTTCTGGCGATCTACGTGCGATAGAAATAATACATCTTTTGGACTCAAGGGGGTAGACCATGCAAAGCTTATGCCGCTCGCTCCCAAGTTCTTCGCTGCTTCAACAATGCTCTGTATTTTGGCATGATTAAGCTTGCTAAGTGTAGTGTTGCAATAGCATTCTGTAAGAATACCAGCAGAAATATTTTGTTTTATCTTCCCAAATACGCCTTTACCCCGTATAAGATCGTGCGTTTCCTCATCGCCATCGAGACTTACAATGTACAGTGTATTTCTGAACCTTGGAAAGCCAAAGGTTCCATTTGTTACTATCCATGTTTGGTCAAATATTTCTGTGGCCACTTTGCACTTTTCACGAGATTGATCAGTTAGGAGGGGCTCGCCGTCAGTTAGGGTTGCATGCCTTATACTACGCCTGCGCAACGTTAGACACAATTCCTTGAAAGCGTCAACAGTAAGCTCCTGCCGCAGTTGTCGAGTCTTCTGTCCTTTAGCAAGTGCTCTGGGAGAGGCGGTATAGCAAAATGAACATGCTAAATTGCAAGCCAAGGTAGGAGCCAGCGAGCATGCAAAAGGCTTCCTATCACGTAGTATGGACGCTCTAATTATGCGGTAGTGAAAGTATGCCTTTTGTATTGTAGCAACCAATGTTATCATTACCGTGGTTGTCCGTAGAATATATCAGTTAACGGCTCCGATGTCTAGATTCAGCGGGAATGGAGATTCTTGTAGTGGATTTTTTAGTTGATATTGCCGATGACCTATTGTTGTCCCATTTAGAATTTCGTTGTCATTTCTATCACCACATGAATTGCAATTCATAAAAAGACGGGCCCACAGGGTTCCGGCTTAAAAAAATTCAATATCGAGACTCAAAAAAGTGTCCTAGGGTTCGACAATTCAGGCTCAGTTGTTTTATCTGATCTAAAATAGCCCCTGTTAAACACCAATAAGAGAATATTGGCATCGTCATAATCTACTCTCTCATTATGGACTGTCACTAGGCTATAAGAGAACCTATTCTGATGTTCGCGTACTGCACGGATCATATTTAGGCGCGGTTAACGTTACATTTTCTACCTTTATCGAATAGGTATAAGAGGATCATTCATCTAACGATATATACTGTTATTGTCATAATCATGTTTAATTCAAGATCAGTACTTTTGCTCAATCCCTTTGTAAATGATTGGTAAACGAATCTGAAAACTGGTCCGCCCAGGTATAGAAGAGAAATTAATATCTCCTTTATGAGTTTGTGTGATGATCCTATGGCTTATACTTAAGCCAAGACCAGTGCCTTTGCCGGGCTCCTTTGTCGTAAAGAATGGCTCAAGAACACGTGACTGTGCTTCTTTTTGGATACCTTTAGAGCCATTATCTACTACTTCTACCAGTATTTGGCTATTGCCTTCTTTTTTTGTGCGAATTATAATAGTCCCGTGCTTTCCTATGCCATCAATAGCATTATCTATAAGATTTGTCCACACCTGATTTAGCTCATTCCCAATAGCATTAATGTGCGGCAAATTGAAATCATATTCTCGAATTATAGTTATATCTGATTCTCTTAATTTATGCTGAAGCATTGTTAATGTGCTTTCTAATCCATTATGGATATCAACCTCTTGAAGCGGAGTCTGGTCCATGTACGAGTATGATTTTACTGCAGAGACTAATTCGCTAATTCGGGTAGTGCTGATCTTGATCTCATAAAGCAACCGATCAATTCGTGTTGTTGCATTAAACCAACTCAAAATATCATCAAACAGAGGGTTCTTTTGTCCCATTGCATCATTGCTATTATCATCTAAAGTACTTTTTGTTGTTGATTGGGATGATGCAACGTTACTCACAATATCATTTAGCTTATCTATAGTCATTCCAGCATCCACTAAATCGGATGCAAGATTCCACCCATCATCCACACCATGAGATTTAAGCCAATCAATGATTTCATCTTCCTGTTCTGCATGTGCTAGTGGATCATTTTTACTTAGATCCCCAGTAGTAATAGAAGAAGAATTTTCATTAAGTGAAGCCGAATGTCTGCTTGTGGGATTCAAATCTAGCTTTGAAGCACTCTTTCTTAATTTAGAGATATATGACCACTGTTGAGCTGTCATGCCATGTCGCACGTTTAACTTTTCGACAAGCAATCTCCACTCTTGAATAGAATCAGATAATTGTGTTACCGTTCTATTAGCTGCTGCTGCAGGATTATTCAATTCATGAGCTAGACCTGCAGCTAAGCCACCAAGTGCTATAAGCTTTTGATTTTGTTGTAATGCCGTTTCTAAAGTCGAAAGACTCTGTGCCATTTTACTAAGAATCTGTCTCATCAAAGAGGGAGAACGATAAATCATTCGCCAAAATGCATCTTCATCCCATCTTAATAGATGGCTTTTCTTTGTAGCATAAGCTGCACATTTATGATCTGACCATCCAAGAATAATGGGAAGCTCTCCAAAATGATCTCCTGATTCAAAGGAGTACAGTACTGCTTCCTTAGATCCATCTCTCATTATGACTTCCACATTCCCGTCTATTAATGCATAAAAAGTGTCATGTTCGCCCTCATCAATTATTTTATCTCCAGCTTCAAACCATACCTCTTCACCTTTTTCTATAGACTTTAGATCATCATCAGCTAATTCTGAAAACAGCTTTATTTGATGAAGCAAAGCCTTGGGATCTTGATTGACATCACTATCATTTGCATTACTAGTCATACTCTTGTTCTTCTCATTAATTTCACCGTCGTTATTTTTGTCATTCTTGTTATCTAACATAATAACCATCTTTCACACTCTTGTTAAATATTGATGTACCAGCTGCACAGCTATAGATCCTTCTCCCACGCCTGCGGCAACTCTCTTTGTAGAACCATGACGTACATCTCCAACAGCAAATATGCCTGGCACATTTGTCTCAAGTAAATATGGTTGACGATCTAATGTCCAACCTTGAGGACGCTCACGCCCATTCTGCATTAAATCTGGTCCAGTCAAAACAAAACCATTTGCATCTCTCTGTATTAATCCAGCAACTCCATCAGTATGAGGCACGGCACCGATAAATATATACAGTCCAGAAGTTGGAAAGGTTTCTACCTGTCCTGTTTGAGTATGAATTATGGTAATGGATTCAAGTCTATTTTCGCCGTTTACCTCTATGACTCTTGAAGTTAATAATACATGTATGTTAGGTGTTTCATTTATCTGGTGTATAAGATATCGTGACATACTTTTATTCAAAGAATCTCCGCGGACTAGAAGCGTAACTGTTTTGGCATACTTTGAAAAATGAATTGCAGCCTGACCTGCAGAATTGGCTCCTCCAACCATGAAGACATCTTCGCCCTTACATGAAAGGGCATCTACCATAGAAGCACCATAGTATACACCAGCGCCAGTCAGTTTCTCTATTCCCTTTACACCATCCAAATTGCGGTATGAGACTCCACAAGCAATAATCAGAGCATGGCAGCTTATCTCTGTTCCATCTTTTACTTTGACTATTCTATATGGATCATCAACACGTAATCCTACAACTTCCTGTGGAGTTAAAATTTCAGCGCCAAACCGAATTGCTTGAGCAACAGCTCTTCTGGCAAGATTACTGCCAGTCAATCCCGAAGGAAATCCAAGGTAGTTTTCAATATTAGTGCTCATGCCTGCTTGCCCTCCAGGTGCCTGTCTCTCAATTAGCAATGTGCTTAGACCTTCTGAGGCGCCATAGACTGCTGCTGCCAAGCCAGCTGGCCCTCCTCCTACTATAATTAAATCATAGAAAGGCATTTGTGCATGGGTCTTAAGACCGATTTTTTCTGCAAGCTCTGCACTAGATGGTTCCTCCATATGTGTGCCATCAGGAAAGATGACAAGTGGTAAGTGCAACGAGGAGGTGCAAGAATCCACAGAAGACGAAGATGATAACGATATTGTTGATCTAATGGAGGATACGAAATTATTATTATTATTATTTTCAGTTTTATTATGATCAAGAACAGAAAAAGAACTATCGGATGTTACTGTTGCAGTAGTATTATTATTAATGAAATTAGAGGCCTCATCCGTACTTGTTGATTCTATAAAAGACACCAATCGCTGAGCCTCTTCGTCACCCTCAAAATCTAACCATTGATAAGGTACGCCATTTCTGGCCAGAAAATACTTTACTTCATATGATTTAGGCGACCACCTTAATCCTACAACCCTAATGCCTTCAAACGGATGCTCAAATGAGGCCCACCAGTCATCTAATAGGTCATCAAGTACAGGGTATAGATGCTCTTGTGGAGGGTCCCATGGTTTCATTAAGTAATAATCAATCTTAGCTTTATTGATGGATCTTATAGCAGCCTCTGTATCCGCATAAGCTGTAAGCAATACACGCTTGGCATCAGGAAAAATATTCATAACCTCTTCTAGGAGTGCTACACCAGACATTTGTGGCATTCTTTGATCGACTAACAGTAATGCCAAGGTTTCATTTCGTAACTTTAGCTGTTTTGCTAGTTCAAGAGCCTTGTACCCCGATTCTGTTTTAAGAATATGAAAGCGACTGCCGTACTGACGTCTTAAATCACGATCAATAGCTCTAAGTACGTTTGTATCATCATCCACTGTAAGCAAAACAGGCCTCATGCCAGTTTACCAGTTTCTTCCCTGTATTATCAGACGATTCGTGATATATAAGAAGTTGTAGCCAATTTAACCAGTAATGGATAAGACGTGTTGAAATGTCAAGCTTTCATCTACTCAATTTTTCTAGTGTCATTCACAGATTGTGCTCATCGGTAGAAAACAAGGGCCCAGAGGGATCCCGTAGAGAAAACTACAATATTAAAACTCGAAGAAACAGTAAGGCGAAGTGAAAATCTACAGTCAGCTCTGTCAACCATATTCTAGTAAGATAGTTCACTTCTTCCAGACATAATTATGCAATCAATCGAGCAACAATGCCGTATACCTGTTGATCTCCAAAATGGTTTTCTGTGTCTATATCGTCTGGATCAAAAGTGAAAGTATTTCCTTTAGAAATTGATATTGATACATCTGCATTTTCCCAAACAATAGCATCATTTATTCGTATATCTGCAGTTCCATTTAGTGATAAACTATTATCATCAGTTAATGCAATTGGTACCTCATTATTATATGGTCTAAAATCTGTTATCTGATGAACATGCGGTCTACTGCCATCCATAGGCGATGCAATGAATTTTATCGCAAGGTCTGTGACGTCTCCGTTATTTACAGTTAGATTCCATCCCCCGGTAAGAATGACTTTGAAAGCATTAGTAATATTAAAATGAGATTCAGAAACTGTAATCACTAGTGAGCTTACTAGACCTCGAGCTGAAAATGTAGTAATAGTATTATTCTTAAGTGTAGTATCAAGGCCTTCCGAATTAGAAGGTGTTGTAGTATTGGCGATATGATGTGTTGTCTGCCCATAAACCGCAGTATTTTGGGAGGGCAGCCCTAAATCTTCGACACTTATGCTTGGTCCCCAGAATAGCACTGCTAATAGCATACAAGCAACAAATGGAAATGTTAATGAATATGTCAAAGCGATTTTTAGATTCATTATTACATGTTATTAATTCTTTCAATATTCTGCCCTTCAAACCAAGGGACGACATGTCCCTAAAGGATTATCGCGCAGATACATCGTTTTTTCACTAATCAAATTGGGTATTAAGATAGCCAAAGGTGATAATATAATCAAAAGCATTTACCTAATCCCGGTGGTCCAATATTTTTCAAATTTAATTCTCATTCCCAGACTGTTCCAATAAGCACCTTCAAAATTGAGACTAGAGGAATCAAAAGGACAGGATGAAAATAATATAATAATCAGTAACCGAATAGATGTGTCTGTATTAATCATAGATTGCAATCAACACTAATGTGTTTGTAACCATTTCATAAGTTGCGAATAATAGTTGAAGATATACTTCCCTGACTCAAGAGGCCCTTGCATCATGCTCAACTTTGTATCATATTTCTACTGCGTGTCTATTTGAATTATTTCTTTATTGATTTTCTCTTTTTATCAGACATCCAATAATTCATGATCCTTCATCTTCACTATCCTCTTCTTCATCTACTTCGTCTTGCTCCATGTCTTCGACATCGTGAGTTTCGTCTTTCATCTCTTCTCTTTCGGCTTCCTTACTGCTCATAGGGTTACTACTATGTTATTCTCCTCTTGTTCTTAATAAAGGCAACTTGGATTGCTGTCATATCCTTCTGCATTTTTCTGTAGCAATATGAATTCTCTTGATAAGGTCTGTCCTGCATGGACCTATAATTAGAAAACGCGGGCTCAGAGTGTCTAGGCTGAATGATCTTCAGAAAATAGACACTATAACCCATGGTAATATAGAATGAAAACTGAGATATAGCTATTTTCATGTTTCCTAATTAATTATGTTTGTTGTTTGTATACTTTTTAAGAGGATCAGTATCCCCATTATCGATCAACTGAGCCTCCGCTATTTGCTCGTATAAGATGAGATTGAACGATGTTTTAAGAATGTTGACCTACAGGATTGGCTGATTCTGATGCTTTGAAGAGATCCAACGCTAACAACTCTGGTAATTCAAGGTATCTGTGTTATTGTTATGCTGAGGTAAGCAAAGTTTGCGAATTGTGGATGATACGCAAATAGAGCTTTTGATTCCACATCTAGCTCAGCTCATTCTTAAGAAAGGATTTGCGTCTTATTTTAGCAAATCCCTTAGACTAGGTTAATCTGGCCATAGAACACTAAGGTTCTGGGCATGAGAAAAAACTGTTCAGTATTAAGAGAGAAGCAACTGAAAGATTAGTTCCCTGAGCTCTAGAATTGCCATGCTAACGGCTCCATTTGGTCAATCTTCATAGTTTTTGGCTTATGGGTTAAAATTATCTTCAACCATCTTGAGCAAGCGGCAATGTGAAAGTAAATGTGGTGCCCTTATCATCCTTGTTGTTTTGAGCCCATATCCTGCCTCCGTGTGCTTCTATAATACTCTTTGATATGAACAATCCAAGACCGGTGCCCTTTTCAGATTTCGTTGCGAATTTAGTAAATAGCTTTGGATATATCTCTGGACTTATGCCGCTACCATTATCTCTTATATTAATAACCACATGATCATCATTTGCATCAGATGTGATAGAAATAAGGCCGTCACCACCACCACCACCTCCTTGCCCTGTGAAGTTTATCGCATTTCTTAGAAGATTTGCAATTACTTGAGTAATTCTTGCTTTATCTGCTTGTACATGGACATCTTTATGATCATAGTATAACTTTATGCTATTATCATCTGCCTGCGCCTGATAGTCTCTGATTTGAGATAGCATCACATCCTTTAGATTGAAAAGATCTCTGTTGAGATGTAGCGAATGGCTCTCAATCCTCGTTACATCGAGCAGGTCTTCAGCGAGCTTTTCTAACCTTCTTGCATTTCTCAAAATCATCTCAACATAGACCTTCTCGGGATCCTTATGGACAATATCTTGAAGGATTCCAGACAATCCAAGTATTGGTTGGATGGGTGTCCTTAGTTCGTGAGCAGCAATATTGATAAATTCTTTTTGCATCTTGTCATGGGCTTCAAGCTTTTCGTAGAGTTCCCTCTGCTTCCAGAGAGTATCAAACAGAGATGCATAGGAAAGAGATATCGTTCTGCTATCCAAGTGTAGAGCCAAACCTGCTGCTTCATAGGAAGTCTCTTTTCTGTCATCTTTAAGTTCAAATAGCATTACCTGCTTGCGATCTGTTATTACAGCGGTTATGCCACTCTTAAGGCTGCCATCCATAACTCTAAAGCTGTCTTGAGGCAAGACTCCGTTTATTTGCTCAACCAATCCAGCAGCATTTCCATCGTCTGGTATCAAGATTCTCACCTTTGCATGATTCTCATGCATTGCTCGTAGCAGGAGCTGCAATACACCCATTTTGGCCTGACGCCTAAAAGCAGAAGAGGTAGCGAACATTATTAGCACCTCTTCCTTTGCAGAACCTACTAATGTCCTCGCTTTTCGCAAGGAGTCTTCAGGATTAGGAAGAACATCAACGTTTGTAAGCTCACGGCCTTCCTCAAGATTACTTATTTGTGCTACAGCATCAATTCCATTCCTCCATACCTCCTCGAAAAGGGAGGTAAAATGTTTAACATAGAGAGGTTCATTACTGATAAGTAAACTCTGTATTTTTTTACCTTCCTCCATCTTTTCTA
>Ga0075430_100001794_pt1 | contig 17560 bp, 14 predicted proteins | sample RhiMetdeltSRZDD4_FD_75294 | JGI IMG/M metagenome (GOLD analysis project Ga0075430, IMG submission 75294) | Populus rhizosphere microbial communities from Tennessee, USA - Rhizosphere MetaG P. deltoides SRZDD4 | ecosystem: Host-associated > Plants > Roots > Rhizosphere > Soil | place: USA... | reverse complement strand
AATCCGCCAACACGGCACCGGCACCAAACAACTTACCCGAGATCAGATCCGCTACCTCGTGACCACGCTGTCCGACATCACCAAGGTCATCCACGACGCCAACCCACGCGACAAGGCCGAGATCTACCGCCAGCTCGGACTACGGCTGACCTACCACCCCGGAAAAGCAGCCGTCCTGGTCCAATCGCGACCAGAACCGGTGTGCATAAGGTTTGTGTCCGAGGCTCAACACGAGAGATACTCACACGGTGATCGCTTCGCGAGAGTTGACGATCACGTCCTCGGAAGGATGAGTCAGCGATCATGTAGACGGAGGCTCGCTCCCATCGGAACGCCAAAGGCTGACGTCCATTTCTCGGGGTGGCGTCCCAGGAGCGGTGTAAATGGCGACGTGGCGCGGGCTCCGTGGTGGTCGATGTTAGGCCGCCGTCGTGGCGGTTTGGTGGATCTGCTTGGTGTGTCGGCGGATGGATGTGGGCGGGTGGAGGATCTGGCGGCGTAGGTCTTGCAGGAGTCGGGTTCCGGCCGCGGTGACGGTGAAGCCGCGCCAGCCGCGGGAGGCCCGGTCCAGGACCGCCCAGACCAGCGAGACGCAGCTGGATTCTCCGGGGAGCCGGCCGATGACCTTGGTGCGGCGGCGGGTCTCGCCGAAGGTGCGCTCGATGAAGTTGGAGTGCCGGATGCGGTGCCAGTGCTCTGGCGGGAAGCGTAGGTAGACGGTCAGTGCCTGTCGTCGTCTTGCAGGCAGCGCATCGCGGCCGGGTAGGTTTTGGCGTAGGTGGCGACGAACGCGTCGATGCGTTGCTGCACAAGCGACTCGGCGATCGGCCCGGGTTTGGCGTCGTCGCCGATGTCGAACATCGCCCAGTAGGCCGCCTTGACCTCGGCCTGGGCGTGGGCGGGCACCTTCGCGAGGAGGTTGCGTCCTCGGTGGATCAGACAACGCTGGCGCAACGAGCGCGGCAACTGCCGTTCGATCGCGCCGACCAGTCCGGCGGCGCCGTCGGAGATGACCAGCAGCGGCGGTCGCAGGCCACGGGCTTTGAGCCCGTCGAGGAAGTCGTCCCAGGCGTCGTTGCCCTCGTTACCGGCCGCCTAGAGGCCGACCAGCACCGGTTTGCCGGCGGTGGTGATGCCCCACGCGGCGAGCACCGGTTCGGCCCGGGTTCCTTGGTGCATCTTGAAGTGCGAGCCGTCGCAGAACAGGTAGTCCAGCTCCACCTCGTCCAGGCGGCGCTGCCGCCAGGTGTTGAACTCCTCGGCGATGGCCTGGCAGACCCGCGAGACGGTCGACTTGGACAGCGTGGCCTGCGGGCCGAGCGCGTCGGCAAGCGCCGCCTCCACATCCCGCACCGACAGGCCACGCACGAACCCGGCGATCACCAATGTTTCCAACGCGTTCGTCTTCGTCACGCCGGTACCGAACAGCCGGGAGACGAACTTGTCCTGCGTGCCGCGCAGCTTCGGCCGGGACACCGTCACCGGCCCGGTGGTGGTCTTGACCGTCGTGTCGCAGAAGCCGTTGCGTGACCCGGCACGCGCCTCGGGAACGTCGGCGCGGCGCTGGTAGCGGGCCCGGCCGAGGAACTCGTCGACCTCGGCCTGCACCGCGACCTGGATCAGCAGGCGGGCACCCAGCCGGCCACCTCCTCGATGATCTCGGCCAGGTCCCGGCCGGACCCGAACAGCGCATCCAGCTCCCCACGGATCCGATCCGTAGGTGATACTCGTGTTGGCACGGGCGTGGTCCTTCCGTTCGAGAGTTGGTCCTCTTCGTACGGAACCTACGCCCGTCGCTATTTACACCGTCGAATGGACACGACCTTTCTCGGCTCCGGCTGAACAACCAGTCTTCCGGTTGAACTTTGACTCCGCAGTGGTGGCCCGCCTCGCCGAGCCCACCATGCCGGCAACATCTTCGACCCGCTCGCTCAGGTCGCGCGGCAGACCATGCAGTACACCCTGTTCCACGCGAAAGACGTGGACCCGACTACCAACCACGCGGACGGGGCGGGCAACGGGTTACGACAGATGATCCCTTCGGCACCCCGGCAGTGACATCGACTTCTAGACGTTTCTTCCGGAACATCGGCCCCAAGCGCTTTCCGCAACTACGAGCAGGACAACGCGCCGGGCACGCTGGTGGTACCTCACCGATCAATTCTGGTTCGGCGTTAACCTCCGTCTTTCATCAAGGTCCTGAGTAGCGATAGTTGATCTCGTTGCTGGGCTGGTTGGCGTGGGATGTTGGGGCGGTACGTCGATGGCCCGACCGCTGGCCGGGTGTCTCCGTGGTGCCCTTGTGGACAGTCCGGTAGGTGACGCGTGTAGGTTCGTGCCGCGTGCCGGTGAGTGAGTGGTCAGGTGGCTGGTCGGGGCAGGGCGGCCAGGCGGGTGAATGCGCCGACGAGGTCGTCGACCCAGGGCCAGAACTCGGCGATACGCAGGCGGGTGCGCCGGCCGCTGCGGGTGATCCGGGCCGCGACGTGCAGCAGCCGGTAGCGCAGCTTCTTGGGGTTCGGCGACGGCCAGTTCCCCGTCGAGCAGGAGGAGCTGGGTCCAGGCGAGCAGGTCGATGCCGGTCAACGCGAGTTCCAGCCAGGCGGCGTTGATGGCGAACAGGCGGGACGGGAAGCGACCGAAGCCGCTGTCCTTGCCGCAGCGGATGCGGTCCTCCACGCGGGCATGGCCGCGGTGGCGGGCTTCCAGGTACCGGATCGAGCCGCCACCGGCGCCGGTGTCGGTGGCCAGGACCTGGTGCCGGTACCCGGCGATGGTGTCGAACAGGTCCAGCTGGGCGCCGGGATGCGGACGTTCGCGGCATACCACGAGGCGGGTGCCGGCGGGGTAGCCGGCCAGGTAGTCGCCGTCGAGCAGGCCGGTGATCTCGGCGACCTCGGCCCCGTCGCGCAACTTCGCCGCCGGCGTCCAACGCTGGGATCCATTCGTGCACCGCGACGATGGCCTGGCGGACCGGCTCGGTGACGGCCACACCGACGGAGAACTCCGGTACATGCCCAGCTCGCGCAGCCCGCGGATGTGAGCCAGGAAGCCGTGGGTGGCCCGCGTTGCGCCCGTGGACGGTAGATGATCGTGCCGCGCTGCTGACGATACGTCAACGAATCAGGACCTGACGCTCACAAAAAGTCGCCTATCTGGGCAATATACTTGCTGATAGAGTCCCGGCTCAAATTGGGCGAGGTGGCGGTGCGTGCGTCGTCCGTGACAGTACGCCCAGATCGGGCTGACGACCAGCGCGGCTGGTTGCGCGACACGCGCTATCGCAAGCGAGGTGACCTGCCCTCGCAAACGGACTGGGGAGGTGGAGCGAGCTGACCAACTAGCGCTGGCAGAACAGTACGTGACGCCAGATCCACGGTGGCACAGTCGACGCAGACCACCTGCGCGAGGCTGGGATGGCCGGTTTGGGTCTCGCTGCGGTGCCGGAGTCGGCGTCCACTGCCGGCGAACCCATTCGTGACCTGGGCAAGCCTGCCTCGAACGTCGTCGCGTACGGGACAGCGTGCCGCTACGAACGATGTCCTGAGGAAGCATGCCCGATGGCGAGGAGGCTCGATGAGGTTGTGGTGATTCCCAACATCGCCGCTGGTCTTGAATTGACGGACGGAGCCCCGTCGTGGCGTCACTGCCCCGCTTGGCTCACGTTCTTTTTCCAGCTGGGGCAGCGGGTAGCGGCAGCACATGAGGAAGGCACCAAGACCTGTGCAGTGGTCATCCCTCCCGTTCGCTCGTTCGCCGCCCTCTTTTCAGCGACCGGCGCGGTAGTCGGTGTCGCCACGACTGCCCGGGCTATCCCTGATATTGACACGCACTTCAGCTCGCTCGCATCCCTGAAGCCCGGTACGCCACTCGTTGTGAAGATGGGCGAGAAGATCTACGCGGCAAGGTTCAGCGGCGCCACCGAGCGCTCAGGCGCCTCCTACATCAAGATCGAGTACAAGGGAATGATCCAGTTCCTACCGAAGCAGGAATGCCACAGGGCGCAGGTGGGTTCTGGTGGCAAGCGATCTTTGCCTAAGTCGGTACGACCGTCCAGAGGCGGGAGTATACGTGTGGTCGAGGCTCTGCTTGGCGACGAAGCCGGCGAGTTCCTTTCCGTTCCGACTGTTGACGCGGTGCTCGTCGGTCACGTAACGCTGCTGACGCAGGAGCTGGAGAGCGTCCAGATCAGGCCGGAGGGTGAGCCTGCCGCTGCGGCCCCGCTCGGTGCGCTGTTGCGGCCGAGCCGGTTCCTGCCGGACGGCGGGATACCTCGTAGCCTGCTCGTGTCGGACCGCGTGTCCGAGTTCGAGCTTCCGGTCGCTGACACGCCACACGTCGCGGTGTTCGATGGCGCGCGGGCCTTCTCCCGTTACCGCTCGCAACTCGGCGAGTCAAGCTGGATTGCCATCCTCGACCGGTGCTCGGCCACCTTCAGCGAGGGGGTCGACGTCGCGAACCAGGAGTTCGCAGTCCGCCGAGGCACAGCGGCGTACCTTGGCGGCCTTGAGGTTCCGGCAGGCGCGGAGCTGCAAGCATTCGAGCGTGCGCGGTGAAGTACGTGGACATTGCGCACGCCGACGCCTACTACTCAGTAGCGCGAAGTGCTGGCTTAGCATGGCGTGCGGTGGCACACCCCGGCTTGGAGGAGTTCTCCGAGGCCGTGCTCAGCCTCTCGCGATTGGCGAAGCAACAGGACGATGACACCGGGTGGCGAGGGTTCACTTACCCAGCTCGGCGTGCCCGGAATATCGCAACGACCGTCCCGCTGCCCTTGGCCCACCCCGACTTGGGCATCGCCCCCCTCTTCGCACAGCTTGAGCGGTCACTGTCGGCCTTGCGCGTCTATGGCGGTGATGAAGCTGGTGACCTTGGCGAACGTGTGGTCGCCGCCGGCCAGGCGTTGATCTCGCTGGGCGATGCCCCGCTGCTCGATGCGGTCCTCGGCCTCGTCGAGGCTGGGGAGGACGTCAACTACGGCGTCCTGCTACCGATACCTGAATATGTCGCGACGGTCGGCAGGTTCATCGGATCGATGGGCCTGGAACACCCGATTAGGATGCTTAGCAGGCACGACCTGATTAGCGTCGACCCGCTCGACCGGTTGGCGGTGGTGGGGCCGCTTTACTGGTACCGGGACCACCAATACGTTCTAACCTCACCCAGGGCACCCCAGATCATCGTCCTGACCTGGGCGTGGTACCGCGAGCACCTGCCTGCCCGCACAGCGCTGGAGGGTTCCCGTGGGCATGCAGGGATCAAGGTTCAGCCGTTGCCTGCCGCAGCGGCCGCGCCACAAATAGGCGCCGACGAAGACCGATCGGCAGTCGATTGGCAGTCGGTCTCACGGGAACTCTCGCGATCGAGCGAAAACGATTTGTCTGAACCGGTAGTTGCACGCGCCGCTGTCCTGGCGGGCCGGTACGCGGTCCTCCTCCCTGAGGACGGTGACAGGGTCGTGTGGTTGCTCGATCCTCACGCGCCGTCCGAGCATCGTGTCGCCCGCGTCGACGTCGCTGATCTTGAACCGGGTCACGTCATCGTCGTCCGTACCTCCGGCGGTGGCGACCTGATCGTGCCGATCGCAGACGAGATCCTCGGGGACGACGCCGCAGCGTTGCGGGAGCTTCAGCGCCGATGGAAGGCAGGGCTGCGCCGGTGGGTCCGCCAACGGCGGACAATCAGCCGGGCGGCAGCCGAACTCCGGCGTGCGGGGTGTACTAAGTCCAGCCCGCAGAACCTCCAGAACTGGCTTGGGGAGCGGTCGCTGCGTACAGAGGACCGGCGAGATTGGCAGGCACTGATGGTGGCCGCGTCTCTGGAAGCGGAGGCCGAAACGATTTGGAAGGCCATGGGCAGGCTCCACAGCGCCCACAGCGAGGCAGGGATGTCAATCGGGCGGCGGCTGCGCGACATGGCGAACACAAGCCCGCTCGATGCGCTCCTCGCGTCAGGGCGGCAGGTCTTCGGATTGGCCCGGGGTGGTTCTGTCACCGCCTTCCGCATTGAAGGCTTCTCTCCGGCGCCAATCCGGTGCCCGCCTAGCCGCCTAATGGTGCCTACCCGGGTGAGGGATGAATGGCTCACCTAATCCCACCCGACTTCCCCACAGGGACAAGCCCCGGGGAAATCCTGATCTTCGATGCGCTTCGGGAAAACGACGTTGCGCCTGAATGGACCGTCCTGCATTCCCTTCACCTCCCCGAGCACGTCCGCCAGGTCGAAGGTGAAGCGGACTTCGTGATCCTCCTGCCAGGGCTTGGGGTCCTGTGCGTTGAGGTCAAAGGCCATAGCCGTGCAAGGTACGTGGATGGTGCTTGGTACTTGGGCAGGAATCCTGCTCCTGACTACCGCGGCCCGTTCCGGCAAGCCGAGATGGTTGCGCGCAGCGTCAAGCGGAAGGTCACCGGCCGCCTGCTGACGACGGCCGGCCTCCTCTTCTGGCCCGCTGTGATCTTCACTCATTGCGTCCCGCAGACACCCGTGTCGACGGGCGACTGGCATGCGTGGCAGCTGCTCACCAGCGCCGACCTTGAGCACGAACCTCTCGAAAGGCTACTCGAAGGGATCATGCGCCGGGCGCGCGAGCACGTGGCCGGGACTCGCACGGCAAGGTGGTTCGACCCTTGGGCCTCGCGGCCGTCAATGGCCGAGTGTGAGGACATCCGTCGCGTCCTTAGGCCCGACGTACACTTCCTACCTGCGACGTCAGCGATCCGGGAGCGCCGCAGGGACGAGATCCGCCGGTTCACGGACGAGCAGCTTGCCATCATCGAAGGCCTGGACGGCGTAAACGACCGCGCTCTCATCGAGGGTCCGGCCGGGACCGGCAAAACCGTCCTTGCCTTCGAGGAAGCCCGGCGTGCGAGTGCTCTTGGCGCACGCACCGCGCTGCTCTGCTTCAACCAGCAGCTCGCGGCGTCCCTGCGGACCGAGGCGCAGGCGGTTGGCCTGCACGGGATCGAGATATCGACATTGCATGCGCTGATGCGCCGGCTCGCTGGACATAGCGGGCCGGCCGGCACCGCCGACAATGAGTACTGGACACGTACACTGCCCGATGCCGCCCTGTCGATCTTGATCGACCGCGGCCCGCCGTTCGAGTTCTTAATCGTCGACGAGGCACAGGACCTCGCCGAGCCGGCCTACCTCGACTTCATGGACGCGCTAGTGGAGGGAGAGCTCAGCCGCGGGTGCTGGCGGATGTTTGGTGATTTCGAGCGCCAGGCCATCTACACGGCTCAACCGGCCGATGTCATCGAAAGAGTCACAGCCCGCGCACCCGCCATCGCGCGATACCGCCTCCGCCGGAACTGCCGCAACCTACCCCGCGTCGCGGAGTACGTCGTGCGCCTCGGTGGCCTGCAGCCAGGCTACAGCCGTGTAATGCGTCCAGACTGCGGATCCAGCGGCACACCCCGCACACGCTTCTACACCTCCCACGAGCAACAAGTTGACCTTCTTCGTACCGCGATCGAAGACGTCGTCGCAGATGGGGAGTTCGATGCTGACGATGTCGTCGTCCTTTCACCCGTCGTGGACTCCTGCGCACGCCACCTTTCGGAATCAGGAGTTGGGCCCACGGTCGTTCCGCTCCCCAGAAAGCGCGAAGGCGCATCAAGCTATGGCACGGTATCGGCATTCAAGGGCTTGGAGGCCCCAGTGGTGATCTTGACCGACATAGAAGAGGTCGATACCCCCCAGGCGCAGCGCCTCTTCTACGTGGGCGTGTCAAGAGCTACCGACCGGTTATGCGTGCTAGTCAGAGACGGGCTGCAGAAACACATCGCCCAACTCATTACAGGGGGGACTACACGTGGCCAGCTACCTTGAGGCAAGGGCGACCGTACTCGACGTCTTGCGGAGGGAGTTGGTCGGCCCCGACCCGCAGGGCGAACCGTTCGACCCCGCCACCGGCACCGTCGATGAAGAGACCGCCTGGATGCCCCGACGCCAGGCAGGCAACGGAGAAGAAATCCTCACCCGCGACAGCCCTGATCGACGATACGGAATCGCTGTGCTCTACAGCAGCGGGGGGCGGGCCCGCCCGCAGGAGGAGCTGATGGCGGGGGAGGGACCGCCGGAGCCCGTGGAAGGCGATTCCGACACGGACGTCGCAACATCAGGATTCCAAGACCGTGCGGGAGAGGCACAAGGGGGCTTGGATTACGAAAAGCCCGACCATGACCTGGACCTCTCAGGCGCAAACGAATTCCGCCCTACCACGATGGCAGTAACGTTCCTGGTTGATCTGACCGCAGGCACGCACGTCCACCTTGCACTATCGGCCGGTCGCTACCTGCAGCGCGAAGTCCCGGCCGGGAAGCAGGCCCGGTCGTGGTGGTTCCGCTCACCGTGCACGCTTCGGGCCGAGTGGACGGCCGACAACCTTCGCTCGCGGGCCGGCCGATCCGAGCCGTCTGTTACGGCCGAAAATCTGGAAGGGCTCGACGTCCGGGCGTTCATCGTTTCCCGCCCCCGAGGCGACGGCACCTCCTTGATCACGGCGGGCGTAATGAATCTAACGGAGGGAAACACACCCAACCATTTCCTCTTTCAGGTCGCCTTCAAAGTATCCATCGGAGGTATGCCGTTGGTCCTTCCCTACCCGGAGGCCGAGCACGCTGTCCGCGACGAGGAGGAGGAGTCAATGGACCTCCTCTACCGAGCCCTACCCACGTTCGCGGTTGGCCACGGATGTGCCGCCGACTGGACAGCGAATCAGCAGGGAACCAGATGCTCAGAGGTCCGAGGCGAACCGCTGCCCGTTGTTGAGACGCCCAGCATTACACCGGACATCACTCGCGCCGACGGATCAGACGTCAAGGTCCCGATGGCTCCCCTCGCCCGGCTGGTCGAGGGGAACGACGGGTTCGAGTCCCTAACGGAAGTGATCGACCTCTATGAACGCTGGATCCAGCGCCGCGAGGCCGAGATCTCCTCCCTTGGCGAAAGGCATGGGAGGACCGCGGCCCGCCACCTTGCAGCATGCCGCGACGTCGCCGCGAGGATGCGCGAAGGACTTGACCTTGTCAGAAAAGACGAAAACATCCAGCGCGCGTTTGTTCTTGCCAACCGAGCGGTCCTACTCCAGCAGGTCCATTCCGCCGGCACGACCCGCGATCTCGTCTACGACGAGCGCTCCAAGGCCGTCAGGCTGAGAGAGCCACGCCGACCAGCTGACCCTTTGGCGCCACCGCCGGGCCGGGGAGCGTGGCGGCCGTTCCAGATTGCGTTCATCCTGGCCGCTATCCCGTCGTGCGCTAACCGCGTACACCATGATCGGGAGCTCGTCGACCTTATCTTCTTCCCGACCGGAGGGGGAAAGACGGAGGCATACCTCGGCCTTTCCGCCTTCAGTGTATTCCTCCGCCGCCTCAGGGACCCAGCAGACGTAGGTGTCGAGGTTCTAATGCGATACACGCTACGGCTACTCACAGCTCAGCAGTTCCAGAGGGCGGCGGCCCTGGTCTGCGCGATGGAGATGATCCGCCACAGCGAGAAGGTGCCAGGAGAAGCTCCGTTCACGATCGGGATCTGGGTCGGCGGCGACACAGCGCCGAACACGCGCAAGCGGGCACTGGTGGACCTTCGCAACCTTCGCGCGGGTCGGGGGCCTAACCCGTTTCTCGTGATCCGGTGCCCCTGGTGTGCCGCTCAGATCGGCCCGCTAAAGGACAACACAAAACGCGGGCGTGGGGCCAAGGGTCCTCGACTGGTAGGATACGACGAGACAAAAGGAACAGTCCGCGTCAGCTGCCCCGACCAGGAATGCGAATTTGCGAAGGGGCTACCGCTATACGTTATCGACGAGGATATCTACGAACATCGGCCGGCGATCGTCATCGGCACCGTTGACAAATTCGCTCAGCTCGCGTGGCGCCATGACGCAAGGTCCCTATTCGGTCTTGGTCCTGACGGCATACACCAGACATCTCCTCCCGGGCTAATCATCCAGGATGAACTCCATCTCATATCTGGGCCCCTCGGATCCATGGTCGGCCTCTACGAGTCGGTCATCGAGCAGCTCTGCATCGATCGCCGCCACCCGCTAGCTGCCAAGCCCAAGATCGTGAGTTCCACCGCCACAATCAGGCGGTACGCGGACCAGGTCAACGCACTCTTCGCCAGGGAGAACGTGGCCCTCTTCCCACCACATGGCGTGGACGCGAGCGACTCCTTCTTCGCAAGGTATGCGACGTACTCCGGCTCGCACGCACGAGCCGGTGAGATCCACGAAGGGCGGATGTACGTCGGCATCCACGGTGGCGGCCTCGGCTCCCTGCAAACTGCCCAAGTGCGAACCTTCGCCGCGCTCCTGCAAGCAGGCATGGACATCCCTGAGGTGCAACGGGACCCATACTGGACGCTCATGGTCTTCTTCAACAGCCTGCGGGAGCTAGGGACGTCGCTTTCGCTACTGCAATCAGACATCCCCGATTACATGAAGGTAATCCGCAACCGCCGCGGCGCCTCCTGGGATGATGTGCGAAGGCTGAACCGAGAGCTGGAACTCACCGGCCGGCTCCAGAACGATGATGTTCCCTCAGTGATGGAAGCACTAGAGGTACCATACGGTGCTCGGCGTGAGACGGTCGACGTCTGCTTAGCATCGAACATCATCGAGGTCGGGATTGATATCGACCGCCTCTCTGTGATGGCCGTAGTCGGCCAGCCAAAATCGACTTCCCAGTACATCCAGGTGACCGGCCGGGTCGGGCGGCGGTGGTTCGAAAGGCCCGGACTCATCGCCACTATCTATAGCCCAACAAAGCCGCGTGACCGCAGCCACTACGAGAAGTTCCGTTCGTATCACGAACGGCTCTACGCTCAAGTCGAACCGACCAGCGTGACGCCATTCGCACCGCCGGTTCTAGAGAGGTCCCTTCACGCAGTGCTCATCGCCTGGGTCCGGCAACGCCTGGACAGCGCCGTAGCCGGTAGCCCGTACCCCATGCCCATCGCCGCGATCAACGAGGTCGCGGAGATCGTCCGGCAACGAGTCCAGACTGTGGATCCGGACGAGAGCGCCACGCTCGACCGGTACCTGCAGAAGCGCATTGGCGAATGGGAGCGGTGGCTGCCTGGCGAGTGGCGGCGACCAGGGACGGCATCGGAACCGGGCCTCATGTACGCGGCGGGTGACTACGCCGACCCCGAGGAACGAGTGCGCTCCTGGCCAACGCCCACGTCCCTAAGGAACGTCGATGCTGAGTGCCGTGGCGTCATCACTGGGATCTATGCGCTGGAGAACGAAGGGAGTAGCGGATGATCCGGCCTGGCACCCCGGTGCGCCGGGCGCAGCTCGTTGCACCGTTCGGCGTAGGCGCCATGGTGACCGGGCCAGACGGCATCTCAGTCATGACGGCAGGGCTTGACGCGTGGTTCCGGAGGGAGGGCGGCGGTGAGGATTCGGCGAACCTTGACGTCTCGGAATTCAATATTGAGGAATGGCGGCTACAGCGGTACCTACAGGTAAAGGAGTTCCGCCTGCCACCCGATTTCAGGGAGCGACGGACGCTCGCATCCGGTCCAGCGCCGAACGCGACACTCACCGTGCCGATGGTCCGGTTTCCCCAGATGCACTTTTGCCGCAACGGTAAGTGTTTACGGCTTACGCAGCAGCCGCTTCACACCCGCGGCCGGAAGCGTTGCCCCCATTGCGACAAGGGGTGGCTTGTCCAGGTGCCATTCGTGGCGATCTGCGCCGCAGGACACGCGCAAGACTTCCCTTTCAGGGAATGGGTTCACAAATCGCTAGACCCGACCTGCAATGGCGTACTCCGGCTACGGTCAACTGGTGGTGCCAGCCTATCCGCGCAGCGGGTCGAATGCGATTGTGGGAAGTTCCGCACGATGTCAGGCATCACCGACGGAAGTGCTGACCGATCATTCCTATCGAGCAACCTGACTGAGGGTGAGCTGTATACCTGTCCTGGCAAGGCGCCCTGGCACGGCACTGAAGAAGGCATGGGATGCGGCGGCACGATCAAGGGTTCTTTGCGCTCAGCAAGCAACGTCTATTACGCGGTAACACGGAGCTCCATCTATCTCCCGCAGTCAGACGATCCCGCCATCGAGGCCATACTTGAACTTTTCGGATCGCATGCAGGACTATCGACCGTACTGCAGATATTTCGTGACACTGGCCAGAAGGGAGCGCCCGGGACGATGCGGAACATCGCGAGAGCCGATCTTGAAGGATTCCACGACAGCACCTTGGAGGCCGCCCTCGACGAGTACTTCTCCGACCGCAACGACGTCCCGCGAGAGGACAACAGCGGGCCTAGCGAAGGCGAGACTGAGTTCCGCCGGGCGGAATTCAACGTGCTCGGAAAACCGCAAAGACACGCCGAACTTGAGAGTCGCACATTCCCGACCTCCCAATACGGCGAATGGATAGCAGACCACTTCGACGGGATCTTGCTAGTCGATCGTCTCCGCGAGACCCGCGCACTGGTTGGCTTCGAGCGCATCGTGCCAGAGACGCCGTCACAAATCGAGCAGCGCAAGAGGCTGCTCCGCCGGCCAGATGCTGGCTCAAATGAGGATTGGCTTCCCGCCGCGCTCGCATACGGTGAGGGGATCTTCCTTACTCTCAACGAAGACCGACTCAGCGCCTGGGAAGCCCGTGCCGGCGTGGCGCAGCGGGCGGCCCTGTTGCAGCACAGATTCGACGAAGCAGCAACACGCCGAAGCTTGACGGAACGGCAGCTCGCGGCGCGGCTTCCAATGCTCCACACCCTTGCGCACGTGCTGATCAACCAGCTCACATTCGAGTGCGGCTACAGCTCCGCGTCGCTGCGCGAGCGCCTCTACGCGAGTCCCCCGCCTCACGCGATGGCTGGTGTGCTCATCTACACCGCCGCCGGCGACGCCGAGGGCACCATGGGCGGGTTGGTCCGGATGGGCCGGCCCGAACACCTCACCCGGATCGTGGCCAACGCAATCGAAGCTGCCACCTGGTGCTCAGCCGACCCCGTCTGCATGGAGGTAGGAAGCACCAGCGGGCAGGGACCTGACTCATGCAACCTCGCCGCATGCCACAACTGCGCCCTCGTGCCGGAGACCGCTTGCGAGCAGTTCAACCGCTTCCTCGATCGCGGCCTTCTCGTCGGTTCGATCGAAGATCCTGACGTGGGCTTCTTCACCCCACGTTTGTAGGCGCGATTGAGCTGGCTATAGATGCGTACACCAACCGATTGGATTCGAAGAGTTGTGTCGGGTGCCGACGGTCCCCTTAGCGCCAAAGGGCATTGTTCGGCAGGCATCTCGACCTCGGCCAGCCGCGCCGGACGGCTTTCGCTACGGGGCATCATTTCCCCGCAACCCGGCGGGAACCAGACCCAGCGAACGCGGACTTCGGCGGCAGCCACGAGCGAGGACGGCTCGACACCTTCACAGCCCAAGTCTGTCTCGATCACGCTGGCGCTCAAAGCGACGGACCCCTCCGACGAGCCCGGCAGCGAAATGGCAGCAATGCAGAGACAAGTCGCGAAGAATTCAACCGTTTCCTCGACCGCGGGCTCATGATCGGAACCTTCGATCGGCTCGACCTCGGCTTCCTCGGACCCCAATGAGCCCTGCGTAGGAGCGCACACGGAGCGCATACGCTGCCGTTGTGAATGGCCCCATCCGGAACAACGGCCTCGACAGTCTTGCGGCAGCCGACCTCGTGGTCGACCAGTACTACGCGGGCGGCAGAGCCGGGAACTCCGCCGATGATCCCATCGCCAAGCTAGTTCCCGTCGGCAACCAGGGAGGCTTTCGCTTCGCCGGATCTCCACGCGCGGGCACGGTCCGCCTCGTAGCGCTGTGCTCCAGCAGCCGCGACCCCGACTGGCCAGACGTGCTGGACGAGCAAACAGGGATCTTCACCTACTACGGTGACAACAAGACACCCGGCCGCGACCTCCACAGCACCGACCGCCGCGGCAATCTCCTCCTGCGAGACGTGTTCGCCAGGTGCTACGGCTCGCACGATGACCGGCTGACCGTCCCGCCCTTCTTGCTGTTCACGCGGGCAGGCACGTACCGGGACGTGAGGTTCCGCGGCCTACTGGCGCCCGGCAGCGGCACGACACATCCAGACGATGATCTACAGGCGATCTGGCGGAGCAAGGACGGCCTACGATTCCAAAACTACCGGGCACGCTTCACCGTGCTCGACGAGGCGACGATCTCGCGCAACTGGCTATCCGACGTAATTGCCGGCAAAACAGACGGACCACCGTGCCCACTGTCGTGGCGGGCGTGGGTCGAAGGGCGGGTGTACCGGCCCCTGGTGGCGCAGCCCACAACAACCGTGCGCACCCGTGAAGTCCAGGCGCCGGCCGACCCCGACGGGAAAGAGATCATCTCGGTGATCCACTCATGGTTCGCCGACCGCCCTCACGACTTCGAAGCCTGTGCCGTCGAACTATGGCGGATGCTCGCCCCAGCCACCGGCCGGGTGGACCTAACACGGCCCAGCCAGGATGGCGGGCGTGACGCGATCGCGGAGTACCTCATAGGCCCGCCAACGGACCGGATTAGCATGGACTTTGCACTTGAGGCGAAGTGCTATCGATCGGGCAACGGGGTGGGCGTCCGCGAGGTGTCGCGGCTCATCTCGCGGATCCGCCACCGGATGTTCGGTGTGTTCGTGACCACCTCGCATTTCGACCGCCAAGCCTACGAGGAGGTCCGCAATGACGGCCATCCAATCGTCCTTGTCGCCGCCCGCGACATCACGGACGCCCTGCGCAGCCACGGGTACACCACGAGCGAGGCAGTGCGGGCCTGGCTTGCCCAGCGCTTCCCTCCGTAATTGCGCAGATGGCGACGCGCCGGCCAGCAGGTCGGCCATGGTCGTTGACGTGCCGCCGGCGGCACGGCACGATCACGTTGCAGCGCGTGCCAGACGGGACACGGCGGACGGAGGCGGCTGGCCTGCCAGTCGCTAGCAGGCCCTAGTTGGGCTCCGATCGCGCGTACCAGTCATGCCGGGTCAGCTTCGCGGGTGAAAGGGTGAATGGTGGCGAGGAGCCGCGACAGCCAACCTGATCGGCCAGGCAGCATCACGACCAAGCACGGCCAGCTCCTGCGCCCGACTATCGAACGGATCGCTGAGCTCCTGGAGGTGAGGTACCGCTCGGCCGACCTCGGCAACATCGCAGACGACGTGCTGGCCGAGACCGTCTACATCCTTCTCAGCCTTAACACCCACGAGGCCATATACCGCCGCGTCTTCGAGGATCTCAGGGCTAAGTACCCCGCGTGGCTCGACATGATGAGCGCACCCACCACCGATCTTGAAGCTCTACTCCGGGTCGGCGGGCTCCAGCGCCAGCGAGCCGACAAGGTCAAGAAGCTGCTCCAGGCCGTCAACACCGACAATCTTGCACGCGGTGTGGGACCCGCCGAAGGCGATGACCTAACCCTCGAATATCTCCGCGAGTTCCCCCCCGCCGAAGCCGAGGCATACCTCACCCGCCTGCCAGGCATAGGCGTGAAGTCAGCCCGGTGCATCGCCTCGTATGCGCTCGGCCACGAGAGATTCGCCGTTGACACCCACATCCAGCGCATCTTCAACCGGCTGGGCATTGTTGGCGATCGCCGCCAGAAATTCGACCACGACGCGTTCGAGCGGGTAGTCCCCTCCCGCCTGCGGCGGCAGCTACATGTCAACCTCATCCACCACGGGCGAGCCGTGTGCACCGCAAGACCGCAGTGCGGCAACTGCGTGCTGGTCTCGTTCTGCCCACCCGCGACACGACCGTCCCCGCCGCGGGCGGCAACCGTCCACAGGACCGGGAGGGAGCGCACCGCCATCGACCTGTTCGGCGGCGCCGGCGGGCTGGGAAGCGGATTCGCTCAAGCCGGCTTCAGGATCGCGCTGGCGGTCGAACTCGACCGCCATGCCGCCCAGACGTACCGTGCCAACAACCCAGGTGTCCTCGTCATCGAGGCCGACGTGTCAAAGCTGACCGCCGACGACATCAGGAATGTGTGCCCGGATCTCGACGAGCCCGACGTGATCTTAGCTGGTCCTCCATGCCAAGGTTACTCACACGCCGGCTCGCGCAAGCCTGACGATGAGAAGAATCGACTGTACGAGCATGTTGTGCGCGTGGCAGAGGACCTAGGTGCCCGGTACATAGTGCTTGAAAACGTACCTGGCCTACGCCGTGTCAACGGTGTCGGCTTCCAGACCAGAATCCTTCGCCGTTTGCGCCGGAGGTTCAACGCAAACGTCTACGAGTTCGTGGCTGCGCATTTCGGGGTGCCCCAGAACCGCCGCCGGCTGTTCTTCCTCGCACGGCGAACGCACCTCGGGCCGGCGCCGCTACCTCCCGAGCGCACTCACCGCCTGCCCGGCGAACCTGCAGCGGGCGAGACAGCGGACCTGGACGAGACACCCAGGCTTGAGGACGTCCTTCGAGGCCCGCTGGGCTTGCCTCACTCGACGGACGCGGAGTACGAGAAACTGCCCGATGGCACGACGTTGGTTAACGCCTCGACAATGCGCCATTCTCAGAAGGTCGTACAGAAGATCGAGGCCATCGAGGCGGGCGGGGGACCGATTTCCTACAGGCGACTTGAGCGGGATCTTGCGCGCACGCTTGTCGCCGGGCATCGCGCCCTACCCGTTCATCCCTGGCTACACAGGACAATTTCCGTTCGAGAAGCAGCCCGCATCCAGGGTTTCGAAGACGACTATGTCTTCTGCGGACCCAGATGGGAACAGCCGCTCCAGGTCGCCAATGCCGTGCCGCCACCGGTTGCGCGCACCATCGCTCAGTGGCTGTCGACTCGGTACCTCGATGAGGACGACTATTAGGCTGGAAGTGCCTGTACCGTTCGAGAACTCGGTTTCGGCTACGCGGCCCGCTGGTATTCGTTGATCAGCCCGTGTAGCCAGGACCCGCACGAGCTGGTGTCCCCCAAGATTAAAGACCGGCACCAGGACGATACTGTCGTGATTTTAACCGCATTAAGCCTTGAGTTCCAGGCTCTTCGCACACAACTGAGCGGCATACGTCCGCGGCTACATCCAGCGGGCACCCTGTTCGAGGAGGGATTCCTTCCGCGCGTACCATGTCGGATCGCGCTGGCGACGGTCGGCGAGGGCAACATCGGGGCGGGAAGTGATAGCTGAACGCGCCATCGGCCTCTTCGCGCCCAAGGCACTGCTATTCGTCGGCGTGGCCGGCGCTCTCACTGACGACCTAAGACTTGGCGACGTGGTCGTGGCGACACGGATATACGAGTACCACAGCGGAAAAGAAGAGCGTGAAGAATTCGTCCCACGTCCCCGCAGTTGGGAGGCTTCACACCAACTGGAGCAGTTAGCGCGGCACGTGGACCGCGCCGGCGGATGGATTGGACTATCGCCCGACCACAAACGAACGCAGCGGCAACCGGCCGTACACTTTAAGCCAATTGCTGCGGGCGAGGTCGTGTCCGTGGCCATGGAAAAGTCTCCGGCTGTGGCCAGTGAAAGTCCCCACCTCGCAGGGGGCGTGTTGATCGGTCGATGAGGGTCCTGCGGGGCCTGAGATCGGGGTTGCGAAGCCAA
>Ga0075430_100001792_pt1 | contig 17566 bp, 9 predicted proteins | sample RhiMetdeltSRZDD4_FD_75294 | JGI IMG/M metagenome (GOLD analysis project Ga0075430, IMG submission 75294) | Populus rhizosphere microbial communities from Tennessee, USA - Rhizosphere MetaG P. deltoides SRZDD4 | ecosystem: Host-associated > Plants > Roots > Rhizosphere > Soil | place: USA... | reverse complement strand
GCGGCTCAGCTCGTCGTGCCCAGCTCCGTGAGACGCCGCGGCGCGGCCCGAGCGCGCGCGGCGGAGCACACACGACGGAATTCCCTGACCGCCCGCGTTCCAACAAGGCAACGCGAGTAGAGAAACCGACTTACGGTAGGCTGCTGGAGTCGGCGCATGTCACGTCGTACAGGTTCTCGCGGCGTCATACGAGTGCTTGACGCGATTGCCGATCGTCTCGCCATCCACCAGCAGCGTGTTTCCGAACCCCGCTGGATGGCCATACCATGCGTCCGCCCACGAGATGTCGCCGCCGAGCGACAGCGCGTACGTCGCGTTTCGCAGGTAGGGCAGGCTCGCGAGCCCAAGCGCGGTCGTGTGCCTGGTGAACGCGACCAGCAGGTTCGTCTGACAGCTCGCCGCGATCGTATTCCCGTGAAGCGTGAAGTCGATGTCGCCTCTGAGCGCCGTATTCACCACCGGAAATGCCGCCTCGACGATGACGCCGAAGCGGTTGTTGACGAGCAGATTGTCCCGCGCGTCGACGCGGGTCGTGCCGACGACGTTAGGCGCTCCGACTCCGATAGCGCCGACGCGGAGCCCCACACCCACGGGGAGCCGGAGATGGTCGCGCACCTCGTTGTTCACCACGCTCGCCGTAAGGGCGGCCGTCGCCGGAAGCGCATACTGCTCGATCCCGGGCGGCACCGGTAGCAGGACTGCCGGAATGATGAAGATGCCCGGAATTCCGCCGCCCAGGAGACGATTCCCACGTGCCGTGTAGTCGCCGGGACCGGCGAGACACATGTCACATGAGCCGCGCCCGCCGCTCAGATGGTTGACTTCGACCGTCGCGCTCGTGGCCCGCAGGTCGATCGACTCGGTGAAACCCCAATCGAAGCGGTTCCCGCGCACGACGAGGTCGCGTACGCGAAGCGAGAGCACGCCCTGACCGCCCGCACCGGTGCCCACCTCCGGGTGCCCGGACCGGAGCACGAAGCCTTCGATGACCACGCCGTTGCCGGCGGAGCCACCCGGGTGTCCATCGACGACGAAGATCGGGATCGAGAGGCCGGCGACGAAGGGAAGTGGAACCGACGGCGAGATGATCGTCGCGTCTGGCCCGCCGGCGACGTCTGCGGCCCGGCCATTCCCGTCGAGTGGCATCACGAACGAGCCGCGCAGCGTCACATCCGGCGCGTCGAGTACGAGTGGAAACGTCTCGCCGCCCGGTGGGGCGTTAGGCGCCGCCGCACCGGTGAACACGCCCGGTCCGACCGAGATCGTGATGCGGCACGCGGCCGACTCGAGCTCCCCGTGCGAGGTCCGCACCACCTTCGCTGCCATGATCGCATCGGCGATACGGCCGAACCGCACGCCGTCAGTGATGCCGAGATACGGCTTGTCGACTACGAGCTCGGTCACGTAGTCGCCGTGCCCCTCGTGCGCGCGAATCGACGACTCGGCGACCGTGATGACCCGTGCGCCTGCGCCGGAGAAGTGACACACACTCACGCGCGCGCTGGCGCCATCGGCGGACGACAGCGCACGGGGAGGCGCCGACAGCCATGAGCCGGATGCGGTCGGCTGATCGGTGCATGCGCTGAGGACGACGCCCGTCAGCGCAGCTGTCAGGATCGCGGAAGCCATGGACGGTCGCATGGTCAGTTCCCCCTGATCGGAAGGAGGACATTCGCTGCGAGGTAGGCGCCGACCCGGCGGCCCTGCGCCAACCCCTCCACCGTCGCGTGTCGGAAGTGGTAGCCGATGTAGATCCGCGAATCCGCATTCTCCTCGGCCGCCGCCGCCACGCTCGAGAACGTGCGCGTCACGCCTGCCAGCGAGCCGCTCGTCGTGCTGATCCGCGGTCCTCGACCGGGCACCAGCGCCTCGATGATCGCCGCCGCGGCACCGCCGGCCGTGGCATGTGCGCTCGGGTAATCCGGAACGGGCGGCGTCGGTACCGGCGGGAACGCGAGCACGTTCCACCCTGGCGCCGCCGATGTCTGCGGGTTGTTGTCGGAATCGGCGAGCTCCACGGCCGTGACCGGACGCCAGAAATCGTAGTAGTACTTCGACTCGAGGCTCGCCGTGTAGGCATCGAACTCGCCTAACGCCACGAGAGCGAACAGCCGGCCGGCGTCCCACGCATCCAGATTACGCTGATCTGCCACGACACGTGCGACGCGATTCCAGCCGGTCGGCGAGTTCTCCATCCAGAACAGCGCGATCTCGGTCTGCTCGGCCGTCCTGGCCGCACAGGTCGCGCAACCGAGGGCCTTGATCTCGTTGAAATCCGCCGTGTAAGCGGCCGTGAGCACCGCCGCGGCGTTCGACCCGGCGCCATACGGTGGCGGCGCTCGGAACTGCGACGCGCTCGAGAGCGCGAACGGCGTGACCGTGGTCGCCCACGCCGATGCGTCAGCGAAGCCGCCAGTCCCGAAGAAGTCGAACCCCGGTGTATTGAACGGGAAGGTGAACCGGTAATCGCCCGGGTTCGACCCTGGCGTGTAGGGCGCGACCCCACCGCCCGCGACGCCGTCGGCAGCACGGTTCGCGAGAATGGCCTGGGCTGCGCGGTGGCCTACCATTACTCCGTCCGCCAAGCCAGCCGCTCCGCTCACCGCCGCCATGGCCGCGGCATACCACGCGTCGGTCGCTCCCTGCGCGCTCGGCGCGCCGCCGACGATCGCATCGCGCGCCGCCGTGAGTACGGCCGCCGCAGCGTTCGCATCAGCCATGAGGGGCCCACCGTCGGCGTACCGCTCGAAACGTGGAATGATGCCGTTGAGCGCGTCGTGAACCGCGATGGTGACGATCGCGTAGAGTCGCGCTTCGATGAACGGTGCGAGTGGCGCTCCCGGTGGAACGAGCGCGGGCGCCGACGCGACGCCTTGCTCGTTGGCGGAGTAAACGGCGGTGAGCGCCGCCGACGCGTCGGAGTGGGGAAGCCGCTGACGTACGGTCCGCGCGTTGCCGGACAGCTGGGCGGGTTCTGTAACAGCTTGGTCGGGCCCGCAGGCGACGGCCACAGCCGTGAGCAGGACCAGGTAGTGGAGTCGAAACGTCATGAGCCGAGCCTCTCTAGCGAGATAGGTGACAGCACCACTGATTGTGTAGGGCCACGGTATCTCGCGGCCGCCCTCGAACCGTCTACTCTCTGTCACCTAACCAGCCGCGCCGATGTGACGGTCGATAATTCGGGCACCATCCAGCTGCAGGTGCTCGGGCCCGCGCGCGTTCAGCGCGCGGGCGGACAGCTGACCGGCTCGCTACTCACGCAGCCGCGCCGGCTCGCGGTGCTCGCATACCTCACGCTCGCGAGACCGCGTGGGCTGCACGCCCGCGACACCGTCGTTGCCATGCTCTGGCCCGAGTCGGACGACGGCAGCGGCCGCCACGCCCTTCGCAATGCGCTCCACGCGATCCGTTCGACGCTTGGCGATTCGGTCATCACGACCGCGGGCGATGGGTTGGTCGGTATAGAGCCTGCGCGCGTGGTGTGCGATGCGATCCAGCTGGAGACGCTCGCCGCGGCGGGCGATTGGGCGGGAGCCGTTTCGGCCTATCACGGAGAGCTGCTGCAGGGATTCCACGTCTCCGACGCGCCGGAGTTCGAGCGATGGCTGGACGCGGAGCGACTGCGGCTTCGCGAGCTCGTCGGATCCGCCGCATGGTCGTGGGCCGATGAGTGCCAGCGACTCGGCGATATGGACGGCGCGTTGCAGGCGGGGCGACGCGCCGTCGATCTCGCGCCCGATGACGAGCTCGCGGTGCGGCGACTGCTGGATCTCGCGAAGCTGGGCGGCGACCGAGCGACGGCGTTACGCGCCTACGGGCGATTCGCCGACCGTCTGGCCACGGAGTTCGAGGCGGAGCCGTCGCGCGAGACGCAGCGACTCGTGCGCGCCCTGCGAGAGGCAATGCCGCCCGGGTCCCCCGACTCGGCGGGTTTTACTCATCCGGCGATGGAGCGCCCCGCCGAGACCACGGCGCAGAGAGTAGTCGCAGGTGAGGCGAGTGTCAGGCCGCGACCGAAATCGCCGCGGCGCGCAGTGCTCGGCGGCCTGGTGGTGGCTGGTGTCGCAGCGTTGGCGATCATCGTTGCGAGTCCCGCACTGGCGCCCCCTACCGTTGCCCGGTTCGCCGTCGGCGCCGCGACACCCGTGACGACCGATGACGGCCTCGAGATCCAACCCGAGATCTCGCCCGATGGCAAGCTCGTCGCGTACGCGGCCGGCACGTCGCTCCGGATGCGGGTGTTCGTCCGCCCGTTAGGCACGACGCGCAGCATCGCTCTCTCGGACGATTCGACGCGGTCCGGCTCGGCCCCGCGGTGGTCGCCGGATGGATCGCAGATCCTCTACCTCGCGGACGGCGGCGTGCGCGTCTCCCCCGCCCTTGGTGGCGACTCGCGCGTGATCGTCTCCGGCGGACGCGCCGATTCCGTTTTGAGCGCCGCGTGGTCACCACGCGGCGATGAGATCGCATTTTCGCGGAGAGACTCCGTCTTCCGCCGGCGCCTCGACGACGGCGTCGACAGGCTCGTGGGCGTCGTGAAGGAGCCGCACTCCTGCGTGTGGTCGCCGGTTCGACCGCTGATTGCATGCGTGTCGGGGAATCGGGTCTACTTGCAGCCGGCGTCGTTGTTCGCGAACCGCGCGCCGAGTAGGATCGTGCTCTTTCCCGACGGCGGGGGTGATGCGCGGGAGGTTCCCGGAGAGGCAGCCCTGTACCAGAGCCCTACCTGGTCGCGCGCTGGGTCGACGCTGTACTTCCTGTCCGACGTGCAGGGGACGCGTGACATCTACGCCATCGCGATCGACTCCGGCGGCCGGGCACTCGCCGCGCCATCGCGCCTAACGACTGGGCTCGGGGCGCTCACGATCGCACTCGCGGCCGACGGCCGCCGCCTCACGTACGCCACGTACGCGGAGCGCGCGAACATCTGGTCGATGCCGGTTCCCGGCCGGGGCCCCGTGAGTGCGAGCGCGGCGACGGCGGTGACCTCGGGGGCGCAGGTCGTGGAGGCCATGCGCGCGACGCGGGACGGTCGCTTCCTGATCTACGACTCGAACATCTCGGGCCGCTCGCAGATCTACAGGCGACAGCTGCCCGACGGACCGACGGAGCCCCTCACGAGTGACGCCCGGGACAAGTTTCGCGGCGACCTGTCGCCCGACGGGCGCGAGATCGCGTACCAGGCGTTCGTGGCGAACCAGCGCGATCTGTTCGTGATGCGCGAGGGCGACCCGAGGCCGCGGGCCATCGCGAGCAGTGCGGAGATGGAGGTCGCCCCGCTCTGGGCCCCCGATGGGAGGAGCCTGGCCTATTCGATTCTCGCGGCCGACACGTCCCACGTGTACGTGATGACGCGCGACTCCGCCGGGACCTGGAGCGCGCCGGTGGGCGTGGGCTTCGGCGGTCCGCACGGCGTGGACTGGTCGCCGGATTCGCGGCGGCTCGCGCTGGTCCCTGAGCGGGGCGATCGTGCGGTGCGCATCATCGACGTCGCGACGAAGCGTGAGACGGTGATCTACTCGCCTCGGAATGGTACGACCGATCCGGTATTCGAGCATCTCGTCTGGGTGCCCGACGGGCAAACGTTGTATCTGAAGAGTCATGACGCGGCCGGGCACACGATGCTCTGGTCGATGCCGGCCGCGGGCGGTCGCCCGCGGCCGCTCGTTCGGTTCGACGACCTCGCGCGTCCGTCGTATCGACCCGACTTCGCAACAGATGGGCGCCGATTCTACTTCGCAATCCAGGACCGACAGAGTGACGTTTGGGTGGCCGACGTCACGAGGAGCCGTTAGACCGTCGAGAGTCGTGGCAGCTGGCGACGAGGGCCCCGCACGTTAGGCTCACGGGAGCCGCCGCACCCGCGAACCGGCGAACAGCATGATCGGCTGCTCCGCGATCCATATACCCCCGTCGTCGTCCACGGCGATCGCCGTCGGAACCGCCAGCCCGCTCGCCACCACCGAGCACGCTCCCGTGCCAATGGTGCACGCGTTCACCGTGCCGCCGGCAGCCTTCGCGAATCCGGCCTCCTCCATGCCTAACCAGCTGGCTTCGTCGAGCTCCAGCACGTAGAGCGTCCCGTTAGGCGCGAACGCGAGGTCGATGATCGACGTGAAGCCGCTCGCCACGAGCGTGCAGGCGCTGCTCGGACATGGCACGTGCCGGCTGCCCGGTGCGATCCGCCAGACGCGCGACGCGCCCGGATAGCCCGGAAAGCCCGTGAGCTCGCCGACGTAGTAGGCACCGTCGGGGCCGATCGCGATCGACGTCGGAACGGGCTGTGGATCGATGAGTGGCGCTTCCATGTCCCGCGGAGTCAGCACGGCCACCCAATCGACCGCGCCACTGGCGTCGACCTCGAGAATCGTGTTGGCGGCTGCATCGGCGACGAGAACCCGACCGCCGTCGAGCATCGCCACGTCGAACGGGTTCGATTCGACCGCGGTCGGACCGTCGTGCCAGAAGTCGTCCGGATTGGCGAGCTGCTCGAATGCCCACAGGTCGGCAACCATCCGGATGCCACCGTTGGACACGCGGAACAGCTTGCGGGACGTCGGCAGGATCTGGCCCGGGTCCGTCGACCCGCCCGTCACGACGTACGCGTTGCCGCGTCCGACCCCCGCAACACCGTTTGCGCCGGGCAGAGCGGCCATGAGCTCGGCGGTGCCGTCACGAATCCCGACGATCCCCGCCGAGGCGACCGCGGCGACCATGCCGCCATCGGGGGCGAAGTCGAGCTCGAAGAGCGGAGAGCCGAGCGATGTGCCCCCCGGCGACGCAGGCGACTGGGCGAAGACTGGCTCCGGCACGGTGGGCTCGGCCGGAAGTGGCATATCCGCCTGGCAGGCGACGACCGCGGCTGCGCCAACGGCGAGCATCGCATGGCGGACACTCGACTTTCCGGCCTTTCTCGTGAGCGGGTACGACATGGCAGGACTCCTGGGTTGTGAGGCGCTCGGGAAGCACGTTCGTGCTCGCTGACCCAGGGAGTAGCGAAAGACAGCCGCAGACCGGCTCACGACCGGGTGCGGCGCGCCGTCCTTGAAAGTCCAAGTGACGGGTCGTATGCTCGACTCGCACGCCCACGCTCCTTGGTGACCTCTCAGCCTCGGTCCCCCGTGCCGGCAAGCCCCGACGAGATCACCGGCCTCCTTCGACGCTGGGGAGAGGGCGACGACCAGGCGCTCGAGACCCTCATGCCGCTGGTATACGACCGCATGCGGCAGCTCGCGCATCAGCGTCTCCGAAGCGAGCCTGACGCGTCGTTGAACACGACGGCGTTGGTCCACGAGGCGTACCTGAAGCTCGTGGACTCGCCGCAGCTGACCGTGCGGGACCGCGGGCACTTCCTCGGGCTCGCGTCGCGCGTCATGCGACACCTCCTCGTCGATCACGCGCGAACGCGGAAAGCGGCGAAGCGCGGATTCGGCACCGCGCGCATCGAGCTCGGCGACGACCTCGGCGTTGCTGACGAGGCGCTCGATTCGATCACCGAGCTCGACGCCGCACTCGCTCGCCTCGACGCGATCGACGAGCGACGGAGCCGGATTCTCGAACAGCGCTACTTCGGCGGACTCACCCTCGAGGAGACGGCCGCCGCGTTAGGTATCTCCCTCGCCACCGTCAAGCGCGAGCTGCGGTCCGCGCGTGCGTGGCTCGCGCTGCAGCTCGAGCCGGAGCGCCCCGGATGAACGCGCCTGACTCGCAGCGGTGGGGCCGCGTCCTCTCCGCCTTCGACGACGTCATCGAGCTCACGCCCGCCGCTCGTGAGCAGCACCTGGCGGCGATCGGCGTCGACGATCCGGAGCTGCAACGCTCGGTCGTCGCGCTGCTCGCCGCGGACGCCGGCGCAGACGTGAGGCTCGCCAGGCTGGAGGCGCTCCTCGGATCATCCAGCGGGCGGGCGGGCGAGCACGACGACTGGGATCTGTTGGGGCTGGTCGGACGGACCGTGTCTCACTTCCGCGTCGTCGCGCCGCTCGCCAGAGGCGGCATGGGCATCGTCTACCGCGCCGAGGATGTGCGCCTCGGCCGCCCTGTCGCGCTCAAGTTTCCGCTCGAGACCCAGCGGCTCGAGCGCCGCGCGAAGGAACGGTTCATCCATGAGGCGCGGCTCGCCGGGGCACTCGACCACCCGAACCTGTGCGGGATTTACGAAGCCGGTGAGACGGAGGATGGACTCCTCTTCCACGCGATGCCGCTGTACTCCGGCGAGACGCTTCGTGATCGCGTGACGCGCGACGGAGCGCTCCCGATTGCCGATGCCCTCGCGATCACGAAGCAGATCGCGCACGGGCTGGGCGCCGCGCACCGCGCCGGTATCGCCCATCGCGATCTCAAGCCCGCGAACGTGATGCTGCTGCCGGACGGCACCGTGAAGATCCTCGACTTCGGGCTGGCTCGGGCGAAGGACGTCGACCTCACGGCGCCGCGCACGGCCGTGGGGACCGTGGCGTACATGGCGCCGGAGCAGATTCTCGGACGGACCATCGACGGTCGCACCGACTTATGGGCGCTCGGCGTCGTGATGTACGAGATGCTCACGGGAGCGCGACCGTTCGCTGGTGAGGAACCCGTATCGGTCGCGCACGCCATCGTGCATACGGAGCCGGGCGCACCGTCGGCGTCGCGCACGGACGTGCCCGCGGTCGTGGAAGCAGTCGTCCGGAACCTGATGCGAAAGGATCCCGCACAGCGGTACCAGTCGGCCGAGGATGTCGCCACGGCTCTCGCGGTGGTTGAGGTCGGGAACGCGCACGCCGTCGGTGCGTCGCCCGGTATCGGGATACCGGGGCGGCGAAGGCGTACGCTCGGGTTGCGTGTCGTACTGTCTGCCATCGTCGGTCTTTCAGCGTTAGGCGCCGTCGCCTGGCTTACGCTGCGTGGCCCAGCGCCAGCTGCGGCGCCGCGAGCAGTGGTCGTCGTGCCGTTCACCGAAGCGGGCCAGGGCGGCACCAGCGCGCACACGGCAATTGGTGTGAGTGACGCGATCGGGACGAGGCTGGCGCGAATGACCAGCGTGGCGGTCCGCGTACCGCCGGCAACGTTGCTCAGTCGAAGTGCGGCGCCGCAGCCAGCGGAGTTGGCAAGCGCGCTCGACGCATCCGCGGTCGTCATGGGAACGGTGCGCCGGTCGGCGGATCGTGTTCAGCTTCACGTACGACTGTACGATTCGGGCGCCGTGAACCCGCAGTGGGAGCAGCGATACGATGGCGCGCTCGACGACGTCGCGGAGATCGAGCGCGACGCGACACGGGAGATCGTCAAGGCGCTGCGCGTCGGCGTGACCGATGCCGATCGTGCGCGCCTCGATCGTCCGCTGACGACGCGCGCGGCGGCGTACGACCTCTATCTGCGCGGCAGATCGGCGGAGCTCGGGGACCCGTGGCGCCAGGGCTCACGGACGATCACCCAGGAGAGGATCCGCACTGCGGTATCGTTCTACTCGCAGGCACGCCAGCTCGACCCCTCGTTCGCCGTCGCGCGGGCGCGGCTCGCCATGATGCTCATGCGCGCCGCCGCGACGTACGACACGACCATGGCGCGACGCGACCAGGCGCGGATCGAAGCCGAGGAGGCGCTGCGCCTCGAGCCGGGGCTGTTCGAGGCGCATGCCGCGCTTGCCAGCTATTGGGGTTGGCAAGGGTTGGACACGGAGAAGGCTGTCTCGGAGCTGGTGCGCGCGCTCGAGACCGCGCCGCACCAACCCGATCTGCACGTCCGTTTGGGGGATGCTTATGTCCGTGCCGGCCGATGGGAGGACGCGGTGGTCAGGTACGAGCGTGCAATGCGCCTGGACCCGCGCAACCCGCTGCCGGCGTTTCTGGCGGCGTTGGCGTACACACGGCTCCGCCGCGATCCGGAAGCAATGCGCGCGTACGACCGGGCGGCCGCGCTCGATCCGGGAAACCCCATGGCCCGCGTGATCAAGGGACACACCTACCTGCGGTGGAAGGGATCGGTGGACACACTTGCGGCCGTGATGCGCAGCGTGCCGTCGGGGTGGGACCCGAATGGGATGGCGACGTGGGCACGTTATACGGTGCTGCGCGTGGAGCGGCGGTACGCCGAGGCGCTCGCGATGCTCGACTCGTCAGGCAGTGAGCTGAGCCAGGACGGGCTCGTGTACCAACCGACGGCGCTGATGCGTGCTCAATGCCACGAAGCGCTTGGGCACCGTACAACAGCGCGAGCGTACTACGAGCGGGCGCGGCGGATGTTGGCCGACAGCGTCGCCGCACACCCTGACAACTCGAGCATCCGGGTGGTGCTCGGGCTCGTGCATGCGGCGTTAGGCAACCGCGATGCCGCGATGCGCGAGGCCCAGCGGGCCGAGGCGCTGACGCCGGTCTCGCGCAGCAGCACGGCGGCCACGGCGTACATGGGCGTGGCAGTGGAAGTCTACGCCGCCGCGGGCCAGCTCGACGCGGCCTTCGAGCGGCTGGAGCTCTTGCTCGCGATGCCGGCCGGACGTGAGGCGACGATCCCCTATCTCCGCCTCTGGCCAGGCTTCGATCCGCTACGCGGCGACCCGCGCTTCGAGCAGCTGCTCGCGCGGTTCGGGTCGAGCAGGTAGGCGCGGGTTGCAACGGGCGTGGACGGACGACCTGCGCACCCGCCGTGCCGGAACGACACGACGGGCGCTCTACAGCTGCGAAGTACGTCCGATCACATCGCGGCGCAGATCACGTATACGTCGAGCCGCCGGCTCTCGCCCGTGCGGTTCATCGCTTCGAGGCGCCAACCGTCGGTGCCGGACGTCACCCGCGGAGACGATTCGTAGACGTAGACGTCCGGTCCGTCGATCGGGACGCCGCCGACGATCTGAAACCCGCCTCCGAGCGCTCGCTTGCCCGCGGTACAGAGCACTTCGATGATGCCATCGCTTGCATTGGCGACGTCCAGGCTGGCCGTCTTCACCTCGTAGCTCGACACGGGCTTGCCGCCACCGACGGCGAGGCTGGGGGCGGTGACGCGTGGCGTTCCCACCGTCGGCGCGGCGACGTCGGTGAGTGTCTCTCGATCGCCGCAGGCGGCGCCGAGCGCAATGAGACCGATGGCGACGCAGGCGGACCGGCGGAACGGCAGCACAGGGCGTGACATGGTGTGCCTCGGGGGAAAGGAGTGACGCTTTGAGCGTACGCTCCACCATGCGGCTAACCTGTCATCCGGGTGTCAACGCCGAGGCAACGAACCGTCATTGGCGAAGTTGACGTCAACGATTCGGAATTCCGAGCTTCGCGCGAAGCTTTTCGAAGCGCGGATCGCGACGAACGTCTTCGAAGATCGGTCCCATGATGTCGGGCCTCAGCGAGCGGTCCTCGTACGATTTCTCGAACCACTCGAAGGCGCTGTCGAAGTCACCCAGGCCGGCGTACACCACCGCGAGGCCGTACGCGTTCCCGTCACCGCGACTCACCTGCGCGAGCAGCCGGTCCCGTATGACGCGCGCCGAGTCCGTGTGCCCTCCACGCGCGAGCATGAAACCGAGGTAAGCATTCGCCTGCTCGTTCGTTTGGGCGACGCGACTCATGGCGTCGATCGCCTGCGGCCACTGCTTCCGCGTCGCGTAACACTGGGCGGCGTAGTTTCCGGCGCGCGCCGGCGGTGGTCGCAGGTGCTTGAGCCGGTCGAGCTGCGCCAGCGCCTCGTCGCAGCGACCGTTCACGAGGAGCCCACGCGCCAGCTCGGCGATCGCGATGGCCCCGCCAGGTTTGTTCCGCTCGAACAGCGTCGCCTGCTCGAGGACCTCGCCGCGCCGGTCCATGAAGGCGTACAACCAGATCAGAAATTCGCGGAGGTCCGTTTGCGGGCCGTCGAGCTCCACGGCTCGTTTGAGATGCTTTTCTGCCTCGGCCAACCGGTAGCGGGAGAACAGGACGCGACCAAGCGCGGCGTGGGCCTCGGGTGACATGCTATCGAGACGGACCGCCGTCCTCGCCGACGCTTCGGCACTTGCGATGCTGCGATTGCTGTGATCTCCCGGCGTGAGCGCGATCAGCGCCAGACCGGCGTGCGCAGCTGCGAACGTCGAGTCGGCCGCAATAGCCTGCTGAAAGAGATCGCGAGCGTATCGCCTGCCGCTGTCGGTTCGGAACAGGACTTCTCGTCTGGCCTGGGCATAGAGATCCATCGCGGCCGTGCGCTCCGGCGACACCGCTTCCTTGCTTGCGAGAGCCGTCCGTTGGTCGTTCCCTCTCGCGAGCTTGGCGACGATGGGCCACGACACGATCGCGATCGCGATCGCGGCCCCGACCGCGAGCGTGGCAACACCGTACTGCGTGCGGCGCGCCCAGGGGCGGTGGGGCTTCGACAATGCGGGCGCTCGTAGCACAGGAGATCCGTCCTCGTCGCGGTTCGAGGACACGGCCGCGATCACGTCCTCGGCACTCCCGTACCGATGGGCAGGATCCGTGGCCAGCAGCCGCGCGACGACCGCGTCGATGCGTGCGGGGACATCGCGACGGAGCGTCGAGACCAGCGGAGGCGGCTGCTCGAGAATCGCATACAGGACGGCGCCGGCGCTCTCGCCGCGAAACGGACGCTCGCCGGCCAGCATCTCGTAGAGCACGACGCCTAACGACCAGAGATCCGTCCGCTGGTCGAGCGGGCGAGACGTCACCTGCTCCGGCGACATGTACGCGATCGTTCCGGGCATCACGCCGTCGCGCGATACGTCGACGTCCGTCATCCGCGCGATGCCGAAATCCAGAAGCTTGACGACGCCGTCCGCGGTCACGATCACGTTGGCCGGCTTCACATCGCGGTGGATGATCCCACGCTCGTGCGCAGCACCGAGGCCTCGGGCGATCTGCGTCACGTAATCGAGGGCCGTCGTGAGCGACAGGGGTCCTCGCTCCAGCGCCTGCGCGAGCGTGCGCCCTGGATAGAACCCCATTGCGATGAACGCGCCCATCTCGGGCGTTTCGCCGATCTCGTAGATCGTGCAGATGTTCGGGTGGTCGAGCGCGGCGGCGGCGCGGGCTTCCGCCAGCAGACGCTCCTTCCCTCGCGCATCGTTGGATGCACGAGCGCGCAGCAGCTTGAGCGCCACCGTCCGCCGGAGCTGGAGGTCGAGCGCACGATAGACGACGCCCATTCCACCCTGGCCGAGGCGCTCGATGATCTGGTACCGACCTAACGTCATACCGACCAGGGGATCGCTGTCGACCGACCCGGAGCCGTCCTCCTGCACGACCGCAGCGGCGTCCCCTTGCAACCCCTCGAATGCGGCCGCATGGCTGGCCTCGGCCACGACGGCGGCGAGTCGGTCGAAGAACGCTTCTGCGGCGCTCGCCCGGCTGAGGAGCGAGTCGAGCTCCGCGCGCAGCTCACCCTCGACGGCATGCGACGCCAGGAGCGCTTCACGCTCGGCCGGTGGGAGATCGCTCACCATCTCCCACAGCGTCTCGAGCTCGCCCCACACGTTCACGGCGGCGCCGTCGTCGCCTTTCATCCCAGGTCCCTCTGAATTTCGCGGTGAAGCCATGCCTGCGCGATCGCCCAGTCGCGTTTCACAGTTGCCGATGAGATGCCGAGGGCCGTCGCGGTCTCGTCGATCGACATGCCCCCGAAGAACCGGCATTCCACGACTCGGCTCTGCCGCTCCGAGCGATCATGGAGTCGATCCAGTGCACGATCGAGCGCGAGAAGCGCCTCGGCCTTCGGCGTCACGAACCCGGCTTCGCTCGCGAGGGCGCGCTCGACTTCCTCGAACGAGAACGTTGCCGCGCCACTTCCTCGCTTGGAGGCGGCGTTGCGGCGGGCGTGTCCGATCAGGATCTGGCGCATGGCCATCGCCGCGACGGCCATGAAGTGCGCGCGATCGTGGAAATCGCGGCACTCGCTCCCGAACAGCTTGATGAACGCCTCGTGGACGAGCGAGGTCGTGGTCAGCGATTCGAAACCCGGCTGCCGGCGTCGTTGAGCGCGCGCGATCTCACGCAGCTTGTCGTAGACGAGAGAGAAGAAGCGACCCAGCGCCGCGGGATCGCCGCCTCGCATCTCATCGAGCACCGACCGCTCGAGGGATTCCCGGTTCGCGCCCGCGGGATGAGCCACTTCCGGCCAGGTTTGCGTTAACAGTATTGGACCCTGCGACCACCTGTGGACGTACACGGTCGCCGGGTCGGACCACGTCTACCATAACGTCGGCGCGAATCCCGGCAAGGGATTCGCTGCGGGGTCGATGTCATGGTCGAGAAACGCCGAGGCCTCCGCCGCATTTGCGTCGGGGGCTATCGTGATGGCGTTAGGCATCGGCCGGCTGCCGACGATCGGCGTCATTCACACGGAATTAATCCGCCGCGTCAGCTGCGATCTCGCGGTGAGACCTGCCCTTCAACAACAGCATGACCGGCGCTGCGGCCACGGCGGCACCGAGCGCGAGCATCGGGTAACCCCACGCGTCCAGTCCACGACCGTGCGCGGCTCGGAGTGCGCCTTCAAAAGTCGTAGCGTAGCGCGAGCTGGAGCTGGTACGCAGACTCGATATTCCGCGAGTCGAGCCGTGGCCGATCCGGATCGAAGCGAAAGAGCGGCTCGGATGCCGATGCGCCAACGGCGACCTGACCGACGTGCTCGAGCACCGCTGCCTGCGGAGTCCGAAGGCGACCCCATCGCGGGTGCAGCAGGTTCAGCACGTTGAACACCTCGAGCCGCACCAGCAGTGGCCGGCTCCCGCGAAGCGGAACCGACTGTTCGATCAGGACGTTCGAGGTATGAACCCACGGCGCACGACAGGTGTTGCGTTTCACGATCGTGCCTCGGTGAGCGCCGAGGCACGCGGTGCTCGCGATGAACCGTTCGTAGCCACGCTGCTGCTCGCCGACGCGTCTCGCTTGCGTCTCGGCCGAGTTGTCTGCGCCCGCGGCCGACGACAGCCCACTGAAGCGGATCTCGCCTTCAGCGAACGCGTCTCTCGGCACGTAGATAGGGTCGTTCGTGTTCGAGCCATCCGCGTTCAGGTCGCCGCGGCCTAACGCGCCAAATGCGAGGTACGTGAACGGCACCCCCGACTCGCCGATGTACGAGAAAGCCACGTCGGTCGGCCAGCGACGCCATGGGCTCGCGTAGAACGCGGTGACGATGACTCGGTGAGGCACGTCGAAGGCCGAGATCCCGGTGGTAATCGACTCGTGCCGTCCGGACATGACTCGGCCGTCGCGCCAGTTCGCCCCTGACGGGAACGCGCTCGTTGCCGACTGTACGTCACGCACGCGCGAGAACGCGTACGCGCCGCTGAGCTCCGCGCGCTCACCGAGCCGCTTCTCGGCGCGCGCGGAGAGCTGATACGAGTAGTTCTTCGAGTGCTTCCGGAGCTTGATGACGTCGGCGCTCTGGCTCTGATCACCGACGACATCCGGTTGCGCGACACCGGTGGCGCCTAACGTGCCATACAGAACGCGTCCCACGTGGTCCACTCCGGCAGGCCCTCGCAGCCTTGCGTTCACGAACAGAAAGTCGGAGAGGTTCCTCGTCTGCAGGCCTTCGACGGTCGCCAGTACGTCACCGGGCAGAGCATGCTCGTAGGCGAGCGAGGTGCGTGCCACGTGGACGAGGGCGCTGCGCATGTCAAGCAGCGTCACGGTCCCACGCGGCGAGACGAACCCCTCGCCATTCGCGCACGCCGTTGGCTGCGCGTGGCGGTCAGGCTCGAACGGCGGTACGGGACCGCGATCGGTGCGATTGATTCCGCAACTGAGGTTCGCGACGCCCGCGCCGTATTCCCTGAACGCGCTGTGGAGCCAGGCGAGCGGCGGCGGCCCGCTGAACATACCGACGCCTCCGCGCACTCGCGCTGCACGATGACCCCCGACATCCCAGTCGAACCCGAGGCGCGGCGACCAGTGCACGCGTGCCGGCGGAACCACGTCGGTGCGGCGCCCATACGTCTCGGCTACGTACGAGTTGGCCTCGGGGTGGCCGTTGAGCCAGAGCAGATGCGCGCGCACACCGTACGTCAATCGGAGACGGTCGGACGGACGCCAGTCGTCACCAGCGTACCACGCGATCGACGCTCCGCGGAGTGGCGTATCGGCTCCACCAAGGTCCCGGGCGAGACTGTATCGCGCAGGCAGGCCGCGGTCGAGGGAATCGAGACTGGAGAACTCCCACCGCCCGTATCCACCGGCCACACCACCGCGGATCTGAAGGTGGAACACGTCTGCGCGCCCGCCCACGGAGAGCGTGTGCTTGGAACCGAATGGGAACGAAACGTCGTCCCCCACCTCGACGTTCGTCTGCACCACCTCCCGCACCTGTGCGAGCTCGTTGGTCCCCGCCTGCAACGACGTCGACCGAGCGGCGTTGGCCCCCGGAACGCGGGCGACGACGACCGGCTGCCTAACCGCTGGAACAGTCCGGAGCGGAGCGACCGTATGCGCGATGCGCAGCTCGTTCAGTCCACCCTCGCCGACATGGGTCGTCACCTGCGCCGCGGTCGTCCCCTTCATGACCTGTTGTGTCCAGCCATAGCTGGAAAGCGGGAAGACATCGCCGGGCAGGTTGCGCGTGAAGCGGTCCGCGCCAGCCCAACTGTAGTTGTGGCGGAGCACGAATCGGCTCCGCCACTCCGGCGCGAAGATGTCCAAGCGCGCGAAGAGGTTCCGGAGCGGCGTACGCACCTCGACCTGTCCCGCCGTGCCGGCCGCGAGTCCATATCTCTGCAGGATGTCGGTAAAGCGCATCACGTCGTCCGCGCTGGCCGGCGACTGATTCGCCCCACCCTGACCGAGATGCGGGCCCTGGGCCGGGGCAGTCAGGTGCTGGAATTCCGGCGCGACGAAGAAATGCACACGGTCGCGCACGATCGGACCGCCAAGCGTGAGCCCATATTGGACTCGCTCGTAAGGCGCTCCACGGAGGAATTCCGTCGCGCGAGCGATCTGGTCGCTACGTGCGAAGACATACACGGTGCCGCGCATCTCGTTGGTCCCACTCTTCGACACCGCGTTGACGAGCGCGCCGGTGAAGTCCCCGTACCGCACCTCGTACGGCGAGAGCAGCACCTGGTACTCGCGCACCGCGTCCTGCGAGACGGCCTTGCCGCCGGCCGCTCCTCCCGCAGGGAGCGCGCCCTGAAGCGCCCGCTCGCTCACGCCGTCCAGGAGGAAGCTGTTGAAACGATGATTGATACCTCCTCCCGAGATCCCGAAGCGCGTGGTCACCTGCGGCACGAGCCGGGCGAAGTCATAAAGCTCACGGTCGCGTGTGGGCAGACGGCGCAACGTAGATTCGGAGATCATCGTCCCCACGCCGCTCGGGGATCGCGCAATCCGCATCACCGCCGGGACGGTCGTTCTGACCGTGTCGAGAACCCGAGTGACGGGAGCGAGCTCGACATCCAGCTCTCGTCGCGAACCGAGTGTCAGCGACAGCCCCTCCGACGTGTAAGGGGCGTACCCGAGATGCCTAACGCTGACGATGTACGGACCACCGACGTCGAGGCCGCTGACGACGAACCGTCCGCTGCGTACGGTCGTCTCCACACTGTAGCCGGTCGCACGGTTCGTCACGCGAACTTGTGCACCGTCGGCCCCTTCGCCTGCGGCAACCCGCACCT
>Ga0075430_100001786_pt1 | contig 17586 bp, 20 predicted proteins | sample RhiMetdeltSRZDD4_FD_75294 | JGI IMG/M metagenome (GOLD analysis project Ga0075430, IMG submission 75294) | Populus rhizosphere microbial communities from Tennessee, USA - Rhizosphere MetaG P. deltoides SRZDD4 | ecosystem: Host-associated > Plants > Roots > Rhizosphere > Soil | place: USA... | reverse complement strand
CGAGGCGATCCGCTGGCTCGCGCTCGACGCGCCGGCGATCATCAACGGCGCGGTGATCGACGTCACCGACGGTTCCTTCCTGCGCTAAAAGGGGTCAGGACCCTTTTCTCAAAAAAGGGGTTAGGAGCCTCCGCGGATTGCTCATGGTTGTCCACCTGATCGACGGGACGTACGAGCTTTTCCGGCATTTCTACGGCCAGCGGCGCTTCAACAAGGGAAAGGACCTGCCGTTCGGCGCTGTGACGGGCGTCCTGCATACCGCGCTGCAGATGGCCGAGAAGGGCGCGACGCACATCGGCGTGGCGACCGACCACGTGATCGAGTCCTTCCGCAACGCGCTGTGGCCCGGCTACAAGACCGGCGCGGGCATCGAGCCGGCGCTCTTCGCGCAGTTCCATCCCCTCGAGCACGCGCTCGCCGCGATGGGCGTCGTGGTCTGGCCGATGGTCGAGCTCGAAGCCGACGACGCGCTCGCTTCGGCCGCGCAACTTGCCGCCGCGGACCCGCGCGTCGAGAAGGTCTGCATCTGGACACCCGACAAGGACCTCGCGCAATGTGTCGCCGGCGACCGCGTGGTGCAAATGCATCGCAGAACCAACTCCATTCTCGACGCGGAAGCGGTGCGCAAGAAATTCGGCGTCGACCCGGCGCGCATCCCCGACTTCCTCGCGCTGGTCGGCGACACCGCGGACGGCTATCCCGGCATCGACGGCATCGGCGAGGTCGGCGCCGCGCGGCTCATCCGGCAGCACGGCGCGATCGAGCAGTTCCCGGCGAACGTGCTCGGCGAACGCCGTGAGATGGCGCTGCTCTTCAAAAAGCTCGCGACGCTACGGACCGACGCAGCGCTTTTCAAGGACGTCGACGAACTTCGCTGGCGAGGGCCGACTCCTGCGTTTACGCAATGGACCGAGAGGTTAGGCGACAAGCGCCTATTGCTTAGGAGTACGCGCGGAAGCGGATCGTCGGATCGCGCTTGATCTGCTCCACCAGCGCGACTTCCCAGTCGAGGTAGTCGCGCGCGTGCTTGAGGTAGTCCGCGCTGTGGTCGTACGGTTTGTACCAGACATCGTCCCGTGTCGTCGTCGCGCGCTCGACACCCGATTCGCACGCGCCGCGCCAAGCGGCGTTGCCGCCCTCGAGCACGACCACGTTGGAAAAGAGCTCCGCGGCTTCCGGTGCCGCCAGATGTGCCAGCACCCCGTCCTCCGAGGTCAAGACGAGCATCTGGGCAGGCGGAATGCGCGCGTGCGCTTCTTGGAGGCGTGAACGAACACCCCACCAGGCGCCGGGAATGTGCGCCTTCTGAAAACGCAGGCTGGTGGAAAGGTCGAGCACCGCCGCCCCTTCGGGAATCGCGGAAACGGTCTGCCACGGCGGGGTGCCGGGGATTTTCGGCTTGCGCGCACCGCCTTCGCCGAGCTCCGCGTCCTCGAGCACATGCACGTCGCTCCAGCCCATCTGGTTTAGCCACGACGCGGTCATGATCGCGCGCACCAGCTCCGGGTCGACCAGCACGACGCGCGCGTTGCGCACGCCGACGTATTCGTCGGACGCCTGCACCAGCTGGCCGCCGGGGGCGTGGCGCGAGCCCACGACGTGCGAGCGCTCGAACTCTTCGCGCGTGCGCACGTCGAGCACGTAAAGGGTACGAGAACTGTCCTTGTGCCATTCGTGCAAACGGTCCGATTCGACGAACTTCACCTCAAAGCGCTTCGCGACGCGCTCGGCGGCGGCGAGCGCCTTCTGCCGGCCGTCCTGGGAGGGCGCGGGCGCCACCCGAGCCGAGTTTCTTTCGCAGGTGAATCCGGCGAGCTCCCAGCCCATCGTGCCGTCCTTGAGCGCGACGACCGGGTTCGGGATGCCGGCATTCTTCAGCGACTGGCAGCCGATGATGCTGCGCGTGCGCCCGGCGCAGTTCACCACCACCAGCGTGTCGGGGCTCGGTGCGAGGTCGTGGATCCGGTAGACCAGCTCCGCGCCCGGCACGTCGATGCCGCCGGGGATGCTCATCCGCTGGTACTCCTCGAACGGGCGCGAGTCCAGGACCAGGACCTTCTTGAACTGCTGCAGGCGCCTGAGCTCGCCGGGCGTAATGCGCGGCGTGCCGTAGTGGTGCTCGACGAACTCGCCGAACGCCTTGGAGGGCACGTTGACGCCGCTGAAGAGCTCGAGGCCCGCGGCTTTCCAGCCCGCGCAGCCGCCTTCCATCACGGAAACGTCGGCGTAGCCCAGTTTCGTGAGCCGCTCGAGGGCCTTTTCGGCCAGGCCCTCGTTGCCGCCGTCGAGCACGACCACGGGCACGCTCTTTCGCGGCACCAGGTCCGGAACGACCAGCTCGAGCCGCGAGAGGGGCACCGAGCAGGCGTAGAACGGATGGCCGCGATAGTGCACGCCCTGCTCGCGCACGTCGAGCAGCGCGATCTCGTCCGTCCCGCCGACGAGCTCGCTAACGCGCCTCGCGGATATCGCCATGCGCCGGGAACAGCTTCCACGCCTTTTCAGCGGCCTGGTAGTACTCGCGCTTGTGCAGATGGTCGAGCGCGAGGCCGTACATGTGGAAATTGACCAGCGGCCCCTGCATGTGGATCGAGTGCAGATCCTCGGGCATGAAGCACACGCCGGTGCCCTGCTTCACCACGTACTCGCCTTTCTGGCTCGGCGGACCCTCGGCGCTGCGGTCGTAGAAGCGGTTCAGCTCCTCGCCGGTAACGCCGACGATGACCGCCCAGGTGGTGTGGTTATGCGGCGGCGTGTAGTGGCCGCCGAGCGAGGAATTCACGTAGAGCGCGAAGCGGTGATCGGGGTCCTCGGCCACGCGGTAGAGGCAGGACTTGAGCTTGCCGCCGGGCGCCGGCGGCGCGAAGTCGGACGCGGGGAATAGCTCCGGCCGGGCAAGACGGATCAGGCGTTGCTTGATCTTTTCGAGACTTTCGCGCGTCACGCCGTGGCGCTTTTCGATCTCGCGGATTTCCGTGACAGCGCTGTCGATCTCGCGTTTGCGGTCCATGGGAGTAAATTATGCCGCTTACCCAGCGGAGGAGGACCTATGGCACTTAAGGTATCGAAGGCGGATGTCTGGGCGGTCACCATCGACGACCGTCCCGGAGGCGCGGCCGAGAAGCTCGAGACCCTGTCGCGGGCCGGCGCCAACCTCGAAATGCTGCTCGCGCGCCGCACCGCCGAGCAGCCCGGCAGGGGCGTGATGTTCGTGACGCCGCTCAAGGGCAAGAAGGCGATCGAAGCCGCGCAGCAGGCGGGCATGGGCAAGCCCGAGAACATCCACTCGGTGCGCATCGAGGGCGGCGACAAGCCGGGCCTCGGCTCGAGGATCGCGGCCACGCTCGGCGGCGCCGGCATCAACTTCCGCGGCATGTCGGCGATCGCGATCGGCAAGAAGTTCGTGAGCTTCATCGCGCTCGACAGCGCGGACGACCAGGCGCGCGCGATCGCGGCCCTCAAGAAGCTGAAGGCCTAGCGCACCCGGTAGATTTCCTCGTCGAAGTCGCCGCGCGACACGACCATCGACGCGCGGCGCTTCTCGAGCTGCGCGGTGAGCACCGCGCGCTGCTTGCCGCTCTCCCAGAGCGCCTTGTAGACCTGGCGCGGGGTCTTGCCCTTGCGCTCGTAGCTCTCCTTGTCCTCCGAGCGCGGCTCGCCGTAGCGCGTCTTCAGGAACTTCACGAAGCGCTCGAGCTCTTTCGTGTCGAAGCGCAGGTCGAACGCCTCGAGCGCGTCCTTCTTCAGGTAGAAGGTGACCTGGACCTCGACGCCGCCGAAAGCGACGCGCGAGTCGTCGCAGCGCCGGTCGGCGGCCTTGCTCTGCCATTCGAGCGCCTTGCAGTGCGCGCTCGGGAACTTGGTCTTGATGGCGCGCTCGTTCGCGCCGAGGGTGATCTCCTTGACGTCGAGCGCCGCCGCGGCCGGCAGGGCCCACATCAAGGCAAGTGTGGCAACGAAGTTCTTCATCATGCGATTGGCCGTCATGCGGTCGGGACCTTGCGTGCGAAGCCGTCAAAGAGGTCGAGCATGCGCTCGCGCCACTGGCACAGCGGATCCTCCGGCGCGAGCAGCTCCTGCGGGCTCATGACGCGTGCCCATTGGAACACCGAGAATAGGATGTAGTCGGCATACGCCGGATTGGCGCCGCCCATGTAGGCCTGCCGCTTCAACGCCGCGCCGATCGGCGCGACGACCTTTCCGAGCTGCTGCACCGACGCGTCGCGGCGCGCACGCGATTCTTCCAGCGTCATCCTCAGCACCTTCTCCATCGTCTGCCGGAAGTAATCCGCGTCGCCCGGATCCACGCGTTCGTGAATGTCGGCGGCGATCGTTTGCAGCATCGCCGGCACTGCCGCACGGTCGACCCAGGTGTTGAAGGCGTGCGTCACGCCGTGGCCGATCTCGCCGCCAAAGAGCGGCGCCTCGGGGTAGCCTTCCTCGAGATACTCGGCGATCTTCCACGAATCGCGCACCACCGTGTCGCGGTCCTTGATCACCGGCACGGTCTTGCCGCCCGAGAACTCGATCGCCGCCTTGTCGGAAAGCCGCACCGGGCGCGTCTCGAACTCGAGCCCCTTGTGCCTTAGCGCCATGCGCGTGCGCCAGGAGAACAGGCTGTAGCGCCGCTCGCCTTTGCCCTGCAACTCGTACAACGCGATCATTTTCCGAGCAGCTCCCGCAGTCGTCCGCGCATCACCTTCTGCGTCGGCGTGAGCGGCATCGCCTCGATCCGCTCGAGGCGCTCGGGCCACTTGAACTTCGCCACGCCGGCGCGATCGAGCTCTCTCATTATCGCCTCCAGGGTCGCCGGCGGCGCTCCCGGCGCCGGCTGCACGAACACGCACGCGCGCTCGCCCAGCACCGCGTCCGGATAGGGCACGATCGCCGAGCGCGCCACGCCCGGCATGCGGTCGATGATCGCTTCCACGTCGAGCGGCGAATATTTCACTCCGCCTCGGTTGATGATCTCCTTAACGCGCCCGGTGAAGCTCAGATGACCCGCGGACGACAATTCCGCGGTATCGCCGGTCTCGAACCAGCCGTCCACGGTAAACGCTTCGCGCGTCGCGCCCGGATTCTTCAGATACTCCCTGAAAAGCGAAATTCCCCGCACCTGGAGTCGCTCATCCACGACGCGCAGCTCGGTGCCGGGCGTGGCCGCGCCGGCGCTCCCGTGGCGTACCTCGGCGGGGTCGCGCGGGCGCGAGAACGATCCGGCCTGCAGCTCGGTCATGCCCCAGAGCTGGATCGTCTTGCCTCCGGGCAGCTTCTTTTCGACCGCCGCGGCAAGCTCGGGCGGGACCGGGCTGCCCGACAGGCAGGCAAAGCGCAGCGAGGAAAAGTCGTGCCGCTCGAGCAGCCCGCCGTCGAGCAGCGGCTTGAAATGCGCCGGGCCGGCGAAAACGCAGTTTGCTTTGTGCTCTTGTACAGCCTGCGCGAGGCCCATGGGGCTGAACGATTCGAGCAGCGACATCGCCGCACCGGAGCATAGGCTCACGTGATAGGCGTACAGCCCGTAGAGATGCGTAAGCGGCGCCGCCGACAGCACGACTTCGCCTTTCGAAACCTCGAGCTCAGGTACCGACGCCATCGCGTTGGCCAGAAAGCCGCGCTGCGCGTGCGGCACGCCTTTCGGATTATCCGTGGTGCCCGAGGTGTACAGCAGCAGGAAGCGCTGATCCGAGGAGCCCTCTGGCACACGCGCGAGCGGCGAGGCTGCGGCCAGCGAGCCAAAGTCCATCGTACCTTCCACGGCCTCGCCGAGCGCGATGACCTGCCCGACCAGCGGAATCGCTTCGCGTGCCGGCGACGCATCCTTGAAGCGCGAAAGACAGATGAAGATCCTGGCTCCGGAATGCGCGAGCAGAGTGGCGAGCTCGGCGCGACGGTAGGGCATGTGCACCGGCTGCAGTGTCGCGCCCAACGCGCAGATCGCGGCGTACGTCAGCAAATACGCGGGGACGTTCGGCAGCTGGACCGCGACCACATCGCCGCGCTCGACGCCAAGGCCGGCGAGCCCGCCGGCGAGGCCGAGGGCTCGCGCGCGAAATTCGTTGTTCGACAGCCGACTTCCGCCAAAGAGCAGCGCGTGGGCCTCGGGCGCATCCCGGGCGCGGCGCTCGACCAGCTCCCACAACGTCATCTAGGCGGCTTTCTTGACCGGGCCGTCCTTGACCTCGTGGCTCGCCGGGCGCGCCTTGACGCGCAGGTCCATCTGCTCGGCGCGTTCGCGCGCGGCGTTGCGGTAGGCCTGGTCGCGCCCGGACAGGTACTGCGGCGGCCAGAACTGCCCCATGTGTTGGTACCACGCAGAAGCCTGCAGCGTGAAGTATGGATTAGCGAGGTGCGGCCGTGCGAGCGCCACCAGGTCGGCCTTGCCGGAGGCGAGCAGCGTGTTCACTTGATCCGGTGTCGTCACCGCTCCCACCGTCATGGTGGCGATGCCCACCTCGTTGCGCACCCAATCGGAATAGGGCGCCTGGTACATGCGGCCGTACACCGGTTTCTGGTGCGGTACGGTTTGGCCGGTCGAGCAATCGATCATGTCGCAGCCCGCGTCCTTCAGCATGCGCGTGAGCGCCATCAGGTCCTCGCCCGAGAGCCCGCCCGGCGCCCAGTCGGTGGCCGAGATGCGCACCGACATCGGCTTGCTCTCCGGCCACCGCTGGCGGCAGGCACGGAACACCTCGAGCGGAAAACGCATGCGGTTCTCGATCGGTCCGCCGTAGTCGTCCTTGCGCTGATTGGTGAGCGGCGAGATGAAGCTCGCGAGCAGATAGCCGTGCGCCATGTGCAGCTCGAGCATGTCGAAGCCGGCTTGATGCGCGAAAGCGGTGCTTCTCTGGAAATCGGCGATGACCTTGTCCATGCCGGCACGATCGAGCTCGCGCGGGACCTGCGAGATCCCGTCGTAGTAGGGGACCGCAGAGGCGGACGTCACCGGCCAGTTGCCGTTTTCGAGCGGATAGTCCATGCGCTCCCAGCCGAGCTGCGTCGAGCCCTTGCGGCCGGAATGGCCGAGCTGCATGCAGAGCTTGGCGCGGGAGTTGGAGTGGCAGAAATCGACGATGCGCTTGAAGGCATCGCGCTGCGCCTCGTTCCACAGGCCGGTATCTCCCGGCGAGATGCGCGCCTCGGGCGACGGACAGGTCATCTCGACATAGACGAGGCCGGCGCCGCCGATCGCGCGGCTGCCAAGGTGCACGAAGTGCCAGTCGGTCGGCACGCCGTCGACCGCGGAATACTGGTCCATCGGCGAAACCACCACGCGATTCTCGACCACCATGTCGCGCAGCCGGAACGGCGTGAACATCGGCACCGGCGGGTTCTTGAGGTCGAGGTCGAAGCCCTGGTCCCTGACCTTGGCCGCGAACCAGCGGTGAATCTCGCGGATGAACCCCGGATCGCGCAGCTCGAGGTTCTCCCAGGTGATCTGCTTGGAGCGCGACATGACGCCGAAGGCGAACTGCACCGGCTCCATGTCCCAGTAGCGCTTCATGTGCTCGAACCAGGCGAGCGAGACGTTGGCCGCGTGTTGGGTCTTTTCGACCTCCTCGCGGCGGGCGGTGTCGTATAGCTTCAACGCACTGTTCACCTCCGGATGCCGCTTGAAGGCTTCGAACAGCGCGATTGCGTCCTCCATCGCGAGCTTCGTGCCGGAGCCGATGGAGAAATGCGCGGTCGCCTTCGCGTCGCCCACCAGCACGGCGTTGCCGCGCACCCACGTCCTGTTGGTGATGTTGGGAAAGTTGCGCCACAGCGAGCGGTTCGCGATCAGGGGATGGCCGTCGAGCTCCTCGGCGAATACTTTCTCCAGGATCGGAAGCATTTCCTGCTCGCCGAGCTGGTCGAAGCCGAAATTGCGCCACGTCGGCTCGTCCATTTCGATCACCCAGGTCGAGCGATCGGCTTCGTACTGGTAGCAGTGCGCGAGCAGCACGCCCTGCGGCGTCTCCTTGAAGAAGTACTTGAAGGCATCGAGCGGCCGCGTGGAGCCGAGCCAGGTGAACTTGTTGGGCCTCAAGTCCACGGAAGGCTGGAAATGGTCTGCATAGCGCGCCCGGATCCGCGAGTTGATGCCATCGGCGACCACCACCAGGTCCGAATCGGCGAACTCCTCGAGGCCTTCCACCTCGCGCTGGAAGCGCATCTGCACGCCGAGCTCGCGGCCGCGGTCCTGCAGGATGTTGAGCAGCGCGACGCGCGAGCAGCCGCAGAAGCCGTTGCCGCCCGAGCGCAGCGTCTGCCCCTTGTAGACCACGTCGACGTCGCCCCAGTACGCGAAGCGCCGCCGGATGCGCTCGTAGGTGACGAGGTCGTAGGCCTTGAAGGCATCGAGCGTCTGGTCGGAGAACACCACGCCAAACCCGAAGGTGTCGTCCGGCCGGTTGCGCTCGTACACCGTGATGTCCCAGCGCGGCCATGCCTTCTTCGCGAGCAGCCCAAAGTACAGGCCGCCGGGACCTCCTCCAATGATGGATACCTTCATGGGATCACCGCTGTCGCTTCGATCTCGAGGCGCGCCTCGTTCTCGACCAGTCCGCTCACCTGCACCACGGCCATCGTCGGGTAGTGCTTGCCCATCAGCTCGCGATAGGCGGCGCCGACCTCCTTGAGCGCACCGAGGTACTCCTGCTTGTCGAGCACGTACCAGGTAAGCCTGACGATGTGCTCGGGCTTGCCTTTCGCTTCGGCCAGCACGTCGAGGATGTTCCTGAGCGCCTGGCGGAACTGGCCGGCGAAATCGCGCGCCTGCCAGCGGCCCTCGCCGGTCCAGCCGATCTGGCCGGCGATGAATACCAGTTTGCCGCTGGCGGCGACGCCGTTGGAGAACCCCTTGGCGCGGGCCCAACCGGGCGGCTGGAGAATCTGCATCATGCGGACCTCAGCTTGAAGCGCTGCAGCTTGCCGGTCTCGGTGCGCGGCAGCGTGTCGACGAACTCGATCGCGCGAGGGTACTTGTACGGCGCGATCACTTTCTTTACATGCTCCTGCAGCTCACGCACGGTACCCTCCCCTCTTTCGTAGCCCGCCTTCAAGAGCACGAAAGCCTTCACGATCGTGCCGCGGTCCGGGTCGGGCTGGCCGACGACGCCGCACTCGGCCACGGCCGGGTGCTTGAGCAGCGCATCCTCCACCTCCGGCCCGGCGATGTTGTAGCCCGCCGAGATGATCATGTCGTCGGTGCGCGCCTGGTAGAAGAAGTAGCCGTCGCCGTCCATGAGGTAGGCATCGCCGGTGACGTTCCAGCCTCGCATCTTTCCTTCGGTGATCACGTAGTCGCGCTGGCGGTCGTCGGCGAGGTAGCGGCAGCCGGTCGGGCCGCGCACCGCGAGGCGCCCGACCCTGCCGGGTTCGCATGGCCTGTTCTCCTCGTCGAGCACCGTGGCCTGGTAGCCCGGAATGGCGTAGCCGGTCGCGCCGCGCCGCACCTGCTCGGGCGTATGCGAGATGAAGATATGGATCATCTCGGTCGAGCCGATGCCGTCGATGATCTCGATGCCGGTGGCTTCCTTGAACGCCTGCCGGGTGGCGTCGGGGAGCGCTTCACCCGCGGACACGCACTTTTTCAGCGAGGAAAGGTCGGCGCCGCGAGCCGAATGGCTCAATGCGGCAGCCATACCGCGGTACATCACGGGCGCCGCGAAGCACACCGTGGCCTTGAAGCGAGCGATGGTCTCGAGCAGCGTTTCCGGCGTGTGCTTCTCGACCAGCACGGTCGAGGCGCCGACTCGCATCGGAAAGCACAGCAGTCCGCCCAGGCCGAACGTAAAGGCGATCGGCGGCGTGCCGACGAAGACGTCGTCCTTGCCCGCCTTGAGGATCGAGCGCGGAAAGCAGTCGGACATCGCCACCACGTCGCGGTGGAAATGCATCGTGCCTTTGGGCTTGCCCGTGGTACCGGAGGTGAACGCGATCAACGCGACGTCGTCCGCCGCGGTCGGGACGTTGGTGAACCAGAGCGGCTGCTTCATCGCCAGGTCGTCCAGCGAGCCCGGGCTCTCGTCGAACCAGTATTTGACGCTGGTCAGGCTAGGGCAGCTTGCAGCTGCGGCCTGCAGCTCCTCCTGCAGGCGCTTGTCGCACAGCGCGTGGGTGATCTCCGCTTTGCCGATGACGTCGATCAGCTCCTTGGCGCGCAACAGCGGCATCGTCGCCACGCACACGCCGCCCGCTTTCATCACCGCGAACCAGCACGCGGCCATCATCGGATTGTTCGGACCGCGCAGCAGCACCCGGTTGCCGGGCTTGAGACCCATCTCGCGCACCAGTACGTTGGCGATTCGGTTCGCCTGCGTGAAGAGCTGTGTGTAGGTGCATTCGCCGTCGGGCGTGCGCAAGGCGACCCGATGGCCGTGGCCGCGCGTCACCGGCTTGTCGAGCAGCTCGGTGGCACAGTTCATGCGACCGGGATACTTGAGCTCCGCCAGCTCGAAAAGGAAGTTCGGCCACAGGCTCTTCGGCGGCAGGTTGTCGCGGGTGAAGCTGTCGATGTGCGCGGTGTAGCTCATCTCCTTAAGAGGTCTTTCGAGATGATCAGTTTCTGGACCTCGGTCGCGCCCTCGTAGATGCGCAGCGCGCGGACCTCGCGGTACAGGCGTTCCACCGGATGGCCGCGCATCACGCCCAGGCCGCCGCAGATCTGCACCGCGTCGTCGATCACCGCCTGCGCCGCTTCGGTGGCGAACAGCTTCGCCATCGCCGCCTCGCGCGTCACCCTCTGACTCTTGACATCTCTTGCCCAGGCGCTGCGGTACACCAGGAGGGCGCCTGCGTCGATGCGCGTCGCCATGTCCGCGAGCTTGGCCTGCGTCATCTGGAAGTCGGCCAGCGTCTGGCTGAACATCTTTCTCTCCCGGGCGCGTGCGAGCGACTCGTCCAGCGCGCGCCTCGAAAAACCGAGCGCCGCGGCGCCGACCGTGGTGCGGAAGATGTCGAGGTTGCGCATCGCGAGCTTGAACCCGTCGCCCGCCTCTCCCAGCAGCGTGCCCTTGGCGCCTTTGAGGCGGACCACCGCCATGGGGTGCGGGGCGACGATCTCGATGCGCTCGGACGCATCGACTTCGGCTGCGTCCACCACGAAGGCGCTGATGCGCTCCTCGGCCTTCGCGAACACGACGTAGAAGTCGGCGATGCCGCCGTTGGAGATCCAGGTCTTGGTGCCGTCGAGCGCCCAGGCGTCGCCTTTCTTTTTGGCCGCGGTCTTCAGCGCCTGCACGTCCGAGCCGGCATCGGGCTCGGAAAGCGCGAAGGCGGCGATCGCGTCGCCGCTCGCGGCTTTCGGCAAGTACCGCTTCTTCAGCGCATCGCTGCCGGCCAGCGCGATCGGCCCGCTGCCCAGACCCTGCATCACGAATGAAAAGTCGGCCAGGCCGGCGTGGTAGGCGAACACCTCTCGCAGCAGCGCGATCGTGCGCACGTCGGGCTTTTCGGACACGCAATGCCGCAGAAAGCCCGCGCAGCCGAGGTCCTGCACCAGCCGCTTGCAGATGGCGTCCGCATCTTCGCCGTGTGCATGGGCCAGGTTCTCCTTGCTCCATTCTTCGGCCTGCCGCGCAAGGTCGATGTGCCGCTGCTCGAGAAAAGGCCAGTCGTAATGGGCAAAACGGTCCATCCGAGTTTTCCTAGTCTCCTTCGAACTCCGGCTTGCGCTTCGCCGCGAACGCCTCGTAGGCGCGGTGGAAATCCTTCGTCAGCATCAGCTCGGCCTGGGCCTGCGCCTCCATGTCGATCGCCTGGTCGACGCTCACGTCCCATTCCAGGTGCAGCATCTTCTTGGTCATCGCGTGCGCGAGCGTCGGGCCGGCCGCCAGCTCTTTCGCGACCTGCACGGCTTCCGGCGCCACCGGCACCGCGATGCGATTGAAAAAGCCCCACGCCAAGCCCTCCTCGGCGCTCATCGAGCGCCCGGTGTAGAGAAGCTCGGCCGCGCGTCCCTGGCCGATGATGCGCGGCAGGATCGCGCACGCGCCCATGTCGCAGCCGGCAAGCCCGACGCGCACGAAGAGGAACGCGACCTTCGCCGAGGGCGCGCCGTAGCGCAGGTCGCTCGCCATCGCGAGGATCGCGCCCGCGCCCGCGCACACGCCTTCGACCGCGGCAATCACCGGCTGCGGGCAGTGCCGCATCGCCTTCACCAGATCCCCGGTCATGCGGGTGAACTCGAGGAGCTGCGGCAGCTTCATCTTGGTCAGCGGGCCGATGATCTCGTGCACGTCGCCGCCGGAGCAGAAATTGCCGCCCGCGCCCGTGAGCACGATGGCCTTGACGCTCTTCTCGGTTTCGAGCGCCCGGAAGAAATCGCGCAGCTCGGCGTAGGACTCGAAGGTCAGTGGATTCTTGCGCTCGGGCCGGTCGAGCGTGATGACGCCGACGTTCCCTTCCATGCGCCACCGGAAATGCCTCGGCTGCTTCATGACGAAACCTCCACAGCGTGGCTCTTCAGCTTGGCGAGCAGCTTGAGGAGCTCGTCGTGCTCGCGCCGGGACAGGCCCGACAGCAGCTCCACCACCCAGCGCTCGTGCGCGCGCGCCATCTCGGCGAAGCTCTTCTCGCCGCTGCGCGTCAGCCGGATGCAGAACGCGCGGCGGTCGGCGGGCTCGTCCAGGCGCTCGACCAGGCCCTCCTTCTCCAGCTGGTCGACGATCGCGGTGACGTTGCCGCCGGTGACCATCAGCAGCCGCGAGAGCTCGTTCATCTTGAGGCCTTCGCGGTGGCGCTCGAGCTGCGCCATCAGGTCGAAGCGCGGCAGGGTGGTGGCGAACTCCTCGCGCAAACCGGAACGTACGCGGCGCTCGATGAGCTGGGTGCAGGTGAGCAGCCGCAGCCAGATGCGCAGCGCGCTGTGGTCGCCGCGGCGGGCGATGAACTCCCGGTCGATGGTCTTACTCCAAGCCTGAATAGATCAAGCTTGAAGTATCTGCCGGGGACCTGTCAACTGCCCGGGAGCACGTCCCGGAAGCTTTGTTTCCAGCCCGGTTCCGGCGGCTGGTACCCGGCGCGCGGGGCGTAGACCGAGGTCTCGACGAGCTGCATGCGGTGGATGTAGCGCGGGCAATTGGGGAAGATGGTCTGCGCGTGTACTCGCACCACGAGCTGCGCACCCTCGAATTCCCCGGCGGGCTCGTGGAGGCGGGCGATGCCGTTCACCCTCAGCCGGCGCGGCTGCTCGAAATCAAGGAAGAGGAGCCCAACACGAGGATTGAGGCGCATGTTGCCGAGGCTGCGGAACATGCCATTGCCGTCGTAGCTCGGAAACGAGAGCTCCGAGTCGCCCGTGACGCGCACGAAGCCCGGCACGCCGCCCTTGTAGGAGCAGTCGGGCTGGCCTGCGGCATCCGCGGTGGCGAGGAAGAACAGGTTCCGGCTTTCGATGAAGGCCCGGTCGTCCTCGGTAAACGCGGTGCGCGCCATGCGCTCCGCGAGCCGATCGGCCAGCCGGCGGGAATCGAAGCGATCCTGGAGGGCGCGGGACCCTTCGTGATAGTTCACGCCAGGTCCTCGTGAAGGCAAAGGATGTTGCCTTCGGTGTCGCTGAACCACGCCGCCCGCTCGCAGCCCATCGTCGCCACGTGGCTCACGGTCTTGAAGCCCGGCAGGTCGTAGTCGTGGAAGCCCACGCCGCGCGCCTTGAGCTCCGCGATCGCGGCGGCGAGGTCGTCGACTTTGAAGCTGAGCGCCGTGTGCTCGGCCTTGGTGCCGCCGGGCTTGGGCATCAGCGCGAGCTGCGTGCCGTTCGCGCGCAGCACGAACTTGCCGTCCGCGGCGAGGCCCTCGGGCTCGAAGCCCAGCCGGTCCACGTAGAAATCGCGCGCGCGCTCGAGCTCCTTCACTGGCAGGATGACCATCACCGGTACACGTCCCAGCAGAGGTTTCATTTCGTTCTCGCGTAGTCGATCATGCCCTGAAAGTCTACTACCACCGCGGGCTCGTTGCCGATCACCCACGCGTCGTGGCCCGAGGGCAGGAGCGAAACGTCGCCCGCCCGGCAGTCGAACTCGGTGCCGTCGTCCATGCGGATGCGCAGCACGCCCGAGACGTGGTACTGGAAATGCGGCGCCTCGCAGCTTTTCGTCCTGGCGAGCGGCTGCACCGAAGTCGACCAGCGCCAGCCGGGCTCGAACACCGCGCGTCCCACCATCGCGCCGCCCACGTTGATCAGCTCGACGCGGCCTTTCGGAAACTCCCGGACTTCGTCCGGCTTGCGGAAATCCTTGTGCTCCGCGCGTTCCATCGCCTTCTCCCGGTAATGATTCGGCCTATACTCTTGCGCGTCCGGTCAGTGAGGGAAATACGCAAATATGCGTACGCTGCGCGCAGCGCTGGACCTCCTCGGCGCGATGAACGAATCGGCGCTCGACAAGGCGTCGTTCGCGCGGCTCGGCGTCGACCGGCTGCCGAAGCTGGTCGCCTCCGAGTTCACCACCCTGTCGATCTGTCACCTCGCCACGGGCAAGCGCGAGGTGTACGGCCTGCCCGCGGGTGCGCTGAGCGCGGCGGACCGCGCGGCCTTCGACCGGCATTTCCACGAGCATCCGCTGGTGCGCTATCACGCGTACCAGCGCGGGGCGAATACCCAGCGCATCAGCGACTCCCTGCCGCTCGAGCAGTTCCGGCGCAGCGCGCTGTACAACGACTACTACCGCCGCATCCGCATCGATCACACGATGGCGCTGCCGATCTATGTGCGCGACGGCTTGCTCGTCAGCTTCGTGCTGAACCGGACGCGGCGCGACTTCACCGACCGCGAGCGTGCGTTGCTCGATGTTCTGCGACCGCACCTGGCCAGGATCTACCGGAAGGCAAGCGCGCTGGGCGGCATGACCGCGCGCGAAGCCGAGGTGCTGCGTTGGGTCGCCGCCGGGAAGAGCGACGCGCAGATCGGCGCGATCCTGCGCATCAGCGCGCGCACGGTGCAGAAGCACCTGCAGAACGTCTACGAGAAGCTCGGGGTGGAGAACCGCACGGCCGCGGTGAATCGCCTGCCCTAGGCTATTGGGGCTCGATACCGGCGGCGCGGGTCACGCGTCCCCATTTCTCCAGCTCGCTGCGAATCAGCGCGCCGAACTCCTCGGGGGTGCTGCCGTGCGGCTCCGCGCCGTCGGCCGCGAGCCGCTCCTTCATCTCCTCGCTGCGCAGCGAACGGATCGCCTCGGCGTTGAGCCGCAGGATGACGGACGGCGGCGTTCCGGCGGGCGCGAGCAGCCCATACCACTGGATTGCCGAATAGCCCGGCACGCCGGCCTCCGCGACCGGGGGCACGTTGGGCAGCGCCTGCACCCGCTGCGGTCCAGAAACCGCGAGCGCGCGCACGCGGCCGGAATCGATCATCGGCCGCGCGGTCAGCGCGGTGGCGAACATGGCGGCAATCTGCCCGCTGATCACGTCGGCGGCAGCGGGCGCGGTGCCTTTGTAGGGAATGTGCAGGAGGTCGATGCCCGCCATGCTCTTGAGCAGCTCCATGCACAGGTGCGGCGCGGTCCCGATCCCCGCGGTGCCGTAGCTCATCTTGCCCGGCTCGCGCTTCGCGTAGGCGACGAACTCGGCGAGCGACTGCGCCGGCACCGACGGGTGGACGATCAGCACGAGCGGGGCGGTTGCCGCCAGCGTGATCGGCGCGAAATCGCGGATTGGGTGGTACGGCACCTTCTTGTAGAGCACGGAATTGAGCGCGAGCGTGGCCGGCACCATCAGCAGCGTGTACCCGTCGGGCGCCGAGCGCGCCGCCGCCTCGATGCCGATCATGTTGCCGGCGCCCGGCTTGTTCTCGACCACGAACGACTGTCCGAAAGCCTTGGTGAAATGCTGCGCAAGCACGCGGCCGACGATGTCGGTGCCGCCGCCGGGCGGAGACGGGACCACGATGCGCACCGCGCGGGATGGATAGTCGACCTGGGCGAACGCCGACACCGTCCATAACACCAGGAAAAATCTAGCCCAGCGCACCCTTGCTGCCCTTCGCCGGCACGAGCACGAAAGCGATGACGCAGGCCTGCGTGCCGCGGTTCACCCAGTTGTGCATCGTGTTCTGCTGCACCAGGACATCGCCCTCGCGCAGCCGCACCACTGAGCCGTCGAGCTCCATCTCGATCTCGCCGGAAAGCACGATCGCGTAGTCCACGGTCTCCGTGCGGTGGTTGCGCGGCGCCACGCCCGGCTCGTAGCGCACCAGCCTGAACACGCTGCCGTCCGAACCCTTCCAGAAGTCGAGCCGCTCGTGACCGGGACGCGCCGACACCGCGTCTGCGCAAATGCCGTCGGCCGCGACGGTCGCACGCCCCTGCGCATCGTGGCTCGTGACTACGCGTCGCGCGGTCAGCTTCACGTGATCAAAGTATGGCCGAGCCGGCGGGCGAGCGGGTAGTCGCGGCGCACCGAATTGAAGATGCGTCGGAGGTTGCGCCATGGCGAGGGGTCGCTGTAGAAGCGGTGCAAGAAAAGCATGTCGCACACCAGGCTCGCCATCCAGTCGACGCGCCTCGCATAGCCGATCACGGCGCGCATGCGCGACTTCCTGAGAAATTCCTGCGCGAAGCGCCGCCCGACTTCTCCGCGCAGCACGCTGCAGCACGCGAAGTACGCGAGATTCTTGTAACCCTTCCCGTAACCCTCGAAGGCATCGATCAGCGGCTGCGACGCGATCTTGCCGGTGGGCGAAATGACGCTTCCCGGGCTGCCGTGGAACGCCAGGTAATAGACCGGCGCGTCGAAGAGCTCCTCGCGGCGCCACAGTAGCCCGTCGGGACGCTTCGCGTAGTACGCGAGGCCCGCCTCGGAATCGACGAACCGGTGCGCGACGGTGAGCGGCGGATCCTGCAGCGGTGCCATCGCCTCGAAGAACCCCTTGACCGAGTAGCTCTGGAACAGCTTCTCGTTCCAGTAGGCCTCCAGACAGACGAGCTTGCGAGGCGCCCGCCGTTTGTCCTTCAAGCTTTTCTCAGGAAATCGAAGTCGCAGCCGTGCTCGGCCTGCAGCACGTGGTCCATGTAGAGCTTCGCGTAGCCGCGCGTCGGTGCCGTGACCGGGGCCTTCCAGACGCTTCGTCGTTTCTGCATTTCCGCTTCGCTAATCTGCAGATCGATCCGCCGCTCCTTCACGGAAAGGCGAATGCGGTCGCCGTTCTTTACCAGCGCCAGCGCCCCGCCCACCGCTGCCTCCGGCGATACGTGCAGCACGATGGTGCCGTACGCGGTACCGCTCATCCGCGCGTCCGAGATGCGCACCATGTCCTTTACGCCGGCGCGGGCGAGCTTGGTCGGAATCGGCAGGTAGCCGGCTTCCGGCATCGCGTAGCCCGACTTCGGGCCCGCGTTCTGCAGCACGAGGAAATCGTCGGCGTTGACGTCGAGATTCGGATCATCGATGCGCGCCGACAGGTCGTCGAGCGAGCCGAACACCACCGCGCGCCCCTCCTTCTCGAAGAGCTGGGGGTCCGCCGCCGAGCGCTTGAGGATCGCGCCGCTCGGCGCAAGCGAGCCGTAGAGCGCGACCAGCCCGCCAACGGGCGAGAGCGGGTTCTTGAATTCGCGCACGACCGCCCGATCCACCCAGGCGGGATGGCGCTCGATCACTTCCTTCAAGGTC
>Ga0075430_100001785_pt1 | contig 17586 bp, 16 predicted proteins | sample RhiMetdeltSRZDD4_FD_75294 | JGI IMG/M metagenome (GOLD analysis project Ga0075430, IMG submission 75294) | Populus rhizosphere microbial communities from Tennessee, USA - Rhizosphere MetaG P. deltoides SRZDD4 | ecosystem: Host-associated > Plants > Roots > Rhizosphere > Soil | place: USA... | reverse complement strand
CTCCTTGATCGTCTCGACCCAGATCAGCGTCAGCGCGGACACGATGCCACCCCGCATCAGTGGCATGTGGACACGGCGCAGCACCACGCGCATCGTCACGCCGAGCGAGCGCGCCGCCTCGTCGAGGCTCGGCGGGATCCGCCCCAGCGCGGCCTCCGTCGTCTGGTAGCCCACGGCGAGGAATCGTACCGCGTACGCGAAAAGGACGGCCGCTGCCGATCCCGTCAGCACGAGTCCGAGGCGTCGGCCCAGCATCCACTCCGCGGCCGCGGCCAGGACTCCATCGAGCCATGCGACCGGCGACAGCACGCCTACGGCGATCACGGCGCCGGGCAGCGCATAGCCCAGTGACGAGAACTGTGCGGCCGCCGTCGCCGTACGGGACGGCCGCAGTCGCCGCGCGTAGGCGAGCACGACGGCAAGCACGCAGACGAGGAGGGCGGAGGCGGCGGCCAGCAGGAACGTCGACGCGACCAGATCGGCGAATCCGCGGCTCGCACGCTCTTCCGGCCCGAGGTGCAGCGCCCACAGGACCAGCTCAAACACCGGGAGCACGAAGGCGAGCGAGAGGACGCCCGCACAGGCGGCGGCGGCGCCCGCGGCCCGCCGGCCGTGGAGCGGGATGCGCGGGAAACCGCCGCGGCGGTCGCCCCCCGTGAAGCGACGGCGGCCGCGCAAGGCGCGCTCGAGCAGCAGCACACCGAGCACCAGCATCAGCAGCACGCTGGCAACCTGGGTGGCCGCCACGCGGTCGAACATGCCGGTCCACACCCGATAGACCGCCTCCGTGAGCGTGCGATAGCCGAACGTGGACACGGTGCCGAAGTCGGCGAGCGCTTCCATCACGGCCAGGGCCACGCCGGCCGCGAGCGACGGCCGGGCGAGCGGCAGGATGACCGCCGCGAACGCGCGCGCGGGCGAATGGCCGAGACTGCGCGCCACCTCGAGCGCCGCGCCGCCGTGCTCCCGGAAGGCGACGCGCGCGAGGACGTAGACGTACGGATAGAAGACCAGCGTCATCATCAGCATGACGCCCCAGCCGGATCGGAGCTCGGGAAGGCGAACGTCGGGGCCCGCCAGCCGGCGAAGCGCCGACTGCACGGGACCGGCGAAGTCGAAGAGGGCCAGGAACGCAAAGCCGATGACGTAGGCAGGCATGGCAAGGGGCAGGACGAGCGCCCATTCGAAGACTCGACGGCCGGGGAACTCGAACGCCGCGACCAGCCACGCCAGGCCCGCCCCCAGCACCAGCGTGCCGGCGCCGACACCGGCGGCCAGCAGCAGCGTGTTGGCGATGAGCTCGAGGAGCTGCGTCCGCCAGAGATGCGTCCACACGTCGCCGGCGGGCTCGCGCCACGAGGCCAGCACCACGAGCAGAGGCAAGGCGACGGTGGCCGCGATCGCGGCCGCGGCCACCGTCCACGCCGACGGACGGGCTCGGATCGTTACTTGTACCCGGCGCGGTCGGCCAGGCGCGTCGCGGCCGCCTGGAACTCACCCGCCGCCGCCACGTTGAGCTCGTCCTGCTTGAACGGGCCCCACGCTTTCACGATGGCGTTCACCTCGGCCCGCGGGTTGGCGGGATACTCCAGACTCGTATCAGCAAACATCTGCTGCGCCGCCAGGCCGCTCAGAAACTCGAGCAGCTTGATGGCGTTCGCCCGGTTCTTGGCGTGGGCCGTCACACCGGCGCCCGACACGTTCACGTGCGTGCCCGTCGTCTGCTGGTTGGCCCAGAACAGCGCCACCGGCGTGGCGGGATCCTTCTTCAGCGTCCGGGCAAGATAGTAGCTGTTGGTGATGCCCACGTCGCACTGGCCGGCGGCGATGGCCTCCAGGATCTTCGTGTCTCCGTTGATGAGCGTGGGCCGATTGGCGACCCAGCCGCGGACGATCTCCTCCGTGCGCGGTTCGCCGTGGCGCCGGATGAAGGTGGCCAGCATCGACTGGTTATAGATGTAGCTCGACGTCCGCAGGCACAGGCGGCCTTTCCACTTCGGGTCGCCGAGCGCCTCGTAGGTCGAGAGCTCTGCCGGGGTGACCTTCTTCGGGTTGTACATGATCGTCCGTGCGCGCACCGTGAGGCCGAACCAGCGGAGCTCGGGATCGCGCAGATGGGCGGGGACGTTCTTGTCGAGCTCCGGCGAGGTGACCGGCGCCAGCAACCCCGCGCGGGCGGCGTTCCAGAGGTTGCCCGCGTCGACGGTCAGCAGCACGTCGGCGGGTGTCTTGTCTCCCTCGGCCTTCAGCCGCTCGAAGATCTGGCCGGCGTCGCCGTTGAGCATCCTGATCTGGATGCCGGTGGCCTTGGTGAACGCGTCGAATGCCGGCTCCTGGCCGTAATGACGGGCGGAATAGATGACGACTTCCTCGGCCGCGCTGGCCGAGGCAGGCTGACCGGCCAGCCCCGCCAGCGCGGCGAGAATCAGCAAGAGAACCATGGCAACTTCCTCCCGGCTCGATTGGTGCGACCGCAGAGTTAGGCTCACCTAAAAGCCGGGGAACGTCAAGCTTAAGAAAACGCTCAGACGACGGCGATCGCCTCGACCTCGATGAGCCAGTCGGGGTGGGCGAGCGCGGACACCTGGACGAGGGTGGAGGCGGGTCCCTTCTTGCCGAGGAACTCCTCCCGGATGGGTACGAGGTCGGCACGGTACCGGATGTCGGTCAGGTAGGTGTTCAGCTTGACGATGCTGTCCATGCGGCCGCCGGCGGTCTCCACGAGCGACTTGATACAGCGGAAGACCTCGCGCGCCTGGGCCTTGAAGTCGCCCGGATGCTTGACGGAGCCGTCCTTGTCATAGGCGACCTGGCCGGCCAGAAAGAGCACCGTGCTCGCCTCGGTCACCTTGATGCCCTGGCTGTAACCCGGCGGATCGTACATCCCGACCGCGGCAAACTTCTCGATCTTCGGCATCCCAGCACCTCCCGGAGTGGATGACCGAGGATTCTACGCGATCAGGCGGCGCGCAGGGCTTCCGGCGGTCCGTCGTGCGCGATGCCCGCTGTCCACGTCTCCGCCTCGCGCTCGGTGAGGTTGCCGTGGGGAGCCAGGCGCGGATCGAGGTAGCCCCAGCGCTCGACGTCGACGAGGTACTGCGCGCGGGACAGGATGGTGCCGCGGCAGACACGCTCGCCGGCTTCCGCCGTCCGCAGCTCGCGCTGCAGCCGCGTCGACAGCTCACCCATCACACCGGCCGGGATGCGATGGCGCTCGCATGGATAGATGAAGCCGAACATCACGAGATGCACCAGGAGAATACGCCAGTAGTCGCCGAACCGCGCCACCAGACGCGGCCAGTCGATGCGCTCGGCCGACGCGCGGAGGATGTGCGCGACGTCACCGCCGTCGAACCGTTCGCGCTCCATGATGAACGCCTTGGACCAGATCATCTCCTCGGCCGGGATCAGACGCACGGGATGGTCGAGCACGGTGGCCTCGACGCTGTGGCGGAACCAGTCGTCGTCGACCGCCGCCACCCCGTTCCCCGAGCTGAAGATCACGTCGACGAAGTCGTCGCCGCAGCGCGCCTTGCCGAGCCAGTGGGAGAACGGCAGCTCCGTCTCGCAGCCGGTGGCGGCGAGGATGTCGAGCACCCGCTGGACGTCGCGCGGATGCACGAAGATGTCGAAGTCCTTCGTGTGCCGTGCGATGCCCGTGTAGCGCTCGAACGCGTAGGCGCCGCCCACGAGAAACGGCACCTCGGCGGCGTCGAGGGCCGCCATGGAACGTCGGTAGAAATCACGGGTCTCGGACGGGAGGTGCTCGCTCATGGCACGGTGGCTCCGGCGCCGACGCCGCTGTGGACGCCGACGGGGGCGGCCGCCGCATCGCTCGTCGGCGCCGCAGGCACTTCGATGATCCGGAATGGCGGCCGATCCGGGTAGCGCCGACGCAGGAGCGGCAGCGCGACGTTGTACACGGGCACGCCGCTGGCCGTTCGCCCCTCGGGGCTGCCGCGATGAGCGTGGCCGTGCAGGACGGCGAACACGGGATATCGATTGAGGGGATCCTCGAGGCGGCTCGATCCGAGGAACGGCGTGATCTCGGGCGCCTCGCTCTCGACGGTGCTGCGCACGGGCGAGTAATGCAGCAGGGCGATGCGGTGCGGTGTACGGAGCCGTGCCAGCGCGCCCTCGAGCTTGAGCGCCTCGTCGACGGCCTCGCGGACGAATCGCTTCAGGATCGGCTCGCCCCAGGACTGGAGCGCGCGCTCCCCGAAGCCGCCCGCGAAGCCCTTGACGCCCGCAAAGCCAACGCCGTGGATCTCGACGGAGTCACCATCGAGCACGGCGACACCGCCGTCCGTGAGGATCTGCTTCACCTCGTCCTGGCGCTCGGATTCGTAATCGTGGTTGCCGAAGACGGCGACGACCGGCACCTTGGCCGCCGCCAGCTCGCGCACGAGCAGGCGCGCCTCCTCGGGCAGGCCGTAATCCGTCAGGTCGCCGGCGAGCGCCAGCACGTGCGCCTGCTCGGCGACCTGGGCGAACACCGGCTGGAACGTGCCGGCGGCCATGGCCTTGGCACAGTGCAGATCGGCCATGGCCGCCACGCGCACCACGCTACCGTTTAGCGGCATGCTTGCCCTGCTCGAGCTCGCCCTTGAACCGGTTGAGGCCTTCGCGCAGCACGTGGGCCGGGTCCACGCCGGACAGCGTGGCGACGCCCTCCCCGATACCGCCGCCGGCCGGGCGCCACCACATGCTGACGTCGACACGCGTCGACCCCGGCCCCGCCGGCCGGAACCGCGCCGTCCCCCCGTGCGACACGAGGGCGCCTTCCACCGTGCGCCAGGCGAGGGCGCTCGGCGGCTGGCGTCGGGTGATGACCGACTCGAACTCGACCGGGGCGCCGGCGGGGCCGCTGACGACCCAGTGCGTCCGGTCGGCGCCGGTGGAGCGCACCTCGCGGACGGCCGGCATGAACCGCGGGAAGTTCTCGAACTGTGTCCACGCCTCGTACACGCGCTCCGGTGGCGCGTTCACGGTCACCGACTCGCGCACCTCCTCGGGCTCGCGACGCCACAACCCCCAGACGCCGGCGGCGAGAATGCCGGCGGCGACGCCGAGAAAGGACCAGCGATGCCGGTCGAGAAATCCGGACCGCCGGCGGTGCAGGGTGAGCCGACCATCGCGCCACACCGGTCGGATCGACCGGGGATCGCGCGCGACCGACGCAATCTCGGAGACGAGCCGCGGGGCGTCGAAGCGCGTGCTCGCCCGCCGCACTTCGGACATCGCGTCCGACGCGACCAGCCGCGCGCCGGCCTGACGGACGCCCGAGAGCACGTCCGAGGCGCCCAGGCGGGCGCCCGCGCCGCGGACGGCGGATATCATGTCCGGGCTGCCGAGCCGCTCGGCCGCCTCGCTCACCGTCTCGCCGAGCCGGGCACGACGTCGCTCACCGCGGTCCGGGTCGAGTAAATACATGAGGCCGGCCCCGAGGCCGGCGCCACCGACCAGCGCCATCGTTCCTCTCATGCGTCACCCCCTGTTGTCTGCTCCTGCTCCCAGCGATTGCGGTCGCGACCCTCGAGGATCTCGGTCGACGTACGAATCTCCTCGTCGGGCGCGCGCGGCACTCCGAGGGCGCGCCCGAGCTCGTCGACGCGGTCCTGATCGGGTGTTGCCACCGAGCCGCCGACGGCTTCCTCCCCGACATCGTCCGCGCGTTGCCAGTCGGCATCGAGGTCGCCGCCGGTGAGTCGCGCACGATCCGGCAGTCCCGCCTCGGCGCGAATCTCCGCGTCGGAGCGGAGGAGGACGGTCTCGGCCGCGGGCGGGCCTTGCAATTCCTCTTCTGGCACGCCGCGCTTCGCGGAGCGCTCGGCGATACGTTGGCCTTCCTTGGGATCGACGGGCGTGCGGGCACGCTTGTCCCGGGCGGTCTTTTTCTGTTTCATACGTCTCAGACGAGCGAATCGCGTGCCAGTAGACCGTGGAACCGATGGTGAATGTAATTTCTATATATCAACGGCGATGGCGGTACACCGGGTCGCGCTGAACCTGGATCGGCGGCGGCGAGGTCTCGGCGGGGGCGACAGTGCCCCTCGCGGGCTCCGGCGGTGCGTCGCGCGAGGGCCGCTCGGCGGGGTTCGTGTCCGGCATGGCCTCGCGAGGAGCGATGTGCGCATCGATGTGGCGGTCCACCTGCATGCCGCTCGCGGCGGGAGGGGCCGGACGCGACGGTCCATCGCTGACCGCTTGCGCAAGCAACATCAGGGCGGCAACCGCGGCAACGCGTACCATTCGACCCTCCCGAGACCGCGAGGCCTCGGAGGTCAGAGCAAGGGCGTTGCCACCGTGCGGTCGATCAACCAGTGCCCCGGCCAGCCGTCGACGTCCGTAGCCACGATCGTTCCGCGGCGCGCGAGTCTGGCGGCCGCCGCCTCGATCTCGCCGAGCGGCACGCCGAAGAGCTGCGCGAGCAGACGCGGCCGAGTGTAGACGGCGGCACCGAGATAGCGGCTCACCAGCCGGTCAAGGGCGGCCGCTCGTGAAAGCCGGCGACCCGCCTTCACCGCCTCCGGCAGCCACGCCTCCACCAGGTCCCAGCGGTACGAAAACGTCGGCTCGTAACGCTCCTCGGTCTTCACGACCCACAGGCCCTGCTGGAGCTCGGCCATGGCGCGCTCGAACTCGCGTGTCTTCGACGACTCGAGCATGAATGCATTGCCGCGAAGCTCGCGCGTGTACTGCGGGTGCTCGCGCACCAGCGCGTCCATGAGGCGCCGGGCGGTGTGGGAGAGCCGTCCCGCCTCGTATTCGCCGATGTAATCTCGCGCGCGCTGGCGACCACGGGCGAGCGCATAGAACGCCGGGAAGACGTCGAGGGCCACCAGGAGCGGTCGGCCCTTCATCACCTTGCCGTAGTAGACGCGACGGGCGGCGGGCAGCTCGTCCTTGAGCTGCCAGGTCAGTCCGACGCCGTCGTCGTGGTGTGAGCGCCGGGGCCAGCGCGGCCGCGCCCGGCCGACCACCGCTTCCCACAGGCACGGAACGCCCTCGCGAAAGCAGTAGAAGGTCGAGCAGAAGCCGACCGCCTCGACGAAGCGCGCGGCGGCGGCGGCGGTGCGCACGGCCAGCGCCGGATGGCGGCGAAAGCGGCGGTCGCGCACGGCCGCGAGATGGCGGGCGGTCAGTCGCGGTCTGCTAGGATGTCGACGGCGCATGACGCGAGGCTCGCGCGCTCGATGGTTCTGCTACCTCCTGCAGTGCGCGGACGGCACGCTCTACGCCGGCATCACCAACGCGCTCGACCGGCGACTGGCCCGGCACAACGCCGGCACGGCGTCGAAGTATACGCGCGCCCGCCGCCCGGTGCGTCTCGTCTGGTGGGAGCCCGCCCGCGATCGCGCGGCCGCGTCTCGTCGGGAGGCGGCACTCAAGCGCCTCCGGCGTTGCGAAAAAGAGGCGCTCGCGAGCGCCGCGTCAGTCCTGCGCGGATCCGTGGGCATTGAGCCACGTGCGCGCCTGCGCGCCGAGCGCCGTTCGCTCGTCGGCGGGCAAGCCGGCCGGATCGAAGCGATACCGGTAGTGGAGCGCCAGCAGCGTCGGCAGCCCGCGCGTATCGACCCCGGCCACCTGCGCGGCTTCGATGCGTCCGAGCCAGACGGACAGCGGCTCGGCCGGCGCACGCGGGAAGGCCAGGCGTGACAGTGTGAGCTCGACCTCGTAGAACGCCGAGTCGGCGCCGGTCGGCCGCGGCCGCACGTGCGACGGCACGGCGGCGGCGCGTCCGGCCACCCGGCGTCGCGAGTACAGTCGCCACGCGAGCAGCCCGAAGAGCGGGATGAGCAGCCATCCGACGGAGCCGGTGAGCCGATCGTCGCGCTCGCTCCAGCGCCAGCGCGAGAACAGATAGCCACCCCACGACCACAGGTCCCCGACGGTGAAGCTCGACACGGCCTCACGCTCTGCGGCGACCCACTGCGGCGGCGTCGTATCGACGTCGCGCCATGCCCCGTCCAGCCACACCATCGCCCAGGCGTGCGCGTCGTTGGCGCGCACGACCCAGCGCCGCTCGAGCACGCTCCATTCGTGAACGGCGTATCCGACGGCGTAGCGGGCCGGGACGCCGGCCGCCCGGAGCAGGAGCACGGTGGCCGTGGCGAAATACTCGCAGTGCCCGCGCCGCGTGCGCGTGAGGAAATCGTCGAGAGCGGTGACGCCGGCGGCGCCGTCGGCGACGAACCGGGAATAGCCGAAGCCGTCGCGGAAGTACGCGTGGAGCGCCGCCACCGCCGCGGCCGGCGTCATGCGCGCCAGGCCGAGCTCTTCAACGACGCGGGTGACGGTGGCCGCCTCGCTCCGGGGGACGGCGAGATCCATGCGCGTCGGCCGATCGTCGGAAGCCCCGGGCGAGTACCGGACGCCATAGCGGACGAGGCCGAGCCCTTCCTCCACGCGCACGGCACCCATCCGGTTGCTGGCGAGCTCGACGACGAGCAGGTTCTGGAGCTCGAGCGCGCCGTTCGGCACCGCCAGCATGCCCTTGCCGCGCCGGAGATATGCGGACACGGTCACCGGGCCGGCGTCCGGCGCCGCCGGAGCCAGGCGCCACGTCGCGCCATCGCCGTCCGGCGTCACGCTGCGAAACGGCGCGTCGACCGCGTACCACGTCGGCGCGTTGTAGACGTTGTAGGCGGCCTCGCGCAGCAGCGCCGGCGGCCGGGCGGCGCCGCTCTCGACGCGCAGGACGATACGCGAGGAAAGCTTCAGCTCGCCCACCTGACCGAGCGCGGTCGTGGAGCGGTACGGATCGGTGTCACGGCGGAGCATGTCGAGCAGCCACGCGGAGGCGATCCGCTCGAGCGCGCGCTGCCCTTCGGCGAGGCCGCGCTGTCCCGCCCAGCCAAGGGTGATCGCGAGCGCGATCGTGCCCACCCACACGACGAGCGGATAGCGCCGTGCCCGCACACCCCACAGCGCCCACACGAGCACCGCCGCGAAGCCGACGAAGAAGAGTCCCGACCGCACGTTCGCGACGCTCGCGGACAGGAGGGTGAGCGCGACGAACGGATAGGCGAGGTCGACGGGCATGGCGGGATAGGCCGGCTGCTCGCTGGCGCGACGCCGCAGACTCCAGAAGAAGATCGAGGCGTCGAGCACGCCGGCGGCGCTGTATTGCTGGCAGACGAGCAGCGGAAACAGCATCAACGGCAGCCACTGCAGGATGGCCAGCACGGCGCGGGCCGAGTCGTTGCCGAGAACCTGGTACACGACGATGACGGCCAGGAGCACGGCGCTCATGTCCGAGACGCGATTGAAGTCGCTGCGGCGCAGATCCCAGCGCACGCCGACGAGCGGACGCGCCTCGATGACGGCCGCCATGGCGACGGCGACCGCGAGGAAGCCGGTTTGCCAGCCCCAGAAGAGGACGGCGATTCCGATCATCCCGCGCGGCGGTGTCACAGGCGGGCCAGCCCCTCGGCGATGCGGCCTCGCACGAGGCGCCGTACTCCTTCGAGGGCGAGCTCGTCGTCGGCGGGATCGGCGGTGCCGTCCGTGATCAGGAGCGTGAGCGCCGGCACGCCGAGCGCGCGGAGGTGCTGCACCAGGGCACGGCGCGGCTCGTCCCACGCGAGCAGGATGCAGACGACGCCGCTGAGCGATTGATGCCTCTCCGCCACCAGTCGATGGAGAGCGGCGAACGGCCTGTCCACGCACGGTCGCACGTCGGCGAGCACCTCCAGCATCCGCTCGAGGTGGCCGACCCCGCGACCCGCGGTGAACACGTAGGCGTCGGGACCCACGAGCATCAGGTCGAGCAGGGAGTCCTGCGCGCGGACGCCGGCGGCGAACGACGCGGCCACCGAGATCGCCTCCTCGAACCGATCCTCGGCGGCGACCGGCACGAAGGTGTCGAGGATCAGTCCGTGGCGGACGAAGAACTCGTCCTGATGCTCGCGCACGACGGCGCGGCCGACGCGCGCCGACGAGCGCCAGTGGATGCGCTTCAAAGGATCGCCGGGCCGATATTCGCGCAACGAGACGAACTCCTCGGAGTCGCCGACCGACGACGCGAGCGCGATACCGCCCGGCTGATATCGCCGCGCGCCCGGCAGCGTGAGCGCGGGCAGCGGGTAGCGGCGCGGTAGCACGACCAGCGTGTCCGGCAGCGGCCGCGGTCGGAGCGCCCGCACGAGGCCGAGCGGATCGGTGCGCGCGAGGGTGAGCCCGCCGAAGCGCGCGTGGCCGCGCCGCTGCGCCAGCGCATCGACGGTGACGTCGACCTCGTGCCCGGGGCGTATCGGTGGCACCGCGTGCTCGGGAACGTGGACGCGGCGATTGCGGGCCACCAGCCAGACCCAGCGATGCCAGGCCAGCTTGCGATCGAACCAGTTCCGCCGCCACTCGTCCGGCTCGGTGGCCGACGCGAACGCGGCGAGCGTCGGGCGCGGGTCCTCGAGGTCCTCCAGGATCGACAGGCCCGCCGCCGGCCGGGCACCATGATTATGAACGATGACGTGATACGTCAGCGGCTCGCCGGCGGTCGCGTAGCGCGGGAGCCGGCGGCGCACGTCGAGTCGCGGCGGCGCCACGAGGGCGGCGGCGGCGGCCAGGACGAGAAGCGCGAGCAGCAGCGTGAACGCCTGGTAGCCCACGGTCAGGCGTGTGTTGGGGCCGAACACGAGCGCCGCCACCAGCGCGCCGGCCACCAGACGACCGGCCGGCGTGAGCCGGCGGCCCAGCCACCACTGCACGCGCGCGGTGAGGCGGAACTGGCGGTAGAAGAACCGCCGCAGCATCGCTCAGGCGGGCACGGGAACGGTCTTGACGATCTCCTCGACGATGGCGCCGGTGGTGCGGCCGGCGAAGCGTGCCTGTGGATCGATGGCCAGGCGATGCGCGAGCACCGGCCCGGCCATCTCCTGCACGTGCTCGGGGGCCACGAAGGCCTGGCCGTCGAGAAGTGCCAGCGCCTGCGCCGCGGCCATCAGGGCCAGCGACGCGCGCGGGCTGGCGCCGAGCTGCACGCCCGGCGCCAGCCGGGTGGCCCGGGCGAGGTCGACCACGTAGCGCCGCAGCTCGCCGCTCACACGCACCTCACGCGTCGCGCGTCTGAGGGCGAGGACCTCGTCGACGGTGGCGCAGGCGGCGAGGTCCTCGATCGGATGACGCTGCTCCTGGGCGGCGATGATGGCGACTTCCTCGTCGGGGTCGACGTAGCCGAGGCCGAACTGCAGCGCGAACCGATCCATCTGCGCTTCGGGCAGCGGGTACGTGCCCCGGAACTCGACCGGGTTCTGGGTGGCGATGACGAAGAAGAGGTCGGGAAGTCGGTACGACGTGCCGTCCACGGTCACCTGCCCCTCGCCCATCGCCTCCAGCAGCGCCGACTGCGTGCGCGGAGAGGCGCGATTGATCTCGTCGGCGAGCAGCACGTGCGTGAAGATCGGGCCCTCGAAAAACCGGAACGTATGATCACGCTGGTCGTAGATCGACACGCCGAGGATGTCCGACGGCAGCAGGTCAGGCGTGAACTGGATGCGCTTGAACGAGGCACCGATGGAGCGCGCCAGGGCCTTGGCCAGCGTCGTCTTGCCCGTGCCTGGATAGTCCTCGAGCAAGACGTGGCCGCCGCTCGCGAAGGCGGCGAGGAGACGTCGGATGGCCACATCCTGTCCCCGCATGACCGTCGCGAGGTTGGCGGCAATCCGCCTCGCGATGTCCCGCGGGACTGCCGACGTCACTTCGCCTGCGACGCCTTCCTGATCGCCGGCTCGCGGTCGGCCTCGAGCCCCTGCTCCTGCTTCTCGGTGAGCTTGCTCACGAGCGACGCGTAGCCGGAGGCCTGGATGATCTTGTTGAACTGCGCGCGGTAGTTGGCGACCATGCTGACGCCCTCGATGGCGACGTCGTAGGTCAGCCAGCGGTCGCCGACGCGATGCATCCGGTAGTCGACCGGGATCTCGGTGCCCGCTTTCGTCTGAAGCCGTGTGCGCACGGTGGCCTGATCGCGCTCGATCGTGTCACCGACGAAGAGGATCCGCTCCCCGCTGTACAGCTCGATCTTCCCGATGTAGGAGCGCTCGAGGAGGTCGGCGTACAGCCGCACGAACTGCTCGCGCTCCGCCGGCGTCCGCGCCTGCCAGTGCTGCCCGAGCGAGCGCCGGGCCGTCTCGGAGAAGTCGAAGATCTCGTTGGCCAGCCGTCGGATGGCCGCGCGCCGCTCCACCTGGCGCCCCTCTCGCTTCAGCTCGGGGTCCTCGAGAACCTTGACGACGCCATCCATCTGGGCGCGTAGCTGCTCGGTCGGCGGGCCGGCCGAGGCCGGATCGAAGGCCGCCAGCATCGCAACGGTGAGCACCACGACCAGCCCGTGGACGATCCGCAACGCCATTCGCGCCTCCCCGAGGTCGTTTCTGACGACGCCGTCCCAAGTCTATGCGAAGCGCCAAGGTCTTGTCACGGCTGGCGTTCCTAACGCGCGGGGTTCGACGTGCCCTTCGATATACTAGTTTCGCTGCCGTCCAATGGACGCTATCGCCACGTGAATCAGGCGCACGAGGACCTCCAGCGGCGCATCGCCGCGCTCCGCACCCGTTTCGCCGACGTCGGCGCCCGCGCGGCGGCGGCGGCCCGGGCGCTGTCGGCCACCGCCCCCCCTCCCGAGCGGCTCCTGGACGATCTCAGCGCCGTCGGCGCCGAGTTTGCCGCCCTCCGGACGGCAGTCCTCGAGCAGGCGGCCTCGCTGGCCAGGCCGCCCGCGCCCTCGTCCGTCATGCGCTTGCGCGACCTCGAATCGGTCACGAGCGCGGTGATCGCGGCCGAGGGCGAGCGCGCGAGACGGGCGGCCTGGGACGTCGCCTGCGAGAACGCCGTCGGCGTGCTCGACGGGGTCCGCTCGCTCATCCATCGCGAGGACCAGGAGTTCGGAGGACTGCTGGAGTGCCAGGCGAAGGCGCGCGAGCTCCGTACCGCCCTCACCGGCCCGCCGCCGGCGGACCTGGTGGAGCGCACCACCCAGCTCGAGACGCAGCTCCGTCCGTTCATCGCGCTCCTCGCGCTCGTGGACGGCTGGAATCGTCTCGACGACGAGCACTGCGCCTCGCTGCAGGACGTCATCGCACAGACCTTCGGCCGCCCGCTCGGGCTCGCCGCCTTGCGTGGCAAGCTGGGCCACGAGGGGGAGGCGACGCCGACGCGCGAAGCGCCGCGCCCGGCGCCCGCGGCCGCCGAGCCGAGCGAACCACCGACCCGCTTCTTCACCGCCGCCGCGGCCACGGAGCCGATCGCGCCGCCGACACCGATCGTTGCACCAGCGCCACCGGTCGTCGCACCAGCGCCACCACCGGTCCCCGTGCCATCTCCCTTCGTCGCACCACCGGCGCCGCCGTCGCCGGCACCACCGCCGCCAGCCCCGGTCGTGGACCCGGCGCGGGGGACGCTGCTCGAGCGGGTCATGCCGACCGCCCGGCCGGTCAACGATCCGTGGATGCAGCCGTCGAGCGACGCGCAGCTCGAGGTCGAGATCCGGCTGAACACCGATCAGGTGCACGTCGAGACGCCGGAGGAGCGGCGCGAGCGCGAGGCGCTGCTCGAGCGACTGGCGGCCAAGAACGCCCAGTGGTGGATCCGCGCGCGCACGGGTCACAAGGACCTGGTGGCCCGGGGCGTGTCGGCCCCGAACGCGGCGCGCGACACGCTCGGCAAGTTCCCCTACCTGCTGTCGGTCCCGCTGCAGGACACCGTCAAGTTCTCCGGCGGCCGTCTCGCCGAAGGCTACGCGATCCTGCTCCAGCGCATCGAGAAGGAAGAGCCGGAGTTCGTGGCCACCGCGCTCACGCGCCTGAATCCGCAGTTCACGACCGGCGGCAATACGGACAGTTATCCGCTCGGGCAGGAGCTCTACCTCTACGTGGTCGCGCAGGGGCGGCTCTACAAGACCTATCCGGAGTTCCTCAAGGATGTGCTGGCGCACGTGCTGCCGGAGCCCGGCGTGTGGCTCCAGGGCAGCATCATCGACGAGGACGATGCCACCCACGTCCTCACCAACGACGCGACGCCCGGCAGCTCGGCGGCGGGGAGCCGGCGGCTCACGGCCGGGCGTGACCGCGGCACCGAGCAGACCTTCAGCGTGACGACGGGGCCGCTCACCACGCGCGTCTTCATGGTCCAGGCCGACAAGCTGAAGCTGCCGACCGACGTCGACATCAAGCTGACGGAAAACGACAGCGCCGCCGACAAGGCCTGGATCATCGTCGTGCCCGACAGCGGCAAGCCCGAGGCGGCGAAGCGCCATCGCGTGGGCGGCACCACCGTCGAGTCTCTCGGCAAGGACAACCGCAGCGTCTTCATCGCGATCTTCAACTCCGACCCGAACACCGAGAAGCGCTACGACCTCTCGATCACCCTCAAGCGCAAGTCCGCGGCCCCCACCAAACCCGACGCCGCCAAACACCCCGCCACCAAACAAAGTCCCTTCGCGCCCAAGCGCTGAAGCGGAGAACGAGGGGGCCGAGCCGCGGCCCGCCGCGGCGACTTAACGCTTGCCGACCTCGGCGAGCACTTCGCGGAACACGCGATAGAACTCGTTGTTCTCCGTGATGCCTTTGCGCAGGATCGCGGGAAGATGGGGCAGGTCGTTGAGGTTCACCACCACGTTGACGGAGCGCGAGAAGGCCAGCATGTTGTCGAAGGTCTTGTAGGTGCGGCCGAGCAGGGCGACGAACATGTAGCGGCGGATCGACATCGGCATCGCCTGCAGCGCCTGCAGCACCTCGTTGTCGAGGGCGCTGCCGCCCTGGAACTGCTCGTCGACGATGGCCACCTCGAAGGTGTCGCGGCGCAGGCGGTCGACGGCCTCCTCGCTGCTCTTCGCCGCGTACATCGTGAAGCCGAGCTGCTCGAGGGCGGCCTTGATGACACCTTGCCGCGAGGCGTCGTCCACGCACACGAGCACGAGCCTCGGCGCCTTGAAGTCCTGGGTGGTCGTCGCGTCGGCCATGGCTAGCGCTTCATCCCGACACGACGGTTGTAGTCCGGATCGAGTCGCAGCCCCTCGATCTCGGTGGTCTTCTCGCCGCGCTTCTGCTTGATCTGGTCCAGCCCGCGCTGCACGATCGCCTTGCGGCTCGCGTAGGCCACCGCCGTCTCCTCCGTGACGATGCCCTGCTCGAACGAGCGCAGGAGCGCCTGATCGAAGGTCATCATGTGGTACGGGTCGCCCACTTCCTGGATCTCGTAGAAGCTCTTGCCCTCGTGCTCGCCGGTCAGGATGAGCTCGTTCGTCCGGATCGTGTTGCAGAGAATGTCGTGCACGGCCCAGCGGCCACCGCCGATCTTCGGCACCAGCCGCTGGCCGACGATCCAGCGCACGGTCTCCGACAGCCGCTGCCGGATCTGCTTCTCCTCCTCCTGATCGAACATACCGATGATGCGGTCGATGGCCTGGCCGGCGTTGACGGTGTGGAGCGTGGAGAGCACGAGGTGACCGGTCTCCGAGGCCTTGAGGGCCAGCTCGGCCGTCTCCCGGTCGCGCATCTCACCGACCAGGATGATCTTCGGCGCCTGCCGCAGCGCCGCCCGCAGGCCGCTCGAGAAGGAGTCGTAGTCGAGACCGAGCTCCCGCTGGTTGAACGTGGCCTTGCGCTGCGGGTGCACGTACTCGACGGGGTCCTCGAGGGTCACCACGTGCACCGACTTGGTGGCGTTGATCTCGTTGAGCAGGGCGGCCAGCGACGTCGTCTTGCCCGAGCCGGTGGCGCCGGTGATGAGGATCAACCCGTTCTTCTCGGCCGGCATCTTCTTGAACGCCTCCGGCAGCTTCAGCTCCTCGATGGTCGGAATCCTCGTCTCCAGCTTTCTCAGCACGATCGAGAAGGCGCCGCGCTGCGAGAAGATGTTGACGCGGAAGCGCGCCTTCCCCGGCAGCGAATACGACGAGTCGCACGAGCCCTGGCGGAGCAGGTGCTCGGACAGCCGCCGGTCGTTGTTCATCAGGTTCAGCGCGATGATCTCGGTCTGGAACGGCGTCAGGCTGTCGATGGCCGGGTCGACGGGCACGCCCACCAGCTCTCCCGACGATTCCACCTGCAGCGGCCGGTCAACGGTGACGTTGAGGTCCGACACGTTGTCGTGGGAGTCCAGCATCACCGTGAGCATGTCGTCGATCTCTGACTTGCGCATGCCCGCTCCTTAGGAGTTCAGCTCGTCCGGCGGGGTCTTCAGCAGTGGCCGGAACTTGTTCTTGTCGATGCACTTGTCGTAGGCTTCCTCGGCGCTGATCCAGCCCTTCGTCAGATTCGCCATGATCGCGTCGTCGAGCGTCTGCATGCCGTACTGCTTGCCGGTCTGGATGGCGGAGGGAATCTGGACGGTCTTGCCCTCGCGGATGAGGTTGCCGACGGCGGCCGTGCACACGAGCAGCTCGAGGGCGGCGCAGCGGCCCCGCTTGTCGACGCGCTTGAAGAGGTTCTGCGCCACCACGACCTTGAGACCGGTCGACAGGCTGTTGCGGACCTGCGCCTGCTCTTCGGCCGGGAACACCTCGATCACGCGGTCGATGGTCTTGGACGCGCTGGTCGTGTGCAGCGTGCCGAACACCAGGTGACCCGTGTTGGAGGCCTCCAGCGCCAGTCGAATCGTCTCGAGGTCCCGCATCTCACCGACCAGGATGATGTCCGGGTCCTCGCGGAGGGCGCCGCGCAGCGCCGCCGCGAAGGACTTCGTGTGCATGTGGACCTCGCGCTGGTTGATGAGGCAGCCCTGGCTCTGGTGCACGAACTCGATCGGATCCTCGATGGTGACGATGTGGTCCTTGCGGTGCTTGTTGGCGTGGTCGAGGATCGCGGCCAGCGTGGTCGACTTGCCGGAGCCGGTGGGGCCGGTGACCAGCACGAGGCCCTTGTGCAGCATCGCGCTCTTCTTGAGGATCGGGGGCAGTCCGAGCTCGTCGGCCGTGAGCACCTTGGTCGGGATCTGCCGGAAGACCGCGCCGCAGCCGTACTTCTGCATGAAGTAGTTGGCGCGGAAGCGCGCGACCCCGGGAATTTCATAGCCGAAGTCCACGTCGCCCGTCTCCTCGAACTGCTTGATCTTCTGCTCGGGCGCGATCTCGTACAGCATCGCGCGCAGGGTCTCGTCGTCCATCGGATCGTACTTCACCCGCTCGAGCTCGCCGTGCACGCGCAGGATCGGCGGCTGCCCGGAGGTTATGTGCAGGTCGGACGCGCCAGAGTCGAACATCAGCTTGAAGAAGGCGTCGAGCCTCGCCATGGTCGCTCCTCTTGGCGGCCCGGTCCGCGCAGACGCGCGAGATCAATGGACGATTTCGAGCCTACGGTGTCGCCAGCGTCGTCACCAAGCTTTTTAGCCTCGTTGACACTGTCGAATCATTTCGACGCTTTAGGGCGGCCCCCGAGGACGCTCGGATACTCTCCGGGGAGCGACGATGGAGGTCAATTGATCGAGCTGGATACACCGAACCGGATCGCACCCGTGGTTCCGCAGGGCGCCGACGTCACGCAGTGCCAGCCGCGCGGCGGCGTGCCGGTGCTCTGCGGCCGCGGGCGAGGCGCACGGGATGTCGGCCACGCTGTCTTGTGAGTAAGATGGCCCGGATGAAACGCACCGGTC
>Ga0075430_100001780_pt1 | contig 17607 bp, 15 predicted proteins | sample RhiMetdeltSRZDD4_FD_75294 | JGI IMG/M metagenome (GOLD analysis project Ga0075430, IMG submission 75294) | Populus rhizosphere microbial communities from Tennessee, USA - Rhizosphere MetaG P. deltoides SRZDD4 | ecosystem: Host-associated > Plants > Roots > Rhizosphere > Soil | place: USA... | reverse complement strand
GCCCGCCGGGTGTGGCGAAGCAAGACAGCGCCGCGTGAGCTCATGCCCCGACTCCCTGACCTTGTGGAGGATCGGCTGGAAGGGATGGATCGCACGAACGTCGTCGTCTACAGTGAAGGGCGGGCGGTCAACCCATTCGTGGGAAGCGGACACCGCGTTGCCGACTGGCTTGTCCGGATTAATGTCCGGCGGGGCGTTCCCCACGACGGCGGCGACCGAAAAGAACCTAAGCCAGTTGACGTAGTCGAGTTCTACCGGTTCCTTCATGAGCAGTGGTGCGCAGAGCGAGCGATGGTGGCCCGTTGCGGCTTCCGGCTCTATGTGGACGGTAGCCGGCTCCACCCGCCCTCGGTGCTTCTACCCACTGGCTATGGTCCGCCGCTGAGCCGGCTGCCGACGGCGAAGCTGTTGGAGTACGTCCGCCAGCCGACGCATGAGGAGCATCAGCGGGTTTACTTCTATCTAGAGTCAGCGAGCCACCACGGCGAGCTCGTCGTCACGTTGCTCACTCGTGCGTACCTTCAGGGTCCCGTACTATTCGTTGACATCACGTTGAATGCTCTGCTGCCCACAGATCCGCTAATCATTGCAGTCGCCCGCGACCAGCCGTCACATATCCCTGATATCGCCTGGCGTGTCCTGCGCGCCGGCACCGCCCGGTTGCCGACGCTCCTGTTAACCAGCCCAGCGCGAGTCGGCGCACGAGCCAGGACAGCAATGAGATCTTGCCGCATCCAGCGCCTCAGCCGGCGCGCGGTCCGCTGGGACCGGCATGTCGACTATGGTGCTGGGATCAGTGCCCGTGAAGGTTTCTCGTTGGTCGATCTTGTCCAGTTGGGCCATAACGTCATCACTGACCTTGAGCGTCAAGCCGTGTATATGCAGGCACGCGTACTAGGCGCCCTCAAGGTCTTTTTGGAGGAACGGGACATCGATACATCCGACTTTGACCAGGCTCGGCAGACGATCGTGAACAATATCCAGAACTGGAACATCGAAAGCGTTAAGGCGGGCATGGTTGGCTTTGGGAACGCCAATACATTTGCTGGTGTACTTCCCCGCAGTACCGTGCGTGATCCTAGTGGAGATGACAAGAAATGATTCAGCCATTCAGCCAGAATGTCAATGTCGGGAAAATTAATGCTGTTCAGGTGGGGTTTGGAAACGGCAGTACGTTCATGGTTGGCGATCATCTATCGACGGTCTCGGCCGCGCCGACACCTACGTTGGGTGTGGTAACAGCATTAGAGGAAGAGTTCGTAGCCATGAAGGCGTTGCTGGACAGCCCTGCGCCCGGGACGGCAGCTGACGACCGGGGCTGTTACGAGATCGGCACAGTGCCCAGCGCGGACCCTGATGAGCCGCACCTGGTGGTGCTGACCCTGCTGGGAGAGACCGGCACTCACGCGGCGGCCAGCTCCTGTGCACACCTGGCTCGGAGCTTTGGGTCGGTCAACTGTGTGCTGATGGTGGGAGTAGCCGCCGGAGTGCCCAGACCCGACACCCCACGCAGACACGTGCGGCTAGGGGACCTTGTAGTGGCATCCTGGGGAGTTGTCGACTATGACCACGTAGTGGAGCTAATACAGGGCAGGACGCTGCGTCAGCACTTTCCACTACCCTCCCCGCTGCTGGCCAGCAGGGCCAAGATACTGAGGGCGGAGGAGCGAAGCGGTCGGCGGCCGTGGCGGCGATGGCTAGACGAGGGAGCGCAGAACCTACCGGGGTATGAGCGGCCTCCGACGGAGACTGACGCAGTCTTTGCGGGGAAGGGTGGCCGGCTCACTGCACACCCGGACACGACGCAGACAGGGCACGAACCAGGCTGGCCGAAGGTGCACTACGGGCTGATCGGCAGCGCTGACCGATCGTTACGCAACGCTGTCGTTCGAGATGACATCGCGGTTCCACACGATCTGCTAGCAATAGAGATGGAGGGAACCGGCATCGGAAGGTCCGCCTTTTCGTCTGGCCTAGAGTGGTTCGTGGTGAGAGGAATCAGCGACTACGGCGACGATCGGACCAACCTGGTGTGGCGCAACTACGCATCGTTGGCCGCCGCGGCGTACACCCGCGCGCTGCTGCAACAGTGTCCGCCCATAGCTCCCCGCGGAGGCCATACCAGGCAGACGGGTTCTACCAGGTCATAGGGCTGCCGCCTGGTCACACCACAACTTGGCATGGTCTCGGCCCGACCGGAGCAACTAGGCGGACTGTGGCTCGACGACCCGCTAGCGTGGCGGGCATGACCCGTCATAGCGAGCGCAACCAGCCGGTTCGCGCTGTGGCGTACGACATCGTCGCCAGCGACCTGTGGCGGTGGGTCGAGGCGGCGCAGGACGAGCCGGTGCGCCGGTTCGCGGCCGAGTTCGCCGGCCTGGACCGGGAGCACCGCGAGCGGCTGCGTGAGCGCCTGTCCGAGCCGGACTTCCAGGCCCTGCTCACCTACGGGCAGCGCAGCGCGCTCGCCGCGCTGCGCACCGGCGACGTGCGGCATGTGGTGAGCGCCTTCGACGCGCTGTCGGCGGTCAACCTCGACCAGGTGAGCGACGACCGCGACGTGGGCATGGTGGCGGCGCTGCTCACCTACGCGGGCCGGCGCGTCGACGGGCAGCTGGCGCAGCTCGTCGCACCGGCGGTGGCCCGGGCCGAGCCGGACCTGGCCGAGCTGCTCACCGAGGTTCTCAGCGAGCCCATCGACCTCGCTGTCGACTGCGGCTACCGGGAGGCGGACACCCCGGCCAGGCGGGTGCTCCTGGGCGACGAGGGCGAGCCGTTCCAGCCCCAGGCGGACCTGGTGACCCCGCGTACGCGTTGGCCGGCGTGCTGGGGGCGGACCGGTACCACGTCGACGCGATCAGCATCGATAACCGGCTGTACGAGGTCTGGCTGGGCGGGGCCCGCAACCCGGCGGCGGTCGCCGCGGCGGAGCGGCTGACCGGCTGCGCGCAGGTCAGCGCCGACCGGCTCGACACCGACCAGTGGCACTCGCTCGCCATCTACCTCGCCGAGGCCGGCGACGAGCCGGCCGCCGCGGCGATCGCGGCCGCAGCCGACGAGCAGGGCCGGCGGCGCCCCCAGTTCGGCCTGGCCGCGGGGCGTCTCTGCGCGGTCATGTATGCGAGCACGCCGGACGTCTCGGTGCCGCCGGCCGAGGACACCGGGTCGCTGCGCCGCTTCCGGCCCGTGGCCGCGGCGCTCCTGGCCCGGACATGACTGACCTGTGAGACGCCGGGGTACTCATAGACACGGGTCACAGGCATGAGCCCCCGACGCTTGTTACGGGCATGATTACGGCCATGACCGAGCCTGCGCCCAACCCGCCCGCCGCCCTGCGGCCCGGCCCCCTGGCCGGCCTGCGCGTCATCGAGATCGCCGGGATCGGTCCGGCGCCGTTCGCCGCGATGGTCCTCGCCGACCTCGGTGCCGAGGTGGTCCGGGTGGACCGGTTCTACGACGGGCCGCTCGGCCTGGACGCGCAGCTGGACCTGCTGAACCGGGGCAAGCGGTCGGTGGCCGTGGACCTCAAGCACCCGCGTGGCCCGCAGGTCGTACGCGACCTGGCGGCCCGTGCCGACGTACTGGTGGAGGGGTTCCGTCCGGGCGTGGCCGAGCGGCTGGGCATCGGGCCGCAGGAGTGCCGGGAGGTCAACCCGCGGCTGGTCTACGGCCGGATGACCGGCTGGGGGCAGGACGGTCCGCTGGCCCGTACGGCCGGGCACGACATCACGTACCTGGCGCTGACCGGCGTGCTGCATGCGATCGGCACCGCCGACAGCGGTCCGGTGGTGCCGCTGAACCTGCTCGGCGACTACGGCGGGGGCGGCATGCTGCTCGTGGCCGGAGTGCTGGCCGCCGCCTGGCAGGCCGCCCGTACTGGACAGGGCCAGGTGGTCGACGCCGCCATCCTGGACGGCTCCGCACTGCTCGCCACCCAGCTCTACGCCCTGCTCCACGCGGGACTGTGGCGCGACGAGCGCGGGACGAACCTGCTCGACGGCACCGCCCCGCACTACGGCACCTACCAGACGGCCGACGGCCGGTACCTGGCCGTCGGGCCGCTGGAGCCGAAGTTCTTCGCCCAGTTCGCGACGCTCCTCGGCGGGCTCGACCCCGACGCGGGCGGCAACGGCCTGGATGTGGACGGCAACGGCCTGGATGAGGGCGGCAACGGCCTGGATGAGGGCAGCAACGACGCCGACCCGCCCAACCCGTACGACGTGGCGCAGTGGCCCAGGCTGCGCAAGCTGGTCGCGGAGCGGATCGCCACGCGTACCCGGGATGAGTGGCTCGCCGTGTTCGAGGGCTCGGACGCGTGCGTGGCACCCGTACTCTCTCTCGCGGAGGCGCCGGAGCACCCGCACGTCGCGGCTCGCGGGGTCTTCGTGGACCTCGACGGGGTCCGCCAGCCGGCCCCCGCGCCGCGCTTCTCGGCCACCCCGGCCACCCTGACCACGCCGCCGCCGTTGCCCGGTCAGCACACCCGGGATGTGCTGACCGAGTGGGGCGTCGCCAGCGTCGATGACCTGCTCGCCGCGGGGGTGGTCACCCAGACGGCGCGCTAGCGCGTAGGGCCGCGTGGGGCAGGGCTTGTTGCCGGTTGGCGCCCCAGGCAGAATGCGGCGATGGAGGCGTTCATCTACGAGGCCATCCGCACTCCTCGCGGGCGGGGCCGACCCGGTGGCGAGGGCAAGCCGGGTGGGGCGCTCTACGAGGTCAAGCCGGTCTCGCTCGTGGTCGGGCTGGTCGACGAGGTGCGCCGCAGGTTCCCGGGGCTGGATCCGGCGGTCATCGACGACCTGATCCTGGGCTGCGTGACGGCAGTCGGCGACCAGGGCATGGTTATCGCACGCACGGCCGCGCTGCTGGCCGGCCTGCCCGACACGGTCGCCGGCCTGACCCTCAACCGGTTCTGCGCCTCCGGGCTCGAGGCGGTCAACACCGCCGCGCAGAAGGTGCGTGCCGGCTGGGACGACCTGATCCTCGCCGGTGGCGTGGAGTCGATGTCCCGGGTGCCGATGGGCTCCGACGGTGGGGCGATCATGATGGACCCCGAGTCCGGGTACGCGATCGGCGTGGTCCCCCAGGGCATCTCCGCCGACCTGCTCGCCACCATCGAGGGACTCTCCCGGTCCACGGTGGACGACTACGCCGCCGGCTCGCACGCGCGGGCCGCCAAGGCCTGGGCCGATGGCGCGTTCGACCGTTCGGTGGTGCCGGTGCGGGACCGGATCGGGCAGGTCATCCTCGACCGGGACGAGCACATCCGGCCGGACACCACGGCCGAGAAGCTGGCCGGGCTGGAGCCCTCGTTCGCCGCCATGGGCGAGCTCGGCGGCTTCGACGCGGTGGCGCTCCAGCGCTACCACTGGGTCGAGCGGATCGAGCACGTGCACACCGCCGGCAACTCGTCCGGGATCGTCGACGGTGCCGCACTGGTGCTGGTCGGGTCGGAAGCGGCCGGGTACGCCCAGGGGCTCACCCCGCGGGCCCGGGTGGTCGCCGCCGCGGTGACCGGGGCCGAGCCGACCATCATGCTCACCGGTCCCGCGGTCGCCGCGCGCAAGGCGCTGGCAAAGGCCCGGCTGCGGGCCGACCAGATCGACCTGTACGAGGTGAACGAGGCGTTCGCCGCCGTGCCGCTGCGCTTCATCCGCGACCTGGAGCTGGACCCGGAGACCGTCAACGTCAACGGCGGGGCGATCGCCATGGGCCACCCGCTCGGCGCGACCGGCGCGATGCTGCTGAGCAGCCTGCTGGACGAGCTGGAACGCCGGGAGCTGCGGTACGGCATGGCCACCCTCTGCGTGGGCGGCGGCATGGGCATCGCGACGATCATCGAGAGGCTGTGAACGAGTGATCAGCTGGGAGCAGCGCCCGGACGGCATCGTCGTACTGACTCTGGACGCCCCGGGGACCTCGACCAACGCCATGAACGCCGGCTACCTGCGGGCCATGACCTCCACTGTGGAGCGGCTGGAGGCGCACCGGCCGGACCTCACCGGCGTCGTCATCACCTCGGCCAAGGACAGCTTCCTGGTCGGCATGGACCTCAAGGAGCTGGTCGAGACCCAGGCCACCCCGGCCGAGATGTTCGAGCTGGCCAGGACCGCGAAGGACCAGTTCCGGCGGCTGGAGAAGCTGGGCCGGCCGGTCGTCGCGGCGCTGAACGGCACCGCCCTCGGCGGTGGGTTCGAGCTGGCGCTCGCCTGCCACCACCGGGTGGCGCTGGACCGCCCGGACGCCCGGTTCGGCCTGCCCGAGGTCACCCTCGGCCTGCTGCCCGGTGGCGGCGGCGTGACCCGGGTGGTGCGCCTGCTGGGGCTCCAGGAAGCACTGATGAACGTGCTGCTCCAAGGGCAGCGGCTGCGCCCGGCCAAGGCCGTCGAGCTGGGCCTGGTGGACGAGCTGGCGGCCGACCCCGACGAGCTGCTCGCCAAGGCGGTCGCCTGGATCCAGGCCAACCCCCGCGCTGCCCAGCCCTGGGACCGGCCCGGCTACCGGATGCCGGGCGGGCGCCCCACCGACCGGGCCATGGCCCAGCTGCTGCCGGCCTTCCCCGGCAACCTGCGCAAGCAGCTCAAAGGCGCGCGCTACCCGGCGCCCCACCATGTCATGTGCGCCGCGGTGGAGGGCGCGCAGGTCGACGTGGACACCGCGCTGCGCATCGAGGGGCGCTGGTTCGCCGACCTGGTCGGCACGCCGATCCAGCGCAACCTGACCCAGGCGTTCTTCTTCGACCTCCAGCACCTGAACAAGGGCGGGTCGCGGCCGGCCGGCGTACCGGAGTCGCCACGGCTCGAGCGGGTGGGTGTGATCGGCGCCGGGATGATGGGCGGCGGCATCGCGTACGCCTGCGCCCGCCGCGGTATCGACGTGGTCCTGGTCGATGTGTCGCTGGAGGCGGCCGAGCGGGGCAAGGCGTTCTCGGCCCGCAAGCTCGACGCGGAGCGGCTGGCCCGGATCACCCCAACCGCCGAGCTGGCCGACCTCGCCGGCTGCCAGCTCGTCATCGAGGCGGTCTTCGAGGACCTGGCGCTCAAGCACGAGACCTACCGGCGGCTCGCCTCGGTCGTCGCCCCGGAGACGGTGGTCGCCTCCAACACCTCCTCGCTGCCGATCACCTCGCTCGCGGTGGCCGCGCCGGACCCGGCCCGCTTCCTCGGCCTGCACTTCTTCTCCCCGGTCGACAAGATGCCGCTGGTGGAGATCGTGCGCGGGGAGCAGACCAGCGACGAGACCCTGGCCCGGGGCTATGACCTGGTACGGCAGATCGACAAGACGCCGATCGTGGTCAACGACTCCCGCGGCTTCTTCACCAGCCGCGTCTTCGGCACGTACGTCATGGAGGGCCTGGCGCTGCTGGTCGAGGGGGTGCCCGCGGCGAGCGTGGAGCAGGCCGCGCTGCAGGCCGGCTACCCGGTCGGGCCGCTGGCCGTGCTCGACGAGGTGTCGCTGTCGCTGTCGGTGCGGCTGCGCGACGAGGCGCGCCGGGCCGGCGCCGCCGGGCCGCCGCACCCCGGCGAGTCGGCCGTCGACCGGCTGGTCGCGCTCGACCGCACCGGCAAGGCGGCGGGCAAGGGCTTCTACGACTACCCGGCGGACGGGCCGAAGCGGCTGTGGCCGGGGCTCGCCGAGGTGTTCGGCACCAAGCCGGGCGAGCCGGCCGTGCCAATGCGCGACATGCAGGAGCGGATGCTCTTCGTGGAGGCGCTGGAGGCGGTCAAATGCCTCGACGAGGGGGTGCTGACCGGCGTGCCGGACGGCAACATCGGCTCGATCTTCGGCATCGGGTTCCCGCCGTGGACCGGCGGGGTGCTCCAGTATGTCGACCAGTACCCGGGCGGCGTCACCGGCTTCGTGGCCCGGGCCAAGGAGCTGGCCGAGGCGTACGGCACCCGCTTCACGCCCCCAGCCGGCCTGGCCGAGCGGGCCGACCGGGGCGAGCCGGTCCGCGGCGGTGCCCCGGTCCCCGGCGCCCAGACGGTCCCCAGTGCCCCGACGCGCGGCGGCGCCCAAGGCGGTGCGCGAGGATAGGGCCCATGAGCCTCGGCACCCTCGTCCTGCTCCGCCACGGCGAGAGCGAGTGGAACGCGAAGAACCTGTTCACCGGCTGGGTCGACGTCGACCTCACGGCGCGGGGGGAGGACGAGGCGCGCCGCGGCGGTGAGCTGCTGCGCGAGCACGACCTGCTGCCCGACGTGGTGCACACGTCCGTGCTGCGGCGGGCCATCCGTACCGCGGAGCTGGCCCTGCACGCGTGCGACCGGTTCTGGGTGCCGGTGCGCCGGTCCTGGCGGCTCAACGAGCGCCACTACGGCGCGCTGCAAGGCAAGAACAAGAAGCAGACCCTTGACGAGTACGGCGAGGAGCAGTTCCGGCTCTGGCGGCGCTCCTACGACACCCCGCCCCCGCCGATCCCGGACGGGCATGAGTGGTCCCAGGTCGGCGACCCGCGCTACGCGATGCTGCCGCCGGAGCTGATGCCGCCCTCGGAGTGCCTCGCCGATGTCGTGGTGCGCACCCTGCCGTACTGGTACGACACGGTCGTGCCGGACCTGCGCGCCGGGCTGACCACACTGGTGGCCGCCCACGGCAACTCGCTGCGGGCGCTGGTCAAGCACCTCGACCGCGTCTCGGACGAGGCGATCGCCGGGCTGAACATCCCGACCGGCATCCCGCTGCGCTACGACCTGGACCCGGTGACCCTGCGCCCCCTCCAACCGGGCGGGGTCTACCTGGATCCGGAGGCCGCGGCGCAGGGCGCCGCCGCGGTGGCGGCCCAGGGCCGCTAGACCGCCCTACCATCTACGGTGTGGACTGGGCGATTGCCTGGGCGGCCGGTGCCGGGCTTGCGGCCGGTGCCACGGCGGCTGGCGCCACCACGGCCGGGTGGCTGCTGCGGCGCAAGGTATTGGCCGGGCCGGTGGACCCCGTCCAGACCGTGGTCTCCAGCGGGCTGCTGGCTGCTGGCACACCCACGGGCCACCTCCCCCCGGGCGAGCTCGCCAGTGTCGCGCGGCGCAGCCTGGACTCGCTGCGGGTCGGAGTGCTCGTCCTCGACGCGGTCGACCGCCCGGTGCTGACCAACCCGGCGGCCCGCCTGCTCGGCCTGGTCCGGGCCGGTAACGACGTGGGCAGCCCGGTGGCGCACCCGATCGTGCGCTCGCTGGCCGGCGAGGTACGCCGTACCGGGGTGCGCCGGGAGGTCGAGCGGGACATCCCCCGCGGCGGTACGGCGGACGGCGACGCGGTCGGGGTGCAGCTGCGGGCGGTGGCCCTGGGCAGCGGGTTCGTCGCTGTGGAGGGTGCCGACGTGACCGAGGCGCACCGGGTGGCCCGGGCCCGCCGGGACTTCGTGGCCAACGTCAGCCACGAGCTGAAGACCCCGATCGGCGCGTTGCAGCTGCTGTCGGAGGCGCTGGTGGACGCCGCCGACGGCGACGCCGGGCACGACCCGGCTGCGGCACGCCGGTTCGCCGACCGCATCCACCGCGAGTCCACCCGGCTGGGCCAGCTCGTGGCCGAGCTGATCGAGCTGTCCCGGCTGCAGGGCGCCGACCCGCTGCCCGAGCCGGTGCCGGTGCCGGTGGAGCGGGTGGTCGCCGAGGTGGTGGACCGCACCCGGACCGCGGCGACCGCCAAGCAGATCACCGTCCATGTCGCCGGCGCGTCCGGGCTGACCGTCTACGGCAGCGAGACGCAGCTCGCCACCGCCGTGGCGAACCTGGTGGAGAACGCCATCGCGTACTCCGCCGAGGGCAGCGACGTGACCGTGGCCGCGCGCCACGCGCACCAAGCGGTCGAGGTCGCAGTGACCGACCAGGGCATGGGCATCGCCCCGGACGACCTGGACCGGGTCTTCGAGCGTTTCTACCGCACCGACCAGGCGCGGTCGCGGGCCACCGGCGGCACCGGGCTGGGCCTGGCGATCGTCAAGCACATCGCGACCAACCACGGCGGGCGGGTCCACGTGGCCAGCCAGCTGGGGATCGGGTCAACGTTCACCCTGCGGTTACCTGATCGTCCCCCGGACGCCGCACTGGCGTTACTGCACTCGGTTGACATCGCGGCGGAGAGTCTGCCGGCGCCGAAGGGAGCTGGCTAGTGGCGCGTGTGCTGGTGGTCGAGGATGAGGAGTCGTTCTCCGACGTCCTGTCCTACATGCTGCGCAAGGAGGGCTTCGAGGTCTCGGTCGCGGTGACCGGCGTGGCCGCCCTGACCGAGTACGACCGCACCGGTGCCGACATCGTGCTGCTGGACCTCATGCTGCCGGAGATGTCCGGCACCGAGGTCTGCCGGCGCCTACGGCAGCGGTCGGACGTGCCGATCATCATGGTCACCGCCCGGGACAGCGAGATCGACAAGGTGGTCGGGCTGGAGATCGGCGCAGATGACTACGTGACGAAGCCGTACTCACCGCGCGAGCTGGTCGCCCGGATCCGCGCGGTGCTGCGCCGCCGGGTCGCCGACACCGCCGCGCTGTCGGAGTCCACGCTCGCCGCCGGTCCGGTACGCATGGACGTGGAGCGCCACGTGGTGACCGTCAACGGGGACCCGGTGCAGCTGCCGCTCAAGGAGTTCGAGCTGCTGGAGCTGCTGCTGCGCAACGCGGGCCGGGTGCTGACCCGCGGCCAGCTGATTGACCGCGTGTGGGGCGCGGACTACGTCGGTGACACGAAGACGCTGGATGTGCATGTGAAGCGGCTGCGCTCGAAGCTGGAGCCGGAGCCGTCCACACCGCGGTTCATCGTGACCGTCCGCGGCCTGGGCTACAAGTTCGAGCCGTAGCGGACGCCAGGGCTATGCCGGGCTGGCCGGGTGGGGTGCCACCAGGCCGCGCTCGCCGCGGGCGGCACACAGCTCGGCGAGGCGTGCGTAGGCCGCCTTGCCGATGAGGGCGACCAGCTCCGCCTCGTACTCCTGGTAGAGCGGGCGGGACGCGCCGTGCGCCTCCGGCGCGGAGGTGCACCACCAGTCCAGGTCATGGCCGCCCGCGCCCCAGGCCCGCCGGTCGAACTCGGTCAGCACCGTCAGCAGCACCTTGGTGTCGTCAGGGCGCTTGACCCACTCCTGGTCCCGGCGGATCGGCAGCTGCCAGCACACGTCCGGCTTGTACGCCAGCGGGTGCACGCCGTCGCGCAGCGCCTGGGCGTGCAGGGCGCACCCGGCCCCGCCGGGGAAGTCGGCGTCGTTGAGGAAGACGCACGGCCCGTCCTCCCGGGTCGCGGTACGCCGGGCCGGGCTCTTGCCGTCGATGGTGTCCACCTCGGTGTAGTTCTTGAACCCGCGGCGGTAGTGCTGCCACGTCTGCGGGGTGAGCCGCCGGGCGGCCTGGCGGACCCGCTTCTCGTCGTCGGCGTCGGTGAAGAACGCCCCGTGCGAGCAGCAGCCGTCGCTCGCCCGGCCGGCGATGATGCCGTGGCACAGGGTGCCGAACACGCAGGCCCAGCGCGACAGCAGCCAGGTGAGGTCGGCGCGGATCACCTGGTGCGGGTCGGCCGGGTCGGTGAACTCGACCCACTCGCGGGGAAAGTCCAGCCCCACCTCTCTGCTGCGCGGGTCGTCGGCGCTGCGGGCGTCGTCCTCCGCCAGCGCGAGGCTGTCCGCGGGCGCAAGGCTGTCCGCGGGCGCGAGGCTATCCGTCGGCGCGCCGTCTTCCGCCGGATCTTCCGCTGGGTCGACGAGCACGTGCAGCTGCACACGAGCGGGCATCAGGCAAGCGTACGCTCGCGCGGCGCCGTAGCGTGTGGTGATGCGCCTGGGCGTGCTCGACGTTGGCTCCAACACCGTGCACCTGCTGGTGGTTGACGCCCATCCGGGTGCGCATCCGTGGCCGGCGCACGCCGAGAAGAGCGTGCTGCGGCTCGCCGAACAGATCGACGGCGACGGCGGCCTGCCGAAGCCGGCCGCGGACGCCTTGACCCAGGCGGTACGCCTAGCGGCGCAGGCTGCGCGCCGGCACCAGGCCGAGGACCTGCTCGCCTTCGCCACGTCGGCGGTGCGGGACGCGGCCAACTCCGCCGACGTGCTGGCGCGGGTGCGCGACGAGACAGGGGTCGACCTGCGCGTGCTGCCGGGCGAGGCGGAGGCGCGGCTGACGTTCCTGGCCGTACGCCGGTGGTTCGGCTGGTCTGCCGGGCGGTTGCTGGTGCTGGACATCGGCGGCGGGTCGCTGGAGGTCGCGGCCGGCATCGACGAGGATCCGGACATCGCGCTGTCGGCACCCCTGGGCGCCGGCCGGCTCACCCGGGACTGGCTGGCCGGCGCCGTCCGTGACGACCGCCCGCCGGAGGCCGCCGAGGTGGCCGAGCTGACCCGGTACGTCGACAGCGCGGTGGAGCGGCTCGCGGAGCAGCTGTCCGGGACCGGCTGGGACCGTGCGGTCGCCACCTCCAAGACATTCCGTACGCTGGGGCGCCTAGCCGGTGCCGCACCGTCCGGGGCGGGGCTATGGGCCCGGCGGGCGTTGACCGCCACCGGCCTGCGCCAGGTGCTCGGCTTCATCCGGCTGATCCCGCCGAGCGGCCTCGCCGAGCTGGACGGTGTCAGCGCGAGCCGGGCCCACCAGCTGGTGGCCGGAGCGGTGGTCGCGCAGGCCGCCATGCGCAGGCTCGGGCTGGAGCGGCTCGACCTGTGCCCGTGGGCGCTGCGCGAGGGCGTCATCCTGCGGCGCCTGGACCAGCTCACCGAGGCCGGGTGCTGACAGCGGACACCTGGCCCGCGCCGCCCTCCGGCGACCCGGCATACTGCGAGACCTGCCGGCATACAAATGTTTATTTGTCACGTTGTGCGATGGTTTAGCATACTTCGTGTCGGGTCATCCGGGCAGACGCTACGCTGGCCTCGTGAGCCCTTGCATCCCAGTCCTGCTGTCCAGCTCATCGGTGTTCCCCGAGCCGACCGCGGCGGCCTTTGCGCTGGCCGCCTCCCTCGGCTACGACGGCGTCGAGGTGATGGTGTGGACCGATGCGGTCAGCCAGGACGCGGGGGCCCTGCTCGGCCTGTCCCGGCACTACGGGGTGCCGGTCCGCTCCGTGCACGCACCGTGTCTCCTGGTCACGCAGCGGGTGTGGAGCGCCGACCCGTGGGAGCGGCTGCGTCGCAGCGCGGTGCTCGCCGAGGCGCTCGGCGCACCGCTCGTGGTGGTCCACCCCCCGTTCACCTGGCAGCGCGACTACGCCCGCGGGTTCGCCGCCGGCCTGGAGGAGCTGCGGTCCCGCCACCGCGGCGTGCGCTTCGCCGTGGAGAACATGTACCCGGTACGCATGGCCGGCCGGGTCTTCGTGCCGTACGCACCCGGCTGGGACCCGACCGCGGTCGGGTACCCGGCATACACGCTGGACCTGTCGCACTGTGCCGCGGCGCGCAACGACGCGCTGGAGATGGCCGACGCGATGGGCCCGGCCCTGGCCCACGTGCACCTCGGCGACGGGTCGGGTGAGGGGCGCGACGAGCACCTCGTCCCCGGCCGTGGCACGCAGCCGTGCGCCGGGCTGCTCTGGTCGCTGTCCAGCCGCGGCTTCACCGGCTCGATCGCGGTGGAGGTGTCCACCCGCCGCGCGCGCAGCCGCGCCGAGCGCGAGGCGGACCTCGCCGAGGCACTGGCCTTTGCCCGCGCCCACCTGGCCGCCTCCTCCACAGTGGACGCATGACCCCGGTGTGAGCCGGGACGGTTCTGCCCTGGGACGGGACGGGCTGCGGCAATGCTGCCCAGGGGCGGCGTGCCTGGGAACGGCGGCCCGGAAGCGGCGCTGCCTGGGAACGCCGCTGTTCGGGCGGCGCTGTCCGGCATGGGCCGGGAAGGCGCCGCCCCGCTGGCGTTGGTCCAGACCCGGGTCAGACCCGGGCCGGCTCCTCGATAGCCGCTCGCTTGCGGGCCCGGTGCGCGGCAACGTGCGACCGGGTCGCGCAGCGCTCGGAACAGAAGCGCCGGCAGCAGTTCGACGAGGTGTCGAGATAGACGTTGCCGCAACGGTCGTCGGCGCAGACGCCGAAGCGGGCGCTGCCGTACTGGCAGAGCCAGACCGACAGGCCCCAGACCGCGCCAGCCAGATACTCGGCGCTCGCTGAGGAGCCCCGGCTGGTGATGTGCATGTGCCAGTCGCTGGAGTCGTGACCGGAGATGCGCGGCTGCACCGGGAACGCGTCGAGGAGCGAGTTGAGCGCGATGACCGCTTCAGCGTCACGGCCCACCGTGCCGCACTCGAAGACGTCGCGCAGCCGCTTCTGGGCGCGCCGGAACGTCGCCACGTCCTTCTCGGTGACCTCCTCGGCCATCCAAGGGTCGGCGGAGAGGAGTGCCCTCAGGTCGTCGAGATCCTCCAGCCGACTGTTGACGAGATTCACGGCAGTGCGCGCGTACGCGTCGAAGTCCACCCGACAAAGGTAGACAATCGAGTGTCGGGTACGCGACACCGGGAGTCCGATCCGCCGTCATCACGCCTTCAAGAGTGGGGTCGGAGTGGCCAAATGCGCAGTACAGCCGCTTAATAGCCGGCGATGACCGCAGCCATGGCGGGGCCCTGTCCCGGTCCGGGCCGGCACGAGGACCGCGGCAGCCAGGGCCGGCGGCTCATTGGCCGCATCGGGTTATTCGGATATATCGCCCACCTTGGTCGCCGCGTCAGGACCAAGATTGCGATCAGGGACGCCAGGTGTGCAGCCGCACTGCACACCTGCTGCTCGCGATCGTGATCTTGACGGGCGTGGGCCGGTGAAAGGGACGAAACAGCCTGGAGGGGAGTGCTGGACCAGGTGTCCACACTCGACCCGCCGGCTCAGCATCCGGGCGTTACGCTCGGCGCATGCTCCGATCCGCGATCCTCGCCGCCGCCCGGTCACCCCAGGTCGAGCGGCTCGTCCACGCGGCTCCCATCACGCGGGCCGTGGTACGCCGGTTCATCGCCGGGACCACCGCGGAGGACGCGCTGGCCTGCACCCGCACGCTGGCCGACGAAGGGCTCGCCGTCAGCCTCGACTACCTGGGCGAGGACACGCTCACCCCGGACCAGGCCACCGCGGCCAGGGACGAGTACGTGCGGTTGCTCGGCGCGCTCGGCGCGGCCGGGCTCACGCCGGCTGCTGAGGTCAGCGTCAAGCTCTCCGCGCTGGGCCAGAAGTTTGACGAGGAGACGGCCTTCGCGCATGCGTACGCTGTCTGCGCAGCCGCCGTCCAGGTCGGCACGACGGTAACCCTGGACATGGAGGACCACACCACGACCGACTCGACGCTGGAGATCCTCGGCCGGCTGCGCGAGGACTTCCCGAGCACCGGGGCGGTGCTCCAGTCGTACCTGCGGCGCACCGAGGCGGACTGCCGCGAGCTGGCGACGGCGGGCTCCCGGGTGCGGCTGTGCAAGGGGGCGTACTCCGAGCCCGAGTCGGTGGCCTACCAGTCCAAGTTGGACGTTGACAAGTCGTACGTGCGGTGCCTGAACATCCTGATGGCCGGCAAGGGCTACCCGATGATCGCCACGCACGACCCGCGCCTGATCTCGATCGGCGAGGACCGGGCGAAGTGGTTCAACCGGCCACCAGAGGACTTCGAGTTCCAGCTGCTGTACGGCGTACGCCCGGAGGAGCAGCGGCGGCTGGCGGCAGCCGGTTACACCGTGCGGGTGTACGTGCCGTACGGCACCCAGTCGTACGGGTACCTGATGCGCCGGCTCGCCGAGCGCCCGGCGAACATGGTCTTCTTCGCCCGAGCCCTCAGCTCCCGGCGGTAGCCCAGCTGGCAGACCGGCGGTAGCCCAGGCAGCAGACCAGCTGCGGTAGCTGGCTAGAGAGCCAGTCCACACGGCTTACGGCGGCGGCCGGCAGTCCGTCCGCCCGATTGGCGGATTCGCACTGTGTGGCATAACCGCGTACCCTCCCGCAGTGACTTTCGGGCATGAACCGCCGGAGGAGTGGCCGCCGGCGCCGGCAGAGCAGCACCTCATGTGGTTCCTCCCGGACGGTTCCGTCACCTACACGCCGGCCCCGCCGCCCGCTCCGGCGCCGCCTGCCGCGACCCCGCCTGCCTCAGCCCGACCTGCCTCAACGCCACCTGCCCTGGATGCCCCGCCTGCCTCGGATACCCCGCCTGCGCCGGGCGCGGTCCCGCCTCCCGGCCTGGCTCCGCCGAGCCCGTTCTCGCTGCCGGGCTCGGCGCTTCCTCCGGGTCCGGTGCCGCTTCCGGGCCAGTTCCCGCCTTCGGGCCAGTTCCCGCCTCAGGGTTCGGTGCCGCCTCCGGGGTGGGCCCCGATGAACCCGTTCCCGCCGCTGGGGCCCGTTCCCCGCCGCAGGTCGCTCGCCCTGCGGGTGTCCATCGCCGCGGTTCTGGCGTTCGCGGTATGCCTCGGTTCCGGTACCTGGGCGGCGGTCGAGCTCGGCTCGCGTATCGACCGTCGTAACCAGGCACCGGCCGGGTCGGCGCAGAGCACCAGCCGCGCGCCCGAAAGCCCGCGCAGCCCGCAGGCGGGGGTGCGTTCCGCGTGGATGAGCGCGCAGATCGAGGCGGCGCTGGCGGCCCATGCGCAGGCACTGCTGCGCGGCGACGAGCGGGCGTTCGTGGCCATCGGCGAGCCAGGGAACACCGCGGTCGCCGGTGAGCTGAGGCGCCGGTACTCCTCACTGCGTGCGTTGCGGGTCGCGGCGTGGCAGCCGGTGGTGACCAACGGTCCGAGCGAGGTGACCGTCGCCGGCGCCCGGGACCAGTGGCAGGCCACGGTGTCCCTGCGCCACTGCTTCGTGGTCGCCGGCTGCCAGGCCGACGGGCTGCTGGTCGGGACCCGCTGGACAGAGCGCGGCGGCAAGGCTGTCCTGGTCAAGATCGAAAGGTCCACCCGCGCCGAGAAGGGTCCCCGACCGTGGGAGGTCAGCGAGCTGCGAGGCGCAGCCGGTGCCCGGACCGTCGTGGCGACCACCGCGCGTTACGCCTCGCGCCTGCCGTTGCTGCTGCGCGAGGCCGAGAAGGCCGCCGCGGTGGCGGACCGGTTCGTAGTGGGCTCGACCCGCCCCGACATCTACCGGATCTACCTCGCCGGCTCCGACGAGTGGGGCAAGTGGTTCGGGGCGGACCGGCCGCCCTGGGCCGCCGGCTACGCGGTGAGCGTCAGCGACCGACGCATCGATGTCGTGCTGAACGTGCTGCGCAACCCGGACGACGTCCTCGACGACATCCTCCGGCACGAGATCGCCCACGCGGCGTCCTTGATCGGGGCGCGCTACCAGTACGAGAGGCACTGGTGGCTCACCGAGGGCCTAGCCGATCACGCGATGCTCTACGGCCAGCCGGCCAGCCGGCACGATGCGCTGGTCTCGGGCTCGATCCGCCAGTTCATCCGGCGTGGCCGGTGGGACGGCAAGGTGGCGGTCAGCGCGCCGGACAGGGACGCGACCATGTCGGACGCGGCCGCCCGTTACGGCATCGCGTTCCTCGCCGTACGACGGCTCGCCGAACGCTTCGGCGACGTCAAGATGCTCAGGTTCTTCGAGGCGGTCCTGCACAAGGGCCATACCCTGGAGACCGGCAGCCAGCTCGTGTTCGGCCTGGACTGGGCAGGCGTCCACGCCGACTGCGTGCGGTCCATCCGCGAGCGGGTCGGCTGACCATCCCGCGACCGG